>Ga0302277_1003651_pt1 | contig 10461 bp, 7 predicted proteins | sample III_Bog_N3_1_FD_198759 | JGI IMG/M metagenome (GOLD analysis project Ga0302277, IMG submission 198759) | Peat permafrost microbial communities from Stordalen Mire near Abisko, Sweden - III_Bog_N3_1 | ecosystem: Environmental > Terrestrial > Soil > Wetlands > Peat | place: Sweden: Abisko... | reverse complement strand
GAGCAGAATCCAGAAATTTTCTTTTTTCTGACATTTCGTTTGGTGTATTGCCGTTCAATGAAAAAGCATAATCTGTGTATGCTTTACTTAGATTGTTATATGCTTTTTCTTTCTCAGCTTGAAGTTCTAAGGCTTCTTTGTAATAATAAATAGCTTTTAGGTAGCTTCCTTTTTCAGTATAATAATCTGCTGCATTTGACCATGGAATGTAACTATCCGGATACAATTTTAATGTATGCTCCCAGAGTGTCCCGGTATTTTTCCATATTTTAATCTGCGCATTTGATACGAAAAACATCGCAATAATACAGATAACCATACCTGAATAAGTAATAGTATTGAATGTCCGTCTCTCAGATAATAGCCATTCAATTACTTTAGCTGCTAAATAATCCAAAATAAGCGATATATGTATATCTGTCGGCAAGAAAACATTGTCCTGCCTGCACAATCTGAAGCATGAACATAACATTGACCGTAAAGAATGCGAGTCCGGTAATGATACTCGTTTTTTTTCTAATCCATGCCCAACGAATGATAACAAATAAACTTATTGGAATACCGATTAATGCAAGGTAAAACGGCACAGTAGGTTTTACCGGATAAGGGTATAAAGGAGAAAGAGGATAAGGTAAAATAGCTTTATATAAATATACAAAATAGGAATAAGCACCAATGCTAAGGTTTCCTATCATGCCATAGTTAAGACTGTTTTGTTCTGATTGTATCGCACCGGATTTTTGCAAAAAGAAAATGTTGATGCAGCCAAATAGCAGAGATAAAGTCCACCACGGCAATTTTTCTATAATTAACAATTTAGGTTTATACCAGTTTCTGTTAAAATAATAATCAATAACCAGAAATGATAAAGGCAGTGTAACGGCTTGTATTTTTGAAAAATAGGAGAGTATGGAACAACCAATGGCCAATATATACCATTTTGATTTATTCTTATCGGACTTAATATATTGAATGTAAAAGTATAAGGCAAGGAGAAAAAAGAAACCGTATAAAACATCTTTCCTTTCCGTTATCCATGCTACTGATTCAATCCGCATCGGATGAATACCGAATAAAATAGCACCAAACAGAACGGCATATCTGTTTTTTAACATATTCGCGAGAATACAATATACGGTAAATGTACAGGCAACATGCAGCAAAAGATTTGTCAAATGGAACACCATTGCGTGTTTGATAGGATCATGTGCAAAAAAGTATTTTTCGATTGCAAAACTCAGTACTGGTAATGGAATATATGCACCTAAGACGTTTGTTTTAAATATACTGATTACATTTCCCCATTTCCATTCTTTAGAGAAAGCTGCCAATGTTTCATTTTTCAATACAGAATCAATATCATCCCAAGCCAGAAATTCAAATGACAGGCAGCTCTTTAATCCCCAAAAAGTTATAGCTACTAGTATTGCAGCTAGTGGCCATGAAAAAGCTTTTTCATTCTGTTGAATCAGTTCTTTATTCCCGCTTTGTATAGGTTTAGCTTTTGCTGTATCAGTACTTATAGGCTTTATCTTTTTTTTGCTCTGAGCCATTGTAATTATTCTGGTTTTAGCACGATTAAACTGGAAAATAGTATATAAATATATAAGATTTTGATCCAAATTGACCTCATTTTCAGATTAGCTCCTATATTTATATGATAGAAATCTTATTTAGTGGAATCACAGCCCGAAACTATTGAATAATATTTAAATAGTAATTAAATTGTTTATTGTGTTGTTTTTTCGATATGCTTCTGCATATTAAGGTATTATAATAAGCTATTGATATTGAGAGAATTTTGTTCTTGTTGTAAGAAAATATTTTGAAAATGTGTTTACAGAATTAATATATCGTGTTATGAGTATAGTGAGAAGTGAGAATAAAAAGGCATTATTTTATTCATCTGTTTTTTTGGTTGGCACCGGACTATTTGTTTTTAAATATAGCTTTTTTACTAATTACTATACAGGGGCCTTCCTGGGATCCTCATTTGCTGTATTGTCAATAATATGTATGTTATTTATTTATAAGGATTATTTGTATACAGCTAAGTTATTATGGGGAATAGGTACGCCTTTATTGATCATTATTGCACCTGTATTCTATTCCGTTCATAAAACATCTACCTTATTCAGTTTGGGCGATGCACTGATAGGTGCTGCCTTGTTTGTTATTTATTCGTTCCATGAAAAACGTGAGAAAGCAGGCATGTGGTTATGCATTGTATTATTCATGCTTAGCATTATATTTTATGACCAGATAATTATACAGCACAGTGTGCCAGGCTTGGATTATTCATTCGTTACAAATAATTATATTCATTTTAAAGTTACACAGGTTTTCCATTTCATTTCCCTAGTGTACCTAATACTACTGGTGAAAATCAGTAAGGGTAATATTGAAAAAAAGCTGGCGGAACAAATTATTCGTTTCAAAGAATTTACAGCTAACCTTCTCCGGCTTTCAAAAACAAAAAGCGTACACTCAGGAATTATTTCAGAATCGTTAAAAGAAATTGCACCTTTCGCCTCCATAAACCTTCATGTATCAAGAGTAAGTATTTGGGAATATGATGAGGGTCTACAGGCAATAAAATCGCTGGTTTGTTACGATGGTATTGAACATACATTTCTGGATCCAATAATTTTATATCGAAAAGATTTTCCTGTTTATTTTTCGCATCTATTAAGCGAGAAAATGATCGTTGCCGATAATGCTTCTGAGAATGAAAAAACAAAGGAATTTAAGGATTCTTATTTACTTCCCAATTCCATAAAATCTATGATGGATTTCCCTTTTTTCATAGATGGAAAATTTAAAGGAATAATGTGTTGTGAAGAGCAGCGAAACGAAAAGACATGGACCGAAATTGATATACTCTTTGCACAGACAATAACGATGTATATCAGTATTATTTTTTATTGTGCAAACCGAAAAGACCAGAATGAAGCATTGAAAAAAATTAATAGTAAAATACTTAGCGAAAATGATTCTTTATTAAATGATCTTGATTGGAAAAGTCAGGACCTTGCTCAGATGAAAATTTTTTTAAATGATCTATCCTTTAAAAATGCTCATCATCTGCGTGGACCATTGAGCCGGATTTTGGGTTTGCTTTTTTTATATAAGAAGGATGATAATATCGAAAATCGAGAATTATATATCGAGTATATTTCACAATCTGCAGCTGAGATGGATCAAATTATCAGGGAAATAGGACAGGTATTAAATAGTAGAATCTGATTTTTTCGAAACTATCTTTGTCAGGAATTTGCTTTGAACATTGAAATCGCTTGTGCAGGATGTTATAAGATTTTGCGTAAATACTATTATACCTTTGTATTTTATATGTATATTTGTCTATCTGCAAAACATTCTAATGGAATCATAAGTCGCCTTATTATCCTTAGTTAGCAAAATTGTTTATAAATTGAATCAGGCGCTTAAGATATTTCTGGCATGTATTTTTGTTAGTTTTCCTTTATTTTTAAAGGCACAGGATTCTATTCGTCAAAAAAATAAAGCTTACATTAAAGATTCGGTTGATTTTGAGGGTAGACATCATAATTTAATTGATGTTATTGATGTTGGAAGATATTTACTTAATAAAGATCTGGCTGCACGACATTATTCAATCGTTAATAAATTAGCGAAACCTCACGTATCTATTGTACCAGCGGCTGGTTATACACTTGCAAATGGATTTGCTGTTGCAGTCAGCGGTAATATAGCTTTTTATACAAGTGATTCTTCCACGCAGAAAATTTCCAATATTGTCACTAGTTTGGCTTATACCCAGGATAAACAAATTATACTTCCTCTTGCCATAAATTATTGGTCTAAAAATAATAAATACAATTTTGTGACCCAATGGCGATATATGAAATATCCTTCGCCTAATTATCAGATACTGGATAATACGACAAGTGTTAAGAACTATACCATTGATTTTTCATATCTGGAACTTCATCAGACTATTTTCAGGAGAATTACAGAAAATTTTTATGGAGGATTGGGGTATTATCTGGATTATTTTTGGAACATAAAGGAATTAGGTTTACCGGCCAATACTAAGTCAGGATTTGAACAATATGGATTCAGTCATAAGGAATTTTCGTCAGGTCTGATTTTTCGCATTTTATATGACTCTCGTTTAAATCAGATAAATCCGGATGGCGGGATGTATGCAAACATTGAATTCAGACCTAATTATATGTTTTTAGGAAGTCATAGCAACTGGGAGTCCTTAATAATGGATTTTCGGAAGTACATTAAATTTCCTAACAATTCAAAAAATATACTGGCATTGTGGAGTTATAATTGGCTTACATTATCCGGAAAGCCATCTTATCTTTTATTGCCATCTACAGGTTGGGACGAAGCATATAATACTGGAAGAGGTTATATTCAGAGTCGTTTCAGGGGACGCAATATGTTGTATCAGGAGATCGAATATAGATTTGGAATTATGCATAACGGATTGATTGGTGGAGTTGTTTTTGTTAATAATCAAATATTTACATCCAATACATCCGATAACATTGTTACCGTTGCTCCTGGCTGGGGAACTGGTATTCGAATTAAGTTTAATAAATTTTCCCGTACCAATATAGCCATTGATTACGGTTTTGGACTCGATGGTTCTCATGGTTTTTTTGTGAATCTGGGAGAAGTATTTTAATATTTGTTGATTTCAGGTGTGCACTAAATGATAGTGTATTTTCAGAATATTTTATTCTGATTGCCATAAGTTGGGGAATTGTCATATTATCTATGAAAATCATGTTCTCTCTAAAAAGAATTTAAATTCAAATGCTTTTTAGCATTTCACATACCTATATTTTTCAACTATATTTATTCAGTATTTGATAGTTTTATAAAAACAATCAAGCCATGCTTAAACGTCCGATTCCATCAACAAAAGAATTATTGCCAGTCGTTGGGCTGGGTTCTTGGGCACAGTTTGATGTAGGTGCATCTTCCTCTGAACGAGTATTGCTGACAGAGGTATTAAAAGAGCTTGCATTGCTGGGTGGAACGCTCATAGATTCATCACCAATGTATGGACGATCAGAGGCAGTTATCGGCGAACTTACGGCCGCGTCTGATTTTTCGGATACTTTTTTTTATGCTACAAAAGTATGGACAAGCGGCAAGCAGGAGGGGATAGAACAAATGGAATCTTCTATGCGGAAAATGCGTCGTGATACAATGGACTTAATGCAGGTTCATAATCTGAAAGATTGGCAGATTCATTTAAGTACGCTGCGTCAATGGAAAGATGAATGTATTATCCGCTATATAGGAATAACACATTATACAACAGCTTCGCACGAACAGTTAGAAAAAATTCTTCTAACAGAACCTATAGATTTTGTTCAATTCAATTATTCAATTGGTGTTCGTAATGCAGAAAAAAGATTGCTGGATGCTGCAAGAGATAAAGGTGTTGCAGTTATTATCAATGAACCATTTGAAAAGGGTAATTTATTTCGTTTGGTAAAATCGAGTAAATTACCAGGTTGGGCTTCTGATTATAATATATCCAGTTGGTCTCAGTTTTTCCTATCGTATATACTCTCACATCCGGCTGTAACCTGTGTTATACCTGGAACGTCTGATCCTAAACATTTGATTGATAATATTGGCTCAGGCTATGAACTGTTGCCGGATGAACAGGGTAGAAGAAGGATGGTAGAATTTATGCAGGGTGGTTTTTAATCAAATTAAGAATAATGATTATTCGTTTAATTTATTTTTTTATTGATATAACTGTCTTTTGATAAGGCAACGATGTCCGAAACTTCAAGAATATTTTTCTCATAACCCTTCGTTACACTATGAATCATCGCTATACCTAATTCTTTTAACGAACATCCATGTTTGGAGAAAAATAATTTGATCAGTGGAAATAGCCAGCCAAGATTTTTATATAAGCCCAATGTGTTTTTTAATCCTTTTGTAGGTTCTAAAAAGCCAGGGCGAAAATTATAAACCTTTTTAAAGGGTAATTTCATTAAGTCATTTTCCGTTTTACCTTTTACTCTTGCCCACATACTTTTCCCTTTTTCGCTACTGTCTGTGCCAGCACCTGAAACATAACAGAAAACCATATCAGTATTCAATCTGCTCAATGTTTGCGCTGTATTCATGGTTAGTGTATAGGATAATCTATAATATTCAGGTTCTTTTAATCCAATAGAGCTGACACCTAAACAAAAATAACAAGCATTGTAGTTTATGAGCTGGTTTTCAATGGTCGTTAAATCAAAAAAATCGTTGTGAATGATTTCTTTTAATTTAGGATGTAATATACCGGCTGGTTTTCTATTTATGATCAATATGGATTCTACGTCGGGGTGCAATAAACATTCGTGTAGAACACCTTCACCCACCATACCGGTTGCACCAGTAATTATCGCTCGTATTTTACCTTGATCTGTGCTCATAGTATTTGTATGATAAAATTAATTATTGCTGATAATCACTTTTACCTTTCCCCATGGCAACTTTAGGGTTATCATAAGTTCCGGTTACGTGGAATGGTATTTTGATTTTATCAATTGGAATAAATTCGATTTTTACCAGGTAATTAACAGTACCTCCACTTATGTTATTATATCCCTCGATGTCAGTATTGAGTCCATTAATTTTTAATGTAAAAGGTTTAACGTATAATTTATTATCACGAATTTCTGTATCAATTGAAAAATCTTTCAAATCAGGATCTTTCACTTCTTGTTTCTGTGCCTGCTTATTGATTTCATCAAACATTTTCATGCCGTTTATTTTTGCATTTGCAATAGTAACGTTGCCTCCGCCAACCAGCGTCTCCATTTTTATGGTAGCATCTTTATTTAGTTCCCCTGCCAATTTATAACTAACAGTTACCTTACCATAGGTATCACCAGCAGCAGGTGCTAAATTGCGGATCAGTTTAATTTCTTTATATGCTTTATTAATATCGAGTTCTTTGATATTAAGGGATAAATCAAATTTCGGATGTTTCAAGTCACGTGTATCATATACAGCATCTAAACCAAATGTTGCATTTAATGAATTGAATCCGGTTTCTTTTAAAGTAAGCGTTCCATCTTTTATCGTTATTTCACCTTTCATGTCGGTAATATGTACATCTTCATATAATACAGTGCCCAGATCAGAATCAAAAACAAAATTGACATTCTTTGGTACCTCCCAGACAGCCGTTGAAGAAGCGGATGACGAACTCGAAGATGATGCAGCGGAACTGCTTGGTGAACTTGAAGGAGTATTTGTATCAACCCATTCCGTTAAATTTAATGTGTCACTCGTTAGTGTTAAATCACCTGTGATAATATCATTATTTGCTGTTACAAAATACATGTAATTAGATAAATCACCGGTTAGAGCGAAATCGCTTTTTCCAAATTCACCTTTACATCTATCTAATATTATTTTGGAAGGAGTTAAACGGAAGTATGCATCAGAAATGGATATTGAATTTGGAAGTGATGATGATTGATAAAGAAAATTGGTTATTTCTACTGTTCCGTTGCAGGATGTTTTTGAATAATTACTATTTTCAAGATCGGCCACAGATCCTTTCATTTCAATATCTGAATCAATGATACCTTTTAGCTTTACACCATCTACCGGATAAACTTTTGTAAGTTTCTCAAGATCAACCAAGCCTTTTATTTTCAGATCATAGTTCATTTTATTCATATCTTCAATAAATCCGGTAACAGCGAATGGTTCGCCTTCCATCAGATACGTTAATTGATTAATGGTAATTCGGGTATCTTCCGGTTTACCATCATTATTTTCAGCGTTTGCAATAAAATGAATATTCTCAATTGGTTCCGGATAGTCAGCGGTTTTTAAATAACCATTTGTCAAATTAACAGAGGCTTTTATTACAGGAAACTGATGTTTGTCTTTGTTATAATTTCCTTCTGTTTTAATATCAGCCGCAAACATTCCTTTCATAATTTGCCCTGGAGAGGGATACAACTTTTCAATGTCTGCCAGGTTAATATTTGCTTTGAAATCTGATTTGATATAATAGGATTCAAAACCTTTCAGAAGCATACTTCCGCTGATTGGGTTTTCGCCTAAATACATTTGAAGAGTCTTTAAATCTATTGTTGTATGTTCAGGGTTCCCATCTGTATTATCTCCTGTTACAAATAAATTAATGTCGTGGAAGGTAGCATTGGCACTATCATATTTGACTTTACCATCACTGAGCGCAAGGTTCAGGTGAAAAGCAGGAATGCTTTGAATTTTCTTTGATTTTTTATTTTGAATAGCTTGATACGTTCCTTTTGCTTTTAATTCAAAATTAAGTTTGCCATCAAAGTCCATTCCTTTAACAGGATAAACTTTTTCAATCGTTTCCATTGCAATTTCAGCAAGGATATCAGCGTCAATTTTCATAGTACTTAAACCTTGCACTTTAAAACGTCCGTGAATGGGATGTCCTGATATATCCATATTAAATGTGCGAAGGTCAAATATAGTGCTGTCAAGAATACCATATTTATTATCCACTTGTAAATCAAATTGAATGTCCTTTACTGCTGTAGGTTGTGCATCTATTTTAAACATAGCATCTTTTACATTCAGATCAACGTGAAATACAGGCAACACTGTGGAGTCCTGAATATATTTACCTTTCACCATTCCACTGAATTGCATTAACCCGTCCGTTGTTATTTCCTTAAGTTCTTCTAAATATTTTCCCGGTACTAATGACAAAATATTATCAAAGGAAGTTTCTTTAGAAGCAAATGATATGTCAAGATCATAGCCATTTTGAAGCATCGCAACTTTCCCATTCACTCCAAAAATAAACTTATTGATACCAAGTGTATTTTCTTTAAATGTATAGGTGTTAGACTTTAAATTCATTTCCATTATTAAGTCTACTGTAATTAGCTTACGATGGAAGTATTTTACATTATCATAGACAAATGAAAAATGATTAATAGATGTTTCTGTTGAATAGTCAAAAATATCAGAACTGAAATCGCCTTTCCCAACATGATCAATACCATCCATTTCAACCAGCATATTACTTGTTTGATCCAGATAGTGTATGGTTCCTTTTTTGATAATGAATTTATCAAGTACAATGTTTGTTTGTTCTGTTGTGTCTGTTGCTTCTTTTGTAGTTGTATCAGCCTTAACAATATTATAGTTAGCATGGCCGTTTTTCAGGACAATTACATCAATCAAAGGTTCGTTGAGCGATATACTTTTTAGCTCCGTTTTGCCCTGTGTTAAAAGTTTAAACCACTTAAGTTCTAAATCGATTCTTTTAACATTTGCCAGCGTATCTCCTTTAAATTCATCTATTCCATAAATACCAACATTTTGTAGAGATAAGGTAAGATTCGGAAAATGATTAAAAAATGAAAAATCTAATTTATCAAATTCTACCGTTGCATTAATATTCTTATCAATTGCCTTTTCCAATTTAGCTTGGAGGTCTTTCTTATAAAATTGAAGAACTATATAGGGTATTATCGCAATTAGAATTAAGATAATACTTACTGTAAGAAAAATTTTTCTCTTCTTTTTGCTAAATGTAAATTTCATGATGATATGTATTATGAAGGTTGCTACAATATATTGAAATATATAGACATAGTACAGCGAAAATAATAAGATATAGTTGTAAGCTATTGAAAATGATATTATTAATAATAATCCAGCACAGAGTTTTGTGAAATTTTTACTGATATTAACCGTTGTGGTTACTGATAAACAATTACTTCCCCATTAATGAATCTGCATTAATCGGCTGGTTCAACTTCATCATATCATTATACTTTTTATTAATAATATTCTGATAACTTATCGCCAGCTTATTATTGTTGTATTGAGCAAGTGATTTGGATAACCATATTTTAGCACTGTCCAGATCCCCTTTAATTTCAGCTGTAAGTGCTAAGTTATAACAGGCTTTGCTGCATAGTTTCTGGTTTTTAGAAGTAATCAATACACGATTCCAATTAAAAGCGGCTTCATCCCAATTACCAGCAATCGCCAATCGGCCTGCTACAGCCATAGGACTTTTACCTTTTTGTATGTATATGCTTCTTTCATCGTTTTGAAAAGAAGGGGAAATACGTGTCTCATACATTTCACCGGCAGCATAGCATGCTTGATTTACAGATTGTTGTTTTTTTGTTAGCGCTAAAATTGCTTCACCCAGATTGGTTCCCTCAGAATTCCACACTTTTGAATAGGTATAGGAATATTGATCTTCTATCGTTTTATTATTCGGATCATAGATACGGAATCCAACTTTAATAGTGACCTTCTGCGTCACATAATAGTGGGTAACAGGAAGGCTGACACCAAACTCATTCGTCAGTTGTGATTCACTGTCTTCATGCGTGATACTGCAATCGGAGTGAAATGTTTCCATAGCAATGACGGCATCTGTGTGGTTGTCTGAACAGATTT
>Ga0302277_1003649_pt1 | contig 10464 bp, 8 predicted proteins | sample III_Bog_N3_1_FD_198759 | JGI IMG/M metagenome (GOLD analysis project Ga0302277, IMG submission 198759) | Peat permafrost microbial communities from Stordalen Mire near Abisko, Sweden - III_Bog_N3_1 | ecosystem: Environmental > Terrestrial > Soil > Wetlands > Peat | place: Sweden: Abisko... | reverse complement strand
CTTTGAGCGGTTCACGAAAGACAGCCTCACAAACGACTCCCGGAGCTGTCAAACTTCGGGAGTCCTCCGGCAAAGCCGGAGGGTTTCCTGTTGGACTAAGAATCAATCACACTCGCCCCCTGCGCACCGAAAGAAACGTAGCTATGGCCGTTTACTGAGCTTTCGCTGGTTGGGACTGACTATTCATGGAGACATTCTTTTTTAGGATTTTAAGACATTTCGAGGAGGAGTCAAAATATAGACTGGCCTTATCCCCCGGGGACTCATTGATTTTCCGTCAGCGATGGAGCTGGTCAGATGCATTTTGAATCCCCAGCTCCATGTTATGCGATGGTCTGGCGGGTCGGAGGCACCAATGAAGGTCTGGCAGTGTTCTTGCCGCCCTATTCTTAGATGATGTAAGTTTACAAACAAGAGGTCTCGAGAACATTCGAAGCTGGCCTCATCAAGCAATTCTTACGGCGTTAAAATCAAATCCGTTGACTTTTAAATCAGGCTTTATCCTTGTTTTTGAGAAATCGCGCTGGCCACAGCGACATGCGATTTAGCAGCCCATCGCGCAAGATGAGCGTGTGGTAAAGTACTGTGCTGAGGTGTGCAAGAAAAGCCACGAAAAGCAGATATGCGAGAATCGTGTGTGCTTTGCGTAAAATAGTGTAGAGAGTCGGATTAGCGGGCAGGATCGGCGGCTGGTGCACCGACCCAAACATCACGATTGGATAATGTCCCGCCGACAACATGCCCCAACCAATTAGTGGCAGGGCGAACATTAACGTGTATAGCAGTCGCTCCGAAGCTGACGTGATCCGTTGTTCACGCGGTGACATAGTCCGAGGAAAAGGCGGCAGGGTGGTAAAAATACGGTTGATCAGCCGGACCGCCGCAAGAATCAAAATCAAAATTCCCAGTGGCCGGTGGATCGCAACAAGCCGGTGGTAATTCCCAATGACGAGACCATGGCCACACCGATAAACAACATGGCAACCAGAATCGCGGCCATCAACCAGTGGAGGACGCGTGATTGCAGGGCAAACTGCCTAGGGTGATCGGCCATGTTCACTTTTCGGTTTCAGCAATGGAACTGCACTGGAATCTTTCTGCTCGCCTTCGCGTCGATTAAATGACTCCGCATACGCCGCCGACCGGGCACTTAACAAGGGATCATCCGACGCGGCAATTCCATTGGGCAAAACCAGCGGATCAAAATTAATGTCTCGCGCCGGACTCGTGTCCTCGCTCTCGATATGGTCAATGGTCAGCATTCCCATATCGACCTGTTGCCGGTCTGGTGGCCAGGGTACCGTCGCGTCACTGGTGGGATCGCCCGGTTGGCCGACCGTGACCATTAAATGCCACCGTAAAGGTCCGTCATGAATGGCTGCAATTAATTGGTCGAATAAGTAATTCGTGCCAGCTTTTCCAGTCTGGGCGGGACTGATCGGCTCAAACGGTTGAGCGGATAACATTGTCCATCGAACCGGGGTGACGACTCCCTGGGCATTAACGAACTGGAAGGCGTTCAAACTGTTGAAACTGCTGTTCTCAAATCCGGACGAGACTGGATGATTGCGAATCAATTGCATGGCCTTTGCCGACTCTGGATGCCTGCCCAGAAATGCGTTCAGCCTGTCCGGATCTGGTTTGCCCGTCGCCGGATCAGGTGTCGAAGCCAGCAATTGGTCATAAAAACCTTGCGCCGAATTAACCGGGAAAACTGGAATATTGTTCATGCCCGTGCGCCATTCTTCGCCATCGGGCAATTCAAATAAAAGAGCCATGCTGCGCACAGTATGCGCGGCATCTGCCTGATAGGGCTATCCTCCTGCCAGCGCAAAACGACCGATGACTGGCACGCGACCGGGGCAAAAAGCAACCGCCCTGGACAATGCCACGCCGTTACCGTTGCTCTCGAAATAACCACTGACACAAACGCCCTTCGCATGATTGCGGCGAAAACCGGAATGCATTCCGTTCACCTGCTCAAACGTATCGATCATCACCTCTGGTGAAAGGGCATGGGGCGTGAACCAGCCGCCAGCAGAGAAAAACAACGCAACGATCACCGTTATGATCAGGCCGATGACCATGAACCGCAAAACAAAATTCTTGCCTCCAAATTCAGCCGGAGGCGTTGGAGGCACTGAGTTTGGTTTGGTTGAATTCATCGTGCTTCGGGTATTCGCACGCCGTTCCAAGCTCAATATAAGGCTCCATTTTCAACCGTCAATTCGGACCGCCCTCCCTTTTTCAATTTCAACTCAACAGTCTTGTCGCCGTAGCGGATGGTGCACGGTTCACCCCGATCAGAACGAATGACAGCCGAGGTTAGATGACCATCTTTCCAAGCAATATCCACTTGAAACCCGCCTCGGGCCCGCAACCCGCAAACTTTCCCGTTCTTCCACGCATCAGGCAGAGCCGGGAGCAAATCAATCGCAAACATGGGATTGGCAGGATCAGATCCGACGGTCCGGCTCTGCAACAACATTTCCGCGATAGCCGCAGTAATCCCAAAATTACCATCAATCTGAAACGGCGGACAGGCATCAAACAAATTGGGGTAAACCCCGCCGCCACTGTTATATTGAATGTCCATCCCGGATGCAGGGGCCAAAGCTTTTTGAATCAACTTCCATGCGTGGTCGCCATCTTCCAAGCGCGCCCACAGCGCCGCCTTGTAGGCGAGCGACCAACCCACGCCGTCGTCACCACGCACTTCCAAACTCTTGCGGGCGGCCCGGGCTAATTCCGGTGTTTTGTCCGGTGAAATTTCATCAGCCGGATACAACCCCCAGAGATGCGAGACATGGCGATGTTGCGGTTCCACCTCGGCATACTCTTGCAACCATTCCATGATGCGCCCATCGGAACTGATTTCGGTCGGCGCCAACTGCGCGCGTTTGGCAATCAATTCATTCCGGAAATCCTGGTCCACGCCGAGAATTTGAGACGACTCGATGCAGGCTCCAAACAAATAGCGCACCTGCTGCTGCATCATCGTTGGGCCCAGACAAACCGCCGCCTGCCGTCCATCCGCCATGCGAAAGGAATTCTCCGGTGAATTGGCCGGCGCGATCACCAACCAATGATGTTCCGGTTCTTCAATCAACATATCCGAGTAAAATTGCGCGGCACCTTTCATAATCGGATACGCCCACTGCAAAAACGTCCGATCCTGAGTAAATTGGTAATGATCCCACAAATGCTGGCACAACCATGCCGAGCCCCCGCTGAAGGCGCCCCAGGAGGCGCCTTCCCCCGGCGAGGTGAAGCCCCATGGATTGGTGATGACATGCGCCACCCAGCCGCGGGCGTTGTAATAATCATGCGCTGTTTTTGCCCCCGGTTGTTGCAGCGAAGCAATGAGTGAGAACATCGGCTGGGTCAGATCGGAAAGATTACAGACCTCCGCCGGCCAATAATTCATTTGCACATTCACATCCAAATGCCAATCGCCTCTCCACGGTGTGCTGATCTCCTCCGCCCAGATGCCTTGAAGATTCGCGGGCAAACCGCCCGCCCGCGATGAAGAAATCAAAAGGTAGCGCCCAAAATTGAAATGTAGTGCCGCCAGACTGGGATCGCCCGGGCCGTTTTGGGCCGTCTTGAGGCGTTCGGGGGTTGGCTGTTCCGCTGCTGCAGGATCAAGCGGGTCAAGTTGAAGTGAAACGCGCTTAAAATACTTTTGATAATCCGCGATGTGCTCCGCGCGAAGCTTCTTGAAACTGATTTTTTCCGCATGCTTAAGATCTTCCAGCGTCGCAGCCGGCGGGTCTTCCGTTTGCCGGCCGGCAAATCCCCGGTAGTCTGTTCCAGCCGCAATCAGCAAAAGGACTTCATTGGCCCCGCTTACGTTTAAAACCGGTCCCTGTACTGACACCTGACCGCCCTTGTTCAGGACGCGGATGCGCGCAACATAACGAACGCCCTTGCCGTCCGTGCCGTTGTCCAACTGACCAGTCATCAACAATCCGTTATCCCCGTCACTGGTGGTGGCAAAGCGCTCCGGCCGATCAAGCCGTGCGGTAAAGGAAATTTGCCCGGGCTGATTCGCGCTTAAACGGAGAACCATCACTTCGGCCGGCTTGCTGACGAACATTTCCCGTTGGAATGCAACCGCGCCACGGTCGTACCGCAGGTCGGTCACGGCGTCGTTCAAGTCCAAATCCCGATGATAATTCGTCACCGGCAGGTTGGTGTCAGCAGACGGAAAAGTCAGATGCAAATTTCCGAGCACCTGGTAACAACCATATTGACCGCCGCCCGAACCGGGTCCCTTGCAGGTGAAATTGGCATTCACCAGAGCCTCCGCCTCCGGATTTTTGCCCGCCAGCAGCAACCGCCGGATTTCTGGCAGGACCTTGTACGCATCTTCGCGGTCAGCATCCTGTCGGGAACCCGACCACACGGAACTCTCATTCAACACGATCCGTTCTTCATCCACGCCACCAAACATCATGGCGCCCAGCCGGCCATTCCCCATTGGCGATGACTCGGTAAAATCCTTCGCCGGTGTGTCGAACCAGATGGTCGTTTCCGGCTGCAGGGACGAATTCTCAGAGGCAGACACCGGCAGTGCCGTAGCAAGCACCAGAATTGAAAGGCCAAAAGAAGCACCAATTTTAATTTTCTTTGGATCCATACGAATAATGCCAAAAATACATCCGCCGCTGAGTTTTACAAACCGAGTTCAATGACCGAAGCTTCCAGCGCTTTTGAGCACGAAGGCAAGATGCCGTCGCGCATCAAGGTTTCGCCGGTCAACGATTTACCTTCCTGGGGAATTGCGGCACGGCCGGGGGCGGGATTTAATTCATGAACCAGATACACTTTTGCCGGATCAAGACCCTGCGGATGTACTGGAACGCTTTCTCCATCCTTTAATTGAAACGCAAAAACAACCGCGCGCGTTTTGTCCGGCGAAACAAAATTCAGTGCGCCGCGAAAATTGTCATGCGGGTCCTCCAGCCGGTATAAATCACCGGGTAAAGTTATTTCGCGGATGTTTTTGTAAGCTGCGATTGCACCGGCGCAAACCGCCTTGTCTTCCGGTGATAACTTGTTTAAATCCAAATCCATGCCAAAGCGCGCGCTCATCGCCACGCTGCAGGCGAAATGCATCGGACGGTTGCCCATATGAGTAACGTGGCTTGCGATTGCAATCGGCGGAAAGAAATAGGAGTAATCCCACTGCATCGGCACGCGGGCGACCGGGTCAGTGTTGTCGCTCGGCCAGAATTCCTGGAAATATTTCAAAGCGCCATAGTCCGCCCGCCCGCCGCCACCGGAACAAAGCATCATTTCCGTGTCAGGAAAGGCTTTCGCCGTTTTGTCCATCAAGGCGTAAAGCGCGTGCACGTAATCAATCCAAAGCTCCGACTGCCGGTCCGGCGCCAGATACGACGATCCGGGTTGTGTCACGTAGCGGTTGCAATCCCATTTCGCGTAAGTGATGTCCGGCACGCCCAGAATGTTTTGAATCGACTGCCACTCGAAGGCCTGCACCTCGGGTCGCGTGAGGTCGAGCACCAGTTGGTTGCGCTGTAAATCCAGGTCACGCTTTGGTTGCGCGATGACCCAGTCAGGATGCTCCTGGAATAATTCACTATTCGGGTTCACCATCTCGGGCTCCATCCAAATGCCAAAACGCAAACCGTGTTGGACGGCCGTGGCCGCGAGCGGCGCCAGCCCATCCGGCAGCCGCGAGTGATTCGGCTGCCAGTCTCCCAGGCCGGCATGATCATTCACGCGCGGATATTTGTTTCCAAACCAGCCGTCATCCAGCAAAAACAATTCCACGCCCAATGCCTTGGCCGGATCATAAAGCCCTACGATGCGGTTAAAATCAAAGTCGAAGCCGGTCGCCTCCCAATTGTTCAATAGCACTGAACGCGTCTTGCGGCCATCGCGCATGCCGAAATCGCGCGCCCAATCATGAAATTTCCGGCTCATCTCACCCAGGCCGTGACTGCTCCAAACCCAAATCATCGTCGGTGTCGTGAAGGTCTCGTTCGGTTTCAAATGATATGCCGATGCGAATGGATTGATCCCGCAAATCGCGCGGACGCTTTCATTGTTGTCATCAAAGGCGAGTTGAAAACTGCCCGACCAGGCGAGCGACCCGGCGAGGACCGTGCCGTTGGTTTCGGTGGCCGTGCCGTTCAACGAAAGGAGGAAGTTGGGATTCTGAAATTGGGCCGCCCGCACGCCGAGCTTCGAATCCAGCACCTCGGTGCCTGGAGTTAATTGTCCTGTGATCGGATTCAGCATTTCCTTCGCCCAATCACCAAAGAAGTGCGTGAGATAAACATTCGGCGTCAGCAGCAATGAAGTGGACGCCATGCGTTCCAACGTGATGGGTTTGGACTCCTGGTGACGGATTTCCGTCCATTCCTCAATGACATCGTCCTGGCGGTGGGCTCGGAAACAAAGCGTGACCTCCATCGGATAAGCGGGGTCGTGCAGTTGAATCCGGGTCAATTCCACGTCCGGTGTTTCGTTGGTTTGCAAGACATCATCAAAAAGCAACGCCGTTGAAGTGTTTCCATCCGCGTGGGTGACCTGCAGCGCCGGTTCCCACACGTAGCCGTCTCCGGCCTGCGGATAAAACTCATCGTCACGCCGAAGCTTGGCATTGGGATCATCCGCACCAATGGGATGCTGATAAAGCCGTCCGCCCGCTTCGGCTTCAAAATTCAGCGTGAAGTCCCGCGTTTGGACGCTAAATTTTCCCGGCGACGGTTCCGCCGCGCCGTTTTGGGTGATAAAAATTAACGCTGCCAAAACAACAGACAGTGCAACCAAGCCAATATGACTGCTGCAAACGGATTTCATGGGGGCGAAGTCTCCCAAATTGAATGGCTGCTGTCGTGCAAAATTATTCAGAGAAGGATATTTAACATTCCGCCGGCATAACTTCCCTCCGGCGTCCATTCGCGCCTTTCATCGTGTTCAATTTTATTCGGCGAAGAAAATTGCAAGACCAACTCCGGGAGACGCATTAGAGTACTTGCATGGCCCCCTGAAGAAACGAATAGCAGTCAGACGAACTCTATGTCCCAACGCTTGGAAAGCTATACCTCTTCAGTCGTAGCCAGACAGTCAGTGAAACAAAAAGAAAACCGTAAATCCTGTTAACCCAATCCAAACATGAAGAAAATCATCCTAACCGCAGCAATGGCCAGCTTGGCAAGCGTTGCAGCACATGCACAAACTCCAAACGTAACCTGGGGAACACCTTCCACCATCTCCGGCACCTCTGACGTCAGCATCGTTGGCGCGCTGGTGGGGACGTGGGCACCCGGTGACGATTGGGGAGGCACCAGCCGCTCCGACTACTACCCGGTAAATGGCGTGACATTTGCCGCCTATGGCAGCGGTCTTTTAACTGGTTCTGGTTTTACCACTTCGGGGTTTGATTCTCGCTATGGTAGCTACGCTAATCCGAACACCACCGATCCCAATTATAACTACATCCTCCAAACTTCAGGCTATAACTCTTCAAGCGGCGCCAACACAATTTCTTGGACAGGCATGACCCCGGGGGACACGTATCAACTCGAAATCTGGGTTAACGACGGGCGTAATAATGTCACCGCCGAACGGAGCGAAACCATCACCGGCGGGGCGAATACTTCCGCTGCATTGCTTTACGGCACCGGCCCCAACGGCACCGGTCCAGGCCAATTCATTCTCGGCACCTTTGTGGCGGATGGCACTGGAGATGAGTCGTTAACGTTGACTGGATTTGGCGGCGCCGACATTGGTCCGAGCACCCAGCTCAGCATAATGCAATTGCGGGATATCACTCCGGTTCCGGAACCTTCCACTTTTGCCCTTCTGGGCGGTGGTCTCTGCATGATGCTGGCAGGCTTCCGCCGGAAGAAAGCCTGATTCAGCGATCCACTGAAACGGAAGACTTAAATACAGATTGACTCCGGGCGGCGTGTGGTCAATGCCTCCACGCCGCTCGCTCATTTCTTGCCAGTAGTATTTATGCGTTCTGAAACAAACCGGGTGGGGTTGATCCCAGGTACTGATGCACCCGGCCAGCTCACGAAACGATTGCGCAATGAGCGCACAATGAGCGGTGTGGAAGCCCAAACGGGATTCTTGAAGTGTTACCATCTTTGAGTGAGTTCCGCCGCGTCGGCCTTCGTCAGGACAACCCATCCGGGCCAATTCCATTCCTGGTTCGGCCGTCGGCCCCCCCACATCGATCATCATCCAATGCAATCGTCCCCGCCCGATGCTGAAGTCCTGCACCTTTCCACGGCGCACTCAGACACGCTCTGAGAGAAGCGCGACAAGCAGGATTTTTGGATTCTTCGGTGCACTTCGCCAATTGCGGTAGCTCTTACCCGTTCGGATAGTATCACAATTCTGGATGGTGGGTTATTCTTCTTCCAATGATCCAATGCTGCGACCGCTTTTATTATCACACCATCACTCCGTCGGGGCAGGTTGCTCGATAATATTGGCGCACATTGTTTATCTACAATGGCTTATAAAGCGATTCAGAATATTAACCCCACAGTAATCAAATGTGCCTGATTTCAATCCGTCAGTAAAACATCAAAAACCATAAATACAATCAACCCGATCGAAACATGAAAAAACTGATCCTAACCGCAGCGATGACCAGCTTGGCAAGCATTGCCGCATATGCACAAACGCCAGCCATAACTTGGGGAACACCCACTTACATCTCGGGCACCTCTGACGTCAGCCTCGCTGGCGTGTTGGCGGGAACGTGGGCACCCGGTGATAGTTGGCGAGGCACCAGCGTTGCCGACAACTATCCAGTGAATGGCGTGACATTTACCGCCAACGGCAGCGGCCTTTTCGCCGGCATTACTCAGACGGGAATTAATGACCGTTATAACGGCTTTGCCAATCCGAACACCCTCGATGGCAACTATAATTACCTCCTCCAAACTTCGGTTTATAGTTATGGTTCAACGATAACGCTTAATTGGAATGGCATGAACCCAGGCGACACCTATCAGCTTGAATACTGGGCCAATGACGGGCGCAGCGGGGTGAACGCACGGACCGAAACCCTCATCGGCGGCGGAAACACTTCCGCTGTTTTGGATGAAGGAAGCGGCACTGGCGGCACTGGCGTGGGTCAATTCATTCTCGGCACCTTTGTGGCCGACAGCACTGGAGAAGAATCGCTCACAATTGATGGCCCGTCTCCCATCATCACCCTGTTGCAGATTCGGGATATCACCCCGGTTCCAGAACCCTCCACCTTTGCCCTTCTGGGCGGTGGTCTCTGCATGATGCTGGCTGGTTTCCGCCGCAAGAAAGCCTGATTCAGCAATCCACTGAAACGGAAGACTTAAACACAGATTGACACAGGGCGGCGTGCAGGCAATGCCTCCACGCCGCTCGCTCATTTCTTGCCAGTAGTGTTTATGCGTTCTGAAACAAACCGGGTGGGAGAAACATTATAATGGCGGCGAAAACGCGTCGCGAAGTACTGGCTGGAATTGAACCCGTTGGCAAAGGCAATTTCGGTCACGGAAAGCTCGGGGCGCGTGCGTAGTTGTTGCGCCGCCCGCTCCAGCCGGCATTGGTTGAGATATTCCATCGGCCCAATGTTCACCAATTCGCGGCAGTATTTTGAAAAGGCGGTCACTCCCAGCTTGCAATGAGAGGCCATGCGGTCCAACGTCCATTGCTCACCAAGGTCAATACCTCCGTCCTTGAGTTCAGAAAGAAATCCTTCGACGGCCTGCTTGCGCGAAGGCAACTGTCCATTTTCCTGCGTCTGCTGTTCAACGAGGGCGTCCAGCACACCGATGAGCAACAGGTTCAAATGCACGGCCATCCGCGAAACCACGTGGGGTTGGCCCCAGGTACTGATGCAACGCGCCAGCTCACGAAACGATTGCGCAATGAGGGGGGTCGAACTCCAAACGGGATCTTTGAGGTGTTGCCATCTTTCCGTGAGCTCCGCCACGTCGGCCTTGGTCAGGACTACCCATCCGGGCCAATTCCATTCCTGATTGGGCCGCCGGACCCCCACGTCGATCATCATCCAATGCAGTCGTCCCCGCCCGATGTTCGGCGCGCCAAATTTATGCAGCTGCCAGGGGCGCGTCAGCAGAAAATTTCCCGCATGCATATGCATGGTTTTCTGCCCCATCAGCAGGTCACATGTCCCGGTTTCAAAAAAGACAATTTTAACTCCCTCGTTCCGGTGCGGATTCAGACCCCAGTCCTGCGAAGTGTTCGCATCCCAGAAGCCGATGCTGTTCAGCCCGGGCAGGATGTCCTCGGAAATCAGGGTGCCCGGATAATGCCCTTTTGTCAGCGCGTGAAATTCAATTTTGCCTTCACGCACGGCTTCTTTCTGCGGCTCGCAATTGTCAATTTCGTAGCGTTTGCGGCCCATTCGATAAACTGGCTCTTGATCGGACATGTTCAATGTTCTTCGCCGAACAATAATACAAG
>Ga0302277_1003641_pt1 | contig 10480 bp, 8 predicted proteins | sample III_Bog_N3_1_FD_198759 | JGI IMG/M metagenome (GOLD analysis project Ga0302277, IMG submission 198759) | Peat permafrost microbial communities from Stordalen Mire near Abisko, Sweden - III_Bog_N3_1 | ecosystem: Environmental > Terrestrial > Soil > Wetlands > Peat | place: Sweden: Abisko... | reverse complement strand
CCAATGCGCGGTTCGCCGCCGCTTCGTCTGCTACCGCCGCCATATACTCCTGTCGGGCGCGTCCCACAATCTTGTCTGTCTCCGCCTTCACTTCATCGCGAGCAGTCTGCAACTTGTTCTTGATTTGCAGGAGTTTGGGATTGTCAGGCCCATACTTTGTAGCTGCTTCAGCGTATTGCGCGTTCAAATCCGCTTCCGATTGCCGGAGGTTGATCAACAAATAGGGTGCATTCCCCGCAGTGCTAGGCCCCGGCCCCACGGCCGCCCCGCCTCCCACCAGTCCTGTTACCAGTTCCGGATCGCCTGATTGCGCCAGCTTGTAGATTTCCTCTTTGGATGCCCGGTTGGCTTGGGCCGCCGTCGCTGCAGCATCCAGTTGCTCAAGTCGGTTCACGACGATGTTGCTCGAGTTTGGGGCCGAGCCAGGGGCCGATTCGGTGGTGCCGTAGATTCCCGCGGCTTCTGACGCCGCTGCCAACTTCGTGGACGCTGCCTCGGCCTGTGCCTTCACCGCACTCAACTTTGCATTGAGCCAGTCGGTCGATCTCTGGGTGGCCGCGAAGCGTGCCTCATAGCGATAATCGATGTAGTCCGCTACTAGTTGGTTCACGATCTTTGCAGCCATCGCCGGGTCCGGATGAGAAAAAGTCACATCGATTACTCGTGTACCTGCCTCAGAAGATACCTTCAGGTGACTGGAGAATTGCTTCAATATGCGCGTGCGCTTTACCGGCGACTGGTCGATAGGCAACGGTAGGTTCCGCTTCGCCTCATCGGTCATGATCAATGGCTTGTAGGCGAACTCCGCCGTTTCGTCTAGCTTCAGCTCCTTGATCACCCGCAGAGCCAGCGCATCCGATTCCAGCGTTGAGACTGCCGTTTGCAGGGATAGGCTGAAGTTCAATGCATCTTCGGCCTGATTCGCTCCAGCCTGGGACTGCCCGTCCTGCTCCCCGGCAACCAAAGCGCCTTGCTCCTGCTTGAGGAGTTCGATTTGGGCCGTGGATTTGTATCGCGGGGTCATTACCAGGCAAAGCACACCTGCCAGCACAAGGAAGAATGCGGTTGAACCATAAATCCAGCGCCGCCGGCGAGACAGAAGACGGAATACGCCGCCAAGATCCAGCACCGTATCGTCCGTGGCCGCAGTGGTCGGGTTGCTCATCGGGGCGATCTGGGACCACGGGGCTACCGCGTTGGCAGGATGCCCTTCGGATTTGATGATTTCCGTAATCACTCTTTTTTCTCCTTATGTAGACAAGATGACTGGGGGCAGTTGTTACGCACGCCGCTCGAATTGGCCGAACATCCGGTTCCGAGGCGCGGGGATCAACTGTAATTACGACGTGGCCGCAATCGAATGTGTGACCCGAAGTCAGGATTCGACTTGCACGTGGACCGGATCGTTGGGACGTCGGATGGGATCGGGAAAATGATCAGTCGCCGGCGAGCGCCGCCGTGCGCAGATTCAGATGACCTTATTGAGGAAGTCTAAATGGTCAAATCAACGATTGAACATGGCTTCGCCATTCTCACTCGGTAAGCTAGATAATTTGACTAAGTTTGGGAAGCCTGCAACTCAGATCCTTGCCGGTTTTCTAATCTGAATGCCGATTAGGATTATGAAGGCAGCTTAGGTCATGGCCGGCAAGCCATCAACGGGAAAAATCTCCATATGGAAATTCGTCTCTACGCCATTCCATGCGTGCCGGTCGATAATTCTTCTGACCTGTCTTCCTCCGATAAGGGCACAATTGATCTCCGCGGCGTGAGTATGTAAAGCAGCAGCTCTGTGCGCGAGGAGATCCCCAATTTCTCGTAGATATTGAACAGGTAGTTCTTAATCGTGTGCCCGCTCAGATTCAGCGTGCGTGCAATCTCCCGGTTCTGCATGCCCTCCATTAGAAGCTTCACCACATCTTCTTCTCGCGGGCTGAGGAGCCGGGTACCCAATGCATTCACTACACCCAGCGGAAGCGCACTCGAGCTGAAGCGTTCAAGAACATCCATCACCAGGCGCAGTTCCTCTGAATTCGCCCAGATCTGCCCATTGTGAACCCGCTCGATACACTTGCCCAAGTCGTCCAGCCGCGAATTTTCCAGGCAGAAAAATCCCTTTGCGCCGCTGCTGAATGCGGCCACCACTACACTAGGATCACGCTTCTCAGCCAATACGACGACCCGCACCGCGGATGCGCTCGAACGTACTACCCCCATGCTTGCCTTGAGTGCATCCAGAGGGTCTTCCGAGTCGAGAATCAACAGCAGGATGTCGGCGTGGCCGAGCGCGCTCGACATGTTCTCGTCATCTTCTGCGAAATGAACATGTTGGACGTTCGACTGTACGCTCATGGCAGCGTAAAGCGATTCGGATGACAATGTTCGTCTGGCCCTGATTAAGACGCGAATCATGCGCAATTCCTCTCCATATCGACTGCATAATATTGCACTTGCCTCTATCTGATGCCACGAAAGAATTGCCAAGGTATAGAGTTGAAACGGGTCGGGTTACCCGCTGCTCCAGCGATCAGTATTTTCAGTAATCCAATTCGGGGGGGGCGATTGAGTGTTTAGTATGGGGCACTGCGTCAGAATTTGCAACACTTAAAGTGCTATGGAGAATGATACTTAAGAAGCAGAGCATGAGCTCCATTGGAGTAAAGTATGGGTGCCTTTGGAGTAAAGAAACTGGTGACCGAAGGTTCGGTTCCTTGTATCGGCATCGAACACTGGGGCTTCGATTCTATTCGTCAAACCGCAACATTCCTTAAGCATCGCATGTCGGGGATGCGGGGGGCGTAGTCTATCTTAATGGTCGCGAATTCGCAGAAACGGCGAAGGACAGGCAGCTTTAGGGGGGATGCTCGTTGTCTACGCGGGGTCAGGTGTTGACCCACAGGTGCATTGGGAACTCGTGTCGCTACAGATGGATATCGACACGAAGTCGCGGTTATTGCAGGAGCCGCCAAACCTCAAAGACAGCAAGCCCCAAGCCAAATTCTATCAATAGTGTCAGGCGGATGGCGCGGAAGAACCCAACGCCGTCGCTAAGCTCGGCCTGTTCCACCGCATGAACGCCTGGAAACTCGTAGACCGCGGTTTTCACCCGCGAATGTTGTTCTGTGCCGAACCGTTGCTTCGCCGGCAAGCGGTTAAAGTCCATCGAAATGACGTGATCAGCCATATTCACTTGCCTCAGATCTAACGGTTTAGACATGCTGATTATTCACTAAACCTTAATTTAAATTTGTGATTTCAATCACCGGGTACATAAACAGTAATAGCATTGAATGGTAACTTTGGGCATGCACAATTTAGGTTACTTAAATACTTACCTAAGTAACAAAGTAACAAGCACAAACCTCCTGTAAACGCACCCATGGGACAATACGACACGCAAAGAGTGCATGCTACTGTTTATCGGATGCGATCAAAAAAGGTTGAGAGTACCTGCAGGGCTTAAAAAAAGCAGATGTGATCGAATACGGGATGAGCGCGGGGCTCTGCTGTTAATGGAATGCAACGAAGCAGCAGTTTCGCTGCGACCCTTGCCGGCCTGCTTTGGTCATGCCGGCAGGGAGTCTACCTCACGAGTTCGTCCATGTAGCCAGGCGGCTCGTGCCCCGAAATGTCTTGTTTGCAAATGGTTAACAGACTGAGGCGGAAGATTGGTAGCTGGCAGTTTTAGAGAGCACTATGTTTTCGATCCATCAGTTTGGGCAAGAATTTGGATTGGTGCACACGTTGTGATTCCGGTTTGCATCGCTCGCTCATTGAACGTGCTGATACAGATATGATATCTGGCTATGGACATGCTTCTTCCTCGGCGCATCACTTTGCGTACATCCGGCATTACTTTTAGAGCGGTCTGTGCAGTTGTGTTTGCAATGATTGCATTGGCCGGCGCAGCCACAGTCTTTGCTCAAGAGCCTTCGCCGATTCCTGAACAGATCGAGTGGACCTGGGAGGTGCGGCCTCAGCACCCAGATGCAAAGCTGCCGAACGTGCTGCTGCTCGGCGATTCCATCGCTCGTAACTATTTCCCCCAGGTGACAAAGGATCTGGAGGGCGTCGCGAACGTGTACCTGATGGCCTCCTCCACTTCTGTCGGTGACCCTCGATTGCCGAACCAGATTTCAGAATTTGCCGGGCTCGAGAATATACATTTTCGCGTTATTTACTTCAACAATGGAATGCATGGCTGGGGCTACACCGAGGCGCAGTTCAAAGCGTCGTTTCCGCTGCTGATCGCGGCCGTACGCGCACTCGCCGGTAAGGATGGCGCGCTGGTGTGGGCCAACATAACGCCGGTCAAATTCGATGCGCCGCCCGGTCCGACAAATCCGCGCATTGATGCGCGCAACGCCATCGCACTGGCCATCGTGATGAACGAGAACATTCCCGTCGATGATCAGCACTCGTTGATGATGAAGCATCTCAACCTCTATTTGGACTATGTCCACTTCAACACTGAGGGAGCCAACATCATGGGTCACCAGGCCGCAACCACGATCCGTGCAGCGTTGCGCAAGTAAACCAGACGCCTATTTTCCGAAGACGATGCGGCAAAGCGCGCAAATTGGGATGAATTGAATCCGTTGAATGCTCCCAATCACTCGAACACGCCGCGAGAGGATATGCGAATCGATTCTCACCAGCACATTTGGCATTACTCCCCGGCAGAACACGTGGTTGTCGGATGAGATGAGAGAACTGAAACGCGAATTTTTACTTGAAGATCTGGAACCTCTGATAAAGTCGACTGGTTTCGACGGGTGCATCCCCTCATCTCCTGCAGACAAAAATGCCAACCGTGATCGCCCCACAAAAAGAGGCTGGGTCCCATGTGGTGAACCGGCAGCCGAAAACGCGCAACTTGCATCACCGCAGGACGTGGCGGTTGACACCTCAGGCAACCTTTATATAGCCGATACGTAGGGCTTCCTGAAGTGATGGTGGACGTCCCGTCCCCTTTTCCGATGAGGATATATACGCCGCCATCATCGCTGGACACGGCCAGATCGGCAATCCCATCTCCGTTGAAGTCACCCGCCGCCACAGCTTCAGAGAAATTAACTCCCACACTGACGGGGCTTTTCGGAGCTACGGTGAATGTCCCGTCTCCGTTACCCAGGTAGATAGCGACTCCCCCGCTGTAATATCCCACGAGGAAAGCTATATCGGCCTTCCCGTCTCCGTTGAAATCTCCTACTATGATCGATCTCGGATCGAACAGACCCGTGATTGGGCTATTAGTTGCCGGAGTAAAAGTGCCATCGCCATTTCCCAGGAGAATGGATACCACGCCGTCGAAATAGCTTGCGACCGCGAGGTCCGGAATACCGTCGCCGTTGAAATCTCCCACTGTAACGGAGGTGGACTGATTATCAGTATCGATCGCTTCTGAACGCAGAAAGTTGAGTTCCGAGACGCCAGTTCCCAACTGTCCGGTCGCGACGACTGCGTTGCTGTAACTCGTGTCCAAGAACGATACCGTACCGGTTGGCGCTCTGGTTCCACCCTGGCCGCCCACAGTCGCAGTCAAAGTGTAATTGCCAGGAATGCCGGTTTCTGTAATGGCGGCGGCCGTCGGAGTTTTCCCACTAACCGTAAGCGCCGAGGCGCTCGATGCGCTGCCGGCATCGGTGTTGGTCCCTGCAAAAACGGCCTTATAGCCGTGGTTGCCAGCGCCAGGGCGGAACTTAAGGGTCGCTTTGCCTACGCTGGTTAACTGCGAGGTTCCCAGCAAATGAATATCGGTGCAGTATTTTGCATCCGCATCGCAGAAATTCACCTGGCCTACCGTTATCGCGGTTGCCCCGGCCTTAACCGAAGATGTAAGCGTGACAGCCGTTCAAGAAGTTACCGTCGTTACCGCGCCTGACGCTGAAGTTACGGCCAGCGTGGTCGTGGTCGTGGTCGATGTCTTGGTCTGCGCTTTGGCCAGATTCCAGGTGCCAAACAGCGCGATGGCCAGCATTGCATACCACGCGGCAAATCGGCTCCGCTTCTGCGAATGACTTTTGAAAGATTGAACGTAGGAATCGAAGCTCAACAGGTGGGCAGACTTAAAGCCATGATACATAAGACGATACCTCAAGACATCGATATTGTGAGCGCGAGGCCTGTATATGCGCCGATGAACGGAACCAAACACAAGTCAACACCAACTGCCTGTGCCGAAGCATTGACAGCTTGGAGAATGGCAATTGGAAATCGCCCGAAGTCTACCATGAATCGGGTTTTGCTGGATGTGGCGGAAGTCAATCTCCATCAGACTCCGTTCATAGAGTCGTAAGGTTGAGCTCAGCCTTGCAAGTCCAGCGGCTGTGCTCCCCAACTTCTAAGCACTGCAACATCGCAATGAATAGAAACGCAATGCGGGAATTCGCCTTCTAATGGGTACATCATCGCCCAGTCGGTGATCGCAACCGATTGGTAACGAAAGTCGACTAGTGTCCAATGAATTGCCACTCACCGGTCTTTCAGGGTTTGTGGTAAGCGTTGGGACGGTTGGGCTATTTTAAAGGTATAGGTTCAGAGACACGTGGACTCTTCATGTGCCTGCGTCAACCCGAGTCGGATTTGGCACTCGTCAAAACTCCATCGAGCCTGTCAAAATGACGCCAATGAACTACATGGGGGATTGGCGTGGGATTATAATCACGCTCAAAGTTCCCTCGTTGCAACCTGACTCGGTTTCTCAGTCGCACCACTTCCTCGTATCCGGTCCCCAGTCGCACTGTTCTCACCAGATCGCATTTGGTCTGATTCGCTGTTTCCATCACCCAGGGGTTCAAAACCCATGACACCGGAACTTTGGGCACGTCTAAACCCGCTCTTCCACGAAGCCGTGGAGAAGCCGCCCGGCGAGCGTAGTGCTTTTATCGCCGAAACGTGCGGAGACGATTCCGAGTTGTGCCGGGAATTGGCCGCACTGGTTCAAGCCCACGAGCAGCAGAACGTGACCGTTGACAAAATCTCAGAAAATATCAAGAACTTAGTCGGTAGAACACACTCTGCATTTTCTCCCGGCGACGTTGTTAATAGCAGATTCAGAATCGTGCGCATGCTTGGAAACGGGGGCATGGGAGACGTTTATGAAGCCTTCGATCTGGAGTTATCTCAGGCCATCGCGCTCAAGTCGATTCGACCGGAAATTGTCGAGAGCACCGGAGTCCTGTCGCGCTTCAGAAAAGAAGTCCAGTTTGCCCGCCGGCTGAATGGGCCGAATGTCTGCCGCATACACGAACTGTTTATCATCGGCAGCAGCGCTGCTCCTACGGGCGCATTCCTTACTATGGAGTTGCTTGATGGAATCACGCTTTCCGACCGAATCCGGCAGACAGGGCCCATCTCGTGGCGCGAAGCACAATCGCTTGTAGACGATATATGCGCAGGTCTGGCAGCGATTCATGAAGCTGGAATCATCCATCGCGACTTGAAAAGCAGAAATATCATGCTCGTGAATCGGGCTGGTTCCGTGCGCGCCGTAGTTATGGATTTTGGCCTGGCGCACGAGGTAACTCATTCGAAGCCGGAAGCGGACACGGCGCTAACATTGTCTGGCGCCATTCTTGGAACGCCCGAATACATGGCTCCCGAACAATTCGAAGGCACGGAGGTGACTCCCGCAACGGATATATTCGCGTTGGGAATCGTGCTTTACGAGATGCTCACGGGAAAGCGTCCGTTTGCTTCATCCAATATCCTGGGCGCCGCCGTTCTCAGAGGTAAGAGGCCTGAAACTGTATCTTCCACGCTGCGCGGTGTACCGCGCCGTTTCGATCTCGTGATCGGCAAATGCCTAGAGTACGATGCAAGCCGCCGCTACCAATCGGCACCGGAATTTGCGAAGGCGCTACGCGCGGGACCGCTGAATCTCCGTAGCCTGGTCAGCAGTCGTCCTCGGACGATGCTTATTGCGGGAGGCTTGCTGCTTGCCGTCGTGATTCTCGGCACAGCCTACTTCTGGCAGTCCCGTGAATACTACCAACCGAACGCAGCGGAGAAACAGTCATACCAAAAGGGACTTGACGCTTTGCGCGAAGAGAGCTATTTGAAGGCGACGCGATTGCTCGGCGCCGCAGTGAACCAGGACAGCAAATTCGTGATGGCGCATGCGCGTTTAGCTGAGGCGTGGTCAGATCTGGACTTTAGTAGTACGGCCCAAAATGAAATGCTAATGGCGACATCGGGCGAAGACCGCTTGCCGCCACTCGACCGGATGTATCTCGATGCCATTCGCGCAACGCTTACGCGGGACTTTGCGGACGCGCTGCTGGATTACCGGAAGATCCTCGTTCGCCTTCCGGATTCAGAGAAAGCGGCTGGGTATGTTGACCTTGGTATAGCCCTTGAAAGGGCAGGCGATCCCACTCATGCTCTTGAGAGCTTCAAAAAGGCTTCGAGTCTGAGCAGCGATAACGCCGCATCCTACCTGCAGGCTGCAATTCTGGAGACGCGCCTGAACAGAGAGCAGGATGCCAGCCGGGACTTCAGTCAGGCGGAAGCCCTATATACCGCAGACGAGAACCCAGAGGGCCAGGCGGAGTTGGACTACCAGAGGGGATATCTTGCCAACGAAGCAGAAGATACAGTACAGGCAAACACCTTCTTGAATGATGCATTGAGTGAAGCAAGAAAGCTGAATGACGTTCAACTTGAAATTCGCGCTCTGACTCAACTTAGCAGCGTGGCCTCCATTTCTCGGAGGTTCGACGAGGCTAATCAAGATGCAGACACAGCTATTAGAGTAGCGCAAGAAAACCAGTTGATTTCCTGGACCGCAGACGGGCTGGTTCGCAAGGCGAATGCAGAGGTCGGTGAAGGAAGCGACCACTATCAGGAAGCCGACAGCAACCTGCAGCAGGCTTTCAAAGTACTGGGCCAGAATCACCAGGATCGAGTGCTGGCGCTTGCAAATTTTACGCTCGCAAGCCTCCGCAATCAGCAGGGACGCAGTGCCGAAGTTCCGCAGCCGGCTCGAGCCGCCGAAGCCTATTACCGAGCGAACGGCTACGTTAGTCAAGCTTGGTTCGCATCCCTGCTCATTGGTCGCTCTCAAAGGGACCAGGGGGAATGGCAGGTTGCTCTTCACAGTGCGGACGGTCTGCTCGCGCTGGCAAATCAATCCAGGCGTAATGATCTCCTTGTCCAGTCGGAGGAGCTGATGGGCGGTATTTATATCGATATGGAAGATTATCCCCACGCGCTCGAACATTATCAAACCGCGTTTTCGAAGGCTCAAGGTAATAGCTCGATGCCTTACGAGGCCGTGCACTGCGCCGACGTTTTTTGGCGGATCGGCCAATTTCCCGATGCGCAGAAAATGCTTGCCTTGGCACTACCCTCAAGTCACAGCGCCGCGGAGATTAGTGTGGAGTCGCTCCTGGCCCAGTTGAAATATGAATTGGTGGGACAAAGTGTGGGCGTGATTATCGAGAAGTTTCCCAAGATGCCCTTTGAGCGGAAGCGAAATCTCCAGTTGGATCAGGCGATTGCAGAGGCCGCGACCGGAAGAACTGCGAAAGCACGGCAAGAGCTTCAAAGCGTGCTTGCACAGGACGGCTTGCCCATGGATGAGGACGGAAAGCCGCTGGCTCCGGACGATCTGGCCGCCTTCGAGTTGGCTGCGGCAAGAATCTATCTTGCCGTTGGCGACGCAAAGGCCGCGCTCGACCAGGCAACGAAGGCTGAAAGCTACTTCGAATCGAAGCACCTGCTGGATTCAGAATTGCGCAGTAGCCTGATTGCCGCCCAGGCAGCCAGGAGACTTAGCGAAACGGCAACTTACAAGCAATTCAGCGAAAAATCCGTTGACATTCAGACGGAACTAAGCCACACTTGGCCGTCCCCCGATTTCAATTCTTATGCTTCCAGGCCCGATCTTAAGTCTCAGCTAAGGGAATTCGTTCGTTGAGGTAGGAGACGGATATGCCACGGTCTCGCGTAGTAGTCGGAGTCGTCGGTTTGCTTTTTGGCGGCTTGCTTGCGTCAATATTTGTACTTGGTTGTCAGCGTCAGCCAGCTGTTGCCGGCCCGGACCCTGCAGTCCACAAACGCTTTCCACTAAACGGTACGGATGATTCACCGGTGCTCGCGCGCGGCGGCTCGATGGAGTTTTTGAGTGGCAACCAGTGGAACCCAACCGGAACTAGCTCGACGACGGCGTACAACACGTCAGCGAGGTGTCAATGGATGGCGTCGAACCGATCGTTTCTGGCACGGCCGGCGCGCCCGAGAGCGTGACCGCCACAGGCATCCCGTCGAATTGGTACATGTCGCTAACTTTTCGCAAGTCCGACGATAGCCTTAATGCGAATTATTTGCTACTGATTTGCACTAGCAATACTTTCAATCCCCAAGACAATTCATGCTCTACTACAGGACCTATAACGAACAAGAACGCACTTTACTTGTTCGACGCTGGGTCCCAGCCCGGCACTTTTCATTGGAAGTCAGAGAATGAAAAGTACGA
>Ga0302277_1003640_pt1 | contig 10484 bp, 5 predicted proteins | sample III_Bog_N3_1_FD_198759 | JGI IMG/M metagenome (GOLD analysis project Ga0302277, IMG submission 198759) | Peat permafrost microbial communities from Stordalen Mire near Abisko, Sweden - III_Bog_N3_1 | ecosystem: Environmental > Terrestrial > Soil > Wetlands > Peat | place: Sweden: Abisko... | reverse complement strand
AGTCGTTACTTTCATAATTGTTTGTATTTTTGAGTAGCTTTTTAAAAGTGCAAACAAAAGTACAAACATTTTGCATTAATAACCCAATATCAACCAAATAATTGTTATTAACAAAAACCCTTTAAATGTTAGTATATAAGGGCTTTTAAGATAGATTTACTATAATAACCTAATACCTCAAATTTATGCCTTACAAGCAGAGGGTCATCGGTTCGAACCCGGTAGCTCCCACTTCAATAAAAAAGCCTTTCGGAACTCTCCTGAAAGGCTTTTTATTTTTAAACCCGGTGCACAAATCGCAAAAAAAGAATCCCGCCCTCTTACCGGCAGGATTCGCACACACATCCAATTTACTATGCCCTGTTGAATTTAACCCTCCTTCATCAGGGGCATTTGAACACTACTACGCCCGATTTTTATAAAAGGTTGGGTAGGATGAAATATTTTTATTCCAAAGCATACAAAATTCATGTTGTAAGATTGCTGACATTCTACTTATTAGCCTAATTGACTTTGCCTTTAGCAGTGGATTCATCCTAAGTAGATAAATGCAAATATAAATCCCTCAAAATCCGATAATAATTTATCTTTGACACATAAAATTCGCTCATGAAAAAACCTCTCCTCCTCCCACTCCTAGTTTTTGCTCTTACCGCAGGCTATTCCCAGAATAAAACTCGGACCTTTCTTGCGGACCCCGAACTAGCCCCCCGCGACCATAATGTAGAATATACCCACTTGCGCTTGAATATTGCTTTTGAACCTGCTAAAGGATTAGTAAAAGGCAGGGTAATGCTCACCTTCACTACCTTAAGGCAAACTACCGATTCTATTTGGCTGGACGGAATACAAATGAACGTTCAAAAGCTTACACTTAACGGCAAGCCTGTAAAATATAAAACCGATAGCGCCGGAATCACAATCTATCCCAACACCAACCTTGGATGGGAAACAAAAGACTCCATTGAGGTAACCTACCAATGCAACCCAAGGAAAGGATTATACTTTATCGGCTGGAATGACCCTAACAACATAAGCCGTAAAGAAATATGGAGCCAGGGCGAAGGCACCGATAACCGCAACTGGATACCCATGTATGATGGATTCAACAACAAACTGATAACCGAGACTATTGTAACCTTTGACAAGGATTACCGGGTATTAAGCAATGGCACCCAGGTCAGTGTAAAAGACAATGGCGACGGCACTATAACATGGCATTACCAAATGACTCATGCCCAAGATGCTTATTTAATTATGCTTGGAATAGGCAAATATGATATTGATGAAAGGAAGACAAAGTCAGGCGTTCCTATCCACCTTTATTATTATCCGGATTGGAAAGACAGGGTAATTCCTACCTACAAGTATATGGCAGATATGATAGACTTTTATGAAAGTGAAATTGGAGTGAAATTTCCATGGGAAAGTTATTCCCAAATACCGGTGCAGGATTTTATGTATGGAGCCATGGAAAACACCACTGCAACTATTTACGGCGACTTCTATATGGTAGATAATCGTAGCTTTTTAGATAGAAATTACATAGGCGTTGATGCCCACGAACTGGCCCACCAGTGGTTTGGCGACATGGTGACCTGCCTCACCCCATCCAGCATGTGGCTGCATGAAAATTTTGCCACCTACTACAGCGCCCTATTTGATAAAGAAGTTTTCGGGAAAGATTATTTTGACTGGGAAAGAAGAGGATTTCAAAATAGCGCCATAGATGAAAATAAGAAAAACAATAATCCAATTGCCAGCAGCATGGCCGGCGGCACCCGTCTTTACCCGCAAGGCGCTTTTGTTCTTAATATGCTTAAATATGTTGTTGGCGGAAGAGAGATGTATAATAAGGCTATAAAGTATTACCTCGAAAAACACCAATATCAAAATGTGGAAGCCAATGACCTGCTCCTCGCTTTTGAAGAAAGCACCGGTATCACGCTCGATTGGTTTTGGGAAGAATGGTATTACAAAGGCGGCCTTCCGGATTACAATGTTTCTTTTACCGAACAAAACGGAACAACCGAATTCACCGTATCGCAGGTGCAGGAACTTACCGATCTCACCGGCCTTTCTGCCTCAGAAGGGCATCCGGCAGGATTATATAAAATGCCTATTTGGTTTGAAGTGTACTATGCCGATGGCACCTCGGATAAAAAACAAGTCTGGATACAAAACCAAACTGAAAAAGTAAGCATACCTAATCCTTCCGGTAAAAAAATTGATTTCGTCCTTTTTGATCCGGATAACCAGGTTTTGAAGAATGTTACGTTTCATAAACCGTTTGAAATGCTGAAGGAACAGGCCATGAAAGCGGAAAACCTACTCGACAGGCTGGATGCCGTTGAAGCTATGTCTGCAACCGATATAAATACAAAAAGAAACACACTTATCACAGTATACAACAAGGAAACCTTCCAGACGGTAAAAGCAGAAGTAGTGGCCCAATTGATTAATGACAGTGATGCACAAAGCATAGCGCTGATTAAAAGCGCGCTTCATAATAAGGATGTGGCTGTTCGCAAAGCAGTGTTGGCTAATACAAAAACCATTCATGGGGATTTGCTGCCCGATTATGAAAATCTGTTAAGCGATTCCTCTTACGACGTGATTCTAAGTACACTTACTTTGCTAAACACAAACAACCCCACTAAATTACCACAATATCTTGCAACCACCAAAGGTGTAACAGGTACATTGGGCAGAGATGTGGAAATAAAATGGCTGGAACTTTCAGCGGTAAGTACAAACGATAATCAATACATTACCAAACTGGTTACATATACAAGCAATTCGTATGAATTCCGTACAAGGGTATATGCCATGCAGGCACTTATGAGGCTCAATTATTTTGATACTACTTTATTGGCGAACATACTAAATGCGGTGCCAAGCTCGAACGGCCGACTGGCAAGCCCCGCAGTTGAAGTGCTTCAATTTTTTTATGATCAGGACAAATACAAAAAAACGATTGCCGATTTTGTAGCCTCACAAAAATGGGAGCCTTACCAGGCGGCAGCAATTAAAAGGATTGTGAACTAGTCGGATCCCGATAGCTACATCGGGACGACTGGCAATTCATTACTGCCATTGACTTTTTGAGAAGACATGGAAATTATACCACTTAATTTTCATGCAAAATTTACATTTTTATATGCGACGTTATGCGACGGTTTTTAGGGGTTTAAACTTCACGAAAACGACCTCCATATAACTGTATATCTTACAATTACAAGCATTTTTACTAATTATATAAAGGGGAAATTTTTAGCTATAAAAAAATATGGGTGGCAAATGTGTGGCAACATATTTTGTTAAAAGTCATTGACTTTGGCTGAGCCCGACTTTCAAATATAAATGTCATTGACTTTGGAGATAGGGCTTCGATAAATATATTTAACTGAAGGAATATATCATTCATATATGAAAAAATATACACCACCAAAATCTGATAATACCTTACCTTTGAACCTTCATTAAAAATTCAATATCTAACATTCAACATTTTATTATATGAAACTCGCAAACTATGTAGAAGGGAAATGGGTGGAAGGCACCGGAGAAGGTGTTCCGCTTTTTAACGCTGTTAACGGACAACTAATTGCCGAAGCTACCACAAAAGGTATTGATTTTGCCGCTATCCTCGACTATGCCCGAAATACGGGAAGCCCTGCCTTGCGCAAAATGACTTTTCACGAAAGGGCTTTGATGCTCAAAAAACTAGCGCTTTACCTCACTTCTAAAAAAGATGTTTTCTATAAATTGTCTTATGCTACCGGGGCTACCAAAGCTGATTCATGGGTAGATATTGAAGGCGGTATCGGTAACTTGTTTGTATATGCCGGCAAAGGCCGGCGCGAACTACCCAACGAAACTTTTTACGTGGACGGCAAACCGGAAATGATCTCCAAAAACGGAACATTCATCGGGCACCATATTTGTGTTCCGCTGGAAGGAACAGCGGTGCACATCAACGCATTTAACTTCCCCTGTTGGGGAATGCTGGAAAAGATAGCCGTAAACCTGCTCGCCGGAATGCCCGCCATTGTTAAGCCTGCTACCATCACTTCCTACCTCACCCAGTTAATGGTACAGGAAATTATTGCTTCAGGCATATTACCCGAAGGCGCACTGCAACTGCTTTGCGGAAGTACAGGCGATTTGCTCGACCACATGACGGGACAAGATGTAGTGACCTTTACGGGTAGTGCCACCACCGGCCGTAAACTGAAATCGCATCCTGCCATATTGGAAAATTCGGTGCGCTTTAATATGGAGGCAGATTCATTAAACTGCTGCATTTTGGGACCAGATGCGGTTCCCGGAAGCGAAATATTCAACCTCTTTATTAAAGAAGTAGCCAGAGAAATGACGGTGAAAGCAGGACAAAAATGTACCGCCATCCGTCGAACTATTGTCCCCAATAACCTTACAGAACCTGCTATTGATGCACTTAAGAAAAGATTAGCAGGCATTGCTCTTGGAGACCCTTCTGCCGAAGGTGTGAGAATGGGCCCCCTGGCCGGAAAGGAACAGGTAAAAGAAGTATTGGAAAAAGTGAAGATACTGCAAAAAACCTGCGAGACCGTATTCGGAAATTACGATGATTTTGAAGTGATGGCAGCGGATAAAAAGAAAGGCGCATTCTTCCCATCCATGCTGCTTTACAGTGCAGACCCGTTCAAGAATTTAGCACCCCATGAAATTGAAGCATTCGGGCCAATCAGCACCGTAATGCCTTATAAAAATGCTTCGGATGCTGCCGCGCTTGCCCGCATGGGTAAAGGAAGTTTGGTAGGTTCTGTGTTCACCGAAGATGATTCTTTTGCCCGTGAAATTGTGCTTGGAACCGCCGCTTATCATGGCCGGATGGTAATCATCAACTCCCGTTCAGCCGGAGAAAGTACCGGACACGGCTCTCCCCTCCCCCACCTTGTACATGGCGGACCGGGACGTGCTGGAGGAGGCGAGGAAATGGGCGGCATACGCGGCATATTCCATTATATGCAACGCACCGCTATTGAAGGACACCCGACGACCATTATGCATATTACCGATGTTTACCAGCCCAAAGCTGACCAGTGGGAAGATGTTATTCATCCCTTCCGCAAGCATTTTGAAGAGTTGAAAATCGGTGAAACAGTTGTCACACACAAACGCACTGTAACAGAAGCCGACATTGTAAACTTTGCCAACATAAGCGGAGATAATTTTTACGCCCACATGGACGTTACCTCCCTGGAAGGAACTATGTTCACCAGCCGTGTAGCCCATGGATATTTTGTACTATCGGCAGCAGCCGGATTATTCGTCGACCCGAAGAAAGGCCCAGTACTTGCCAACTACGGATTAGATGAATGCCGTTTTGTGAAACCTGTATATGTGGGAGCCACTATTGGTGTGCGCCTTACCGTAAAGGAAAAAGTATCGAAGGAAAATAAAGAAGGAGAAAGGCCTCAGGGTATTGTAAAATGGCAGGTAGATGTATATGATGAAACCGGAGAAACAGTTGCCCTGGCTACTATTTTGACAATTGTGGCGAAGAAAAATCCGTAACCGCTTTTCATCATATTGCCTACTTCTACTTCGCTGCCACCCTTATAATCTTTAGCAACACAGCAATCACAGCTATTACCAAAAGCCAGTGTATAAGGGTTCCCAAATGAAATACAAAAAAACCTAAGAGCCAAAATATTACCAGTATAACGGCAATGAAATAAAGTAAATTTCCCATGGTATTCTGTTGTGAATTGTATAAATAATTCAAGTAAATTCCTACGTAAACCTTGCACAAATATATAAATAATCACAGTGCCGTAAGGCTATGCATACGTCGCCCTAAAAAGGTTTAAAACTTATAAAACCAACTTAAAAACAAATAGTTACGTCTTTTTTGCTTTTCGTATTAATTTTAATTCTACATTTGCCTCATAACATCTTATTAAAATTGTTTTTAACACCAACTAACTAAAACCTTAACATTATGAAAAAGTTATTTTTAGCATTATTCGTTTTAACTGCATCAGTGGCATTTTGCCAAACCACTCCTGATGAGTATAATTATTTAAGACAAGGATATGGTATGCAGCTAACCTCCGGTGGAGATATGAAAGCCGGATATACCATGGTAGACAAAGGCACCACTCCTGACAACTCAATTACTGTTGGTGTTCGGTATTTATACAGAACCAATGGTAATGTATTTGCAGGAGGAGTATTGATTGTTAATGGACTAAAGAACGGAAAATCAAGTCTTCCAACCCAATATTTTGTTATTCCTGCTGCCGGTTCCGATATGAACCAATGGAATAGCGCAATGGCTGATATTCGCCAGGCTTGCGGTAACGACAAGAGCGGTTACGAAGCCATTATGTTTGCATTTATGCATGCTATTCCCTGATAAAAGAAAACAATAAAGATTTAAGCTTTATTTAGTAAAAACCCTTGTAGAAATACAGGGGTTTTTTCTTTTCTGTTTATTGGCGCATCTGTGAGTTTGCGGTTTTCAATTGCTGAAAAAAGTGTATATTGGCAAAGTTATGCATAAATCAAAATTATTAAAAGTTTATACCTGCAGCCATTGCGCCGAAGTGGAAGTAGGAACCACTACTCCAAAAATCCGGGGCTGCAAAAAATCATCTTTCCACCACTGGGTATGCCTCGGCGAGCGTGGACTTGATAAGTATGTTTGCCAAAGCTGCGGCATTAAAGTTAATATATACGGAACACCTTCCCAGGAAGGTTGTACCGTAGGAAAGACTCATACCTGGAATAAAATTTAGATCGGGGGACCGTCCGGTTAATAAAACAAAGCCTTATTCTGCAATCCTTAATTGAATTAGACCTAGCTTTGCAGTATCACCAATGTTATTCATAAAAGAACGTAGCCTGCATGTTCGCCATTATTGACATAGAGACCTGCGGAGGCCGGTTTGAATATCCTAAAGGAAGGATCATTGAAATATCAATTTTAGTTCACGATGGCTTGCAGGTAGTTGAAAAATTCACCTCACTCATCAATCCCGGATGTTATATATCTCCTCTCTATACGCGCATTTCAGGCATTACCAATGACATGGTAGAGAATGCTCCCCGCTTTCATCAGGTTGCCAAACGCATACTTGAAATGACAGAAGGAAGAATTTTTGTAGCACATAATGTGGGCTTCGATTACGGATTTGTAAAAGAGGAATTTAATTCCCTGGGCTACAAATTCCGCCGGGAAAAATTATGCACCGTCCGGTTGAGCCGCAAGCTAATGCCGGATCGTATTTCATACAGCCTTGGTCATTTGTGTGCTTCATTGAATATCCCGATTGAAGGCAGGCACAGGGCCGAGGGCGATGCCGTTGCCACCGCGCAACTATTTGATTTGCTTTTGCGATTAAAAGCTGCACACCCGCAATATAAAAATATGGGAGTGGAAGAAATAATGGGAAGGCGCGTAGATAAAATAAAAGAATATATTTTGAAAAAACTGCCGGAAGAATGCGGAGTATATTACTTCCTGGATAAAGAAGGGAAAATAATTTATATCGGTAAAAGCTCCAATATGTATCAGCGGGCATTGAGCCATTTTAACTCAAAAGAAAATAAGGGTAAGCGTATGCTGAATGATTTATACGATGTGAATTTTCAGCTTACAGGAAGCGAACTGGTGGCCCTGCTGGCAGAATCGGAAGAAATAAAAAAACACCGACCTCCCTATAACCGCGCCCGCAAAGCAGATACATTTACGCATAACATTAACTGGAATAAAGACGACAATGGAATTATAAATTTTAAAATAAGTCCGGCGGAAGAATCAAACAATGTATTGCGCTCCTTCACAAGTTATGCAAACGCCAGGGAATGCATGGAAAGGTGGCTGGATGAATATACGCTATGCCTCCGCTATTGTGGGCTGACAGAGGATGATGCTGTTTGCTTTAATCACCATATAAAAAAATGCAATGGCATTTGCGCGGGTGAAGAAGCTGTTGAAGTTTATAACAAACGGGCTTCCAAAATAGTGAAAGAATATACTTTCGGTAATAAGGACTTTATTATTGTGGAAGCAGGAAGGCATGCCGAAGAAAGGTCCCTGATACTTATTGAAGATGGTCATTATACCGGCTTTGGGTATGCCGATTTAACAGGGCAGGTAAATTCACCGGAAGAATTGCGCGATGTTATAAAAAAGACAAATTCATATCCTGACAATGATGATATAGTGCGCAGTTGGATAAATAAGCACTCCGTAAAAACAGTTTTATTAAAAGGACTTGGCGAAATAACTGAATACCCTTTAACTTAACGGATCAACTGCACGTAGCCCTGTTTTTTGTAAGTGTTGCCCTGGCATACGCCATCCAGTATGTAATAGTAAACTCCCGAAGGGGCAGTTCCTCCTCCTTCAGCTTTCCCATCCCAGTATTCATTGGGGTTGCTCGACTTGAACATTTCCTTCCCCCAACGGTCATATATCACTATTGACCACGAACTCAGATCTGTAGTTTTTATGTAAAAAATATTATTCAATCCGTATATCCCCGCATTAGTCGGGGTAAATACATTGGGCACCGTAAAATTGAAACAGGGTGTTTCTACTACAATAGTAACTATTCTATCTATTGCGCAACCCAGGCTATCCTTCGCCGTTACGGTATAGGTTGTAGTAACCGAGGGGGCAACCTTTACCGAGTCGCAGGAAGGATTTAAACAATCTACGGCAGGGGACCAGGTATATGATTTCATAGAATCTCCATGCGCTACAAGAATTGTATCGTCTCCGGCAAAAATTGTTTTACTGCAACATGCGGTCATAGTAGGATTAACAGGCGCCAGCCGGATGGTTTTTACAATAGTGCATCCGTTGGAAACAGTCAACGTATACTTTTGTCCCGTATCCGGTTCTGTTATGCTGCTATTGGTTTCTCCTCCCGGAGTCCATAAATACGTGAGTCCGGTATCCGATGAAATAGCATGAATTACTGCCGGACTATACAGGCAATTATTCGTATCTACAATAGAAACTACCGGTGCCGGAAGAATGGAAATAGTAAAGCGTGCCGTATCCGGACAACCGAGTGAACTGAATCCAATAACAGTTATAATAGAATCTGCATTAATTGCACCCGTAATATATTTATCTGTAGTTGATCCATTGCTCCATAAATAGGAATTCGTTCCACTTACAATAAGCGTATCGGCAATACCTTTACATTGTAATTTTTTACCACTTATTAAGGGCATAACAGGAGCAGCCACATGGACTGTAAACATTTTGGTTATCGTATCACATCTTCCATAAATGGTGGCAGTATATGTGGTAGTAATAAGAGGCCTAACATGTATAGAGTCATAGGTATGTCCATTATTCCATTTATACGTTACCTGTCCGCCTGCTCCCGAAACTGTAAGGGTAGACAAACCCGAAACACACACTGTATCTGGCACGGCATTAATAGATGCTGTTAGCTGTGGTCTTACATACAGCGTAAAAGTTGTATCCTCATTACAACCATACTTATAAGCAGTAAGAGTATAGGTAGTAGTTGACAAAGGTGCAACTTTTATACTATCCTTGGTCTGGCTTGTACTCCATAAATAGGTTGTTCCTCCGCTCCCGATGAGCAATGCGCTATCACCTTTACAGATACTATCGGGAGATGCAACTATAAGGGGATTCAAAGTTCTAATAAAAACAGTATCTGCCTGACGATAATCTCCGGGACAAGTAGCCACATAAAAAACTGTGGTTGTATTCAGAATCGGTGTACTGAATGATGGCCCTGAACCCAATATTGAGCCACCCGTAGCTGAGTCGTACCATTCTATGGTTGTACCGACCGGTACAGTACCAATTAATGTTGCAATTAAAGTAGCAGCAGTGTTTTTGCAGATAGAATCATTATGCGCTACTATTGTAAAGTTTGTTAAAAGGGCTGTATCCCCGGGTCCTCCTTTTGTAGAACCATTAGCAGGAAAAGTAGGAAATGTTGTTGTTGCCCCATTAGGGCCGCCAATAACCTGCCGGGCAATGCCGACATTTGAGGTTGCAATATATCCGCCACCGCCGCCGCCGCCCGGGCCTTCACCTTCGGGTGCAGTATTTCGTTGACTGCCTCCAGTCCCTCCGTTAGCTTCTATCGTTATACCTGAAATAGTGCCTGTTGAATTAACTAATATCGTACCGCCTGCCCCAGCACCACCGGGGCCATCACCGGAAACTAACGAGTCAGATACTCCATTATGCCCGTTAGCCAATATCATACCACCGCCCGATACGGTTCCATAGCTGATTAAGTATATCAAACCTCCGCCATTTCCACCTGGACCAGCATGGTTATTATCTTCACTACCTGCACCACCGCCACCGCCAAAAAACAATCTGCCCGTTGAATAATCCAATGGGTGCCCTCCTCTGCCGCCTACTGATCTTCTGGAGTCGCCTGCCCAACTGGGATTGCCGGGAGGTAAAGTCAACGGATTACCTG
>Ga0302277_1003638_pt1 | contig 10487 bp, 11 predicted proteins | sample III_Bog_N3_1_FD_198759 | JGI IMG/M metagenome (GOLD analysis project Ga0302277, IMG submission 198759) | Peat permafrost microbial communities from Stordalen Mire near Abisko, Sweden - III_Bog_N3_1 | ecosystem: Environmental > Terrestrial > Soil > Wetlands > Peat | place: Sweden: Abisko... | reverse complement strand
CACCGTGGATTTCCTGTCCAAGATCAAGATTGAGGTCGTCCTTGCTGACAGTGCCGTACAAAGCGTTATCGAAGCCATTGTCAAGACTGCCAAAACAGGCAAGATTGGTGACGGAAAAATCTTTGTCGTTCCGATCGAGAGCGCTATCCGCATTCGCACAGACGAGACAGGAGAAAAAGCTGTATAGGACAAGCGTCTCTTAGAAATATAGCAATACGCTGCTTACGAAAAAGCGGAGACTTCGGTCTCCGCTTTTTTTTATTCAAGAACCCTGTGGCAAGACTCCACGGTAGACTTCTCAATCAACAGCACCACTACTGGAAGAGGAAGCGTCCCGTGAAGCAACTCCTTTCTGAGATCGGAAGAAGGTGTGGTATTTGTCATGTGCGACATCCATCGCCGGACCTGCCTCGAGGCCACGCTCTGGAGGCCCAAAGCGGAACATGGAATTGCTGGAAAACGACCATCGACTGGTCATTTTTAAACAGAAACCATTCCCAACATTTACAAAAACCTGATTGTCCAAGAAGCATTCAGAAAAAAACTAAAAAATTTTATTGGCACGCATAATGCTTTTTGTCTATGAATAGGACTTCAACCAGTCCTACCAACCAAACCTACCTAAACATCCCATGAAACACATGAACAATGTTGCCCTCATCGCCATCACGGCAGTCGCGGCAATGTCAGCAGTCAAGGCAGACACCAACTCCGTCGGAGACACCAACTCCGTCGGAACAGGCAAAGACGTAAAAGCCCCCGTTGTGGCTGCTGCTCCGGCTGCCTCACCGTTCAACCTCAATATCAGTGAGAACTATGACAGCCGTTATATGTTCCGTGGTGTTAATGAGGTTCCCAACACGGGCATCCTTTCCACCACATTCAGTCCGATCTGGCACATCACAGCCAATGACACCCTGACCGTGCCTATCTGGTATGCGACTGCTGTCGGCAAGACCTTCCCGAATGGTCTCCAGAACTATCGTGAGCTTGATGTTCCTGTCAGCTACACACACGCCATTGGCAACTGGACTCTTGGTGCTGGATACCAGCTCTACGTTTACATCAATCAGCCTTCCGCCACTCATCCAGGCGGCACCGGCATACAGAACGAAGTTAATGTCAATGTTGCCTACACCTACAAGACTGGCATCGTGACATGGACTCCTGCTCTGTTTTACTACTATGAACTCGGCACGGTGAATAATTACACCTACGGTTCAGTTAATGCTGGTTCGAGCTTCCTGAGCCCGCAGCTTGCTGCATCGGTTCCTCTTAATTTCCTCAAGTCCGATGGATCCATCACCTTCAATCCGAATGTACAGTATAACTTCTCATTCGCCTATAACGACGGATCCTACAACAACGGTGCTTTGACCAAGCCTTACTCTGGAGCAAACAACTTTCAGGTTCAACTGCCTATTACTTGGCAGATCACCAAGCTGGTTTCTCTCACGGGATATGTAGCTTACTCCTATCAAGGGGCAAACCTCATCCAGACTGCTCCGAGCACGGTGTGGGGTGGAGCAAGTGTTGGTCTTTCCTTCTAAGAGCTTAGGATAAATTCTTCACTGAAGCCCCACTGGAAACAGTGGGGCTTTTTTGTGCATAAACAAACCCGGCTGCAAGCAAAGGGACATTGCAGTCAGCGTTTATTTTCTCGCTGCAAGGGGAGAAGAATATGATCCGAAGAGTTCTAACTCCGGGGCTTCCAGAGCGCGGCGTCGAGGCAGGCCCATAGGTGGATGATCCAACCAAGCCACACGAGCCAGAGGAGGCCGGTGAAGAGGAAGAAGAGCACAGCCGGAAGGAATCGTCCTTGAAGAAGCTGACCCAGTCCAGGGATGAAGAAACTCGCCAGTGAGGCGATGACATTACCTGCTGATCCTTGTCCGTTGGTCATGAGATATTTTTTGCCTCATCGGAAGACATCTGTCCAGCATGGTGAGATTCCCTTGTCTTTTTACCCTTGCACGAGCCCTACGTTTGCACCCCGACCTTGGTGTGCCTGATCTTACGATCGCAGCAAGGAGGAAGGTTGCTTAATAGACTCTAGCTTTTCAAAAAGTCACAAGGGATGGGGGTTTTATTGGTCGGATCTACGGCCAGCCCGATGACCGATTTTTTCAAAGAATGATCCAGAGTAACGATGACTTGGTGACATGGCTTGACAGTTTGTGCCTAGTTTTGCCCGATTGGTCACATTTTCACTGCGCAGAATTCCCCATTTACGGACAAATACCAAATTTCTTGTACTGTTTTCTGAAATCAAGCACATCGCCAACAATCAATTCCTCAAACAACACTTCCGTGAAACCTATCATGCCCATCAATAGCACACTGGCAGTCGTGGCACTCTTTGCATGCGCCTCTTGGAATGCCAAAGCTGACAGTCTCACTCTCCAAAACGGCTACACAACCGGATCATCGGATGACGTTTATGGTCTGACCCTGACGGACTTTCAAAATAACGCTGGATCATTTGCTGTTTATGATGGCAACAGCGGCAACACTAGTCGCGCCCAACTTCAAGGTAATCAATTTAAATGGAACCAAGGAGACAATTACTTTGGCTTTACCTACAATCCAGGCAAGGCCGAAACCTTTCAGAGTGGCACTTCTTTAACGTCTTTAAAAACTTTATTGACCTACAATCAACCTGCTTTTGGCAATCCGATCAATTATGTCCATGTGGCCCTTTCCGCGAGAAACGGTACAACAGATTCCTTTTCGTTAAAAAATCTTACCATTACCAGTTTGGATGGGAAAATAACCTACCTCGCTCCACAGACTTTTTCTGCATCCAATGGTTATTTTGATTTTCAGGCAGCTGACCTTTCGGGAGATCTCCTGAAGTATGGATTTAAAGTGTCTGCTGATCTCAATCTTCCAAACGCCTTGAAAACTTACAACAAGGGTCAGACGGACAAAGTGGCTATTTCAGCGGGATATAACTCGAAATTTGTCCCTGCCGCCCCCGGAGCTCCGGCACCTCCAATGACTGCCTGCCTCGCCTTCGCCGGAGTGCTTGTGCTCCAGGCATGGAGAACTCGCAAGGTCGCTTAAGCGTTTCTATTTTTCAAAGAAGACCCATCCTTTCCCTATAATGGGAGAGGATGGGTTTTTGTTGCGCTTGGGAAGAGCGTTTTTGTTTGAATGCTGACACCAGTGCATTGAAAAGCTGACAGGTTTCACGCGAAGAACGCGGACTCCACGGAGAGGGAATGATGAAATGTAACTCTTTTGATGATTCCGGATTTTCTCCGTGATTTGCTTGACCGGCCGTTGCTGCGCATTTGAACTCGCACTCTCCCTAGTCGCGAGTCCCTTTGGGAGTGTGCTTCGCACATTTCTATCAGCTCCCGCCAGTCGATGATTTGTTACGGCCGCGTGAGACTGTCGGTCGGCTCGTCAATGGGTTTTTGTTTATTTCTGGTGAATTTTCCCGATTCGAGCTGTAGCGGCAGCCCGTGCTTCCCACTTGCTTCAAAAAGATTAGCAGATCACCCTTCGCAGTGATGCAGACTCTTTTCACTCCAGCCCATCTTCATCTCGCCATCAATCATGTCCCGATCATCGGCGTTGCCGTGGCCTGTTTTTCGGTATTGATCGGCATCGTCTTTCACAGCCGCGGTGCCCTGGCCTCGGGTCTTGTGGCTGTCTTGCTGTGTGTCGGCACGATGCCCTTCATCATGCAGACCGGAGAGGCCGCCCGGGAGTCCTTTGTGGACGGGAGTATTGATCCGGGAATGGATGCGGCGGGCAATGCGGCCTTCAAAGAGCATGCCCATCGTGCCGCCACCACGGCACCCGTGGTCTATGCCGTCGGCATCCTGGCGCTCCTTGCCCTGCTCTTCCTGATCAAATTCCCACGGCAGGCGGCCTGGATCGCCTGGGGTGTTCTGCTGGGCAGTGCAATCTCCATCAGTCTGAGTGTTTGGACGGCAGAAGCAGGGGGGAGAATCCGACACTCCGAATTCCGTTCCGCAAAGGAAACTTCGCCAACACCAACACCTGCCCCCACGATTTCCCCCTCCATCTCCGCCACGCCCACGCCGTCGCCCCTGGCAAAACCAGCCCCCTCTCCGGTCCTGGAAACCAATGCTTCACCGCTGATCTCCCCTTCCCCGACTCCTGTGACAACCAACGGATTGTAGAGACAGTCCGAAATGTCCCCTTTTCAAAAATCCATTCTACCTGTGGGACGGGAACAGAAAGGGGTTCGCGCTGAGTCGCAGAGACGCAGAGAGTGGGATTTACAGATGCCAAGGATCTCCGATCCTCGTTGAGTCTGGTGATCCCATTGATCCCTATAAACCAATCAGTCCTCTCAGCGTCCCTGGGATTGCTTGCCTGCTCGTTGCCGCGCATCCGTAGCGGATGCGCGCGATTCCCCCCTATTCTCCGATGTGTCAGATTAGATAAAAACATCCCCTATTTCTCCTTGGAGCAGGCCAGGGATTTTGATTGGAGAGCATGGGGAACAAGCGGTAGTCGGGCTTCGTTATTTGAGATGTGGTGCAAGGCGTGCGCGGGACGCTGTAGTCTCCCTACAGCGAACGAGTAGCAACAACCGCCCCACGGGCGCGCGCTCAAAGAACCCGACTACTCACCGCGGAGCATGGCTTTCATGCGCGCAAACGCCTCCTCCGATTCCTCTTCGGACAAGGGTTCGGCAAGAATCTCCTCCATGCTGCCGGACTCGACCCCTTCACCCCGCAGTTCGAGCAGAAAGGGGCTCGGCGTGCAGGAGAAAACGCTGCCGAATTTCCTTCGGGTGGCACAGTGGGTGATGGTGAGGCGGTGACGGGCCCGGGTGATGCCGACATAGAGAAGGCGCCGCTCTTCCTCGACGGTGCCCTCGGCCTTGGATCGTTCGTGAGGGAGCAACCCATCCTCCGCACCGACTAGCCAGACCTCGGAAAATTCGAGGCCCTTGGCGGCATGCAGCGTGATGAGTGTGACTCCGTCCCGTTCCTCGGCCTTCTCTTCCTCCTTCTCCTGCTCCAAAGTCAGACCATCCAGAAAACCCCGCGCCCCCTCCCTCGGGTGACGCTGGCAATATCCGGCGAGGGCGTTGAGCAGTTCGTGAACATTCTCCTGCCGGCCATCGGCCTCCGCCTCGGTCTTGCATCCTTTCTTGAGATCTGCAAAGTAGCCGCACTCCTCCAGAAGTCCGCGAAGAATACCCGAGATGTCGGTTCCGGGTGTCTGGATCTGAATCCGCCAGGCCCCCCAATCCTCGGTGAAACTCCTGATGGCCTCGCGCGTCCTGGAGGAGCTGACCTCGAGATGCCCGGGGTCATTGAGAATCGCCAGAAGGCTCTTCCCTTTTTTGGCACCAGCCTCGGTGGCAAGCTGAAGGGTGGCGGCTCCGATCCCGCGCGGCGGATTGGAGAGGACACGGAGGAGGGCATTGTCATCATCGGGATTGAGCAGGGCCCCGAGATAGGAGACGACATCCTTCACCTCCCGGCGGTCGAAGAAGCTCTTCCCACCCACCACCCGGTAGGGAATGCGCCGTTCGCGCAGCACTTCCTCAAACTGACGCGACTGGGCATTCATGCGGTAGAGAATCGCAAAATCAGTCCAGGGCCGCGCCTTCTGGCTCTGGGGGCCGGAAGCCTGAATCTCATCGGCGATGAATTCCGCCTCGGTCTTGTCATCGGTCGCGGAGAGGATGCGCACCGGATCGCCCTCCTTTCGCTCGCTCCAGAGATTCTTGCCGCGCCGACGCGAGTTATTCCTGATCAGGCGGTTCGCGACGGAGAGGATGACATCGGTGCTGCGGTAGTTCTGCTCGAGCTTGATGATTTCCGGACCGGGAAAATGACGTTCAAACTCCAGCAGGTTCGCCGCCTCCGCCCCGCGCCATCCGTAGATGCTCTGATCGTCGTCGCCCACCACGCAGATATTGGGTTGATCCGCGCCAGCGAGAAGGCTGACGAGTTCGAGCTGGAGCTTGTTCGTGTCCTGAAATTCATCGACCAGAATATGATGGTAGCGGGATCGGCAATCGTCGCGTGCCTCCGGATGGTCGCGCAGGAGTGTGCGCGCCTGGAGCAACAGGTCGTCGAAGTCCATGGCATTGAGCGTCCGGAGTTCATTCTGATATTTGGAGAAGAGGCTGCCGAGAGCGGTGCCGGTCGTCTCGGGTTCGGACATGCCGAGGTTCTTTGCCTTGCTGATGATGGCGCGGGCGAGGTTCGGATCAATCGGGTCTGTCTTGTCGTGGATGCGGGCGGCGATTTTCTTGACCAGGCCCATCTGGTCCCCCTCGTCAAAGATGCTGAAATTCGGCGTGTAGCCCAGCAGAGCGGCGTGCTTGCGCAGCAGACGGACACAGAGTGAGTGAAAGGTGGAGAGGGTGATCTGCTTGGCCTGTTCGGAAGTCACCATGCCGCCGACGCGCTCGCGCATTTCCCGGGCCGCCTTGTTGGTGAAGGTCACGGCCAGGATGGAGGAGGGATCCACCCCCTGGGAGACAAGCCAGGCGATGCGGGCGGTCAGGACGCGTGTTTTCCCCGTGCCAGCACCGGCGAGGATCAACATCGCCCCCCCGGGATGGGTGGCGGCCCGGAACTGCTCCGGATTGAGATCAAAAAGGCGAAAACCGGACATGGGTTAGAAAAGTAAAAAGTGCGAAGGTTTAAGGTATGAAAGCCTCCGAAGGGGATTCGAAGCAGGGGCAGAAGTTCATCAGGAAATCAGGAAATCAGGAAGGAGAACCGGAAACGGAAAATAGATGCCCGTGGAAATCATGCTGCCGAGCAATTGACATATGCCACCGCCCCTCTCGACTAAAAATTTTCTATCTTCTTTTCCTGAGTTCCAAATTTTATTCTCAGCGGTTCCGCAATTTTTCGGCAAATGCACGGACGATGCGTGGATAGAGTTCATGCTCGGCCACTTGGATCCGGGCGTGGAGCGACTCCGCGGTGTCATCGGGGAGCACAGGAACGCGGCTCTGGCCGAGGATGGTTCCGGTATCGACTCCGGAATCCACGAGGTGGACGGTGCAGCCGGTTTCGGCCACCCCTGCTTCGAGAGCCTGACGCCAAGCCTCGAGTCCCCGAAAGGCCGGAAGCAAGGATGGATGGATATTGAGGATGCGCCCCGGAAAGGCACGGAGCAGGGGCTCCTTGATCACGCGCATGAAGCCTGCGAGGACAAGGAAATCAATTTCAGACTCACCAAGAAGGCGAACGATTTCCGATTCAGACTCCGGTGCCAGTTTGGTGCGGAAGGAACCGGGAGGGACGAAATAACCCGGAATGCCAAACTCTTCCGCGAGATGAAGAATGCCTGCATTCTCCACATCGGAGAGAACGATAACCGGTTCACTGCCGAGGGCTCCCGAACGAAAAGCCTCGGCGAGCGCGCGAAAGTTGGAGCCTTTGCCCGATCCGAGAACGCCGAATTTACTTCCGAGGGAGGGCTGGGAAGCAGGCATTCCCTGGATTCCTCCGGCGAGAGGAAGTTTTTAGTTGGCTGCTGCAACCGGAGCCGCCGGAAGCTCGACCACGATAGGATCGACATTCACTCGGCGACCGGCACGATCAAAGCGGACTTTGCCATCAACCAAGGAGAAAATGGTGTAGTCGCGACCGAGTCCGACATTGCGTCCGGGAAGAAACTTGGTGCCGCGCTGGCGGATGATGATATTGCCGGCAACGACGGTCTGATCGCCGAATTTTTTCACGCCAAGGCGTTTGCTGATGCTGTCGCGGCCGTTCTTGACGCTTCCCTGTCCTTTTTTATGAGCCATGGTAGTAGGGTGTTAAGAGTGATGAGGAATGAAGGGGCGCAAAATTATGCGGCAATCTTGGTGATCTTCAGCTTGGTAAGCTGACGGCGATGTCCGACGGTGCGATGATAGCCCTTGCGGCGTTTGAATTTGAAAGCGATGACCTTGTCATCTTTAAACTGGGAGACGACTTCAGCCTTCACACTGGCTCCGGAAACGAGTGGTGTGCCGAGGGTGATCTTGTCACCGTTGACGATGAGCAGCACCTCGCCGAGAGTGGTTTCTGTACCGGCGTCGACAGCCAGTTTCTCAACGTTCAGGAGGTCTCCCTCGGAGACGCGGTATTGCTTGCCGCCGGTTTGGATGATTGCGTAGGACATGGGAAATCTTTGGAAAAAGGAGAGTGAGGATGCCACGGAAGAACCTGTGAGACAACAGAAATATTCATTTTTTCTCTCTTGCGCCTGGACGAAGCAATCGTATGATGTCCCGCCCAGTAACAATTGGTGCATTGGATCACTTGCTCGGGTGGTGAAATGGCAGACACGTACGTTTGAGGGGCGTATGCCGAAAGGCATGGGGGTTCAAGTCCCCCCCCGAGCACTTTTTACTTTTCCATCAGAAGAGCTTCCCCTGGGTGATTCCAAATCCCCGCGAGATCGATAAATTTTCTGAGCAAGAGGAGTGATGCAAGAGCATCGGAGAGGGCTTCGTGCCAGCGGAAATCAGGCAGCAGAAGCCTCGCCTCCTCTTCCAGAGAAAACTCCCTGCCCAGATCCGAAAGGGCATAGGAAGCTCTGCCCGGAAGGATCTTCCGGCTCAATGTCAGCGTGTCAACCCACGGCCCGAATCCATGCAGCGGAAAAGCGCGCAAAAATCGTTTCTCCGTGCCGATGCCATGAGCGACGATCCAGCGATCGCCAAGGCGATTTTTTATCTCTGGCCAGAGAGAGAGAAGATCGGGTGCGTCTTGCAGATCTTTCGCCGATATGCCGTGAATCTGCCGGGCCGCCCAGGTGACAGGACGTTCCGCGCGCAGATAGCTACGGTAAAAGGAGGCTGACTCTGACACCAAATGTTTTGCCGCAAAACTCTGCCCATGCATTCCGGCAATACCGATCTGAACAGGAACGCCTGCTTCATTCGCCCGCTCTCCGGCGGATTCAAAATCAAGTGCCGCAAAGGGAATATCCCGTATGACAATACGTGAAGATCCCACGGAAGCCATGGAGGTGCTCTTACCTAGGAATTTCTGAGCAACTCGGCGGTGGTTTCCCAGTCGAGACAGGCATCCGTGATGGAGAGGCCGTAGCGAAGTTTGGAGGGATCACCCTCCAGCGACTGTGCACCCCTTTCGATATGACTCTCCAGCATGGCTCCGACGATGTCGGAGCGTCCGGCTGCCCGTTGTGCCAGGATGCTTGTCCAGACTTCGGGCTGCCTTGCAGGATCCTTGCCGCTGTTGGCGTGGCTGCAATCGATCATGATGGCGGTGGGCACCCCGGCAGCCTTCAGCTTCGCAGCGGCATCGCTGGTCTGATCGGGATGATAATTCACCCCGTCACGGCCTCCGCGCAGGACAAGGTGGCCATCAGGATTCCCCGCCGTCTTGATGATGCTGGTCATCCCCTCCTGATCGCGAGGAACGCATGGCATCCACAGCCGTCTGAACGCTGCCGTCGGTGCCGTTCTTGAAGCCTACCGGCATGGAGAGTCCGCTCGCCATTTCACGATGGGTCTGGGATTCGGTAGTGCGGGCTCCGATGGCCGTCCAACTCAGCAGATCGGCGATATACTGCGGGATGATCGGATCGAGAACCTCCGTGGCCGCAGGCAGGCCGAGAGCGGCCACATCAAGGAGCAGCTGCCGTGCGACCTTGATCCCATGGGCCATGTCCCCCGAATCATCGAGATACGGATCGTTGATGAGCCCCTTCCATCCGACGGTTGTGCGCGGCTTCTCGAAATAAACCCGCATTACGATAAAGAGCCGATCCTCGACTTCCCTGGAAAGTGCGGCCAGTCGCCGCGCATAATCAAGGGCGGAAACCGTGTCATGGATCGAGCAGGGACCGACGATCACAAGGAGGCGGGGATCCTCACCGCGCAGAATGCGGCGGCAGGTTTCACGATGGCCGGCGACCTGCGCTAAAAGTTCGGGACTGGCTGCCAGGAGTTCCTTCACCTCCCTTGGGGAAATCAAACGCGTCACTCCGCGAACACGAGTATCCTCGGTTCGGGGCAATGTCCCGGTTGATAGTTGTTCTGCTGTGGTTGCGCTCATCTACTGCTCTTGGTTCAAATCTTGGATATTCTTTCGGGGGTTGCATAAGATCCATGCAGAAGCCCCATTTGGCAACCCACAAGTCGATTCGGCGTAGCCGAACGGTAAAAATGTTTCCAAGTAGGAAAGTAATAAAAGTGCGGATGGTGACACCCATCCCTCCTGACACTGAATGTCGCCTCAGAACCTTTCCACATTATGACTTTCCGACATTACCCCCTTTGCTAGAATCAACAAATGCCCTCTTTTGACATTGTTTCTGAAATCGACCGGATGGAGATCGAAAATGCGGTCAATCAGGCAGTGAAGGAACTGGCGACCCGTTTCGACTTCAAGGGGAGTAGTGCCAAAATCGAACTGACCAAGCCGGAGCTGATCACCCTCTCCGCCGAGGATGGGAACAAGCTCAAGGGGATCCGTGAGATCATGATCGGAAAGCTGGCCAAGCGGGGCATC
>Ga0302277_1003633_pt1 | contig 10495 bp, 8 predicted proteins | sample III_Bog_N3_1_FD_198759 | JGI IMG/M metagenome (GOLD analysis project Ga0302277, IMG submission 198759) | Peat permafrost microbial communities from Stordalen Mire near Abisko, Sweden - III_Bog_N3_1 | ecosystem: Environmental > Terrestrial > Soil > Wetlands > Peat | place: Sweden: Abisko... | reverse complement strand
TGCATGGATGGATGCTTTTAAAGGAATTATCATCAGATACGAAATACTAACAAGAAATTGGTGGAGTATGCTCTGGTTATGTATTACAGCCATTTTTATCAGAAAATTAATAGTTTAAACAAGTTCAACAAAAGCTAAATAGTAGTACAAAAGCCGGGTATATAAAACAACTTCTACCCTGTATTATTTACTTTTGCCCGCTACAATACCATTATGGCACAAAAGAAATTAATTCGTTTTGCAGAAATAAAATCATTTCCCAATGTTTTAGAACATCCCGGGGATATGAAAAACAACTGGGCAAGTTATTTTAAAAATACTAACCCTATTACCCTGGAACTGGCCTGTGGTAAAGGCGAATATGCGGTAGGACTGGGAAGGTTGCACCCCGCTAAAAACTTCATTGGCATTGATATAAAAGGTAACCGGATATGGAAGGGGGCAAAAACGGCATTAACCGAAAAGCTGCATAATGTGGCTTTTCTTCGCATAGAAATTGATAAAATCAATGAGTATTTCGGAGAAAATGAAGTAAATGAAATATGGATAACCTTTCCTGATCCTCAATTGCGCTTATCCAAAGCAAAGAAACGGCTGACGCACCCAAAATTTCTTCGGCTTTATCAGCAAATCCTTTCAAATGAAGGAACCATTAACTTAAAAACAGACAGCCCCGACTTATACCTGTTCACCAAAACTGTAATCAACCTATTTCAATTAGAGTTGTTATTGGATAGCGACAACATTTATGCAATGCAGGAAGTTTCGAAAGAATTGCAGATTAAAACGCATTACGAAAGATTAGACATTGCCAAAAGCAACAAAGTACATTACCTGAAATTCAGGCTAAATACAATATTGCCGAAAGAAAAGGACGAAATACTTAAACAGTTAATTAGTGAACGAGAAATTAATTCCACAGGTTGATTATTACGAAGAGGGCGGATTGATGGTATTTACCAAACAGTTTCACCTTAAACAAAAAGTTTGCTGTGGATTCGGTTGCAGGCATTGCCCTTATAATTATATCTGCGTTCCAGAGCCTAAGAGAAGTGAACTAATCTTACAAAAAAGGGTATTCAATGATGTAATTTTATCTACCGGTAATAATTCATCCTTGTCAAAAACACATTCAGATAATATAAATGCTCGTAACCCGAAGGAAGAATATTCTTTCTTTGAAAATGTGTACGATGTAGTGCGACAGGTACCCAAAGGACGTGTTACTACTTACGGCGCTATTGCAGCATATTTAGGTACAGGTCAAAGTGCAAGAATGGTTGGCTGGGCAATGAATGCTTCATTTAATATCATCCCGTCTGTTCCTGCACAAAGAGTAGTTAACCGTAACGGAATGTTAAGCGGTAAAGCACATTTTGCAACACCTACTTTAATGCAGGAATTATTGGAAAAAGAAGGGATAAAAGTGGTTAATGATACAATCGTTGATTTTGAAAAGCTCTTTTGGGATCCGATGAAAGAATTACAATTATGATTGCATTAATGAATTAAATTTCCATATTTAAGTATGCCCCATATTAATGCCACACCAAAACCAACAAGAATAAGTCCGGATAATTGATTAATGTGATGCATGTTTCGCGGTGTAAGCTTTGGCCTTAATTTGCCAGCTAATAATACCTTGGATATATCGGCTGTAAGAACAAACAACAAACAAATCCCAAAAACAATTAAGCGATATTCAAAAGGAGATAAGTATTCAACATTTTGAGAATCGGCAAGTATTGAAGCTGAACAAGCAAACCAAAACAAAAACACACCCGGATTTAAAATATTCATAAAATACCCGGAAATGAAGATGCCTATAAAATCGCGCTTCCTGAATGTTTTTTCGGCAGCATTCCCCTCTTCATCAATAGAGACTTTTTTGAAGAAGATATTATAAATACCCAATCCTATCAGAAAAAGGCTTCCTGTTACTGCTATAGTAACTTTATGATTAAGTGCTGTATCAAACAGACTCGTAAAAAAATTACAAACCAATACCAAAGTAATATCACTTGCCGAAACACCTGCTACAAAAGTATATCCTGCTTTATGCCCGTTATTAATACTTTGTTTGATGATAGAAAAAATAACCGGTCCTACCGAAATAGAAAGCATCAGTCCCAATGCAAGACCTTTTATTATGGCAGCAATCATGCTTTAACTTTAGTTGTTTTAACGTCTAAATAAGTGGTTAATACAAAAGCACCCGAAGAAAAAACTTCAAGGCACAAAATAAATTATTTTGCTTCGACTAATTTCCCTTGTAAAAATAATTGCCAGTCTTCTAATGTTTTACCTTTCAGCACACGAGGAAATTTGTGCTGGCCACCTACCTTACCTTTCATTCTCATAAATTCCATAAATTGTCCTTCACTCAACACATCTAAAAAAACATTTTTTAAAGCACTATTTCTTTCTATCGCATAATCATCGTTCAAAGCTTTCAGGTTTTCATCAATTTTAGTTGCAAGCAGTTTTGCATCTACCGAATCATTACAGGCAACATACCAATGATGAGCAAAGAAATTTTCGTAAGGAACACCGGCAACAGTAAATTCAGGAATACAAATATTTAATTCATCACTCACCAATTGGATGGCCTTATTCATGTTATCAACACTCAAATGTTCACCAACCAAACTTAAAAAATGTTTTGTTCTTCCCGTAATAACTATTTCGCATTTTTCTTTATCAACAAATCTAATGGTATCACCTATAAGATAGCGCCATGCACCGGCAGGTGTACTCATTAATAAAGCATAATCTTTCCCTTCCTCAACTTCATTAATCAATAATGTTTTCGGGTTATTATTAATATTACAATCGGCATCGAAATTACTATTATCAAAAGGAACAAATTCAAAGAAGATATGCTCATCTGTTACCAACCGCATACCTTTTGCATGTTGATGGTTTTGATAAGCAATAAACCCTTCGCTGGCTAAATATGTTTCCAGATAAAGTACTGGTTTACCTAGCAGCTTTTCGAAACCTTTTTTATATGGCTCGAAGCTTACGCCACCGTGCACATAAAAAGCCAAATTGGGCCATATATCGTGGATATTATTGAGTTGATATTTTTCAATAATTTTTTCCATGCACATTTGTATCCATGCAGGCACACCAGTAATAAGACCAATATCCCATTTAGGTGCTTTTTCAACAACTTCATCTAATTTTTTATTCCAATCTCTTTCTTTTGCAATTTTTTTCCCGGGTTTATAAAAAGGCTGAAACCAAATAGGAGATTTTTTTGCCGTAATTCCACTTAAATCTCCAGCATAATAACCCGATGCATCTTTTTGTAAATCGGTACTTCCACCAAGTGCTAACCAACCTTTTCCTATTGAACCCAAGCGTGGATGTTCGTAATTACGCAAACTGAACAGTTGCTTTAACATTACAGCTTTGTTACCACGTAATAAATCGTTAGTAACAGGAATATATTTGCTTGCCGCCTCGGATGTGCCGGACGATAACGCATAATATTTTATTTTACCTGGCCAACAAATATCAGGTTTGCGTTCAAGTGTTTTATGCCACCACTCTTTATAAATTTTATTATAATCGTACACCGGAACTAAATCTTGAAATTTCTTACAAGGATCGTTGCTCATTAATATTTCATCGAAATGATATTGCTGACCAAACTCAGTAAACCTTGCTTTACGCAATAATTTTTTCAGCACAAGTAGTTGTTGTTTGGCTGATTTTTTTTTGTTTGACAAGCGAAGTGCTTTTGTAATCTTATCAGGAAGCTTGATGTCAATTAAAGCCATCTATACCTGTTTATTGTTATTTATTTATACCAAAAAGAAAAGCTTTGGCAATCATTATTGTTTTAACCACCGAGCCTTTTATAATTAGCAAAGATAAGGCGTAAATCCTGCAACCAATCATATTCACGAGCATACAATACATCTAACTTTTTTAATCCCTCTTCGTTTAGCGGATGTTTATGGTGTATGGGATAACCATCGGAAGTAAGAATATTTTTAGCAAGATGGGGTAATTTTTTTTGATTAATAGTATACCCAACCCATGTTTTATATCCTACAAGCACTAACAATGCATTGTAAAGAGCAACAAAGCCTTTTTTCATTAAGATTAAATGAAAAGGGAATGTGATAATAAGAAAAATAGAAACCATAATATCTACAATACGTTTCATTCTCTTTTGATACGGTTGGGATATTTTATATAATCCTTCTGCACTAAGCGTTTCACCCGTTGTTGCTTTTGAATCACTACCAACAATACTATGGCTACCTGCTGAATGAAAGCGATATTTAATGTTATGACGCAGTGATTGAACAATAGAAATTATAGTTTCGAAACTTAAATACCCTTCACAAATAACCACTTCCGATACTGGTGTTGTTTTCAATACTGAGGAAAGTTGTGAAAGATCGCCTATTGCTGTTGTATCATCTCCATTTACATTTATTCTACCTAAAACACGTTCTTGTAAAGCAGCATCTTGCAACAATTGCATTACTTTGTCATATTCTTTTTTTGATCCGACAATTATTGTTTGACGCAATTTTTTTTCAGCCTCATTTTCTTCTATCAAATTCAATTTAAGTAATAACCATTTGGAAAATGTTATTACAATAGCAGAAGTGGTTCCACCAATTAAGATAACCCCCCTTGAAAAACGTAAACTTTCGGGAAATAAAGAATACACGGCCAACATAACAATAACCGCCGTAACTGAAGCTAATATTGCTTTTGACGATTTATACAGGTTATCATATATGCCACTCAGTATAGCAGTCAACAAAAAGACGAATGTAAACAACGGTGCAGCATACAATGCAAAACGATTGTTGAATTCCATGCCTTCCCTAAAATGAGATACCCAATATTTTTCAACCAGTGTGAACGAAAAAAAAATTAAACAGGCATCAATTAACGGTACTAATACTTTGTTGAAAATTCTGCTAATCAATGATGCAAAGGCTCTTAACCAGATAGCTAAATGTATAAGGAATGAGAATATCTTAGCTATAGTCTTACCATAATGTTTATTTACAAAAATGCTCATTGCACTATAAAACATTTTCACATAATTCATGCTTCCACGCTTAGTACTCTCACCTTTAAAATGAATGATACAACTCCCGCTAAAATAATAATTCTTATACCCTGTCTTTTGTATTCGATAACTCAAGTCAACGTCTTCGCCATACATAAAGAATATTTCATCAAATCCCCCGATCATATCTAACACTTCTTTTCGTGCCATCATAAATGCACCGGCCAAAACATCTACAATATGTGTCTTTTTTTCATCCAAATGTCCCAATGCATAACGATTAAAGATACGTGATTGCGGAAATAAGGAAGACAATCCTGTAAGCTTAAAGAAAGATGTAAACGGTAAAGGAAAAGATCGTTTGCTTTCGGGTAAAAACCTACCGCTACCATCAATCATTCTTATACCCAATGCACCACAATCGCTGTTATTTTCAAAGAAAGAGATACATTTTGTAAAACAATCCTCAGGAACAATCGTGTCGGGATTCAAGAATAAAATATAATTGCCTTTTGCTTGTAAAAGTGCCTGATTGTTTGCTTTTCCGAACCCTGCATTAATACGATTAGCGATAAATTTTACCTGTGGAAACAATGGTTGCAAAAATTCTATACTGCCATCTGCCGAACTATTATCAACAACAATAATCTCCGCATCTAACAATCGAACGGCTTTTTGGACAGAGCAAAGGCACTGTTCAAGGAAGTATTTAACGTTGTAACTGACTATGATGACAGATAGCTGCATATCCGATTTCTACACAAATGTTGGGTTGGCAAAGTAATTGAAAAACAATGGATGTTGTTAAAATATTCGCCTTTTGTAATGAGGAGCTTACTTTTGCACCATGTTAAAAAACACCTTATTAAAAGCTATCGAAGCCAGTGCAGCTATTTTAAAAGAATATTTCGATAAGAGCTATACAGTTTCTAGTAAAGAAGGCATCAACAACTTAGTTACCGAAGTTGACCATAAAAGTGAAGAAGCAATATTTAAAGTTATCCGCGAATCTTTTCCCGATCACTTTATTCTGAGTGAAGAAGCCGGAGAAATTATTCACGAATCATCTTATAAATGGATTATTGATCCTATTGACGGCACTATCAATTATGCCAATGGCCTTCCAATTTGTTGTGTAAGTATTGGCATTGAAAAAGATGGTTTGATGCAATTAGGTGCTGTATATAATCCTTTTATCAACGAACTTTTTGTTACTGAACGCGGGCAAGGTTCAACCTTAAATGAGAAAAAGATAAAGGTTAGTGAAAAGAACAATGTTGCTACTTCTTTCCTGGTAACAGGATTTCCTTATACTTACATTGAAACCCCTAACGGGCCATTGCAGGTATTTGAAAAATTCATTCGTAAAGGAATTCCTGTAAGAAGATTAGGTAGTGCTGCTCTTGACTTATGTTATGTTGCTGCCGGCAGGTTCGATGGATTCTATGAACACCAATTGAATGCCTGGGATAGTGCAGCCGGTTTCTTAATCGTTGAAGAAGCCGGAGGAAAAGTTACCGATTATAAAGGCGATTACTACTCACCTTATCAACCGCATCTTTTAGCTACGAATGGGAAAATACACGATGAAATGTTACGAATCATTAACGGAGGTGAAATCTAAATTGTATCGTTCTTTGTAATCATTATCGCAAATAAAATCTTAATTCGTATATCGTAAATGGAAAACACTCGTACAGAAATAGCAACTCTTGGTGAATTTGGTCTTATCGATCATCTTACCCAAAACTTCGAAATACTAAATGCATCAACCATATTAAGTGTAGGCGATGATGCTGCCGTTATAGATCATTTCGGCAAGCAAACGGTTATTACTACCGACTTATTAATAGAAGGTGTTCATTTCGATCTGATGTACACGCCGCTTAAACACCTCGGCTATAAAAGCGTAATAGTAAACCTGAGCGATATATATGCTATGAATGCCACACCAACACAAATCACGGTGAGTATTGGCATTAGCAATAAGTTTAGCGTGGAAGCTTTGGATGAGTTTTATGAAGGCATTTATATTGCCTGCGAAAAACATGGTGTGGATTTAATTGGTGGCGATACCTCCACCTCGCAAAAAGGATTTATTATTTCCGTTACTGCCATTGGCGAAGTAGCCCCCGATAAATTTGTAAAACGCAGTACCGCAAAAAAGGGAGATTTAATTTGTGTTAGCGGCGACTTAGGCGGCTCGTTCCTTGGTCTTACCTTAATGGAAAGGGAGAAAAAGATTTTCTTAGAAAACCCGCAGGTACAACCTGATCTTGAAGGCGAAGATTATATTGTAGGCAGATTATTAAGACCCGAAGCAAGAAAAGATATCATTGAATTCTTCGCTCAAAATAATATTATACCTACGTCCATGATGGATATAAGCGATGGGTTAAGCAGCGAAGTATTGCATTTGTGCAAACAAAGCAATTTGGGTTGCAGGGTATATGAAGATAAACTTCCTATTAACGAAGCCAGTAAGAAAGCTGCTTTCAAGTTCGGATTGGATCCAACCGTTTGCGCTTTAAATGGTGGTGAAGATTATGAATTAGTCTTTACCCTGTCGCAGGAAGAATATGATAAGATTACTTTGAATGAAGAGATTAGTGTAGTAGGCTACATGACCGATATAGAAGAAGGTTGCAAACTACATACCCGTGGTGGAAACACCTTTGATATTACTGCCCAGGGATGGAATGCGTTTAAACAGTCATCTGCATCTTTCCAGAAAGGGAACTTGTTTCTTACTCTTTCCAAATGTTCTTTATTAAGTGTAATGGTAAAGATGTCTTCTACATCGGCTTTATGATATAGTACTTCTCCCAACGGATCAACCACCATACTATTGCCACTGTGATAAATGTTACCGTTGTCATTGCCAATCCTATTAACGCCAATAACATAACATTGATTTTCTATGGCGCGGGCAACCAGTAATGACTTCCATGAATGGCTTCTTCTTTCGGGCCAGTTGGCAACATATAACAGTACATCGTATTCGGGACTATTATTTTTATGAACCGACTGTTGCCTTGCCCATATAGGAAACCTTAAATCGTAACATACCTGCAAATTAATCTTCCAGCCTTTTACCGAAGCAATTAAATGTTTATTACCGGGTGTGTACTGTTTATCTTCTCCACTGTAGGTAAAGCAATGGCGTTTATTGTAAACGCCATACTGCCCATTGGGCAACATCCAGATTAACCGGTTATAATAATTACCATCCTCTTCAATCATTACACTTCCGGTAAGGATAATCTTCTTTTGTGCCGCTATTCTTTTCATCCATTCTACTGTAATACCCGTCATTGGTTCGGCTAATTGTGCGGGATTCATGCTAAAAGCCGTACTAAACATTTCGGGAAGCACCACCACTTCTGGTTTTTGGGGAATACTGTTAATCTTTTCTTCCAGCATGGAAAGATTGGCAGCCTTATCTTCAAAAAACAAATTGGTTTGTATAAGCGTAAACGTAAGTGCCATGAGTATTTTTATAAACAATGAAGATAATTAATCCGGCTTTTATACTACTATGAAGCTTTTGTTGCGTCGCACACTTGTACAATTTGTTCCGCATCAGCAAAATTCTGTTCTTTTAATACAGAATACAGTCCTGCTACTATAATAAACAACGGATAATACAATAAAACAGCCTAACCGGTCAATGAAGTATGCCTAAATAACCTTTTAAAAACACAAACTCGCCTGTTATTGGTATAAACCCACGGGTTATTGGTATAATCCAACGGGATCGGAGCATAATCCAACGAGATTGAAGCATAATCCAACGAGATTTAAGCATAATCCAATGGGATTGGAACAAAATCCAACTGGATTGGAGCATAATCCAACGAGATTTAAGCATAATCCAACTGGATCGGAGCACAATCCAACGGGATTGGAACAAAATCCAACGAGATTTGAACAAAATCCAATGACTTTGGAGTAAAAGATTTAAGTATCAGAGTAAAACAATACGGGTTTTACCTTTATTGATAAACATTCCAATGGTTTTCTTCCTTAGCTGAATAAAGAACAGAAAGTACAAGGGAGTGACACCCGCCCGAACGCCCGCCTGAATGACGTAGTCGGGCAGGTATCCGTTGTTCAGTACGGGCGGGCAAGGGACAATGCCACGAAGCACAACAGCTTGTTCCATAAAATAATTACTTACCTTATAAACTTTCCTATTACCGGCATTGCTTTAAACTCTTTCTTTTCTACCTGTACAATAAAGCAGACGAATAACAGCAATAAAGTGGTTGCTACACTTAAACTATACCATGCAGGATGATAGAAATAAATTAATCCGTTGTATAAGAAAAACAACAGTACTACAATAACAATGTATGCCGTTAACTTTTTCCAGGCATAAGGAATACGGTAGGCTTTTTGCCCCCAGATAAAACTTACTACCATCATACTGCCATAACAAGCAAACGTTGCCCAGGCACATGCCATATAACTGAAGTACGGAATGAAGAAGTAGTTAATGATTAAAGTAATAACCGCCCCGATAACTGTTATCCACGCTCCCGCCATCGTGCGGTTGCTGAGTTTATACCAGACACTCAGGTTATAATAAATACCCAGGAACATGTTTGCCAAGAGAAGTATAGGAACCACTTTAAGCCCAACCCACATTCTTGGATTGCGGATAAAATGTTTCCATATATCCAAGTAAAGTGCCACCAGTAGGAACATAACACATAGGGTAATAACGAAAAACTTCATGACCCTTGCATACACTTTGGGTGCATTTTCCTGAACAGCCTGTTTAAAGAAGAAGGGTTCTGCCCCCATACGGAATGCCTGCACGGCAAGCGTTATAAGAATAGACAATTTATAACATGCCGAATAGATACCTACTTCGGCTTTGGCTGCATCTACACTGGCAACAGGTGCCCACCATCCCAACATAATCCTGTCGAATGTTTCGTTAATCATACCGGCAAAGCCAGCAACGATTAAAGGCAAGCCGTAAAACATCATTTCTCTCCAAAGCTTATTATCAAACTTCCAGTCAAAGCCAAAGAACTCTTTACCAAGAAATACAAGTGTTAAGCCGGATTGAATGAGATTGGCTACCAACACATATCCCACCACCCAATCGGACCGGAAGAAATAATGGCACCAATGATTAGGGTTTTCTGCCAACCACCTGGGACAAATACTTAAAAAGAAATAAACACTGATAATGTTAACTAATATACTGCCCACTTTAATGCCTGCGAACTTTACAGGCCTTCCATCCTGCCTTAACTTGGCAAACGGAATGGCAGATAAGGCATCTAATGCAATGATGGCTGCCGTTAAAGCAAGGTATTCGGGGTGTTCGTCAATCTTTAACAATACGGCTAAAGGATGATGCAATACCATCAATACAATACTTAATAAGATAGTAGTGGTTATAAGCGAAATACTGGTTGTATTGTAAACACT
>Ga0302277_1003631_pt1 | contig 10497 bp, 7 predicted proteins | sample III_Bog_N3_1_FD_198759 | JGI IMG/M metagenome (GOLD analysis project Ga0302277, IMG submission 198759) | Peat permafrost microbial communities from Stordalen Mire near Abisko, Sweden - III_Bog_N3_1 | ecosystem: Environmental > Terrestrial > Soil > Wetlands > Peat | place: Sweden: Abisko... | reverse complement strand
GCTCGTCATCCGTGGCCCAGCCAGTAGACCGGCGGCTGGCCCGGCGGGTGCGGGCTGCGCCACTGGCCCTGCCTTGGCCGCGTAGCCGTTGGACATGACGATAATCATCGGCTTTGCCTTGCCCGCCGCGATCAGGTTATCGAGGATAAAGTTCGCATGTCCCTGACGGATCCAGCCCGTCTCGTCCTCACCCGAACCATGTTGCAGGTACAGCACCGGATAACGCGCTTTCAGGTTCGTATCGTAGTCTGGCGGCGTATAGATGACCAGGTGACGCCACGAGTCGGTGGTCTTGGAGTGGACCCACTGCTCGCGCACCGTGCCGTGCGGAACATTTTTAATGGTGTAGAAGTCCACGCCCTTCTCGGGCACGTCGATGCCGCTGGAATCCTTGCCAACGCCGTAGTAGGTGTAGCTCGCCGGATCGTCCACCATAACGCCGTCGATAACCAGATAGTAGTAATGGAATCCGGGGACGATGGGCGGCGTCGTCACCGACCAGACCCCGTCCGCGCCCTTGACCATGTCGAAGGGCGTCTGCACGGCGCCGACCTGTACCTGAACCTTTTGTGCGTCGGGAGCCTTGAAGCGAAACTCAACGCGTGAATCCGCACCGATGCGCGGATACTGCGCGCCGGGGACATTGGTCACCGCAGGCTGCAAGCCGGCCTCACTTTGTGCCCAACACACTCCACCGGGAAGCAGGACAGATAGACACAGCAACATGGACAAAAACATTGTTCGCTTCTTCATTACGTCTCCTTAGGGAAGAACTGGTTCGAGTGCCTTGTAGTGTGCCCAATCGAAATCCACATGTCCTGCGTCGGTGGTATGCGTTGTGGTATAGGCAAAGAGCGACGGCCTGGACCCCTTCCACCAACTGAATGCGATCCGCGCCGGTTTTCCAATCTCCTGGAACGATCTTCCATCATCCAGGCTGTAGGAATAGGCAGCACTATCTCCGTTGACGCGCACGCGCAACAGAACGATTCCGCCCGGCAACTGTGCAGGTTTATCGACGGCATCCTGTGCGTGGAAAAAGCTGAGCGCTCGCATACCGCCGGATTGAACAACTTGAAGGCCGCTTGCCGATTGCTCGAACATTGCAATGCCGGCATGGTCGCCATCCTTCATGCCGGTCACATCTAGCCGGGACGTAAACTCAAAGGCCTCATCCTGCATCATCTGGGTAAGGGTGTTACGCGCCGCCAATAGATCTGGCGCAAAGCCGGGCTTCAGTCTCAGATAGCCACGCCGCTCCGTCAGCGACCAGTGCGCATCGTCCGGATTATGGTTCCACTCCCATTGCAGCCCCAGTTCCTTCTCGCTGAACTCATCCGAAGTCTGCGGACGCTGACCTGAGTTCTTCCCGCGATGAACCGGCACTGGACCTGTGCTGACAGGCTGGCCCGCCGTTGCACCCGCCGCGGCCTCGCCCATGATCGGCCAGTCGTCCTCCCATCGCACCGGCTCCAGGTGATCGATACGGCCATGCCCTCCGCGCGACTGGAAGTGGATGAACCATCCCTTCCCGTCCTGGCTCTCGACATACCCGCCCTGATGTGGGCCGTTCACGTTCGTGCTGCCTCGTTGCAACACCACCCGATGCTCATACGGTCCATAGATCGACTTCGAACGAAGAACCGCCTGCGCTCCCGTGCCGACACCGCCGAATGGCGCGAAGATGTAGTAGTAGCCGTTCTTCTTGTAGAGCTTGGGACCCTCCAGAGTGGGCAGGTTTTGCGGGTCGCGCACAATCTCTTTCCCATCATCGAGCACCGACTTGCCGTCCGGCGACATCCGATGCAGAATCAAGGGGCCTGCTCCCTTCTTCGAGTGCAGAAGGTATGCTTCACCGTCGTCATCCCAGAAGGGACATGGATCTTCGAGTCCGGCCTGCGCAATGACTGCCACGGGTTTTGACCACGGCCCGGTGATTTTTTTTGCGGTGCTTACAAAGATGCCTTCGTCAGGAGTGGGGAAGTAGACGTAGAACAACCCATTATGTTTGCGCAGAGCGGGCGCCCACACGCCGCGCCCATAGCGGTTGCCGCCCGCCATGTCATAGCGCGGGTCGAGTTCGATCCTTGGCAGAACGTGCCCGATGATCGTCCAATGCACCAGATCGTTCGATTGCAGGATCGGGATGCCGGGGACAAACTCGAACGAAGACGAGATCAGGTAGTAGTTCTTTCCATCGCGGATTACGTCCGGGTCGGAATAGTCTGCGAATAAAACTGGATTTTTGTAAGTGGCATTGGCGCGCCCCGGATTCTGGGACACGCCCTGCACCACTACGCCAAATAGAACGCAACCTGCCGCCAACATTCGGGCCGTAAGCTTCCAGCCTTGTGCAAGCAGAAGTTTCTTGCCGCGATATTCCTGGCGGTCCTGCATATTCACGTCTTGATGCTCCAGCCTGAACCAGTTGGCCACTTATGCCGTCATCACCTTCAGCGTGATTCCGATCTCCGATGCTCCCGGCTTCTGCGCCGGCAGTGTCACACGCAGCCCTGCGGCCTCCTGCACGAATTTCAGATTCTGCGGGCCTCCCAGCAGCGATACGGCATGGACTTTGGCCGGCGACTGCGCACTGGAAGTTCCCAGGGCAGGCAGCACGACCTCCGATCCGGACGCTCCTGCCGCGGGTGTTGGCCATCCCATCACAAACGCGTACATCGCTGGGCCTTTGGTGGTGTAACGAATGTCGTCCGCCACCATATCCGGCTTCCTGCCCTCGTTGAACCCGCCGTTGCCTACAGAAACCTTGGTCGAAGGCCCCTCGCCATAGATCTTCCATGGCTTGGTCGCGTAGATGCCTTCGCTGTTCACCGCCATCCACGCGGTGATTCCCTCCAGCGTCGTCATCTCGTCCGGGTCCAACTGGCCCGAGTTCGGCAGCGGAAAATTCAACAGCAGGTTGCCATTCTTGCTCACAATATCCACCAGCAGGTCGATCACCTTCTTCGACGATTTGTACTTTCCACCCTTCTGGTAGTGCCATCCTCCAATGCAGGTGTCGGTCTGCCACGGCACCGGCGAGATGCCCTCGGCAACGCCGCGCTCGCGGTCCAGCGCCCCTACGCCGCCCTGCGCAACATCTCGCGGAGTCTTGGTAAAGTAGACAGCCTCCACCTTGCCGCCATGCTTTCTGGCGCTCACGTTGTACACCTCGGCGACCGTCGACAGCCCATACTCGTTGAACGGAATCCCCCCGTCCGTATACAGCATGTCCGGCTCGTGCTGGTCCACCAAGTCCTTCACCCGCAGGTAGTACTCCATCTTCCACGCGTCCGGAGCGTTGCGGCCCATCGAGCGGGCGGTCTTGGCGAAGTCGGCGGGCATCGGCGTCAGATCGTGATAGAGATCCGCATAGGCCGGGTCCGTCCCGTCGTAAGGGATGCCCGCGTACGGGCCGTCCGGGTCGCTCAGGTGCGATACGGCCAGCCAGTCGTACGAGTTCGAGAGGTGCTCGCTGACGCCGAAGCGGAGACCGCGTTTGCGCGCCGCCTTGGCCCACTCGCCCACGATGTCGCGCTTCGGCCCCGTAGCCACCGCATTCCAGCGGGGCTGGTGCTTCGAGTTCCACATATCGAAGTTGTCGTGATGCACGCCCATTGAGAAGAAGTACTTCGCCCCTGCCTTCTGGTACAGATCCATCAGGTGCTCAGGGTCCCACTCTGCTCCCTTGAACATCGGAACAAGGTCCTTATAGCCCACCTTCGACTGCGGCCCATAGGTCGCCAGGTGGTACTTGTACTGACGCTCGGTCGGGATGTACATGTTGCGCGCGTACCAGTCGCCCTGCTCGACGCCGGACTGCGGCCCCCAGTGCGACCAGATGCCGAACTTCGCCTCGCCATACCACGCGGGGATCTCGTACTTGGCAAGCGAATCCACACTCCCCGTAAACGGCCCCGCAGTCAGCGGCAGCGAGACCGGAGCCGCAGAGGGAGCAGCAGGAGCGATTGCCCCCTGCGAAAATGACAACGACGGTTTGAGAGTTGCGGCGGAAAAGAGGGCAATGGCACGGCGTCTGGTTAAATTCACTTTAGCGCTATCTCCGTTTTCAAAGGTGACCCACTCTAACTGTTCCTGGGGCACTTGACAAGTCGTTTTGCCGCACGCGCCGGTTGTGAAAACATCGCGCAAATTGCAATGCACTGTGGAGAGTGCAGGAGGTCACGGCGAGCCCAACCAGCCCTGAACGGTCACCGCAAACGACTGGCCCCGCTGGGTGCGTAGTGCGTCCGGAGGCCCGAATAACGGCCTCCACGGACGACAAATCAAACCGCATTTCCCCTTCGTATGGGAAATCTGGCTCGAATATCGCAGAGAATATGCCAAAACTCTCTGGCGCTACGAAATCAGTGACCTACGCAGATCTTCCCTAAGTGGTTAAAAAATGGTTGGGACGACTATAGTGGAACCACAATGGCCCCAAGGTTGAACCCACGGGGCACATCGGAAGGAACTAAGTGATTGAAAGTAATGGTCGGGACGACTGGATTCGAACCAGCGACCTCATCCACCCCAAGGATGCGCGCTACCAGGCTGCGCCACGTCCCGACTTTGTTTCGCGCGTCGCCCAGGCGGGCAACGGCAGGGGTACCAACAGCTCTAAGTGTACACGAGCCGCACCGGATTCTGGACGCGGCCCCCGGTCGCCTGCAACCGCTCTCATGAACTCCGCGTGCTGATGCAGATGACCGATAAGACCGATTCTACTGTGTGGGCGCCACATACTCCTTGGGCAGCGAGCCGCCCTCGCCCTCGGCGAAGAAGAAGCCGTTCATCTGCTCCACCAGAAAATCCTGCGCCTCGCGCGTCCAGGGCTGCAGGCGATACTCGTTCAGCAGCATCTTCTGCCGCTCCACCCACTCGCCCCACGCCTGCTTGGAGACGTTCTTATAAATCTTCTGGCCGAAGTCGGAGTCGAACGGCGGCTCGTCCAGCCCTTCCATCTCCGCCTTGTACTTCGAGCAAAAAACCATGTGTGCCATGTGTGTTCTCTCCTGAGTCTCTTCTGATTGTAACGGGGATTGTCTGCGCATGCCCTTGGCCTTCTTGTTCGCTGTCTACTTTGTTTCGCCACGCGCTCCGCTGCCCGGAACTACCGGCTGTCGTTGGTGTAAATCGCAAGCTGGGCTTCCGCGGGGCAGAGGTGCGGCGTGTAGCCCAACTCGTTTTGCAGGAATTGATCGAGTTGCACGGGTGTCACACGATATTGTGCCGCCAAATCCGCATCGACCGATATCCAGGCAGGGCGGGTCTGGATCGCCCAGGTCGTGAATTCAGACCAGTCCCCAAGATCCGCAAGAGTAGTATTCGCTCGCGGGTGAACCAGATAGACCGCCGGAATCTGCGCGGCGTCGAAGACGTCGGAGTTTGGCGACAGTGCGGCTTGGTCAACCTTGCGGACGCATTGGACCCGGCGCAGATTGAGCCGCTCCCACGTGAGAGCCGATCCCGGAACTGTAGGATGCTGGCGATGCAGCGTGAGAAACCAGATGAGGGCGAATCCGAAGGCAAGCACCCATGGAACCGGAAGTTTCTTCCGGAGCAGCGGCTCCGCCAATTGAACCGCAAGCAGGATTATGGCAGGGACCAGAAGGATCGCGTAATGGTCGCGAGGATAGATCACGACGATGTCCGCAAGAGGAGGCACACAGATGACCAGGAAGAAGGCGCTGGCCGCGCGCAGTGGACGCAGGTCCTTGCGGAACCACGGCCAGAGACCGACAGCCAGGACAAGCGGCAGGAAGAGGACGGTCCTGCTGTCGCAGAGATTGGTGAGAATGTGGCGGAGAAACAAGCGAGGCTTGGCGCGTGCGAAATCGCCGATGCTGGCAGTTACATGTGTCGCATCGTGCGAGGTGTCGATACCGAAGGTCCTCTCTGTGTAGTCCGAGTTCCAGGCCGCGTCCCCCTTGGGAACCAGGCCGCGTTCGCTGGCCCGAACGCTGTAGTGCTGGGCAAATGCAATCCCCGACCTGTTGTGTTGGGCATGGGCAAGCACATAGAGCATTGCCGCCGCAAGGCTAGCCACCGCAACTCCGGTGGCAATCGCAGACCGCCTGCTGGAGACGCGAGCACCTCCCAAGCTGGGAGATTTAGCGGACGAATGTTCAAGAACCAGCGCGACGATTGTGCCGATCGCGGAGAGGAAGACGCCGTAATCGAACTCCGGACGGCAAAAACCCACGGCGAAACAGACGCCGCAGGATGTGGCCAGTGCCCAGGATACGGAAGGCTTCCGGTCGAGCACAAGGCAGAGGCCCAAAAGAAGGATCGCGGCGGCGAAGAGCGATACATATGGACTGACGGTCAGGAATGGGAAGCAGAGAATTAGGAAGGTGTAAACCCATGCAGCCGGCATTTTCATCCACGCAGGGAGCAGGGCAATGAAGGTTGCAAGCAGTCCCCAGGAAAGGAAATACCGCCATACGGGATTGGGACAGAACAGTGCGAGGAACTTGAACCAGAGTGCGTACAGAGGGGTCCATTCCTGCGCGGATATAAACGAAACGATTTACCAGGACGCCCGAACGAAGATAGTCGGTGTCGTCGTAGAAGGAAATTCCGAGCACAAAGCTGGCAATGAAAAGGTAGAAGGCGGTGAGGCACAGAAGTGTCACAAGCTCGGTCGTTCTGGCGGATTTGAGAGTCAACCACTGCTTGCTCACATACAACTCCTACGCCCTCTTACCCTTACTCTTCCTATTCCGTGTCCGCACCTTCTTTTTCTCAGTTGACCCTTTCTGCTTTTTGCCCGACCGGTCCGGGCTCGTATGCCTGCCTTCGCCGCCCGCCATCTTCGCCACTTTGCCCTTGCGCAGACCGCCCAGCGATTTCGGTTCGGTTTGTTCCTCTGAAGGCACCAGCGCGAACTGCAGCCGCCGCTGCTCGCGGTCGATGCGATCCAGCAGCACATGCACGCGCTGGCCCATCTTGTACGCGCGACCAGAGCGCGTGCTGACGATCTGCTTGTCGGTGTCGCGGAAGACGAAGCGCTCGTCGCTTCCCCAGCCGCTGAGCGAAGTGATCGGCACCAGTCCTTCGATGAAGAGATCGTCCAGCTCGACGAAGAAGCCGTACTTCGTACACGAGAGGATGATGCCGTCGAAGTCTTCGCCGACGCGGTCTTCCATGAAGCGCATCTTCTTCCACTCCATCAGCTCGCGCTCGGCGTCGTCGGCGCGCCGCTCTGCCTGGCTGGATTCGGTTGCAATCGCCGCCAGCTCAGCCTCCGGAATCGGCTCGGACGCGTACGCCTCTGGCCTTCGTGCTGCAATTTTTTCATTTGTAACCGATTTAGCATCTTGTTTCCATGGCTGCGGATCGCTGCTCAGAATCGCATCGCCGTGCGTGTCGGCACCCGCCCGAATCAGATCGCGGACTAGCCGATGCACGATCAGGTCCGGGTAGCGCCGGATGGGAGAGGTGAAGTGCGTATAGCACGGGCTGGCCAGCGCGAAGTGCCCCTCATTTTTTTCGCTGTAGCGCGCCTGTTTCAACGAGCGCAGCATCAGATAGCTCAGAATCCGCTCTTCCGGCTTGCCCTCAATCTTCGCCGTCAGCCGCTGATACATCTGCGGCGTCACGGGGATCGACTCGGCAACCTCGTGCGTCTTCGCCTGCCGCCCGTGCCCGCCGCCACTCGAGCCGCGCCGCGCATCGCGCCGGTCGGACTTCATCGTCATCTGCTTCACCGGCAGGCTGGCAAATCCCAGCGAATAGCCAAACCCGCTCGCCGTCTCCTCGAAGTCGAGAATGCGCCTGGGGTCGGGCGTCTCGTGGATGCGATAGATGCCGGGAATTGTGTTCGATTCGATCCACGTCGCCACGCACTCGTTGGCGCTCAGCATGAACTCCTCGATCAGCCGGTGCGCCCAGCCGCGCTCGGAGCGCACGATCGACTCCATGTTGCCGTCCGGGTCGAACTCAATGACCGGCTCGGGCAGATCGAAGTCGATCGATCCGCGCCGATGTCGCTTCGCATTCAGCTTCAGCGCCAGTTCGTACATCTGCTCAAAATTGGTTACAAGTTCAGCAAACTCTGCGCGCACAGCCCGATCTGCGTCGGTTGCTGCATCCGTTGAGCAATCCAGAATTGCCTGCACCTGGGTGTACGTCATGCGTTTTGCGCTGCGGATGATGCCCTCGCAGATCTCGTAGCCCAGAACCTCGCCGCGCGCGTCGATCTCCATCAGGCAGCTCAGCACCAGGCGGTCCTCATCCGGCCGTAGGCTGCACATGCCGCTGGAAAGTTGCGGCGGGAGCATGGGCACCGCGCGGTCCGGAAAATAAACGCTCGTCCCGCGCAGCCGCGCCTCCAGGTCAAGCGATGTCCCGGGCCGTACATAATGACTCACGTCGGCGATATGAACCTGAAGCTGCCAGTTCCCATTCGCCAGCAGCGTTACCAACACTGCGTCGTCGAAGTCACGCGCCGTCTCGCCGTCGATGGTGATGATCGGCAACACGCGAAAATCGCGCCTTTGCGCAATCTCCGCAACCGTCAGCGTATCAACCGCTTGAGCCGCCGACGCACTCGCCTCCGCCAGCACATTCGCAGGAAACACATGCGGCAGATGATGCTTGCGAATCACAATCTCCACATCCACGCCAAAGGCATCCGGCGGGCCGAGCACCTCGATGACGCGTCCGCGCGCAGGTCGTCCGGGAGCAGGGAAGTCCGTAATCTCCACATCCACCGCAAGCCCCTCCAGTGGAGTGTGGCTCGGCCCATCGTCGTCCGCGCTCCACCGTCGTTGCTGCGTCTGCGCCTCTTCGCCGAGCATGCGGTGCGGCGTCTCCTTTGGCGTGGCAGGCACCTCCGCGCCCTCGAGAATCAGTATCGCTCCGCCTCCCGGAGCACCCGTCATCCGCTCATCCAGCGGCGTTACATAGTTTTCATTCCCCAGCGGCACATCGTCCCACGCACTCCGGCTGCGCCGCGCCCGCGCATAGTGAAAGATGCCCACCACGGTAGGATTTCGTCGTGTCAGCACGCGTGCGATGCGCCCCGATCGACGCCCATCCCGTCCCGGCGGGGCTTCGTCCACCAGAACCTCATCGCCCTGCATCGCGCCGTTCAGTTCATTCGGCGGAATAAACAAATCGTCGTCGCGGTTGGTGCTGCCACTGGGCCGCACAAATCCATAGCCATCGCGGTGCAGATCGAGCCGTCCCGCAAGCAGCCGGCCGCGTGTTGCGCGCAACTCCTGCGACTGCGACTCACCACGCGGCACTCGCGACGTCTTCTCGAAGGCTGCCTCCGGCAGCGCCCACTGCTCCTGCTCCGTCTTCACCAGCTCACCGCGAGCGGTGATTCGCGCCAACTGTTCCAGCAGCAGGCGCCGCTCGCGTCCTCCGCCCAACCCCAGCTCGCGGATCAGTTGCTTGTATCCCGCGCGACGGCCCGCCGAGCGCTCAATGCGCCGGATCAGCTCGCGGTCCGTCTGCGGATAAGGAGTTCGTGCCATGACTCAGAGAATACCGCGCCGCCCATTCGCGTGCGCACTCCACACCAACAACTCTACTTCGCCGCGCCCTTCAGCAGCCCCACCGCCTGCTCCAGCGTCGTGCCCAGCGGAACCAGCGTGAACTCCGTCTTCACCTCGTCCTCCTGATCGCCGATGGTCTTGATAAACAGCGCGTGTCCGCTGATGTGGACGTGCGTCTCGGTGATCTCCCAATAGCCCGGCGCCACCTGCCTGCGCTCCACGTCGAAGACGCTGCCCTGTTTAATGCGCGCCAGCAGCCCGAATCCGATCGTCACATCATGCTCCAGCCGGCCCTTCATCGTGCGAATGCGATGCTGTGCGTGATCGACCACCATCGTCCCGCTCATCGCGCCCATCACCCGCGCCTCCATGTCTGGCGGATGGAAGTTTGGGTCGGGACGAAACGAGAGAGTTGTCAGCTCCGGCGTCGTGCTCTCAACCTTCCAAATGAAAGCCTGCGGCATCAGGTTCAGCAGCTCGACCGCGCTCTTGTCGTCCTGCGCCCCATTGGCCCGCTGCTTCTTCTGCATATCGGGATCGTGGATGAACTTAAGATTGTGCGCGTCGTCCTCCGCCAGCACCCCAGCCGTTGCCGGCCCGCCCTTCTCCTCCACATGGCGGCCGATCGCCCCATGCTCGGTCTCGACAATGATGAAGGATGTCCCTCCCGCCTCGCTCCGCCGATAGCGCCAGTGCGACTGGTCCGTGCGGTTCGCCTCCAATTCGGCGTTCACCGCCTGCTGCACGATCTGCTTCGCGTCCTGCGCACGCGCCTGCGTCGAAGCACAGAGCATTGCGCAAAGCAACCCACTCCATAGTTTTGTACTCAACTTCATCTTTCTCCTTAGACGCGAATCCTGCGCGATTGGCTCTGCCGTAACGCCCGGCGTTATCGAACCCACTCCACGCGCACGCTCTTCTTGCCCAACCGCAGCGCGACCGAGCCGCCCGCATTCACGCCCTTCAACAGCTTCTCGCTGAACTTTTC
>Ga0302277_1003630_pt1 | contig 10498 bp, 9 predicted proteins | sample III_Bog_N3_1_FD_198759 | JGI IMG/M metagenome (GOLD analysis project Ga0302277, IMG submission 198759) | Peat permafrost microbial communities from Stordalen Mire near Abisko, Sweden - III_Bog_N3_1 | ecosystem: Environmental > Terrestrial > Soil > Wetlands > Peat | place: Sweden: Abisko... | reverse complement strand
CTGCCGCATCGGCTTCTGCTAAATAATTTTTTGAATTTACTAACCGAGGCCAAATCCCCGGTTAAAACTAAAATATATGCAATTAAAAAAATCATCACGCAGAGAGAAAATACGCTACCGTATTCGTAAGCGCATTATTGGTACCGCAGAACGCCCGAGGTTATCGGTTTTCAGAAGTAATACATCTATATACGCCCAGTTAATAGACGACGAGAATGGCCATACCTTATTATCGGTTACCAGCAGGCAGTTTAAAGACTTTAAAGGCAAAAAGGTTGATGCCTCTAAGCTGGTTGGTACAGAAGTAGCTAAACAGGCAACAGAAAAAGGTATTTCTACCGTAGTGTTCGACAGAGGTGGTTACCTTTATCACGGACGTGTTAAGGCCATTGCTGAAGGTGCACGCGAAGGCGGATTAAAATTCTAAGTAGTAAAAATTTAATAAGTAAATAATTAATAAAACCCGATGTCGCAGGAAAATATTCAACGTGTAAAAGCAAGTGAACTCGATCTTAAAGATAGAGTAGTGTCCATTAACCGTGTAGCTAAGGTTACCAAAGGTGGCAGAACTTTCAGTTTCTCTGCATTGGTAGTGGTTGGCGATGGTAATGGCATTGTAGGCGAAGGGCTGGGTAAAGCCCGCGAGGTAAACGAAGCAATTGCTAAAGGTATTGATGATGCAAAAAAGAATTTGGTTAAGGTTCGTATTTTAAAAGGTACTGTACCCCACGAACAAAGTTCTAAATACCGTGCATCAAAAGTTTGGATCAAGCCCGCTTCACACGGTACAGGCGTAATTGCCGGTGGCGCTATGCGTGCGGTATTGGAAAGCGCAGGTATTACAGACGTGTTGGCTAAATCATTAGGTTCTGCTAATCCGCATAATGTAGTAAAAGCAACCATTAAGGCATTAGCTTCGGTACGCGATGCTTATACAATTTCAGGTACACGCGGTATTAACATGAAAAGAGTATTTAACGGATAAGTTATGGCAAAAGTTAGAATTACATTAGTGAAGAGTACCATAGATCGTTCTATTAATCAGAAGAAGAACGTTATTGCTCTTGGTATAAAAAAAATGAACAGGCCTGTTGAGCATGAAGCTACGCCACAGATACTGGGCATAATAAATAAGGTAAAACATTTAGTAAAAGTTGAACAAATCTGATCATGAACCTCAGTAATCTAAAACCGGCCTACGGCTCGATAAAGAAAGAAAAACGCATTGGCAGAGGCCAGGGTAGCGGACATGGTGGCACAAGTACACGTGGTAACAAAGGAGCAGGCCAACGCTCGGGTAATAAACTTCGCCGTGGATTTGAAGGCGGTCAGATGCCTTTGCAACGCCGTTTACCAAAGTTTGGTTTTAACAACATTAACCGCGTAGAATTTGCTGTATTTAATTTAGATACCATTGAACACATGGTAGCCACCTATAAGATTGCTAAGTTTGACCATGAGTTGTTGCACAAGAATGGATTGGTTAAAAAATCTGAAAAGGTAAAGATATTGGGCCGTGGCGAATTGAAATCTAAGGTAGATCTACATGTTCATGCGGTAAGTGCAAAAGCAAAAGAAGCTATTGAAAAAGCAGGCGGCACTGTTACTATTATTAACTAAGCCCCGCTTAAATTATATTTTGCAAAGCCCCTTTTTGGGGCTTTTTTATTTTACCCTTCTCCTGTTTAGGAAGAGGCTGAGCCTTTTAGATGAGCTGAGGAGGTTTTAAAACCATATACCATTAGCCAGCTTGTGTTTTACATGGCCCTGGCAATCGTGTTTAGTATTGGCACAAGAGGTTAGCAGCGTTACCACAGTAAGGCCAACCAGCATTAACCGTACGATATGCGGTTTCATAATATAGTATACGCATATCAACTTAAAATGTTGTGTTAAACAGGAAAAGACTACAAAAGCCACTGTGGCTTTTGTAGTCTTAATATCATTACCTGCTCACCACTATCTTCGTGGTGGTGGTTTTGTTATTTGAGATTACTGTCACAAAATATAATCCTGTGGTGTTCAATTCAAAAGTTAATTGATTTTGCTTAGGCTGAGATTCGTAAATCAATTGTCCGAGCACATTGGTTACTTTGATGTCGGTAATTATATCAGAACATAGAATATTTATTTCTCCATTCGTAGGGTTAGGATATATCGATAATTGTTCATTGTTCGCTGATAAAAGCCCAATACCCGATGTAGAAGCGGAAGCAGAGTTGCACCCGCTTTCAGGATTGGTTACTACCACATAAAAAGTGCCGCCTGCGCCGTGGGTAATATAGGTTTGCCCTGTTGCGCCTGTAACAAGTGAACCATTATGGTACCATTGATTATTAGCCGCAGAGCTGGAGGTAAGCGTATCGCCACTTATGGTTATTGTTGGTGTTGCCGGTAATGTGCCCACGGTTACTACAGCATAAACCGTATCGGTACAGCCGCTGCCGCCGCTACCTATTAGCATATAGGTGGTATTGGCAGTTGGGTTGGCAGTTACACTACTTCCTGTTGTGGCGCTTAATCCGGTTGCCGGCGACCAGCTATAAGTTGCAGCGCCTGCAGCCGATAGTGTTACCGAATTTCCGCTACACACTGTGGCGTTATTTACGGTTACAGAATCTCTGCCATGTGCCGGCACATTAACTGTATCATAAACAGTTGATTGACCCGAACATGAAAAATCGGATATAGTTGCTATGTAAACGCCGGGTGCAAGGTTAGTGGCAGTTGGCCCCGCTTGTGCGGGTATGGTGTTCCATGAAATAGAATATGGCGCTGTTCCCCCTACTGGTGTAACGGTAACCGAACCGCCTAGTGAGCATGATGGTGCTGTTACAGAATTGTTATAGCTTGAAATAACGGCATTACACGATGGCAGCGATATTTGTAGAGCAGAAATAAAATCAACACCGGAAGCATAAAGAATATTATCATTGCCGAGTGACACACAATAAACGGTATCGGGCATGGAGAAAGAATTTACCTGGCTTAACGCGCTGTTAAATTGTATAACACTTGTTTGTGAGCCGGCAAAAACATTATCACAATCGTTTGATGAAAGCCCCGCCCAATGCATCAGGCTATCATCAACAGCTATATTAACAACGGCGCTGTCTTTCAATTTACCTGTGTTGGTACTCCATTTTTTTAGGGTATAACTATCGTAGGTGTATAGCTCACTGTCGCTAACGGTTATCCCGTTAAAGCCGTTTGGGGCATATGATGATTTATTATAGTCTACACTGCTAACTTCCTGGAACCTATAATTATCACTAACCTCCCAAACATAAGGAGCCAAAGAAGGCATTGGCACTTTTACCATCACATTATTAAACTCGCTTGGTGTGCCGTACACCGGTTGCGCCACTGCCAGGTAGGCATAACCATTGTTATCAAGTGCTACTCCCCACATGTCGTGATAGCCATCTGAAGCACTTAAGGAATTAACGGGGGTAAGAGTTCCCAATGTGGTATCTAAGAAACACGATTGATTAGCGCAACAGGTGCCACCAGCAGCTATTACTGCCTCATGGCTGCATTGACTGAATTTAACACGGTACATTTCGTTCATATCAACATTTCCTGTAAAATTTGCGGCAACCCCACCGGCAGAATTTAGTTTTACTACCTGCGCGCCGTAGGTTACATCATAGCCTTCAACAATATATACCGATTGCGAAATGCGATCAGTTGCAAAGCCTCCATAAATGGTAGACGTATAGGGAAAAGTTTCAGTATACGACCATAACAATGTGCCGTTGCTGTTATATTTAACCAGTTGCCATGGAGTGCTTCCGCCGTAAGCATAACAATTGCCATCATTGTCCCAATCCACATCATAGGCATCATTAGCACCGGTAAAAGTTGGCGTTATGGTTAACGGGTCTATTAACAGGCCCTTGGTTTTGTCGTAACCACTTACATTAAATTGCAAAGAGGTACCGTTCCATAAAAAGGAGTTGCCAATTGTTTTATTCTCTTGCGAGGTATTAGGTATACTCTCGGTAAAGTCGCCGTAAGACGAGGTAATTTTTAAGTTGCCTTGCCCGTCAATCTGCACGCCTTTATTTAGCGGGTATTGTATTTTTATTTGCGACAAATCGGCGCCGGGGTGCACAATAAACGAATATTCGTAACCCTTTGCGCCATCAGGCAAATAAAATTCCATATCAATGCCTTTGTATAAATTATGATAGGTAAGTTTTTTAAACGCCTGTGCTTTTATAGTGGTGTTTTTGGTGTTGCCATAGGTGTAATACCAGCTTACTTTATTTTCACCCGTAATGGTTGCCGATGAACTAGAGTTGCTAAATTCTACCTGGTGAAATTCCTCTACCGTTTTATATTGTAATTCTTTTTCTTCCTTTTCTTCAACGCCATTTTTATCGGTGGGTGCTTTCACTTCTTCCATTTCCTCAGCAGTGCGCTTTACGCTCACGTTTCTTTTTATTAAAATGGAATGATTAGTAAAATAATACTCCAATCCGCCTTGCCGCGCGCCAAATAAAATATCTTTCGATTTTGCTTTGCCCGGTAGGCTGTATTGCCCCTTATTTTCAATAAGTACCTTTTGCTCGAATGGGTTTTTAACGGTCCATTTTACTGCCGGTTCCGAATTTTGTTTTGTTGAGATGGCGTTTTGGGCGCGCACATTTGCAATACCTGAAATAATTAATGACAGGCATAAGAGTAGCTTTAGTTTCATAACGGGTTAAGTTTGAATACTAAATATACAACTACTTTTTAATTTAAAAGGCACACTTGTTAACCAGCCCTATACTTAACCTTATTATTTTGTTACCAACACTTTTTTGTGGTAACTGTATTATCTGATGTTACTGTTACAAAATACACAAAGCTGCCCCTCTGTATCCTTTGCGGCGAAAAGTTTTTTAAACCATACTAATCACATAAATCACAGTTCAGACAAAAACTTTCTGTCCCAACTTATATAAAAAGCATAGTTGGCTTGTTACATTTGCAGTAACTGAAATAAATAATGAAGGAATTTATTACAAAGTATAAACGAAAGTTAATTGCCATTGCGCTCACTTGCTTATTCAGCTGGTTTTTTTCTTATTTAGCAATTAATGTTTTCAGTAATTATGCCCTGGGGCTTTTTATATGGCTACCAACAGTGCTTGGTGCTACTTCTACCATGTTATATGGTTACAAAAATGAGGTAACTAAAAAAGCATTGCGTAACACTGCTTTTATTACCCTTGGTATTTTTTGTTTGGGGTTGCTCACTTTTGCTTTTGAAGGTATAATATGCATGGTAATGGCTGCACCAATAGGTTTGGTTTTTACGTGGGTTGGCTATCTCATCGGTTATGAACTAATCAAAAATAAAATGAAAGGAGGTGCGCCTGCGGTAATAATTTTGCTTTTCATATCGGTTCCTGCATTAATGAGCTTTGAGAACTTAATTAAAACTAAAGAGCAAATACGCTCTGTAACTACCTCAGTTGAAATTAATGCGCCGCCTGAGGAGGTTTGGAATAAGGTGATTGAATTTCCCAGGCTTGATAAGCCTACTGAATTTATTTTTAAAACAGGAATTGCCTACCCGATAAGTGCAGAAATTGATGGACACGGCGTTGGCGCAATAAGGCATTGTAATTTTTCTACAGGTAGTTTTGTTGAACCGATAACCGTATGGAACGAACCTAAAGAATTAGCATTTAATGTGGTTGATCAGCCGGAACCCATGAAGGAATTAAGTCCCTATAATATTCATCCTAATCATTTACAGGGGTATTGGGTGTCTAAGCACGGCCAATTTAAATTAATTCGCCTGGCAAACGGACATACATTACTTATAGGAACCACCTGGTATGTCGATAAAATTGAACCTGGTTTTTACTGGACACTTTGGAGCGACTATATAGTGCATAAAATACATGAACGAGTTTTGCAACATATAAAAACATTAAGTGAAATAAATGCTTAAAAGAGTTCCTGACAGAATTTTATATAATATTGAAGATAAATGAATTAAGTATTAATTTGTCAGGAACATTTTTATTTCAAAATTAAAAATTCAGGCAGACTTTTTGACCTTTTAATTTTAACTTTTAGAATGACGCACATCGGTTTGCTTTCAGATACTCACGGTTACCTAGATCTTAAAATTTTTAATTATTTTAAAGATTGTGATGAGGTGTGGCACGCCGGAGATTTTGGCGGCGGCGTAATAGCTGAACTTGAAAAATTTAAACCCTTGCGCGGTGTATATGGCAATATTGACGGAAGAGAAGCGCGGGAACGTTTTCCTGAAATTTTGCGGTTCAAATGTGAAGATGTAGATGTGCTTATTAAACACATTGGTGGCTACCCGGGGCATTATGATGCGTCAATAAAGGACACAATAGAATATAACCCGCCCAGGCTTTTTATAACAGGCCATTCGCACATTTTAAGAGTTATACGCGATAAAAAGCATCACAATCTGCTACACATCAATCCGGGCGCCGCCGGCAAACATGGGTTTCAAAAAGTACGCACAGTGGTTCGTTTTGCAATTGATAAAAGTATTATAAAAGATATGGAGGTAATTGAATTAGGCAGTAAAAATGATTAGATTTGAATAGTAGTATAAATATAATAACCTATGAAAACAAAAATGATCATACTAGCGCTCGCATTTTTTGTAGTTCATAACGTAGTAAACGCGCAACCCTCGCAAATTACATTTACATTATTTTCCAACGGAACTCTCGACAGCATTACCGACCTTGTTAATGCAGGCGATAACCGAATGTTTGTGGTGGAACAACACGGGTTTATTGCCATATTAGATTCTGCAGGAAATGTAATGCCTAAACCTTTTCTTGATATTTCTGACAAAGTTGGTACCATGGGCAGTGAGGAAGGATTATTGGGATTGGCTTTTAGCCCTAATTATAAAACTGATAGATATTTTTATATTCACTACACTGATTCCACCCAGGCTGTAAATATTGCCCGTTATCAGGTAAGTAATACAAATCCCGATAGTGCAATTAAGTCAAGTGAGGTATCCATCCTAAAAATACATCATCCCTATACCAATCATAACGGGGGCAATATAGCCTTTGGCCCTGATGGATATTTGTACGATGGTATTGGTGATGGTGGCAGTTCCGGTGACCCGGGTAATCGCGCTCAAAATACAGATAGCCTTTTAGGAAAATTATTGCGAATTAATGTAGATACCCTGCCTTATAAAATTCCGCCAACAAATCCGTTTGCTACCAATGGCATGGGGCGGCCGGAAATATGGGCTTATGGATTGCGAAATCCCTGGTGTTGGAGTTTTGATAAATTTACCGGCGACCTTTGGATAGGTGATGTTGGACAAAGTTTGTACGAGGAAGTGGACTTTCAACCGGCTCATGATACCGGCGGACAGAATTATGGTTGGAGGTGCTATGAAGGTGATGCTTCCTATAATTTTTCTAATTGCAGTGGCTCCACTAATTTTACCTTCCCGGTTGATACGTATACTCACTCCAATTTTAATGGCTGCGCTGTTATAGGCGGATATGTTTATCGGGGTGCCCAATATAACTCCATGTTCGGAAAATATTTTTGTTCTGATTATTGCAGTTCGCGTTTCAGGTCAATAAAAGACAGTGCTGGAGTATTTGTAACAACGGTTTTGAATAGAACTCCATTCAGTGAGCTCACTAAGTTCGGACAGGATATTTATGGTGAACTCTATTTTGCAGAGAATGACCCGGGGGTGGTTTATAAAATTGGCGATACAGTTTGTGCCCCGGTAGCCTTTATTTCATTTAATGATACTACATGGGCTAATGGAGATACTTCTATTTCTGCTTTATATGGGCAGGGGTTAACCTATAAATGGACAAAAAATGATACCGTAGTGGGAACAAACAATATATTGCCTATAACTCATTCGGGAACCTACACGGTAACGGTTACCAATGGTAGAGGATGTTCTTCATCTGCCAATCAGTTTGTAAAAATAAACGCCACGGGAATTAATAAGCTTGAAATTTTTAAGAATATTCAAATAGTTCCTAATCCCAATAAGGGAGATTTTGATTTGAATGTTTCAACACCTTCAGGTTTGTCTTCAACTATTTCCGTTACCGATGTTTTGGGTCGAACATTATTAACAGAATATATATTGTTGAACGTAGGAAAAAATACGATTCATATTAGCAAAGGCAATTTAACTTCAGGAATATATTTTGTTAAAATAAATTCACAGCAGGTTGAATCGGTTATAAAATTTGTGGTAACAGAATAATTATTTAGTTGAGTTGAGGTATGTGGTTATGGATTTAACAATACCGGGCCCTTCATAAATAAGCCCTGTATATAGTTCTACCAAATCAGCTCCGGCATCAAGCATGGCCTTGGCATCTTCGCCGGCAGAGATTCCACCCACTCCAATGATGACAAATTGCTTTTGAGACTTATCTGAAATGTATTTAACCATATCAACCGCCCTTTTGAAAAGCGCCTTGCCGCTTAAACCACCTGCCCCGCATTGTTCTACTGCCGGTGATGGCGTACTAAGGTTATTTCGTTCAATGGTGGTATTAGTAGCAATAACACCTGCTATTTTTGATTCTTTTATTATAGAAATAATATCATCAACTTGCTCCAAAGTCAAATCAGGCGCAATTTTCAGAAGAATAGGCTTGGGTTTTTCTTTTTGTGAGTTTAGTTGTTGCAGATGGTTCAATATATTTAATAAAGGTTCTTTTTCCTGCAATTCCCGTAAGCCCGGTGTATTTGGAGAACTTACATTCACCACAAAAAAATCTACCACATCAAACAAAATTTTAAAGCATATTTCATAATCGTTAACGGCTTCTTCATTGGGTGTAATTTTATTTTTACCAATGTTGCCGCCAATAATAATGTCCCTGTTTTTCAAATGACGCAATCTATAAGCTACCACATCCACACCATCATTATTAAAGCCCATGCGGTTTATAAGCGCATTATCTGCCGGAAGGCGGAACAAGCGGGGTTGGGGATTACCGGGTTGCGGCATTGGGGTTACTGTTCCTATTTCTACAAAACCAAAGCCAAGGGCTGCCATTTCTTCAATGTAGGTAGCGTTCTTATCAAAACCCGCTGCAAGGCCAACCGGGTTTTTAAACTGCAAACCCATTATGGTTTTGGATTGGGAACTATACCGGGTGGTAAACGTTTGACTTATGAAATATTTTGCTCCGGGTATTTTCAACGCCAGTTTGAACAGGGACATCGTAAGATGATGGGCTGTTTCAGGGTCAAGACTAAAGAAAAGTGGTTTTAAAAAACGCTTATACACGGTGCAAAAATAGGAAGAATGATTTTTCTGTTTATTTTTAATTATGAATTCCCAAATTCCATTAGCAGAACGGGTTCGCCCTAAAACACTTAACGACTTTATCGGCCAGGAACATTTGGTGGGTGAAGGTAAAGTTTTGCGCGGAATGGTAGAGAAAAAGAATTTACCCTCCATGATATTCTGGGGCCCGCCGGGAGTAGGCAAAACCACGTTAGCCAATATTCTTGCCGGTGAAATGAATTTGCCATTTTACACCTTAAGCGCTATTAGTGCAGGAGTAAAAGATGTTCGCGACGTGATTGAGAAAGCCACCAAAGACGGTAAGGCTATTTTGTTTATTGATGAAATTCATCGCTTTAATAAATCACAGCAGGATTCTTTACTGGGCGCAGTAGAAAAAGGGATAATAACGCTTATAGGTGCCACTACAGAAAACCCATCATTTGAGGTGATATCGCCACTGTTATCACGCTGCCAGGTTTATATATTAGAGGCTTTTGGTAAAAAAGAATTATTGGCATTGCTTGATCATGCTATACATGACGATGAAATTTTAAAAACTAAGAATATTACTATAGTAGAAAATGAAGCTTTGTTGAGATTATCAGGTGGTGATGGCAGAAAGTTGCTTAATCTTTTGGAATTAGTAATTGATTCTTCTAAGTCAGAGAAGATTGAAATTACAGATGATTTGGTAATGAAGATAGCGCAACAAAAACTGGCGTTGTATGATAAGAAGGGCGAGCAACATTATGATATAATTTCTGCCTTCATAAAATCTATGCGTGGCAGCGACCCTAATGCTGCTGTATATTGGTTGGCGCGGATGATAGAAGGCGGTGAGGACCCAAAGTTTATAGCAAGGCGTATGCTTATTTTAGCTAGTGAAGATATTGGCAACGCTAATCCGACAGCATTAGTAATTGCCAATAGTTGCTTTCAAGCTATTGATGTTATTGGTTATCCTGAATGCCAGTTAATACTTTCGCAAACTGTTATTTATTTAGCCACATCACCAAAAAGTAATTCGGCCACTACTGCAATTGGAGAAGCCATGGGTAAAGTACGTGCCACCGGCGATTTGCCTGTTCCGTTGCATTTGCGTAATGCACCCACTAAATTGATGAAAGAATTGGGCTATAGTAAGAATTATAAATATGCTCATTCTTTTGATAATAATTTTGCTGATTTGGAATTTTT
>Ga0302277_1003623_pt1 | contig 10503 bp, 8 predicted proteins | sample III_Bog_N3_1_FD_198759 | JGI IMG/M metagenome (GOLD analysis project Ga0302277, IMG submission 198759) | Peat permafrost microbial communities from Stordalen Mire near Abisko, Sweden - III_Bog_N3_1 | ecosystem: Environmental > Terrestrial > Soil > Wetlands > Peat | place: Sweden: Abisko... | reverse complement strand
CGAAGGAAATGTCCGACATCTCTCGGCGTATGTCGGCTTCTTCCAGCACGGTGGACGCGTGCCAGATGATCCCTTGATAGAGGCAAAGCCAACTGGACAACCTCATATAGAAGAGTTTCCTCTTGCTCTTGAGGCACAGTGCGCCCTGCGAAAACTCCCCTCGCGGCGCAAGAACTATACATTTTGGCTTGCAGATTCCCATCCAACGCATGAATATCGCGAGCATGGAAAAACGTCTTGAGAAGAAGCTGTTCAGGTAAAGCACAGACCCCGTATCCAGCGAATTAAGCAAAGCCATCAACCGAAAAAGCCCCTTCCAACCGGAGGACAAATACATCACATCTGCGTTTCCAACAGGAATCCAGCGGCCGATTTCTACGCCAGGATATGGCACTGGGTCTCCCATATCCCGGTCCATGGTAATAATCTTGAAGCTAAGTTCTTCCCCAAGCGCCACTACCATGTTTGCCACACTGCGGATCGGGCCGCCGGCCTTATAGCCTGGGAGGTATGCGCCAAGCAACGTAACAATCGTGCAATCGGCTTTTGTTGTCATGGATGGTTCGGCCCTTTGTGACACTGCAACTTCTGTTTCATGGTCTTCGACAAGTTGGTATGCTTTACGAATCCGCATTTCTCATTACTTTCTGCCCCACTTCCCTATAGAGCAGAGCATACTGCGCGGCAATAACATCTGCCTGAAATCTTTTAATATTCTCGAAGCCCTGCTCGACCAGATGTCTCCGGTAATCTGCGTCGTTTGTCACGCGCAAGATTCCGTCTCGAATGGAGGCACAGTCGAACGGGTCTACCAAGCAGGCCGCCGAGCCTGCAACTTCTTGCATTGCTCCCACATTGCTGGTCACCACCGGACGCCCTGTAGCGTTCGCTTCAATGATGGGCATTCCGAAGCCTTCATAAATGGACGCAAACACCACCATATCGCATGCGCGATAGCTTTCGATAACTTGCTGATCTGAAAGGTTCCACCGTTCCGTGTACTGGATACGATTAGTTTCCAGCGCCTCGCGTTGCTCTTCAGTCAACCGGCCAACAATATCCAAGTGGCATCGAATTCCTTGAAGCGCCTCCGCAACTCGGCAGATGTTCTTATTGTGCGGCGCTGTGCCAACCTGCAGGATCACTGGTTGCTGCGCGCGGAACTCTTGGGGCCACGCGACAAAACCGCTGGGCACTGGATCAGGGATTACATGCATGATCTTAGGGTTGCAACCGGTATAACGCAGCACCTCATCCCGCGTGAACTTGGAGATGACGGTAATCGCTGCTACCCGCCGTAACGGCAACCAGAACCAGAACCAGAGCAAGAACTTACGATTGAAACCCTTCTTGAATCGAAGAGCAACACAGTCGTGGATTGTGAGAATCGTTTGTCGCTTTTTCAAACTCAGCGCTAGATAATGTACGTCTCCCTCAATATGGTTAAGGTCGCGCTGGTGGAATGGAGCATCAACAATGTTTAGAATCCGTCTAAGAATACGGCGACTTTGGAACGGGCAAGGATGTGTCTCCGCAGCAATGTCTGCCGGCAAGGCCTTGCGCACAGCATCAAAGACGCGCTCCATACTAAAGTGCGCAGGCCCCGCCCTTCGCTGATAGTATTGCACATGAATACTCATCGCATTTTCAACAAAAGATCCTGCGGAACCTTCACACCATTCACGCGAATGCCTTAGTACACACTCCTCGAGTAATCTTTATTTATAATAAGTCCTTTATATGGCAGAAATACTTCCACATAAGGCGAAATCGATTGGAAGAAAAAGAAAAGCGATCACACATAAAGCGCTAGCCATGACAAGCCTGTTAGACCTTCGAGTCACAAGATGTACCTGCGAAGCTAGAAGCAATGGCTCCAACACATTAAAATATAAGTCACCTCTGCTTACTATAATCAGCAGCGAATTCGCAAAAAGGCAATACAATAATATTCCCGCAATGTAAGAGTTCAGCATTAAATTATAATATCGTAACTTTTCGCTGAGAGACCGGCGATTGTATACAAACAATGTCAGCAGCAATACCCTTTTCACCAATCCAGTAATAGACAAACCTGAGTCAAGAAGGGAGCTTGTTGAAGAGGCGAGATATGTCGCAGCCCTCCAGGATTCGCCCTCTCCCAGCAAATTAGCAAGTTTGGAAAACATTATCGGCGGCAACGGTGAGATGCCAATAGCAATCGAGCACGCCAAAATAAGCAATAGGGCGGATGGACGTATCCTGAAATCGAACAACGGAACGAGTAAGAGTATAACTGCGCTAATATGGAACATGCATGCTAATGCTACGAGCAGAAAGAAGTAGCGATATGTTCTCTCAATGATATATCTGAGCGCGTAAAGTCCAATAGCTACCGCAATTAGCTGCCTATTAGAACCTGTGACACCCATCGTGGCGCAGTAAAAGATCATTAAGGGCAGAAATAAGATATCTGTGTAGCGCTTGACGCTGTTGAATATCAGATAATAATATACGGCAGCGTGTAATAGCAAGAAGACTGAGTAGCTTGGGGAAGCGAGCTTACTCAGCCATATTGCTATGTTGTATCCATATTCTGGATGTTCTACCGATGGTGAGGCCGACGCAAAACTACTGATGGATTCGAAGTGATAAAGATAACTGTTCCAGTCGGTGCCCGTTTCCCACCGAAGCCCTGCCTGAAGGACAAGAAATGCATATACAAAAAACGACAATGTCTTCTTAGTAGCTGGAGACATGGCTACAGTCAGTTCAGGATAGGAAAGCAAGAGTAGCAACAGAATGCTGAATATATATATCGTCATAAAGGCAGGGACTGTACCTCCTGGGGTCTGTGGAAACTCGAAGATCACGGCCTCGAATCAATGTGGCGTTCTTGAATCCGCCATCAGTATATTTTCCGCCACTAAATTCTTTGTCCTCCGTGTTTCGGAAGTCAGCGTCGAGAATCCGTGCTAGATGATGTGAAGATTATTGATTGCTTGAAGAATGCGAACGCGGTTAGAGATGTAAATACCGAGTAACTAAATAACGGTTCTCAGTGTTGCGGGATGAGCAACTAACTCTCCGTCCCGGCTACTATAATTTACATGCGTCACAATTCAGATGCCTCAGAGTTGCGGAGAATGACCCGACGCAGAGCGATCATGCAGGATACCGCAACAGCCATCAGCCCAAGCGCAGCAGCAGCGAGAAGCATTCGTGGTGTCCCGGCGTAGGCTGCCGAATTTATCCAGACATTAATAGTATTCGAAGCATGTCGATTGATTGGAGAGCATCCAGACAGGTAGGGCCCAGGTAAGTGCAAGGCCATATTACGGATATTTGAAATCGCTCCCGCAATCATATCAAAGGGTTGTCCGCCACTTACCGACCAGATCATTGCCTGTTCTCTTCCTTGCGTTTCGGCGAGCCCCCATCGAAACTGCCAATTCCCGATAATTGACGATGCGGAAAGAATAGCACCCCACACAAGAGCACATATCAATAGACTTCGCCTCCATAGGCTCTTCCGCATCCACTCCCAGGATTCACACATAGGAAGAACTAGCACTGGTGCGATAGTGACAAAGTGTCTTGGTCCCCATCCCCCAGCCCCATACCAACTCGCGAGTCTTGCGTGAAGTATCAACCACAGACTGGACAGAACAGCCACGAAGAAAGCCTCAAGCGGATAGCGGACCCGGAATCGGCGGAAGCCTACGACCGATAGCAGAGCAAGAGGAACATATAGGAAGATGCTCTTCCCGGGGCTTAGTAACAGCCCAAATACTCCGACCGCAAGATTTCCTGTTAAGGCATTATTGGTAGCATACTGACCCGTTTGCACTGGCGACAAAAGCCAATGCCCTGTCCGGAGATGGTTATAGTATGTTTGCCAGCCGGCGAATGGAGCAAGCACAGCTATTCCTATAAGTGAAAGCCGCATCAATAGCTTACGATCCCCCCAGAAACCCATGGTTAGGTATAATGCGAAGGCCACTAATGGCAGTACCATGGATAAGCGTGTAATGACCCCGAGACCGAACAGGGCTGTCGCAAATAAGAACAGATGAATTTTCATGGTCTTTCTGAATTGCATCATTGACAGCATTGCTCCAGACAGCAAGCACATGCACAGAACACCGTCGAATAGATTGCGTGAATAGGTCCAGACAAATGTGCAGAATGCAAATGAGACGGCACAGCCAAAGCTTGTCGCAATCGATTTCTCAAAGACGATCCGGAGCAGTGCATACAGAAAGACTGTAGTTAAAGAACAATAGATAACAGGCATTAGACTCACGAAAAAACCTGTAATCAAGTTGATTCTGCCGCTATTTCGGCTATTTGCAAGTGCCTTTTCCAATGCGATGTTAAAACCGGCAACAGGCAGAAGAAAGAGTGTGTTGCCGATTTCATGAGATGCATAAGTTCGACCATTCGGAGCTACGGTGTAGATGCCGTCGCGGGGTTGTGCAAAGCTAAGTGAACCCTCCGTTAAGATTTGGTGGGCGACTGCATAATGATACCCCCCCCTCAGAAGTATCGAAGCCTGCTGACGTGAGGAGGAACACGGTAAAAATAATAGCGAATACGAGAAGGATTTCAGAGCGCAGAGTTGCTGGTGCGGAAGTAGCTTGTCTGGCAGTCATAATCTCCTCAACATTATTGCTGTCCAAAATGAATAACCTTACCTACAGGCTTCAGTCCGCAACGCGCCCCTATCGAGAACTTTGACCTCGCGAGAACATTTTGAATCGCTGTATTATCATTCGTCGCATAAGTCTTTGCGGAAAAGATGAGTAGCCCAGCCTTACATCGATTGAGCGGCAAACTCAAAGGCAGCCAACAGACCACGCGACGATTGATACTATGGGCAACTTCCAATGCCATCATGGGTGAAACACATCCCGCTGATTTTTCAACGTGGATATGTAAGACATATATTTCAACAGAACGAGGTAACGGTCGGCACCCAGGATACGGAGAGCCACGCGGAGTATCGCATTTAGTACTCGGAGTCGCGGGTCCCTCTTTGAATGGGTTTTCTTAGTATAATTATTCACCGAATCGCGAGCGCTGAAGATTCGCACTGCCTTTGCCCATTTATAGAATTTGGACGAGCTACTGAATGGATTCTTGTCGGAAAATTCCTCAAGGTTAGCAGCAAAAATAGAGCGCATAAGACGACTGATATATTGGCCGTTATCGAAAGATCCGAATGCATACTTTCCTGAAAATGAAGTGCGGAAGCCATGATCAATAAGCTCGCCACGGTAATCTTCAAATATCGAACGCAGGTCCGGCCGGTTATTAAGATTGAATCTGTCTGTATGCTTTGAGATTTGCTCGCCGCCATCTACAGAAATGCCACTGAAATGAAAGAACTCAAGTGGACTGCATTGGTTTACCATCCAGATGTCGCCATCTTGACATAGTTGCCTTTCGTGAAGGTTCCAGTAGGCCATGTTACAACCTGGATTCTTTAGAACCTTCACGGAATCAAAGAAGAACGGAACTAGATTGACCCACTTCTGATCGACAAACATTCCTACACGCGGGTCGTTAAAGCCAAGGTTAAGACAACGATTCTCCCACCAAGACAAAAGTTTGTTTGTTTCCGCGCATCTCTTTACGGCGATGAAGCCGAGATTAAATACACCGCTCGATAACAGACTCAGTTCGAACTGGCCATCATTCGGAACCGGGGACAGGATATGGGGCGTGAGAACAATCGCATTCTGAGTCAGCGCATCGAAGACAGAGTCAAGCGGACGATATATGTAGATATCTGGATCAAGATACACAACTTGATCAATATTGCGCGCTAAAAGCGCCTTGAGGAATGTAGGCTTAACGCCGGTGTTTAATTCCAGGATGTCATACTTGAATGCCACAGACGGAAAATCGGAAATGTCCAGTTCTTCGACTGTGATAATTTCAAATTGTTCGGAATGGCGATCGAAGTCGGAAGGAAGGCGGTCGACCAGAAGGACATAGAACTTGCAGTCGGGATGATGGCGAAGGAACGAGTCGCAGAGAACTCGCGCGTAAGAAAGATAATTAAGGGAAACAATAGTGCAAGCTGCTCGTGTCATCTGATATCCACCCATGCGTTGACTTTGAAATCGTATCGCTTCAGCGGCCTGGCGGGCGCACCTGCCGCAATCGTGAATGGCGGGATATATCCCTTTACCACTGAATTTGCACCGATTACGGCTCCTTCGCCAATCGACGATCCAGCAGTAACTGCCACCCCGTCTCCTATCCAGACATTGCGTCCTATTATGACCTGCTTGTCACAAGACAGCGGTCGAAGATTTGGCGGGATGTATGGAGAGGAATGGGGCCCACTATACTCACCGTGGTTGTGGTCTGTAATGATGACCTTGCTCCCCATGAGAACGCCATCTCCGATCTCGACGTAGTGAGTTGCGGCAATGTGCCCCCAACAACTTATTCCAACATTACGGCCTATGACGAGTTTAGGAGCAAATGTCTGATTATTAAAGCGAAGAATGGCTTCCATCCACAGTCCATGTCCTGCAGAAAAGTTCTCACCCATCTGAATGGCACATATACCGCGCAAGTAGGCTTCTGTCCCTATGTTAATTTGTTTAACACCAAACTTCGACGCCAGCATGCGGTTCCGAATCCAGTGGGATGCTCTTTCCACAAGATGCTCCCCTAAGGGATACGCACCATTCTCCGTCCAAAACCGCGATATCGATTTGATGGTGGCCATTGAGATTGTCTACCCTAATAAGCTTGCCTGGAAGCGATTTCCAGGGTTCCGTGACCATCACCGCTGAACGTATTCCGTGCTGCGCGGTCGTCTTAAAATATTATGATCGCGATCAAACATATAGATCGTTGCCGTGTTGATTCTTTCGCCTGCCTGGAAGTGTTCCCCAACGTGGATAAGAGCCAGACTGCGCAAATAACAGCGCTGACCGAGAGGGTAGGACAGTCAAGTTTTCAGCCTGCATCCACCGCCGAAAAGCAATTTCTATTCGCGTCCCAACGCGTCAGAATAAAGTCAATTCTCTCGAAGGATCCATCTCGTTCGCATCAGAAAGCTATAGACTGCAATCAGCTTCTTCATGATCTTAGTGTAAAACTCCCAATCATTCTGTCAAACTTATTAAGCGCCCTTACTACCAACATCCATATTCTTGCCAATGGGAGCGGCAGCGCATAAATGGGGTAATCAAATACCCAATAACGGAAATTATAGCCGAAGCAGGCGCGAAGGACCTGGTGGGGATCTTCAGGGACAGATGAAGTTTCAGACAGCCTGGTCAGGAGCAGAAATGGCGGGAAAAACGTCTGAATGGTTCCATTGATGATGGCTCGCTGAACGGATTTCTTTTCGATCCATTCGCCCGTGATCCGAGCGAACGTGGGGCCGAATACGCGGTAAAGCGCATATTCGACATGGCTGTTACCCGTGGCCGCAATCAGGGGATCGCGAATAAGGAGACTTCTGCGTTGATGATTGAGCGCCGTATAGAACGGTCCGAGCTGAGAGAGGTTAGTGTCAAAAAGTGAATCAAACGGCCGATGAGGTACGGAGGAGATGCGCTCCTTATTGACAATGATGCCGGAGATAAATGTGAAGAAGACGTGGACATGCCGCGCCAAGTCTTCAGCTCTTGCCAATTCAATATCCGGAATCTGAGCAAAGCTCCTATGCTGGAGGTAGTCCCCATTGAAGAAATAGGCACGAATGCAGACAAGATCATACAGTTGCGAGGATAGCGCATCGAGCACGCGCTTCAGGGTGCCGGGCGCAATAATATCGTCGTCACTAAATATCCAAACATACTTGCCTGCGGCTTCTTCAAAACAGTGCAGGATATTGAAGTCTGGCCCAAGGTTGTCTTTATTGCACAGATAACGTATATCAAGCCCTCGCTGCCTGTAATCCGCGACTACTGCCTGCGTATTGTCCGTGGAGGCGTTATCCGATACGATCAGTTCGGCACGTCTCTCGTCTTGAAACTGTTCGAGAAGTACGCCAAGAAGTCGATCAAGGCATTTCGCTCGATTATAAGTCGGGATGGCAATCGTCAGTAGTGGCTTATCGTTCTTGGGCTGCTGCAATTCCCCAGTAATCATCTTCATTCCCCTTCAGTCACTGCGCTTTCGCTTCGTTGAATGCAGCGTGCCATTCACGTCTCTTGGTCACAAAGATATAGGTCCCCCACGGAAGGCCAATTAGTGTGGTTATTAAGCAAATCCCAAGTGCCACTGCGTTAGCTCCCCAGAACTTGGCCAGCACCCAAGAAGCACCAAGCGTTATAAATGCTCCAAGAACTGAGTTAACAAGAAAGGGTTCGCATTTATGTGCTCGAAGGTACAATGCCTCGCTAAAGATGACTTGATTGACCAGCGTTGCCAGCAGTAACATCCCTAAAGCCCACGGGGTCAGAAATCTTGCAGCAAGTTTCGGATAGTGTGGACCTCCAAGGAAGAGGCATAAGAAGAGTACTGCCGATCCGGCCGCGCACAAGATCGTAGATTGCCACAGTGTGCGAAAAAATAGCCTATCCAGCGTTTCGATTTCATTTCGTGCTACCAGGCTGCCGAAGGGCGACGCCTTAGTACTCATCCACGCTATCGCTACCCCCCCAACCGCCCCTGAGACGGTCAAGGACATTCCCATACGGCCGGCTTCCACCGGCCCCTGGTATACAAAGAGCAATGGATTGAAGATGTAGAAGATAAAATAGCCAGAGAGCCAGCTCAAGGCAATTCTCCATTGGAAAGGCCATACTTCGCGCCGCCACCCCACATGGTTTTCGCCTACCGGGTAAAGCAGCAGATTCTTAAGGAGCCTCCCTACGTGGGAATAGAAGAGATAAACCAAACCTACCGTGACCTGCCCCAAGATCACCATGGCGGGGGAAAACAGCCCATGGTGTGTTACCAGCGCTGTCCACGCTAGCAGACTCCCGAGCACGGCCTGGATCAGACGCCTGTGTGCCACTTGCGCAATATAGCCGCACCCCTCCAGAAAGGAAAAGACCGGGTCAATCTGAAACGCAAGCATCGCGGCCACCACCAGCAGACACCATGGGAGCCTCCAAGCAACCACTGCGCCAGAGTTCTGATGAGTAGCGAAAAAGTACATACCAGCAGGCAAAAGCGCTATGGCCATTAGCAACCCTGCCAGAGAGTACCAACGTACCGACAATTGCAACACAGACGCAAGACGCGAATGTGCAGCCGCATTGCCTTCCACCCGGCCGTCTGGCAAGAAGGTCAACTGAGCGCGTTCATGAGCCGCCAACTGCAGTACAACAAACGAAAATCCCAGTTCAAAGACGATCTGCAGGGCCACTATGCTGAAAAACGTGTAATAGTACCCCTGCTCATTCGGGCTGAGGAACTGAGCGATCAACAACACGGTTATAATCCCGGCCATTGCAGACCAGAATCGCGCCATGATGGTATAGGCGATAGCACGATCTAGCCCTATCCAGTGCTTCGATTTCGCTAGAAATTGCGATGCGCTGAATTTGTAATTAGCATTCATTATGATTCCGTCTCTTGAATCTCGCAAGGGTTATACCGTGAAGGACAATATCGTAAATCCGACAATTGCGTCATAACAACTACTGCTCTGCTTCATTCATTTCTCAGTGCTGTATTTCTACCAGATTGATATCCGTGCCAGGCGGCGGATCTGCGAATGGCATCTTCAAGCGCAACTTCGCACTTCAGACCAAGGAATTGCTCCGCTTTTCTGGTACTTGGAACATACTGTGGTATCTCTGCTCCTGGGATTGCCTGCTGCGCAACACGAACCTTTGCGGGCGAACCGATAGCAGCAGCCACGATATGGGCAAGTTCCAGGATATTGACGGCCCGGTTAGACCCAACATTAAATGCTTCCATCGCCGGTGCTCGAAACAAGATTGACCAAAGCCAGATGGCTAGGTCAGCTGCATACATATAGGATCGCTTCGGGGTGCCGTCTCCGTTTACGCGGATCAAATCTCCGCTCATCGCATCGCGAATAAAGTTTCCTATGGCGAAGTGAGCATCCAAAGGCAGATGCGGTCCAACAAAAGCAAAACATCTTGCAATCTTGCACTCAATTCCGTACTTTGCCCCGTAGATGGCGCACATCAACTCCGCAGCCCTCTTACCCTCTGAATAGACAGATTCACATTTCAGAGGGTTTGGCGCACCGGCGTAGTCCTCCGAAAGGTGTGTTATCGAGGGCGGCTGGCTTCCATACACTGCGCCAGAACTGGTAAGTAAAAACTTCTGCGTAGCGTGACTTGCCGCAAATTCCAACACTCTTTCCGTGCCGCGTAGAATTGTTGTCAGCATTTCAATGGGATTCTCGGCAGCTTGTTTAGCACTGGCTTCGGTTGCGGCATGAATCACATATTTAAACTCACCATCTGGCCATGAGAAATCCCGGACATCTCCAGCGAGCAATGTCACTGCGGAATCGGATGCCAAGTGAGGGCATTTCCGTGCAAAGGCTCTCGGATCCCGACTAAG
>Ga0302277_1003619_pt1 | contig 10511 bp, 5 predicted proteins | sample III_Bog_N3_1_FD_198759 | JGI IMG/M metagenome (GOLD analysis project Ga0302277, IMG submission 198759) | Peat permafrost microbial communities from Stordalen Mire near Abisko, Sweden - III_Bog_N3_1 | ecosystem: Environmental > Terrestrial > Soil > Wetlands > Peat | place: Sweden: Abisko... | reverse complement strand
GAAAAAGAAGACAAACGCCTCGAACAACTGGAGATGGTGGCGCTTTGAGCGCCTCACGATCCTAAACAACCGCTTTGAGCGGTTCACGCTATCTCAAGCCTCCGGCTTTGCCGGAGGTCGCTGACATGATGCAAATGTGAGTATCATCGATGCCAATGTCTTTATGGCAAGTGCTGTTATTCAAGGTCAGTACAGTTTAATGCTGCAGCCGGGCGATAACCCTTTCAACGGTAGTTTTCAACAGGTAAGCGCATCAATTTCTCAAACTGGTCTCGTGCCGGTTGGAAGCGAGTCACTTTTTTTCGATGCAGAAATTTATTCGCCATTTACTGTCAGTTTGGGCGGGAATTCTTTGACGCTTGTAGCACTTGGGATGGGTGTGAATAGCGCGGGTGTGCCATATACAGAATACGGTGCCAACATTGCCAACTATGCCGGACAAACGGAAGCTTTGACCGTTACAGCCTTGGCAGCGCCAAATAGTCCAAATATTTTTGACGCGTTCAGTTTTTCACCGATCGCAGTGCCCGAACCTTCAACATGGGGCCTGGCAGCGCTAGGTGGGGCATTTCTTTCCTGTGTAATCCGGAAAAGACGGTCGATTTAGTTATACGATACGCTTCGTTTTACAGACCGAACTCGTTCGACTTGTTTGCGTTGGGAGGTTTGATCATAACCTTGTGACATTGGAGAAAATCTTCACCCAAAGTTTCACCTAATTCTTCACCTGGCGAGCACTGAAGGGGCGATAACCGGGCAACGGGCGGGCAATGCCGGGGCGGTCAAAAAAACAGCTTGAACTCTGGTAAAATTAGGGTAAATTAAGCATTGAAACAGAGCGTGTTAGGTTAAGAATGGTAAAGTGACTCGGTCGATTCCGACCCTCGCCTCCATTTTAAAACTTTCTTATCTATTGTTACAGGGCAGTAACGTCTTTTTCTTCAATCTGTATCTGGCGGTCGTGCCGGGATGGCTTTACGGGCGATGACGTTTGGCGGCTTTGAGTCTCGCCTATCGAGGCAGGCAAAGCCATTTGCTGCTGCGGAGGATGTCAGCACCCAGGATTCTAGTTTTCCTGGCTGAAACCTTGCGGGAATAACGGCGCGCTCATGGCTGATTGTCGCGCCGCGGTTGCCAGCCCCTCGTTATTACGCGGCCATTGGCGGGGCAATTTTCCGGTTGGCTTGTAGTCGCCAAATAAAACGTCCGCCACGCCCTGGCCTTCAGTGCCCGGCAGCCACGCAGCCAGGAATGCATCGCTCGCGTCCAGCGCGTTCCCCAGAATCAACGGCCGGCCCGAGATCAGCACCGTGACAACCGGTGCGCCGGCTGATTTGGCCTTCTCCACCAGTGCCACGTCAGCGGGGTCGAGATTCAAATCGCTGCGGTCGCCTTTCATTTCCGCATACGGTTGTTCGCCGACCACCACGACCACGACATCGGCCCCTTGCAAGTCGCTGCCGTCCGGCGAAAAAGTAACCTGCGTTCCGGTTGCGACACTATTGCGTATTGCTGTGAGGATGGTTGTTCCACCGTGAATGGTGTTGCCAGATTGTCCCTGCCAGGTAATGGTCCAGCCGCCGCACTGGATGCCGATGTCGTCGGCGGCAGCGCCGACCACCGCCAGGTGCTTCATGTTTTTCGCCAGCGGCAAGGTATGGTTTTCGTTCTTAAGCTGCACCACTGACTGGCGCACGCATTCCCGCGCCACGGCGCGATGTTCCGCACTGCCAATGGCCGCAGTCAGGGCCGGATTGGTGCCCGGGTTGTCAAATAATCCCAGCTCAAACTTGACCCGCAGAATCCGTCGCACCGCGTCATCAATGCGCGTCATGGGAACTTTGTTTTCCGCCACCAATTGCTTCAAGTCCTGGATAAATTCGACGAAGTTGTTGGGCTGGCCGGGTCCGTAAGGGATCATGACCATGTCCACGCCCGCATTGATGGAATTTTCCACGTCGCTTTTATAGTCGGGAGAGATCTGGTCGATGGCCGCCCAATCCGAGACTAAAAGGCCGCGGAAACCAAGTTCACCCTTCAATACATCGGTGAGCAAATATTTGTTGGCATGCATCTTCTTGCCGTTCCAACTGCTGTAGGAAACCATGATGGAGCCAACACCCGCCTTGACCGCTGCCTGATAGGGTGGAAGATACAGTTTTCGAATGGTGTCTTCGTCGCAGACATCATTGCCTTGGTCCACGCCATCTTTCGTTCCACCGTCCCCGATAAAATGTTTGGCGCACGCCAGCACGGACGTTGGATCTGAAAGCTGCCTTCCTTGGAATCCGCGCACCGCCGCCGCCGCCAGTTCGGAGACCAATTCGGGCGAATCGCCAAAGCTTTCGTAGGTGCGTCCCCAGCGCTCATTTTGCGCCACCGCGATGCACGGGGCAAAAGCCCAGCGAATGCCCGTGCCGGCGACTTCCAAAGCGGTCACGTGTTCCGCCTGTTCAACCAAAGCCGGATTGTGCGTCGCGCCCAGGCCAATGTTGTGGGGAAAGATGACCGCGCCATCCACGTTGTTATGACCGTGAACCGCATCCACGCCGTAAATCAACGGAATCTTCAAGCGGGTTTTCAGCGACCAGGACTGGTATTCATTGATGGCTTTCGCCCAATTCTCGGGGGTGTTGTTGGTCGGTCCGCCGCCGCCGCCGTTTAATAGGGAACCCAGAAAATACTTTTGAATATCCGCGTGCTCAGACAACGCATGCACGTCCGGCTGTGTCATCTGCCCGATCTTTTCGTCGAGGGTCATTTGCGCAAGCAACGACTCAACGCGCTGGTCGTTGGCGGCTGAACCGAATTGAGCCATGGCGCAAGTGGCCAGCAATGGCAGCAACAAGGCTCCGAGTAGTTTTCTTCCTGATTTCATAGGTCAAATACGGGTTAGGTGAATAAATGATTTTGCAGGGCTTTTTTCTTAAATAGTTGGAAAAACGCCGAAAAACAACAGCATAGTCAGTTTAATGCATTTAAAATGAAAATGTAGTAAAAAGGATTACAAAGTATTTTTTAACACTGACTGCCTGCCTAGTCAATAATAAAGTTCAGGATCCAATCCTTAAAAGGCGGAAAATGATCCTTGCCGCGGACAAGTAAAATCGGGTTTTATGGCTAATTGTTGGGGCGTGGACAGCAATTCCTGCCAAAAAACTCAGTTGGTGGAAGTGTCAACCTATTTCCACATGCGAATCGCTTTCTTTTGCAAGGGAAGGCAGCCCCTAGAGCCTGTAATATTCGAAAAGCCCATTGATTATCCTGCAAAAAAGTGTGGGTTGAAATTTCATATCAAATCTATTCAGAAGTGTTTACAAGCATTTTAGAAGTGCAGGCACTTGGAGCGAAAATAAGCGCCAGTCGGCAGCTTCGGCGTAGCGTTTAAATTAATAAAAAAAGAAAAATTCCTTTGACAAGAATTTTAATTGTGATATTTTTTATTACAAGTCCAACACGTGTGCATAACTTCGCAAGACCGCATTCCTTTGCCCACGTGCTGTTCACAGACATCGAAGAGCAACTACAATAACCAAACAGTCACCCTACGTTTATGAAAATAAATAACTGCAAATCCACAATCCCGACCGGCGCCTCACGCTGGAAGGCGCCTGCGTCTAAGAGCAAAATTAGAGGTCTGCTGCTGAATGTGGCAGCCTTGTTTGGCGCGGGAATCATGGCCCACGCCACCAACATTCTGGTGAACCCAGGTTTTGACACAACTCCGATCTTTGGCGCATGGACGGCTCAGACGACCGAAGGCTGGAGTATGAACAGTGCGACCGCGCAATCGAGCCTGATTCGCGACGGAGCGAATGCGTTGTGGATGCAGGGTTTGTACCTTAATGGCGGTGCTCCGGCCTACTACAACATGGGCGCTTCCCAGACGTTTGCCTGCTCAGCGGGATCAACGTTTTCTGCGGATGCCTGGTTTTCCCAATTTACCGCGGGGCCTGCCAACATTGGCGGTTCCAGCGGCAATTCCACGCTGTTTACCAGTGACGGTTCCGGGGTGGAAGATGGTTGGGTTGAGGTGCAATTCCTCGATTCCAGCAAGAAAATTCTGGCGGATTACAAATCAGCCATTCTGAGCCCTCTGAGCCTGACTCTCCCGGGCTCTGCCGGCGTGCAGACAATAAACGTCAATAATTTGCCCACAACCAACGGCGTGATCGCTGCCGATGGAGCAAGTTCCTATACTTGGTTAGCTTGGTTGGATTGTCCGGTAACCAATCAATTTGACGTCAGCACTATCGGGCCGAATACGGATCCAGCGACCGAGTCGGTAACCAATACCGTGAGCAACGGCATCTTAACGGCACCGGCTGGATCAGCATATGTTGAATTCTTTGTGGGTATCTCCCAGGCTCAATACGAGGCCGGAGCCAGCTATTGGGACGATTGCACGCTGAACCAACTCTCAGGGCCATCCCCCTCTTTAGTCGCCAACCTGACACCAAACAACTCCCAATTCTTTTGGACTAACTCGAGTTTGACCTTCACGGTTAATTCGGCATCCACGGGCGGCGCGCCCCTGCCGACGAACCCGACCAGCGGGGTGAAAGTCGTGGTGAACGGGGTTGACCAGTCGGCCAGCCTGCAATTCGGCGGAACGCCGACAGCCTTGACGGTAACCCTGCCAGGCTTGAGTTCCAACAGCCTGTATCAGGTTGCGATCACGATCGTGAATAGTGCGGGGTTGATCACCACTGCCTCGTCCAGTTTTGACACTTTGCAACCGGATTTCATTGTTCCGGTTGAAACGTTTGACTACAGCGGCGGCCAGTTTATCCAGAATCCGATCCCAACAACCACACCCAACCCCAACAGTTATTTTGGTCTGTCCGGCACTTTGGGAATTGACATGCAAGCCGCCACGGCGGGAGGTTCCTCGTTGATCCCGAATTATCCGAACCGGGCGGACGGCGACGAGAGTTTCGAGATTACTCCTGATACTCAATTGCCGCTCTATCTGGCCGCCGAAGCCACTAACTCCGGCGTGTATATGGTGGATCATCCTTATAACGACGCCGGCCAATGGTTTAATTATACCAGGAATCCTTATCCGTCCGGCCCGCAACAAGTCTGGCTGCGCTGCGCCGGTGGACAAGGGGCGGGTTCTGAAGATTTGAATATTTTGACCAGTGGCTATAGCACGGCAAATCAAGTGACTAACCGGCTTGGGGAGTTTGACATGCCCAACGTCAATTTGTACAACGGCCCTCAGGGTACCGACTGGACCAAGTTTTATTGGGTGCCGCTGACGGATCCCGATGGAAATATTTTGCCGGTGACGATCCCTTCGGGCCAGCAAACGCTGCAATTGCTCAGTTCGCCGATTGCCGGCGAAAATGTCGGAACGCTCATTTTCCTGCCGTTCCCCACCGTTGGACTCCCCCCGACCATCAGCAACATCAACCCGGGGAACGGGGCGGTCTTGCAGCCTGCGTCGGCTGGCCTCAGTTTTACGGCCGCAGCTGGTTCAGGTACGATCAGCAGCAGTGGCATCGGCCTCAGCTTGAACGGTGTCAGTGTAAACTCCGGCCTCGGCTTCTCCGGCAGTGGACCGATCAATGTGACTTACTCGCATCTGACGTCAAATACCCTCTACACGGCGGTCATCAGCGTGACCAATGCCGCCAAAGCAGTCACGACCCGGACGGTCACCTTTGACACCTTTAGCGAACCGGGCAACTTCTATGTCAAACTCGAAGATTTCGACTTCAATGGCGGGGGATATGATACCAATGGCAACGGCTTGGTCCCCAATGCTTACGAGGGAGACCAGCTGCCGGGCGACACCTTGGACGCGGTTACTAATATTGACTACTCTCACCTCTCCACCAGCGGCGGCTTCCCTTACCGCGGTCCCAATGGCCTGGCCCAGGAAGTGACCAGTGACACGCCGTTGCCCGGATACACCGCGGGCTCCGATTACGACGTTGGCAATTTTAATAACGGTGACTGGGCCAACTACACCAGAAACTATCCTCCCGGCAAATACTATGTTTATGCCCGGCTGGCTGGCTATTCCGGCATTGCGACCTTCTCGCAGGTTACTGCCGGTCAAGGCACGGTCAATCAGACCTTGCTAACCCTCGGCACGGCCCAGGCCAATACCACCGATCAAGGCTGGCAGACCTGGAACTGGTGTCCGGTGCTGAACAACGGCAACCCGGTGTTGGTAACGCTGGGTGGGGTCGAAACGATCCGGGTCACCTCCGGTGGTAATATCAATGCGAACTACTTCATGCTGGTGCCCGTCAAGGGCATCCGCCTCGCGACGGCGGTATCCGGCGGCAAAGTGGGGCTTTCTTTCCCAACCACGTTGGGATCGAGCTACCGCGTGTGGGAAGCGACTTCCTTGAATGGGTCCTGGACACTGCTGCAAACAGTTGGTGGGAGCGGCAATGTTCAAACGGTGAGCGTTCCTGCAACCGGCAGCCAGGTGTACTTCAAAGTCACCTCTCCGTAATCACCTCCGGCGTGGGTCCGCCTTTGGACCACCCGGTTTAATATTGAGAACAATCGCCAATCTGTCCGCCGTGATTTCACTTAATGCAATGAAGAAAGACCAAAAGCCGCCAGCAGGAAAAAATCCCGACCTTCGCGAAGGTCGTGGGCTGATTGGCAGCCATCCCGGAAATTATAATATGAACCTTGTTCGAAAGTCAGCCATCCGGCCTGCCCGTCCATTCTGCGGCGCGGGGTTCACCTTGATCGAACTGTTGGTGGTGATTGCCATCATTGCCATTCTCGCGGCGATGCTTTTGCCTGCCCTTAGTGCGGCCAAGAAGAAAGCCCAGGCCACCTATTGCATGAACAACACCAAGCAACTGGCACTGGGCTGGATCATGTATTCGGACGACAGTAACAGCAAACTGGCACCCAATGTGGCGCAAGGCACAGGTCCTGGCGGTCCGGCGACACTATTTCCCATCAACAATCAACAATGCTGGGTGGCCGGCGTCATGGAACTGCCCTCGGTCGGTTCCAGCACGGAAAATACCAATATCGCCATGCTGGTCGATCACGATCGCTATCCTAATGGCGCTTTTCTTGGTTCTTACATCAACAAGACCGCGAGCATCTTCAAATGTCCGGCGGACAATTCACTCGCCCTAATCTATGGCCTTAAAACGCCTCGCTGTCGCAGCGTCTCGATGAATAACTTCGTCGGCAACCCGGCGGTGGCGACGGATAACGGAAGCGCCGGCAAATATCCCACCTATGCGAAAATGACCACCATTCCGGGACCCTCCATGACCTTTGTCACGCTGGACGAGCGCGAGGACAGCATTAACGACGGCTCATTTTTCACCAGCGTAAACGACCTTAGCCATATCACTGATGTTCCCGCCAGCTATCATAACGGTGCGGCCGGCTTCTGTTTTGCCGATGGCCACTCCGAAATTCACCACTGGCTTTCCGCCGCCCTGCGGGCACCCGTGCAGGGAACCGTCATCAATAATATGGTGGTAAATGCCGCCAATCAGGCGGACGCTTATTGGCTGTGCCAGCACGCCGTCGGTTTAAGCAGCTTTCCTTGAGCGTGCAATATTTTGATATTGAGCGTTGGCACACTGGCAAAGTTGACCGGCCGGGTTTGAATCTTGTTTACCGGGGAGTTTCAGGTTGCTAGGTTGAAAACATTTGAAGCCAAAAAAGAATGTTCGCAAAATAACGCGTCCAGTCCGTAGAAAAAGTCCGCCGACTTCAAAATCTCCTTCCCCAATTTCGATTCCGGCCAGCCGCCTCTGGTGGTTTCGGTTTTGCGCGGCCATTTTGCTCCCTCTGGCAATCCTTGGTGCACTGGAGCTTGGTTTGCGCCTGTGCGGCTATGGCTATCCCACGAGTTTTTTTCTGCTGACCAAAATCAACGGGCAGGATTATTTTGTCCCCAACGACAAGTTCGCCTACCGGTTTTTTCCGCCCGCCCTGGCCCGTACGCCGGCACCCCAGCGCCTGGCCGCAAAAAAGCCGCCCCACACCTTCCGCATTTTTGTGTTTGGCGAATCGGCCGCGATGGGCGATCCCGATCCCAGTTACGGCGCCTGGCGCTATCTGCAATGCCTGTTGCGCGACCGCTTTCCCGGAACAGATTTTGAAGTGGTTTGCGTGGCCATGACCGCCATTAATTCACACGCCATCCTGCCCATCGCGCGTGAGTGCGCCCGGCGGGACGGTGACTTGTGGATCATCTACATGGGCAATAATGAAATGGTCGGACCGCTCGGCACGGGCACCGGCTTGAACTCTCGCGCCCCGTCAACGGGTCTGGTGCGGACGGAATTGGCCCTCAAGACCACCCGGGTGGGGCAGTTGTTGGATGGACTGGCGCAGCGATGGGGCAGGGATCCAGCCACTCCAAAAACCTGGGGTGGCTTGAACATGTTCGATCAGCACCAGCTTCAGTATGACGATCCAAACCGTCTGCGCGCCTTCGGGAATTTCAAGGCAAACCTCCTGGATATTTTGCGCGCGGCACACGCAGCCGGGGTGCCCGTGGTCTTAAGCACCGTCGGCAGTAATTTGAAGGATTGCGCCCCGTTCGCTTCGTTGCACTCGGCCGGCTTAAGCGAAACTCAAGAGGCAAAATGGGAGGCAGCTTATCAGGATGGCATCGCTCTCGAATCTGCGGGTGATTATCAGGGGGCTCTGGCTCAATTTGCCGGGGCGGTGGCCATCGATCCTCAATACGCCGAGTTGCAATTCCGCCTGGGAAGTTGTCACCTCGCGCTGACCAATTCGGTCCAAGCCCTGACCGAATTTAAACTGGCCCGGGATTATGACGCGCTCCCCTTCCGGGCGGACACCCGCATCAATCAAGTGATAAAAGAGGCGGCGGACGATTACGCCGGCAAGGGAGTTTATTTTTTGGATGCTGACCGGATGCTGGCGGAGCATTCGCCTGAAAAAATCCCCGGCCATGAATTGTTTTATGAGCATGTGCATTTGAACTTTGACGGAAATTATTTGCTGGCACGCGCATTCGCCGAACAAACGGCAAAGCTTCTCCCGGAATCCATCCTGACCCGCCACCACGGTGGATGGTCGGCATCAGAAGTGTGCGACCGCGAGCTGGCAGTTTCGTCCTGGGACCGCACACGCCTCTGGCAGGCAGTTCTCGGCCGCGTGTCCGAGCCACTCTACACCAGGCAGCTTACCCATGACGCCACCGTGAAACTGTGCGAGGACAAAATTGGAGAACTGAGCACCCGGATGGAATCAGAGGCGCCGGGCCAGACGCAGCAACTCTACCAGCAGGCGCTGGCACAGGCCCCGGCGGACAATTTTTTACATCAAAACTTTGCTCAATACCTGGGAGCCAGGGGAGCCCTTGCGCAGGCCACCGAAGAGGCTCAAAAGGTTTGCGAACTGCTGCCGCAGAGACCTGCGCAGTACTACGACATTGGCAACTTGTTGATTATTCAGGGGAGAATTGACGAGGCCGAGGAAAGTTTCAAGCGTGCCCTGGCTCTTCAGCCTGATTTTGCCGATGCACTGAACGCGTTGGGGCTGGTCCGGGAGTGCCAGCAGAATATCAAGGAGGCGGTCACCTGTTTTAAACGGGCGCTCCGGGCGAATCCCTCCGACCCGGAAACCTATCTTAATTTGGGCTTCCTGGAGCAGAGCCGGGGAAATTTGAGCCAGTCTTCCGTTTATTATCAGGCTGCGGCCCGCCTTCAGCCACAGGGCATGGCTGACATTTTCAGCCAGGCGATGGAGTTTAGAACATCAGGCTCGGAAGCGCAGGCGATGGAGGCTTTTGAATCGGTCATTCAACTCAAGCCGGAATGCTGGCAAGCACACTACCTGCTCGGTTTGGACCTGGCGGCCCGGGAAAATATTGAGGAAGCCCGCGTCCAATTGCTGGCCGCCACCCGTTATCGTCCAGATTTTGCGCCAGCACATTTGAATCTTGGTCTCATGCTTGTGAAGCTTCACAGGTTGGACCAGGCGCTGGCTGAGTTTGGCATAACCTTGCAGATTGATCCCACTAACCAGGTGGCGCAGGAGTATATCGGAACCTTTCACGCGTCGAAATAGAACCAGCGTTTGGGTAATAGACTGATTGACTGGTTAAAGAAATATTCTTCATAGCCAGGCATCCTTTCGCTTAGGTGGAATATGTTTGCTTACCTAATAATACCACCTAGGTGGCACTTTCGGTAGGATCTGGAGGACAGTTTGATGCGATGTCAAAATGTTAAATTAAGTCTTCCAAGAGAATGCGTTAGAGTCTGTCTGAACACTTTTATTTTCAGGGCGTGCGCGATTTTTGCATTGGAATTCAACCGGGATCTCGAATTATTCGCTTGCTGGTTGCAAGGAAAAGGCAATGTTACAATTGTGTTGCAATTTAAATGTAAATACTTTTGCATTTTATAACCAATTGTAAATAATATGGATGCAAATTAATATTGGTGTCCGATAAGAGGATTCGAATGTCCGAAAAACAAGCGACAGGAATCACGCCATGGCGATAATCGACCCATCTCAACAATGGT
>Ga0302277_1003611_pt1 | contig 10531 bp, 7 predicted proteins | sample III_Bog_N3_1_FD_198759 | JGI IMG/M metagenome (GOLD analysis project Ga0302277, IMG submission 198759) | Peat permafrost microbial communities from Stordalen Mire near Abisko, Sweden - III_Bog_N3_1 | ecosystem: Environmental > Terrestrial > Soil > Wetlands > Peat | place: Sweden: Abisko... | reverse complement strand
ACAATTTGTGGGTAATTTTGGCCTGATTTTTGCCTTGCGCAAGTTTTTTTATGGTTTTTTGGTGGAATGGCGCTGTTGCGGGCGGAAGTCGCTGGTATTCGACCGCATGGGGGCGCGAGCTAAGGCTCGCAGACTCGCCCCCCTGCTCGTTTAACTGGCAGTCGGCCGCGCGGGGTGGTTCGACGAATCGGTGCTGAGGCGGGACTTGCTTGGGGCTGGGAAAAGGTTGACCTTTGGGCTTGGACCGGGTGACGCCGGTTGAACCCAAACACCAAAGGCCAAACCATGCAGTTGCAAGTTAAGACGATTTTGAACCGGATTCAACATTTTACGGGATTTGTTTATGAGGATATCCGGCTGGACGATCCGGTCCCTGGCCGGACCGCCGAGTTGCACATCAGCTTGACGGCGCACGCCGGGATTCCGGGCAAGTGTTCCCGCTGCCGCCAACCGGCCCCCGGCTATGACCGGTTGCCCGAGCGGGCGTGGCTGTTTGTGCCGTTGTGGGGTCTCGTGACTTGGTTTCGCTACGCCGCCCGGCGGGTCCAGTGCCTGGAGCATGGCGTGGTGATTGAGCACGTCCCGTGGAGCGATGGCAAGCGACCGATCACGCTGGCCATGATGGGTTTTCTGGCCCGCTGGGGGCGGCGGCTGTCGTGGCGGGAGACGGCGCGGGTCTTTGGCACCAGTTGGGAATGTGTCTATCGCTCGGTGGAATGGTTCGTGGAGTGGGGGCTGGCGAACCGGGTGCTGACCGACATTAAGGCCATTGGGGTGGACGAAATATTCTGGGGACGCGGGCGCAAGCGGGAGGCCTTCCTGACGGTGATTTATCAGATTGACGGGCACTGCCGACGGCTGCTCTGGGTGGGGCGCAAACGGACGCAGGCCACTTTGAACCGGGGCTTGGATGCCCTGGGCAGCGAGGTGGTCAGCGGTTTGAAGTATGTGTGCAGCGACATGTGGAAGCCCTATTTGAATGTGCTGGCCCTGCGGGCGGCCCAGGCGGTGCATATCCTGGACCGGTTTCACATTACGATGCACCTGAATCAGGCGGTCGATGAGGTGCGCCGGGCGGAAAGCACCCGGCTCAAAGGCCAGCCCCTGGCCCAGCGGCTCAAGAAAATGCGCTGGAAATTATTGCGCAAGGGCAGCACCGTGCGCGGGCGGGCCAAGGTGAAATTGGAAGGTCTCCTGGCCAGCAAGCTGGCGACGGGCCGGGCGTGGGATTTGAAGGAGGCGTTCCAGCATTTTTGGACGTATCGCAGTCCGGCGTGGGCGGGCGGGTTTTTGGATTATTGGACCCAGCGCGCCATGCGGAGCCGGTTGGAACCACTCAAGAAAGTCGCGCGGATGCTGCGGTCGCATGAAGCCTTGATCTTGAACTGGTTCAAGGCCCGGGGCGAAATCGCCACCGGGGCCACGGAAGGACTCAACAATAAAATCCGAGTGGTCACCAGACGGGCGTATGGCTTCCGCACCTACAAAGCCATGGAAATCGCCCTATATCACAACTTGGGAAAACTTCCGGAACCCAAAATCACCCATGAATTTTGCTGACGAGGCGTTTTAGTAATTGACCGCGTCTGCTCACACGGTTTAATTTTAAGCTTCACAATGAAAATCTCCGTCATTATTTGCACACACAATCCGCGATTGTCCTACCTGCGGCGGGTGATTGGGGCCCTCCAATTGCAGACATTGTCCACAACGGAATGGGAATTACTGATTATTGATAACGCATCTAATCGCCCCATCCGACAAGAGATAAATTTGGATTGGCATCCAAGCGGGCGCTATATCCGCGAAGAAAAAGTCGGGCTGACGCATGCCCGTTTGCGTGGCATGTCTGATAGCAGCGGCGATTTGCTGGTTTTCGTGGATGATGACAATGTGCTAAAACTGGATTATCTCGGCAAAGCTCTCGAAATTGCCCAACTACACCCAATGCTTGGTGCTTGGAGCGGCCAAGTATTGCCAGAATTTGAAGCTACTCCGCCTGAAGAACTTCAACATTTTCTCGGAGTGCTTTGTATTCGCAAGCTCGAACAGGATCTTTGGGGTAACCAACCGGCAGCCTGGGCACACCTACCATCGGGAGCCGGGATGTGCGTCCGTCGGGAGGTGGCAAATCGGTATCGCAAGGACGTGTCGAATAATCCCGTGCGTCTCTCCCTCGGCCACGCTGGCGATCAAATTTCGTGTCATGATGATACGGACCTTGCGATTACCAGTATTGATATGGGGTTGGGAACCGGTCTTTTTCGTGATTTGACATTGACCCATTTGATTCCTGAACGACGCCTGAAAGAAAGTTATCTTTTGAAGCTGGTGGAGAACAGTGCTGAAGCCTTCGTTGTATTAAGGCGGGTGCGCGGGTTGAGGGTGGAAGATGAGCTGAAAGGTGTAAAACGCTGGGTGGAGCGGCTGGAATATTTGCGGGCAACACCAGCTCAAAAAAAAGTGGCCGATGCCCGCATGCGCGGCGAAAAGAAAGGACGCGCCCTGACCGCAGATTTACCGAAACCCCAGCCGCCAATGCAACCGGCCTGTCCAATATAAAACCGTCCGATTACTGGGCAATTCACGACGGTTCCTTCAGCGTGATGTCCATGTTACAATGCGGGCAGGGCATTTTCTCGCCAATGGCATGAGATGGAAATTCAATGTGCTCCTGGCAAAAGAAGCAGGACATTTTGAGAAGATCGGGTTTGCGCAACGTGGTTTCCTTCTGACAGTGCGGGCAAGGGATTTTTTGACCAAGATTGCCAGCCGAAAAGGCGATGTGTCCGCCGCAATGGACACAGAAAGCTTTTAATGGAATCTCTTTCGGTTTGGCCAGGAAATTCCAAAGCAGCAGGGCGGTGCTGATGGTAAAAAAATATAAAAATAGCAGGCTTAAAAGATCGTTCGTGAAACTGGTGGAAAGGTTGAAGGTGTGCGCCAGAGTGCCAAGGTAGCCACCAGGATTATGAACGCCCTGCCATTGCATGCCCATCCGGTAGATGATCAGATTTGTGGTGAAACACAGGATAAGCGCGAGCTTGAAGCGGGACTTTTGCATAAAAATGGCAGCCAGCATCACGATTATCGCTCCCGCACCCAAAATCCAAAAAATCACATTCATTGGAACCCCAAACAATGGGTCGCGCGGCTGCACCAGTTTGGAGTTGGCAACATTACTGATGTATAGAGCGGTAATGAAGGCCGCCAGCAGGGCAGCTGCGGACTCCGTAAAACATCGGGTTAGTTTCGCTTGCATGATTAAACAATATTTTTTGGCTGACTCAAGGATCAATACCCGAACAGGAATCGGGCGAATTCCTCTGATTTTTGGTGCTCGGTGGCGGTGGAATGGGAGACATGTTGCGCGCCTTCCACATAGGCAAGCTTCACGGTGATGCCTTCCAGTGCCGCCTTGTTTTGGTAGTCTGTCCATCTTTTGATGGCATCGCCATCGTCCGTCCCGTCGAGAATCAACATGCTTGATATCCGAATGGCTGAAGGGTCTGGTGTTCCAGTCGGATTGAATAAAATCGCCCCGCGCCAGAGATCCGGCTTCTCAGACAAAAGATTGGAGACATAAGATGTTTCCGCGCTCATCCCGTATAAAAAAACCTGATTGGTATCCACGTTCGGGTTTTTGGCCATCAACCCGTAAACCTTCATCACTTCATCTTCCCAATTTTCCAGATCTTCGAACCAGGAAGGCCGATCTACGAGGGCGAAATAGCAGCCTCCATTCGCGGCAATCTGCGGGCATGCCTGCCACCAAGCGTAGGGTTGCTGGCCGATGATGAGAGGATATTTCTTCCCAACCGCAATATGCGATGGCGGCCACAAAAGGCAGCGTTTTTGCTTACCGTTGGAATTGGTGAACACCAAGGTGTCTGCGCCAACGATGCTGGCGTATCGGAGGGGGTGTTCCAAAACAGAAACCACCAGGTTCGGCTCCCTAGAATGAATGTTGTAATCCCAAACACCGGGAGCTTCGTTCGTCCGAAACCCTTCGATATACAAATGATCTCCATTTAACACGTAGTTTTCAATGCAGCCTCGCCACGGCAGGTCAATCGGCTCCGTGTTGACATCGGTCTTGATGTGAAAAACACTGACGCCCTGTTCGAGACTCAGGTAAGCATATCGCACCCCGTTATTAATCCACGCTACATTGTGAATGGAATCCATCTGGTTGCTGATGCTTCCCGCATCCGCCGTCCATTTGTTGCGGAGATTGAAGCGGAAGCGGATCAAACACCGCTCTTTTCCATCGCTGCAATTCAGAAGAAATTCATGGGTCTCGCTGGAATAGGTAAATTCCATCAATTGATTGGTGGTGGATTCCCAGATTTTTTTTGGGGTCGGGGAGTTAAAATCCAGCGCCCAAACATCCCCCCCCTGCCGCCAGGCAACTGAATGCGGGGATGTGGCAACCATTCCGGTCATTTCCTTGTTGCCAATCTGTTTGAGTGTCTGGGCCAGAACCCAATCCCCATCCGGCTTTTTTTCTATCACGGTTATGTCATGAGTATCTCCGTTCCAAAACGAATAGGCGAATGAATGAGGTGACAACCACGTGAAGTCGCTCATAAAGGCAGTGCCCATCAATTTGGTTACAACTTCACCGGAACTGCCATCATAAATGATGATTTGATCCTCGTATTTCGCCAAATCCGACGGATAGCAAAAGGCGAAAAGTTTGTCATCAGGTGACCATCCCTTTATTCCAAACGGTAGCCAGCTATAACCTTTTTCCGGCTCTTCACATAAAAACTTTTCCCTCCCCCCGCCGGTGGTATCGCAAAAAAAGAAAGCTACCCCGGTTACAGTTTGTTGGCTGAACACCACATAAGTGTTTGAATGATTTGGAGTCAAACCGAAATTGAAGTCGCCAATTGAGGCAAGTTCCTCGACGATTTTCTGAATGTGTGCCGGCTTCTGGGTGACGACCCAGCCGCGCCAGGCGATGACGGACAGCATGGCAGCCAATGCCAGCCATAAACCGGCCCGATCGAAAACCACCCGCTGAATCAACTTGTTGTTCATAATAAATTAAGGTTCAAGACTGGTTAAGCCCGATTTGGCTCAATGGCCGTTGGAACTTCGGGGATAGCACCATAACCGGTTCTTGGTTGAGCTGTTTGCTTCCGCATACCAATCGTTGAACTTGATGAAACCGACGGATCCGTCAAATGCCCCATAGATGCCTCCTTGATGATGGCGAGTACTAATGCCTTCGCTGGGATAGCTGGCCCCGTCGTTGAAATAATTGGGATACCGTTCATCGGTTTCCCAAAAGGCAAGGCTTTCCGGAGGCAGTTCTCCAAGTTTGACTGAGGGAAATATCATGTTCGTATATCCGCACACCGCTCCGTTCATCACATAACTGGAGATTTGCTGCACCCGTTCGTTGAAGTGCGGAACGCCCGGGCCGTCCTGCGGACAAAAATATAACTTGGAATTGTGCAGGACCGGCCAGCAGGCGCCCGTTTCAACTTTGAAAGCTGATTCTCCCGGAGGACGTACGACAACGCTGCTGCTCGGTGTGTAAAGCCAGCCCGGGCGATCCGGTTCGTCGCCAAACGCCCAATTAGGCCACGGCATCACATCCTGATTGTCCGTCGTATAAAGATGCACCGCGACCATCATTTGCTTCAAATTATTAATATCGGTGGTGCGGGCCGCCGTATTCTTGGCTGAACTTAATGCCGGCAACAACAGCGCCGCCAAAATCCCAATGATGGCGATGACCACCAGTAACTCAATCAGCGTGAAACCTCCTTTCTTTGTAGCAGCCGAGGCGACGAGGATCTGATAAATTGCCGATTTCTGAACGGTTTCCCGCTTTCCGCTTTCCGCTTTCCGCTTTGCTTCTTCATTATTCCTTGTGCCTTCTGCATTTGAATTTCCAAGTTCCAGTAGCACCCAGAACACCGACGCCGTGGCCAGCGTGAACAAGCCGCCTTCAAACCAGAACGCCCCCAGCAAGGCAGAGCATTGGGCCTGCCGGGCGAGTTCCGGCCAGTTTTGGCTATGTTTCAGTCTAATCATAAGCATCAATGCTCTGTTTTTAACATCCATGTTTACGGTTCAACCTTCTTTCTTGTTCACAATAATTTAATTCAACTCCATCCAACATTTGAGTGACGGTTTCACACCCACTGGTGCCTGCATCTGTTTGAGGTAGGTGTTCTTAATGTGCCCTTCGAGTTTCAAGCGCACGGTGCGCAATGCGTCGGCGGTCATTTCCACCCGGCGCGGCGTTTCGGGCTGGCACTCGATAAAGGAGTGAATTTCCTCCGGCTGTTCTAGAATTTTGCCGGAGGCGAAATCATACAAATACCACGCCGTGCGACCGGCGGTTTCATTCCATTCCTGAGTCGCCATGTCCTGCGCGGGCAGGTTGTAGCAAAAGAACACCGCTTGTGCGCCGGCTTTATGGTGCGCCTTGCCGCTGAATACCCGCCCGGGAAGCGCGTCCAGCCGGGCTGCCAGCGCCGGCTCGGCCTTCAGCATCCGCTCCAATTCAAGCTGCATTTTTTCCGTGGGGGTGGTGACGCCCTCGTAATTGCTCAGGAAATCGCGCAACGCGTCAAAATCATCATCGGGCCGCAGCAATTTCTTGCCCTCAATGCCGAACACTTTGGAAATGCGCAGGGTTTTATGGGCCACCCGGCTGTAGAGCTTGAGCAATTCGTCCAGTTCATCCGGTGGCAGGAAATTCCAGTAGAGCACTTTGCCCCGGTTGGGCGCTTCTTCCGGGTGGTCGGTAGTTAGGTATTGTTCGGCCTCGGGATTGAGGCGACGGTCCACGCGGCCAATCCGCTGCATGAGCCGCACCGGATTCCAGTGGATGTCGTAATTAATGAGCCGGGTGGCATCCTGCAAGTTCAAGCCTTCCGACAGCACATCGGTGGCAATGAGGATGCGGCTTTCCGCCAGGCCGCGCGCGGCCAGGTCCGCCGAGGAGGAGGCGTTGTAGTAGGGGGCGAATTGTTGCAGGATTTCCGTGCGGTCGCGCTTGCTGTTGCTATCCACCTCATCCACCCCGGCGATGCCGGCTTTTTGGAGTTCCTGTTTCAGATACCGCGCCGTGGCCATGTATTCCGTGAAGATCAGCACTTTCCGGCCCTTGATGGCGGCATCGGATTTCAGGAGTTTGACCAGGGCTTTGAGCTTGTCGTCGTGCGCGGGGGTGAACTTGCAGAGTTCCTGGATGAAATCTGCCAGTGTTTCCAGATCATCAAAGGTGTCGTCAAAAATGTCATCCAGCTTGTAGGTTTTCCGGTCAAGCGGCTCAAAATGGTCGAGAAACTCCTCGCCCAATTCCTCCTCCTGCTCTTCGCTGGCGTCCTCCTCATTCAAGGCGTCGCGACGGCTTTTGATATCCGTGAGCATGTCCGCATTGCGGTTGCGCCATTTTTCCAGCCGGGCGATCTCCCGGGGCGTCTCGCTGTTGACCGCCAGGAAGGCGAGGAATTTCAGCAGCAAATTCTGGCAGGATTGCTCAAAGGCGGTGATGGAACTCTCGAACCGCTTCAGGAACTGCACCCGGATGAGCCGAACCAAACCTTGCTGGCGTCCAATTTCGAAATTGCGCTTTTCATCTGGCGTGCCGAGGGGGTAATCCAAGGGGTGATATGGGGCCAGGGCGAAGAGCGGTTTGACCTTGGCAAATGCCATTTCGACCTTGGTAAGGAGGTGGCCGTAAGTTTTTTTAACCGAATACTCGGCCACCCGGGGCGATTCCTTGACGGGAAACAAGGCCGCGCTGGCCCCCTGCTGCTTTTGGCTCTCGACCACATAGGCCCGGCTGCGCTGGACGACGAGTTCGCGAAACAGCTTGTCGCTGAACAGCACCTGCCCGGCCTCGACCTGGTTGATTTGGAACAACTCGCCGAGCGATTCGCCCCGCACAATGCCAGCCAGTTGCTTTTCCAGCAGGCGAAAATGCGCGGCCAGATTGTGAATACCCAGCCGGGGGGCGAAGGCATCCGGCTTCTGCCGGGAAAACAGCTCGATCAAATGCTGGAAATCAGTGAGGGCGTTGTTGACCGGGGTGGCTGTGAGGTGGAACACCTGCTTGCCTTCGCACAGGTCATAGAGCATCCAATAGCGCGAGCGGATGCCGTCCTCGTCAGCATTGGCCAGCCCACGATTGCGGAAGTGGTGGGCCTCGTCAATGATGATGACATCCGCCTGTTCCTTCAATTGCTCGAAAATGGCCGGGTAATCCACGCCATCCGCGCTCACACCGCGCATGAGGTCGGTATGGTTGAAGATTTTGAAGGACAGGAACCCATTCAAGATTTTGGGCAAAAACCGCTTGATGTTCCGTTCCCAGACCGGCTCGCGGCCGGATTTTGGCACCAGCAGTACCACTCGCTTGTTTTCCCGCAACACCAGCCGCTCAATCAGCATCAGGCCGACAAACGTTTTGCCCAAACCGACGCCGTCGCACAAAAACGCGCCGCCGTGGTTGGCAGCAATCTGGAGCAGCGAATGATAGCCATCTCGCTGGTACTGGTCGAGGATGGGATGCATGACCGACTTCGTGGTCTCCCACTCGCTAGCGGTCAGTTCATGCCGGCGGAACAATTCATCCAGCGCCTTGGCATAAATTTCAAAAGGGGTGTATTCCCTGATCTGCCGCTCCACCACCCGGAGCACATCCTCGGTGATATCCTCGGCTTGCAACCAGTGGTGCTCGAACCATTCCTGAAGCTGGCGGACATCGCCCGGGGCGCGGATTTGGATATTCAGCTCGATGTTCTGGGTGAGGCCCGGCAGGGTGAAATTACTGGAGCCCACGAGGGCCACCGACCCAATGACGGCCATGCGGGGATGGGTAAGGTAGGCTTTGGCGTGAAACTTGCCCTTGGTGTAGGCGCGGCATTCGATTTTCCGCTCCCGCAAGGCCTGCAACACCGCCGGAACCCCGGCCAGAAAATCATTGCGCTCCTTCTCATCCTCCAGACTGGCGTCCAGCCGGGCGGCGACGTGCTTTTGCAAAGCCTCCAGGATGGTGCGGCGGGTCCGGGCGCTCACCTCGTCACCCATGAGGATACGGATTTTATCGAGTTTCTGCCAGCGTCCGTCCAGGGCTAGCAACGCGCCGATCTCAAAATACCCGGTGGCAATGTCGAAGGCGCTGGCGAGCTCGGTCCAGTCCTGGAGGTATTTGAGGCCTTTCCAAGCGGTGTCGCTGTTGTCCACGATGAACAACTCCCCGCCAGACCGGGCAGGCGTCGGGGCGACGGGTGGAGGATTGGAAGGCTCAGAAATCATCAAATTAAGGGTGCAAATTGCCTGGGCATGCTAATGGATGGCCGTGTGTCGGCAAGCCCCATCCGATGGTGTTGAATTTCAGCGGCATATCCCGCCGTTAGTTATATGCGATTGGCCCACCGGCGCAAGCGGGAAGTCGGATGCTATAAGCTTTCGGCTCGCACAACCTGTGTCACTAGCCCCCGTCCGTCCAAGCGGCACGAACTTGATGCTCGCTGCTCGCACAATTCGCGCCCCTTGTCCGTCCCCCATTCGAGCCTGACCATTGGCTGGCCGTGCTCCACCGGGAGCCTTCCGTCTTGCCCCCACCCCCTCAAGCCACGGCTCCCGGCTGCACACGGCCGCCAATCGTCAGGGATTCGCGCCCCCGCGCCCCACTTGGAGCCTTCGGCGACTCTGCGAGGCTTAGTGAAATTAGTTAGTGTTTTTGACATGGCGCCTTTTTTAAAACCACGCCGTCATGTCTCCCCGAATGCCGCTTGCTGCTCCGCCAGGTTTTTCAAACGCATTAATCCCGCTCTCACGGGGCGATTTTTTCCCGGCGACGAAGAGCATGGGCCACGCCAGCGACCCGGCTAGCTGGTAACGCCTGAGCTTTCGCTGTCATGGCCCATGCCCGCCGGGAAAAAACCGGCATCAGTTCAAAACCCGGCTGCGCTGGAGGTGAAGCAAGCGGCATACGGCGAGACACGGACGGCGATCCTCAAAAAAAAAGCTTATGAAAAACAAAATTAAAGTTGAAGCAACAGCACCAGCAAACGCCGTCCAGCAATCATCAAAGAAACCGGGCTCCCGTCCCCGAATTAATTTGGCCCGCCGGAAAGCCAATCAGAGATTGAAAACCGACCGCTTGCTGGCTTTGCTCCGCAAGGAAACGCCCAATTTCTTTGCACTGGCCGAGGTTGTTGGCCAATGGGTTTGGATTCAGTTTGCCGACAAGCAGCCCCCGACCGTTACCAGTGTTTTGGCCGAGCTTGGCTTTCATTGGAACCGGAAACGCCAATCTTGGCAGCACCCTTGCGGCATGTTTCGCGACCTGCCCGCCCCGTTTGACCCCCGCCAGAAATACGGCAGTTATTTCCCCGCCGACGTGAAACCCGCTTGAAAGGACATCTTGCCATGAATACGACACCCATCCTCCCCGGACTGGAAAACATCGTGAAACCTTTTAAATTTCCCGCTGGCCCTCATGAATACAAGGTGACCGCCTTGCGGGAATGTCCGACCCCGGACGCGATGCAGC
>Ga0302277_1003608_pt1 | contig 10537 bp, 3 predicted proteins | sample III_Bog_N3_1_FD_198759 | JGI IMG/M metagenome (GOLD analysis project Ga0302277, IMG submission 198759) | Peat permafrost microbial communities from Stordalen Mire near Abisko, Sweden - III_Bog_N3_1 | ecosystem: Environmental > Terrestrial > Soil > Wetlands > Peat | place: Sweden: Abisko... | reverse complement strand
GAGTTGGGTTGGTCTCGGCATATTGATAAAGCGAATCAACAGCGGCTGTACGTTTGGAGCGGGTGGCGAATCGGAAAATGACGAAGCCAACAAAACCGGCCAGTGCCACACCAGCCAAGCAAATGGCAATGACCCCGATGGTGCTGATCAGTTGACGCCCCTGCGGCGTAATTACAGCGCCCAGGATTAATAAGGCACCCACCTTGATGACTGGCTCGATCCAGTCATCGTCATTTTTTCTGCGTCTTCCCATGATGCGTAGTGGTTTCCACAGGCAGCATGACAATCTGATGCCGCATTGACTAGCCGATTTCGTTATGGCGCTGGAGGCACTTGTCCGACCACCGTGTGACCGTTAGCGCACGATGCGCTCCGTTGACTTTCTGCCGGCAACTTTTCATCCTTTTGCGTGCTTCTCAAACCCCTCAAAATCCAACAGCTGACTTGGCTGGATTTAGTGGTGTTGCTTGCGGCACTGACATTGAATTTGGCTGGTGCGGATCCACTGAAACCGGAAACAAACCGCTACGCGGCCTATGCCGGTTCGGCAAGCTGCCGGGATTGTCACCGTGCCGAATATGACCTATGGGCGCAGTCAAATCATGCGCTCGCGGAACGGCCGTTGCAGGCGGTCACAGACCGGACGGCTTTTGACCCGCCCCGCGATTTCAAGCACGACCATCAAACCACTACTGCGCGCATTAAGAACGGACAATTTCAAATCGTCACCCTCGGACCGGAAAGCAACCGCCAGCCGTACCGCATTGAGCGGGTCATCGGGCACGATCCCCTTTTGCAGTATTTGACGGCCATGCCCGGCGGCCGTTATCAGGTTCAGGAGGCTTCCTTTGATCCGAAATCAAACCAGTGGTTTTACGTTTATGGGGATGACTTCCGGTATCCCGGCGAATACGGCCACTGGACCGGCCGGGGCATGAACTGGAATTCCCAATGCGCCGAATGCCACAACACCCGCTTGCACAAGAATTACGATGCCGGCACGGACAGCTACCATACGACGATGGCAGAAATGGGCGTGGGCTGTGAATCCTGCCACGGCCCGCTCAAGACGCACAATGAATGGCAGCACGCACATCCCCAAACCAGCTTGCACGATCCGACGGTCTCGGCATTGTCCCCGGCCCGGATGCTCGGTTTGTGTGGTTCGTGTCATTCGCGCAACACCGACCTGACCGAGGATTTCAAGCCGGGAGATTCCTTTTACGACCATTACGTGCTGGAAACATTGAACGGTGGCCAGCGCTGGTATCCTGACGGGCAAAACAAGGATGAGGACTATGAGTTTGAAGCATTCCTTGGCAGCAAAATGTATCAGGACGGGGTGACTTGCCTGGATTGTCACAATCCGCATTCTTACAAAAATACGCTATCCGGCAACGACCTTTGCCTGCGCTGCCACGATGGCGGTTTTCCGAAAGCGCCGAAAATTGTTCCCGCCGAACACAAGCACGAATGCCAGAGCGATTGCATTGGCTGCCACATGCCGGTCACGGTGTATATGCAGCGGCATCCGCGCCACGACCACGGCTTTACCATTCCCGACCCATTGCTGACGCGTGAATTATATATCCCGAATGCCTGCAACCGCTGCCACGCAGATCAAACGACGGATTGGGCGCTGAAATACACGCAAGCTTGGTATGGCACTAACCTGAACCGGTTTACGCGCGAGCGAGCGCGGTGGATTGCGGCGGCGGAAAATGGGGAAACAGGTGCCGGCGAGAAAATGATAAGGCTGCTGGCCGACACGAATCAAAGTCCATATTGGCGGGCGGTGGCGGCAACTTTCCTCGCCCAATGGGCGACTGAACCGGCAACGCAAACGGCATTATTGGCACAGTTTAAAAACGAGCATCCGCTGGTCCGTGAAAAAGTGGTGCGGTCACTGGAACCGGCATTGGCGGATACAAATGTGGCGAAGGCGTTGCAAGGAATGCTGTCCGATCCGCTGCGGAATGTGCGGGTGGCGGCGGCCTGGGCGCTGCGGGCAACGGTGGATATGCAGGGACTGGGCGGGCAGGACTTGCAGCGATTGTTGGATTTGGAAGCCGACCAGCCGACGGGACAATACGAGGAAGCCATGGTGCTGTTGTCCCGCCAGCAACCGGTGGCGGCGTTGGAACACTTTAAGAAGGCAACGGCTTGGGACAAATTATCGCCGCCGTTCCTTTGTGCTCAGGCAGTAGTGCAAGACCAGTTGGGACAGTTGCCGGAAGCTTTAAAGTCGCTTAACCAAGCGGAAGCCGGAGTGCCGGATGATCCGCACATTCCTTATGTGCGGGCTATTATTTTGGCGCACAACGGGCAGAAAAATGAGGCGATGACGGCCGTCAACCGAGCCTTAGAAATTCAACCTGACTTTCAACCAGCAGTCGAATTGCGGCAAACATTCCTGAAAAAAAAATGAAGCTAAGGCCGGTTTTTATTTCGCCAACTCTTCGGCTAAGTGAAGAGCGCTATCGCTAAATGCTCCTGTATCCATAGCATCCCACAAAGCATTTAATAGTAAATCCCAGCCTGTTTGGATTTCACAATCTGAAAGATCAATGAAACCAGAACCACATAGCAATAGCCCCGCCCACTTCTGCAAATCTTTAGGGACCGACCGGTACTTTACTAGACCATGAGCGATATCTGAGATTTGCAATTTTACTGGTTCCAAATGCGGAGCCATAATATGCCACGTTCCATCAATAAATTCTAGTGTGATGCCCATGTCAGCCAAATCTGTTGCCGCCCTTTCGCCGCGAATCACCTCACGAATGGGCTGGACATGTTTATTGTGTTTTTGGGTCATAGTGAACAAGTTTTCCAGATTGGTCGTAAGCTTTTTGAACAACCGTCTTCGTCCCACTTTCATCAATAGTTGAAACAATCTCTTGGTATCCATTTCTTCCTGGCCTTGTAATCTTTACAATCAGGTTTTCACCTTCTTTTGTAATATTAATAGCTGACTTGGATGTAGCTCTAGCTATCGCACGCAAAGCTGCTTGAAACTGTGCATCTGAAAGCAACATTTGGCTTATAGCATTTCTGGCGGCGTTCTTTGTTGCAAATGCTGATGCAGTTGCTATTGGACAGTCTATAGGTCCTTTTAGAACTGGCAATGGCAGGAAAGAAGAAATAAGTGGCGCTTGAACATCGCGAGCAAAATCCTGTGCAAACGAACTCGACGGATTTAAATCTGAACCCAGGAGAAGTCCGTCAACGACTGCCAATTGTGGCAACAAATATGGTTCTGCATTCGGGTCGGCAGGCGACAATGCGGGGCCAGTTGAATTATTTTGTTGCGTCAATACTATCGGTGCCAAATTATTGAAATCTAATGGCGTATATGAGATTGATTGAGTTTGATTGAACAAGTCATACATTGATGGCGCTATTTGCAATCCATACGGATCAATAAACTGGAGCGGATTATTAAGGGCAAAGCGATACAGGTTAATTCCGCCATTTTCCCCGATGGGGTCTTGATTCAGGAAGCGATTAAGTTCAGGGACATACCAGCGCAAACTAAAATCATAAAGCCCTCGATATTTTGGTTTGCTTGAAAATTGCATCGCATTAGCGTTGGCCATGGAGCCCCACTGGCCAATCAACCGGCCAAACGGGTCATAGAGGTAGCGGGCGACGATGTTTTGACCGGCGTCCATCAAGGCCGTGATGTTTCCCACGCCGTCGGCATGATAAAACGTCGTGCCGTTGGTGTCCGTCCGCGCAAGCAAACCGCCAATGCCACCCGCTCCCCGCACGCTTCCACTCAAATCCACGCCTCGCGTGTACGTCACGAGCGCGTTGCCGTTCGTGTCTCGTTCCTGAATTAGCAAACGCCCGTCGTAAATGTAATGGACTTCATTCGTCAACACCCAGGCACTGCTTTGCCAGGTGAAATCCCTAGCGATGCGGCGGCGGTTGAAGCCATCATAAACGAAATCGCTGCGCCATTGACCGGCCACGGTCACGTTGGTCAACTGGTTCTCCGCATCAAATGCGAACGAACGCGTCCCGTCGTTGGTCAGATTGCCGTTGTTGTCGAAATTCAGCCCGACGCTTGACGGCAGGTTCAAGGTGAGATTGTTCGTTGCGGTGACGCCGTAGGCATTTTGCGCGACGATGGCGAACGTGTTCGCCCCGTTCGCCAACGAAAGGTTCGTGCCGGCAAAGGTAAAGTCCGCGTAGGTCTGCGCCGCCTGTCCGTTCACGGTGACGTTGGTGGCCGGCGCGGGCGTCGCGCCACCCAGCGTAAACGTGCTGGTGCGCGAGACTCCGGTCAATTCATTGGCGGCGTCGGTGGTGAACGTCTGCGACAATCCGCCGTTGTTGCGCGAATGCAGGTTGTCGGCAGCATCAAAGCCAAAGCCAAGCTGCTCGTTCTGCCGGAGCGTCCCGCCCGACTCCTTGGCACTCCACGAAGTCAACTGCCCGATGTTGTCAAAGCCGGCGTTCACGGTGGAACTTGCCAACCCCAGGTTCCGCACGATGTTCGTCCGCAAGCCCAGCGCATCCGGCGTGTAAGTGTAGCTGTCGAGCGGATGGCCCCAATAATTGTTCAACACCGTCTGCCGCAACCGCCCCAGACTATCAAAGCCGTTGGTGACGTTCGCCCAATTGGGGAAATGGATGCCGGTGATCAACGATGAGCCCGGCTGGAAATTGTAGCTATAAACGAAGGCCCCCGCCGGGGACACGGTGTTGGTCATGCGCCATGTCGTATCAAAACCATAGGTCTGCAACCAGTTGCCGGTCGTCTGTGCCAAAGTCAATGCCGTCCGCAATCCCTGCGCGTACGTGTAGGTCAGCGAGTCATTTGCCCACGGCCCGCTCTCACTCTGCAACTGCCCGGCCGGGGTGTAGCCGAAAGCCGTCGAGCCGACTCCGTCAATCATGTTCGTGAGCCGGTTCAAGGCGTCATACGCGTAACTGATGGTCTGCTGCGGATAGACGATGGATTTCAGGTTGCCGACGTTGTCATACGTATATCCGGTGTTGCCCTTCTCCGGCGTCCAGCGGTTGGTCAGCCAGCCGTTGGAATTGTAGGCGAGCTGGAAGGCGTTCCGGCTGAGTCCGTCCACCTTGTTGGTCAGCCAGCCGTACTGGTTGTACTGCCACGTGGTCTGATGCAGCAACCCGTCCATGAGCGAGATCACGTTGTCGAGCGAATCGTAGCCGAACTGGGTGACCTCCAGATTGGCGTTGGTCACGGCAGTCAACCGGCCCGCCGTGTCCCGGCCATACTGCGTGACCTTCTGGTCGCGGTTGGTGTAGGCGATCAGGCCGGCGGCGCTATATTTGAAACCCTCACTGATGCCATCCGGCCAAGTCCGCTGAACCAGTTCGCCAAGGGGGTCGAACTGATTGGTCACGGTAACGCCGTTGGCGTCGGTGATGCTAATGGGGCGGTTCAAGGCGTCATATATCCGCTGCTGTAACACCCCGCCGGCTCCGGTGATGCTGACTGGCAAGTCTTGGTTGTTGTAGGCCAGTTGCAAGGCCCGGCCCGAACCGTCGAACGCGTTGGTCATCCGCCCGGCCAGATCGAACTGATACGTCAGGCTGCTGAAATCGGGGAAGACGATGTTGGTGAGGTTGCCTTGATTATCATAATTCAGGTAGGTGTTATTGGTCAGCGCGTCCGTGATCTGATCCAGCGAGCCACACCCACACCAACTGTAGGTGGTGACGGCGTTGTTGGCGTTGGTCACGGTAATGAGATGCTGCAACCCATCGAAGGCGAAATAAGTCCAGTTGCTCTGGCGATCCTTGCTGCCAACGATGTCCAGCCGGGAATACATATTTGAAACAGAGGTGCCGTCGGGAAACAGGGTGCCGGTGAGGCGGTTCAACCCGTCCCAAGAATTGGCAACCGTCAACCCGCGATCATCTGTAATGCTCGTCGGCAGCCCGGCGCTGTAACTGTTGATGGTATACGTCCGGCCCTCCGGGGAAATACTCATCGTCTGCATTAGCGAACTGTTGGTGGTCGGCGGCGTGGCGGGGGAATAATAGCTGAGCGAGTAGGATTTGCCGCTGGGCAGTTGAACCCCGGTCAGATTGAAGGTCGAAGTATCCCAGCTCAAGGTGGTCACCTGATTCAGGGAATTGGTGATGCCGATGATCTGGTGGCTGCCGTTGTAGCCGTAATTCACATACTGGCCGGCGGAATTGCTGATGCTCAACAGGTCGATGCCGTTGGTCGCATAAGCAAACGCATTGGTCAGTACGCCTGCGGAGCCGTCCGGCTTGGTATAGCTCGACTCGTTGTCGGAAACGAGGTTGCCGGCGGGAGTGAGATTGGGGAAAGTGGAATTGAAGGGGTAATAATTGTAGGTGGTGTACTGACTGGTCCCGTCCGGCAAGATTCGGGCGATGCAAGACGGCTCGGTACTGCTGCCCAGGGTTTCCGGCGACGTTTTACCGGCGTAGTTGTACCACGTCCACAAGCCGGGGACGTTCCCCAAGGCGTCCGACGACGGGTCGCGTTCACTGGACAGCGAGTCGGTGAGGGAAACCGCGTCCGCTCCCAGCAACCAGTGTTTGAGCCGCGCCTTGTTGTAATCCGCCGGCTGCAAATAGGCCAGGGCGGAAGCGAATTCGGCCTGACTGTACGAGTACGAGGAAGATTGATAGGTGAAGCTATAACCCATCGCCTGGCTGAAATAATAGTTGTTGGCGGTCAACGCTGCAAATTGTCGACGGCCCCAATAAAATGAATCCCGGTAGCTCAACGCATAATGCGCCGTGCCGGAAGTGCCGTCATCGAAAGACTGCCCTGGAATGTTTGACGGGGAAGTCATGCTTGCCGGCACATATGGGGTATTGGTGTGCTGATATAAATAAAGCTGTCCGGCACCCGTCGGCTCGGAAATGCAGATGGCCCGCTTTTGAAATCCGTCCGTCACGGTGGAGTCCGTCACCTGATAATAATTGAAATAGGTGGTGCCGTAGGGCGTGTTCAGGCTCGTGATCCAGCCGCTGTTGTCCGCCTGATAACCGAAGGAGTTGGTCAATCCCGCCGCGTCCACGATCCGGCCCAGCACCATCGCGCCGCCCGCAAGGTTGGAGGACGTGAGCGTAGTCTTGCGCCCGTAAGGGTCGTCAATTTCCTTCACCAGGAAACCGCCGGTGCTGGTATTGGTGCTATTGTAGAAAAACGAGTTGGTGCGGCCATCCGGGTCAACTACGTAGCGAACCCGATAAAAGGTATATCCAAGTGGCCCCGTCTGCTCATAACCGATTGACGTAGTTCGTCCCTGCGGATCAATCCGCTGGGTGAGCAACAACCGGGAGGTTGAGGCAACGCCAGTAAGATCTGCCCCGCTACCAGCCGGGGGTGATGCATTACCATCGCCAATCACTCCCATGATAACCGCTGACAAGCCAAACACATCCTGGCTGCCATCCGGATAGACCAGCTTCACGCCGACGCCAGGGTCGCCCCAATAAATGCCATTCGTGTCGTGCTGCGGAAGATTGATTATGGCCAATGTACCGACCGGCGTGGCTCCGGTTAAATTGATGTTATTGATGTATCCGCTCATGCCCGTCCGGGTCGCCGTTTCCACCAACGGATAACCGTTGGTGGCGACTGATAGCAGCTTAACCTGGCTGGTGGGATCGATGGTCGGTGAGCCAGTTGCCAGACTTGACTGGGTGATATTGAAATAATTCATGCCCCCTTCAGGACGCCAGACCAAAGCTTGATACCCTTGGCTGTAGGGCGCGTAAGACGGATGTCCAAAATACACTCCTGGGTTGTATTGACTCTCAACCCAATTTCCGTCCCAGGTGGCATCCCAAATAACGACGCTCATGGTCCAGTTATTTCCCCAACACGCATTGGTGCCGCAATTTGAGGCAAAACTGCCCGCGCCGGTGGGGCCGTAAGCGGTTGAAATCTGATCCCTGACGTTGAGCTGGGCTGAATATGTGACTTCGTCATTGTCGGGTGTCTTGGGACGCTGTGAATAATAAAACCGGAAGGCCATTTCCTGCCCGGATGAGGTGGTGTAACTCAAGGGCGTATCCACCATCTCCAGGCTGATGTAGGGTTCACTCACCCACCAGCGCGGCATCCCGCAACCGGTGGTGCAGGTGGACTGGTTCCCGCCCGCATTTAGCTTGCCGGAGGCCTGGCCGCCCGCCCCGCAAAAAAGCTGGTTACAGCCCAGGTTGTTCTGGTCGTGAATCCGGGCCGCCGTACAGGCTCCGCTCGCCCCGGCCTCCTGCGGCATCAGCCACGACAACACCGCGACCGTCAATAAACACCAGTTTGTTTTCATTGGATTTTAAGGAATGCTGGAATAACCGCCCATGGTCCACACGCCGAAGCCTTCCGACACCACCGGCCGCGTGCCAAACAGATATTCCTGATAGTTCAAGAGGCCGTCCTGATCCGGGTCTTGCAACGCCGACTGCGGGCTCAGGCCAAACTCCGCATACCAGGAATAAGGGACGCCATAGGCGTCGCTCTCATCCGTGTTGGGATCGGTGTGGCTGACCAGCAATTCGTAGGCGTCCGTCAGTCCGTCCAGATCGGTATCCCTTGGCGTTCCCAAAATAAGGAAGGCGCTGCCGCTGCTGATGTTCACGGTGTAAATGTTGAAATGCTGCCCTTGGCCCAGCCACGCCCACACGGCGTTAGTGATGGGCGAGCGTAAGGCGGCCGTGGCAAAAATGTCGTAATAATAGCCATCCTGACCGCCTTCGATGGTGAAGGTCACATTCATCGAGCCATTGGTGCCCGCCGTGGCCACGGTATTGGTGATCCATACTTGATTGGCGTTCGCGCCATAATTGTGAAGGGACGCGTTCCCAACCCATTGCAGGTTGCCTACCCCGGTGATGACGTCGAATGTGGGGGTGTAATATGACGGGCTGGTTTTGGCCGATGAAATGATGGACATCGACTGGTTCCAGGGGCTGATGACATACGCGGTATATTCGGAATTAAAGATTTGTTGGACGGTGCCGGCATCCATGGGGACGTTGTAGGTGGCAACACTGTTGAACAGGCCATTGGCCTGAACGATGCCAGTGTTATCGCTCCCGACATAAAATCCGTTCGTCAGCGCGTTCAGGCCGGGATAAACCGTAAGCGGCGCGCCATTGGTCGCGAGCACGCCGTCCATGTAAAAGCTGGTGTTGGTGGGCGAATACGTGACTGTTAGAAAATGAAAATAGTTGGTCGTCCACAAGATGGGACAGGAAAAGTAGGTGGTGATACTGCTGGAAAGATCGTTGGTCTGCGCGGAAAAATAGAGGTTGTTGCCCCCGGCATCCACATAAACGCTCCACCAGCCATAGCTGGAATTGGTCGTGTAAGCGCCCGTTTCAAACAACCGGCCCCATTCACCTGGCCCGGCGCCGCCCAAATTCGTGCTCGACCAGTTCGGAGCAAACCAGAACATCACCGTGCCTTGATTGACGGTCAAATTGGTCGTGCCGTCGTTTTCATAAACGTTGTATTGCAGCCACGTGGGGCTGTTGGTCCCCACTTCGAGCGACTGGCCGTTGCCGAGTTGGGCGAAATTGAGGTTGGTGAAGGAAACCGGATAGTAACCGTTGTCGCTCGTCCAGTTGACATGGTCGTTGAATGTCCACGAATCGAGCGGGGTATAGTTGTTCGTTCCGCCGCTGCCGGGACCAATTTGCGCGTGGCCGGTGGTCGCCAAAAATAAAATGCCCGCGACGATGAGGGCGCGGGTCAGGACGCGGTGAAGGGTGCGGGGGAAACTTTTTTCACCTGATGGCGTATTCATAATTCAATGCCCGTTGATTTTTGTTTTGAAACCCGTCCCAAAAAAGCTTGATTCGTTTTTAGCGGTTGGGAAAAAAAATGCAAGCGGAAATTATTTCTCATCGAGGGACGAAGCAAGTTTTAGCGCAGCCGCCGTTAGAAATGACCAAACAAAGAACTCGACGTGCTCGCCATTCAAACCCGGTGGCTGCGGATCAAACCGTATTTGACATCCCCGGCGCATTTTGTTCTTTTACCACCATAACGGGCATGAGTGGCAAATCCAAATCCGCTTCAAAGGTTCGACCGCCGAAGGGCGAGCCGTTTGATTTCTGGCGTTCCCCGGCCGTCATCTCCCCAAACAGTTTCACACACAAAAGCCTTTCGAACTGGGCATTCAATATTTCAGTAGGCTGTTCCCATGCCTGCCGATTTTGCTATGTACCTTCCGCCTCAGCGATTAAACAGGGTCGCCTGCTCAAAGATTTTGGCGTGAATGATCCCGATGAGGAGTGGGGCGATTATTCTCTATTGCGTCCGTGGGATGAAAAGAAATTCATGGCGTCACTGGAAAGGGCGGAGGAAACGCCGCTCTCTGTGTTGAAGGGAGAAAAAAAGCGAGACGGCAATCGGGCCATCATCTTTTGCTCCACAACCGATCCATATCAAACCTTCAGGGCCAGCAGCCCCGCGAATACCAACCTGCTCAATCAAAGTGCGGAGGCACTTGTCAGAAAGGCGTTGGAAGCCATCCGCGACCATTCTACGTTAAACGTGAGG
>Ga0302277_1003607_pt1 | contig 10537 bp, 10 predicted proteins | sample III_Bog_N3_1_FD_198759 | JGI IMG/M metagenome (GOLD analysis project Ga0302277, IMG submission 198759) | Peat permafrost microbial communities from Stordalen Mire near Abisko, Sweden - III_Bog_N3_1 | ecosystem: Environmental > Terrestrial > Soil > Wetlands > Peat | place: Sweden: Abisko... | reverse complement strand
CGGTATAAGAGGTGGCTGACATATCCCGGCGAGCCCATCCGCAACCGTTCGGCGATCCATTTTCAAGTTGTCGTTGTCTCCACCCGCAGCCGCGTGGCGCAGCCAGTCAGGTCTTTTTTCGTGTGGTTGGAAAGGAGGCGCGGGGCTTGGGGCGCGGGGCGCGAGGCTCGGAAATTTGAGCGCAGAGAACGCAAAGAGCGCAGAGCGGGGACGCCCTGCGGGTGCTGATACAGGAAGAAACTTTCCTCAGATGGGCGACTGAGAATTAGATCGGGCTTTCAGCCCTTGGTTATTCGTTGGGCATGGAACCTGGGGCGAGGGCCCCGGGCTGGTATAAAGTCGGGCCTTTGGCCCTAAATGCAACCGGCTACCAATCAACACGTTCCAAAGATGTTTCTGATTCTTCGCTGTTTTCGGTGGCATCACCACCCACTCGGCCCTGCGCCCAGGAGGGCGGTTGGATATTGTATCCCGCTGGCGGGATTTCAGGCGTAGTATAAAAAGAGCAATATAGTGCTATTATAATATTGACATAAAGCATATAGATGCGTATTGTGAAGGCAAGATATATGAATATCTATCGCGGCAAAATCGGACGACTCCCCGCCGACCTGGGAGAGCCATTGCCCCGACGACTTGCGGCCGGGGAAGTTAGGCCGGCCACCGTGTCGGCCCCCCGCCGGAACCAGCCAAACCAGCAAGAAACCAGGCTAAATGCCCAAGAAACCAGGTTAAATTTCCAAGAAACCAAGTTAAACCAGCCGATACGAGCATAAGTTTTCAGCCTCGGTTTCAGCCTTACAGGCCGGGGATGGTTTTGGGGGGCGGTTGACCCGGGCCTTCAGCCCGGGCTGTCACATGCCGGGCTTTCAGCCCTCAGCCATCTAGGTGTCAGTTAATGGTATTGTCATATTTTGTGGCGGTTCATTTCATCGTCATCATCGTCTTTGCCCGCAGCCGTGTTTTGAGGCGCGGGGCGCGGGGCGGGGAAAGACAAAGCGGAAGGCGGGAAAGCGGGAAAGCGGAAACGGGGAAAATCCGCCCTCATCCCGGCCTTCTCCTCCGCCTTCGCTGGCGCTACGGCGCGACAAGCCAGGAGAAGGAGAATGGTTTCCGCTTTCCGCTTTGGCCGGCCGGTTTTTATCTGCGTGCATCTGCGGTTGAAAGGCATCGTTCGGGCCAAGGATTGCGACTCCTTCAAATTTGCTGAAAACGGGGATTGCGCCGGGGGGCAAAGACGGCATACTTGCCAGCTCTTTAAATTATGAGCCGGAAAACGACGCAAAAAATCAATCCCGAAGCGCAATTGTTGCAATTGTTGAAACTGGTGCTGCCCAAGGCCACCCATGACCCGGAACTGGCCGGCAAAATTTATGCCGCCATCGAATCCGAACTGAAAACGAAGTCGCGGGCGGTGGCGTTTGAGAAATTTTGCACGCAGGTCGAGTTGCCGGACCTGGAACCCAAGACGCTCAAGGACGTGAAGCTGCAACTGGCGTCCGCGTTTGGCGCCACCGGGGATGTGGTGATCAAGCCCGACGCGAAAACGAAGAGTCTGGCGGTGGAAATTGACCTGCCGGACGGCACCCAACTGCAGAGTCAGATTCCCGTCCGCGCCCTGCCGCCCGAGGGGAGTGAGGAGCAGGAAATCGCGCTGAAATTTGCGCCGTGTCCGGTGAGTCTGCCCGGCGATCCCGAACTGGTCTGGCTGCTGGCCAAGCGGGAAAACATGACGGCGGAGGAGGCGGGCATCGCCATCGCCAAATTGGAGGATGATTTCTGGGCGTCGAAAACGGGCCAGAAACTGCTGCGCGACCGGGTGGAACGCAGTTTCCCGGAATTCATCAGCCGCGCACCGGCGGGGATGCTGTCCGAAGTGGGGATCAAGCGGCATTACAAAATGCCGGAAGCGGTGAAAATCCTCCGTCCGCTGCCGCCGCAAAAGCGTTCGTGACGGGTGCTGAAACCGACATGGCAAGCCTTGACAAATCCTGCCAACGTCTTAATTTGAGGTTATGAAGGCAGTGACCATCAACATTTCGCTGAACCCCGAACTGGCGGATTTTGCGCGATCAGACTCCGCCGCGCACGCGTTTGGTTCCATGAGTGAATACATGCGCGACCTGATTCGCAAACGCCGGCAGGAGCAAATCAATGCGGACGTGGCCTTTTTGGAGAAGGCCATGGAAGGCGCCCCGGTGGGCGATCCTTCGGATGAGGAAATGGCTGAAATTGTGAAAACCCAGCACCGCCTCCGTGCAGAAAGAAAAAACGGTGCGCGTCGTTCTTGATGCCAACGTCGTCTTTGCCGGGGTGGGCTGGCGTGGGGAAGCTTACCAATGCCTCGTGGCCATGGCCCGAAGGCGAATCATTGTTTTTGCCACGTTGGAAATTTTGGAGGAGGTGCGCTCGCTGACTGCGGAGCGGGGTGATAAATTCAAATACAGCCCGGACACCACCCTGAACCGGTATTACGACCGCGTAAAACTGGTGGAACCGGCGCCTTTGGGAAAGCAACGCAGCCGGGATGCAAAAGACGATCCTTATCTCGCCTGCGCCCTGGCGGCCGGGGCAAAAATCATCGTGTCACGCGATGACGATTTGCTGGCGCTGGAAAAACCGTTTGGCATTCAAATCATCCCGCCGCGCGAACTGCTGATTAAACTCGCCAGGTTGCTGTGAACATTTGCCAAACCGGGCCGTTCGGGGTTTACTGGGTGCGTGTTGTGGGATTTGATTTTCGGCCGTCCGCCCGTGTCCCCGGTCGCGCCCCCCGTCGCCGGGGAATGGCTGGCGGTGGGTACGCGCCGGGTGCCGCTCCGGCTGGTGCGCCATCCGCGCGCGCGGCGCTATTTGCTCCGGTTGCTGCCCGATGGCTCGGCCCGGGTGACCGTTCCGCGGGGCGGCACGGTGCACGAGGCCCGGAATTTTGCCAACCGACAAATTCCCTGGCTCGAACGTCAACTTCAGCGCCTCCAGGAGCAGCCCCCGGTTTCCCCGGCCTGGGCGGTCGGTCAGCCGATCTGGTTCCGGGGCGAAACGGTGATCCTGCAGAGCCCCGCGCCGGGTTGGGTGCAATTTGGCGGTGAATTAGTCCGCGCCCCGGAAGCCGCCGACCTGCGGTCTGTCGTCCAAGGGCATCTCCGCCGGCTGGCCGCCCGGGAACTGCCCGCGCGCGTGGCGGAACTGGCGCACCGGCATGACGTGACCGTCACGCGCGTGACGGTGCGCGACCAGCGTTCCCGTTGGGGCTCCTGTTCGCGGCGCGGCGCCATTTCGCTGAACTGGCGGCTGATCCAGTTGCCCGGCCCGGTGTGCGACTATGTCATTCTCCACGAACTCATGCACCGGCGGCAATTGAACCATTCCGCCGCCTTCTGGCGGGAGGTGAAGGCGGTCTGCCCGGATCATGCAGCGGCCGAACGCTGGTTGAAACAGCACGCGGCGTTGCTGGGGTGATCGGCCCCTTATGGCGGGATCAATTTTGCGGCGGCGTTTGCGCCACGCGGTTTGGTCGGCGAGTTCACAAACGGGTTCCGGCAGGAAAGTCTGCGGCACAAAAAAGCCGCGAAGCTTTCGCTTCGCGGCTTTTGAAGCCATCGCGTCCGGTCAGGCGGTCACGGGCGTTTCGGCGGTTTCGGCCGGTTCCACCGCCGGAGCCGGGGCCGTCCACATTTCGATTTTCTCGATGCGGTGCCGGCGCTTGGTGCCGTGCAATTCAAATTCCACTTCATCGCCCACTTTGTGGTTGAGGAAGGCCGCGCCCACGGGCGAGAGGTAGCTGATCAAGCCTTTGTCCGGGTCGGAATCCCAGGCGCCGAGGATGGTGAAAGTTTCGGGCTGGCTGGTGCCCAGATCGGTGGCCAGCACGATGGTGCCGATGTTGACGACGTCGGTTTTGGCGTTCGAGAAATCCGTGCCCCGGGCGCGCATGAGCTGGGCTTCCAGCTCCTCTTTGCGGCGCATAAGCACTTTTTGCATTTCCTTGGCGGCCTTGTATTCGTGGTTTTCGCGCAAATCCCCGTAGCTGCGGGCAATGGCGATTTCCTTGGAGTTGGCCGGGATTTTCTTCTGGACCAATTCCTGATATTCGGTGCGCCGGCGGTCGAGGCTCTCCCACGAAACCAGCAGTCCGGCGTCTTGCTTGGTCTGTTCGCCGCTCACGAGGGATTGCACGGCGGGATGCTTCTTCACCAGCCGCGCCAGCAGGGAACGCTTGTCCATGTCGTCAAACACGGGCGAGAGTTGCAGGGCGCGGGTGAGGTCTTTGACCACCTCGATGTCCGCACTGGCGGTCAGCTCGCCCAGCAGGTCCTGGTCTTCCAGAATGAAATCCCGCAGGCGGTTGGAGCGTTTTTCGTTGAACTGATCGCGTTCCATGGCGGTGAGCATGGCGCGGAAGACTTCCGGCCCGAGAATGTCGGCGAAGGCATCGCTCCGTTCCCGACCGAGCCACAACAGCAGTTCGCTGCTGGCGGTGTGCTGGTTGACGAGGCGGGCCAGCGATTCCTTGAGCAAGTCCCATTTCCCCTCGGTAATCAGCAGGCCGGCAAATTCCCGGCACAGTTTCGAGGAAACCAAGTTCAGGGAATTGCGCAGAATATCCTGCCAGCGGTCGGGATTGGCCAGTTTGAACGAGGCCAGGGCCCGGTGATGTTTTGCGGCCGGGATCAATTCGAGCAGCGGCCCGAACCGGATGTTGTCCTGCAGCCAGATCTGCCCGGCGGTCACCTCGCCCTCCACCGGGTCCAGCCCGGCGATTTCCCGGAGTTCATCCCGCGCCAGCACGGCCTCCATGGCCACGCTGGGCTGGTTGCGTTGGTAGGTGACGATTTCCGCGTTCAAGGCGGTCACCACTTCCTTCGCGGCGGCGGCCTTGTCCTTTAAGTCCTCGGCGCTCTTGGCCAGTTCGCCGACCACGATCACTTTGGCCTTCAAGCCTTTGGCGGCGCGGAAATCCGTCAGCAGGCGGTCCTGCAGCGAGGTTTCGCGGGCTTGAAACACCACCGGCTCGGTTTTTTTGACGGGCACGATGAAATGGCCGTCCTTTTTCATTTCCCGCTTGGTGGTGTCCCACCATTTTTTCCAGTCATCCCGGATGACATCGGGCACGAGGTCTTTTTGAATCTGGTCCACCGTGGCCTTGCCGCCATGGCTGTTGAGCACCAGCTTGATCAAATCCAGATGGTGCGCCGCCAGATGGCGCACGCCTTCAATATCCGCGGCTTTGCGCGCCAGAATGTGATCCTTCGGGATCGGCTTCAACAATTCAGCGGCAAACGCGAGGTCCATTGTGTGGCCCGGCTTGCCCGGGAAATCAATGGTGAACCGGGCGAAGACCGTGTCCACGGCCTTGATCCGTCCGAAACCCCAACTACGGTGGGTGCAACATCCTCCGTCAGCCAGTTGAGTGAGCGCCTCCACATGGCGTCCCTCAATCTTTCCGGCCGCGGCCAATTTTTCGAATTCTGCTCTCATAAAAAAATCGCAATTTTCCCGTCACGTATTCACTATACCTAATTAAACGTGTTCACCGAACAAAAACCAAGAGAAATTGCGGCCCGGGTGTTGCTTCAAAGGCGCACCCCGGGGGAATTCACCGAAAACCGGCTCGAAACGGCCCTGGCCGGGGCGCGCCTGTCCCCCCCCGACCGCGGGCTTTGCCAGGAGCTGGTCTATGGCGTCGTGCGCTGGCAGGCCGCCCTGGACTGGCTCATCGCCCGGAAAACCCCGGGCCGCGAGCAGCCGCCCGCCCTGCAAATCCTGCTGCAACTGGGCCTCTACCAGATTTTCTGGCTGGACCGCATCCCGCCGCACGCGGCCGTCAATGAAACGGTCGAGCAGGCCAAACGCAACGGCATGGGGCCGGAGGCGGGCTTCCTCAACGCCGTGTTGCGCGGCTATTTGCGGGAAACCGAGCCCACCCGCCAACTGCTGGCCGACCTCAAAACCGCGCAGCCGGCCCTCGGCTGGTCCCAGCCCGAATGGCTCGTGGACCGCTGGCAGCGGCGCTGGGGGGTGGCGCGCACCGCCCAACTCCTTGCGTGGAACAACACCCCGCCCAAAAACTATGCCCGCGTGAACCGCCTCAAAACCGATGCCGCCAGCCTGATCGCGCAATGGCGCGAGGAAAATGTGACCTACGATTTCGTCCCGCCCGGGCCCTGGCCGGAAAACCAGGTGTTCGAGCTTAAATCGCATCCGCCCCTGGGTTCGCTGAAAAGCTTCACCGACGGCTGGTTTTATTTGCAGGACCCCAGCACCCTGCTGGCCGTCAGCCAGCTCCGGCCGCAACCCGGCGAGACCATTCTGGACTTGTGCGCCGCGCCCGGCGGCAAGACGGTGTTCATCGCCCAATTGATGAATAATCAGGGCCGGTTGGTGGCGCATGATGTGGCCGAAGACCGCCTGCAACTCATTCGCGACAACTGCCGGCGCCTCGGGGTCACTTGTGTGGAGCCGACCCTGATCCCGCCCGCGAGTTCCGGGGCGGCGGTGTTTGACCGGATTCTGGTGGATGCGCCCTGCTCGAACACCGGGGTGATGCGGCGGCGGGTGGATTTGCGCTGGCGCATTCAACCGGCGGAAATCGCCCGGCTGCGGACCGCGCAACTCGGCCTGTTGGAAAAGGCGGCCGCCCTGCTCAAGCCCGGGGGCATCCTGGTATACAGCACCTGCAGTCTGGAGCCGGAGGAGAATCATGAGGTGGCCGCCCAATTCACCGCCGGTCACCGCGAGTTTGAGTGCCTGGCCGAACACGAATTGATTCCCTTCGTGAATGGCGTGGACGGGGCCTATGTCGCCCGCCTGCAACGCCGGGAATGACGGCGGGGACAGGGGTGCCAGAACTCCCCAATCCTCCGACCAAAGCCAGTTTCTCTAGGGCCAAAGGCCCGACTTTATAACAGCCTGGGGCCCTCGCCCCAGGTTCCATGACCAACGAATAACCAAGGGCTGAAAGCCCGCTCCAATCCTCAGTCGCCCGTCTGAGGAAAATTTCTTCCGATACCAGCACCCGCCGCACCGCGCCGGCAGAACCCGGGCGGACTTGTCGCACCATAGCGGCGTCTCTGGCGAGCGCCGCAAATTCCCCCCCCCGAATTATCAAAGGGGGAAGCTTTAGCGATGGTGGAAGCCATCCCGGAGCATAATTTCAAAGTGGAGGTTCGCTGGTTGACCAAGGGCGGCGACCCTGGCCGGTCCTGCTGGTGCCCTGTTGCGGAGATCACCCTGGATCACCTGCGCCCGTCACCGGCCTGGGAAAAGCAAAGGGCCGAATTGCAACTGGCCAAGGAGTGCGAGGCGGAAATCCGCAAGCGGTTAACGGATATTCACAGATTCAGATGGAGAGTATCTTGAAAAGTGGGAATTACTTGGATTATGACCCGGTTCGACAAGTCGCCGGAGTTAACCGCCGTTGGCTGTTTTAGTTCCGCTGTCCTGGCTTATGTCGCGAGTTGGCTTGCAACAGAGCCGAACGGCGGAAGATGATGCAGTGGTGGGCGGATTATCTGGATGGCAATACAAGCCGGAATCCCTGATCTTCCGCCTCGTTTGCGTCCATAAAGGCATTGGTTGCCTGTAACTCCGCCCTGGCATGGTCGAAGTCATCCCACCGGATTGCCCCGGTGTATTTCTGGGCAAAATCCAGCACCCGGATAAAAGCCGGGCATTTGCCGCTGTGCGACATGGCCTTCAAGACGCTGAGATAATTATTCCGGTAAACCGTGGGGATGATGATTTTCTGTTCCCCTTCCGCCACCAACTCCGCATTCATCATGATGCGGGCGGCACGTCCATTGCCGTCCGCGAAGGGATGAACCTCGCTGACCAAGAGCATCATGAATATGGCTCGGTGAAGTGCCGGCCCGATGCCCCGGTAAATCTCAAACCCTTTTTCCAGTGTTCCCAATACAAGATCAGGGGCGACGAACACCGTGCTGCCCGCTTGGTTGCCCTGCGTCTTGAACTGCCACGGCCTTTTGTCCGGGCGCCATTCCATGAATCCGGCATGGCGGCTTTTCAGAAGGGAAACAAAGCTGTCGAAATCACGCGGTGTCCGCGCCATATCTTTCTGGTCGGAAACAATCCGGTAGGTGCCCAGAACGTCGTGGGCATCCTCCGGGCGATCCTTGGGAATGAAGCCGTTAAAGACGATGTTGACCGCTTCCTCCACTAAAAACTCGGTGCCTTCAATGTAATTGGAAAAATACGCCTCGAAAAACGCCAGATGCGTTTTGGCAGGCTCGCTCATGCGCTCCGCCGGTCGGGTGTTCGGGGCCAGCGCCCGCAATTCCTCAAAAAGTGCCACGAAAAGATTCAGGCGATCAGGGTCATAGGGCGAGCCTTTTTTACGCGCTCGCCCAACGTTGGATTCCATTTTGGCTTCCCGTGTGCCAAGAAACGCACCAATCAACTCGTCCAGCTTTTTGAATTCTGCTTCCAAGCCGATTGGGCGGCTGATGGCGCGGGCGTCATCGCGCAACGCATTGAGGGACTTTTCATCCCCCTGCCGTAACAGCCAGTCAAGCTGCTCCTCCAATTCCACCTTTGACAATGTCCGTGACACAGCGCCGCCATGGCTGCGGGACGGGCGCATGTTTTCCAGCCACGCGCGCGGGGCGGAACATAAGCGGATGCCACCCAAAAACGGGCGGTCACTGTCCAAGGGAGGGGGACCGGGGCGCGGCCGGAAGGTGATGCCCGGCAAAACAACATCTCGTGTGCCTGCGGAGATGATAAAAACCGAACCGTCTGCGGCTGGCCGGTTTTCCAGAGCAGTGCGGTCAGTAATCAGCGCGTCCGGGAAATACTCCTTTAGCAGGGCATACCAGTTGCGTTTGACGATCTTTTCGGGAACCTCGGTCAGGTTGCTGGTGTAAAGCCGTGAGGCAATTTTGCGGAGCCGCCCGGCTTGAACCGCTTTGGACACGGTGGAGGCCATGTCTTTGTTGGAAACAAAAACCTCGGGCAGTCTATCCAGGCTGACAGACAATTTTTTGACCATTAACGACCTCGTAGAACCCATATATTCCACTTTTTGCACTTTAACATGGCACTTGGTGAAGATTGCCGACGGGGGGATCAAACCGCAAAATGTGGATTTTGCCAGCCATTAACCGGTAAAAAGTGGAAATTCAGCCTGATCGGGAGATATTCCAGAACGAAAATATGAAGATTAAGGCTCAGGCTCCTCCGGCTCGCGCTCTTTTGCCGTTCCGGCGTCGGGCTGGACGGCTCAACGGATGGGCTGCGCTTCACCTGTTGCTCCCACTTGTATTCCTCGCGCACGGCGTCCTTGACGGGGTCAATGGATGACTCCGGCGTGGGGTTGGTCTGGGCAAAGCCCTGCCGATAGCCACCAGAGGATTCCTCCGCCGTCATTGAACTTGGAGCAGGTAAAATTGTTGCGGGGCGGCGGGATTGACGGCGTTGGTGGCCGTCAGGGTGAAGGGACCGTTGGCACCGAGAACATTGGTCGCCACGGGGGTCCATTGGTTGATCGGAAGCATCAGATTTGAACTCACCAACACGGCATAAATTCCGCCGGCCACCCCGTTCGATCCGTTGATGATCAGGTTCGCTCCCGCCAGGCTGATGTTGAAGATGGGGGCTTGGGCCTGACCGATCGTCACCGTCAGCGTTGCCCCCGCGCTGATGGCCATGCCCACGGCATTACTGACCACGCAACTGAACTGCGCGCCCGAGTTGGGTAATTGCAGATTACTGGCGGCATAGGCGGCATTGGTGGCCCCGGCAATGAGGTTGGAGTTGCACATCCAGCAGTAGTAAAGCGGGGCCGCGCCAACGGCATTTACAGCGAAGCTGGCTGAGCCTCCGATGGCCACGGTGACATTGGTCGGTGGCGTGATGATGCTGGGCGGGGCGAGTATGGTTAGCGTTGCCGCAGCGCTCGTGGCCGTGCCGACGGCATTGCTCACCAGGCAGCTAAACTGGGCGCCCGAGTTGGGTAATTGCAGATTACTGGCGGCATAGGCGGCATTGGTGGCCCCGGCGATAAAATTGGAGTTGCACAACCAGAAGTAGCCCAACGGGGTGGATCCCGTGGCGGTCGCGCTGAAGTTGGCGGTTCCGCCCACGGCCACGGTCAGATTGGTCGGTGAGGCGGTGATGCTCGGCGGCGACAGCACGGTCAGGGTCGCCGCTTGGCTGGTGACGGTGCCCACGGCGTTGCTGACCAAGCAACTGAACTGTTTGCCTGAATCGGTCAACTGGACATTGTTGGTGGCATAAGTGGCGTTGGTGGCACCGGCGATCAAGTTGGAGTTGCACAACCAGAAGTAGCCCAACGGGGCCGCGCCCGTGGCGGTCACGCTGAAGCCCACCGTTCCACCCACGGCGACGGTCAGATTAGTCGGCGAGGTGGTGATGCTTGGCGGCGATAATACAATCAGGGTCGCCGCCGGACTGGTGACGGTGCCCACGGCGTTGCTGACCAGACAACTGAACTGTTTTCCCGAATCGGTCAATTGTACATTGTTGGTGGCGTAGGTGGCGTTGGTGGCGCCGGGAATGA
>Ga0302277_1003600_pt1 | contig 10550 bp, 6 predicted proteins | sample III_Bog_N3_1_FD_198759 | JGI IMG/M metagenome (GOLD analysis project Ga0302277, IMG submission 198759) | Peat permafrost microbial communities from Stordalen Mire near Abisko, Sweden - III_Bog_N3_1 | ecosystem: Environmental > Terrestrial > Soil > Wetlands > Peat | place: Sweden: Abisko... | reverse complement strand
GCCGGATATCGCTCAGCCGGATTCGACGACGGATGCGCCGCCAACCGCCGGATCCGTTATGCCCCCCGCGCCCACCGAGATTCCGCCGGCGCAGGCGTTCAAGCAGGTGTTCGATCCTTTCGCCGGACAGCAATGCTCCATCACGCCATTTTCCGAATCAATCACGGCGGGCGCGGGTGGGTCGTTCCTGCTCAAGATGATCCCGCCGCGGGTTGCCACATCATCAACTTCCGGCACGCACGCACCCGCGTCCGCCGCGAAAACGCCATTTCTGTATGACGCATCCATCGGATCCCTCCCCGACGGTATCACCGCGACAATCATTTTCGAAGGAGCGGGGATGGAGGCCATCGGAGTGACGACGGCGGCAACCGTTCTGCCCGGTTCTTACAATGTTGTCGTCGTGTATAAGGAACGGCAGAACGACGGTTCGATTGCGCCGAATTTTTGCCAGTTTAATCTCGTGATAACCCCAGCCTCTTCGTAAAAGAGGCGTTTCTTGTGTGATAGAATAAGTAGGTACTATCGTTCAATGAACCGCTTTTTTTTAGTTCTCGCCATACTTATCGTCGGATGTCTTTTTTTTATTCCGAATGCCCATGCGGCCACGTGGTACAACACGGCTTGGGGGTATCGTAACTTACTTACCATTAACGCGTCTCAGGTCTCGAGCTCGAGCGTTGTCTCTTCCACCTATACCAACTTTACTGTTCTTGTGGATTTTGCATCGAGCAGCCAACTCCACGCAGCGGCGATGGCGACCGGCACCGATATCCTTTTTACCAATAGTGACGGAGCGACTCTTTTGAACTATGAGATAGAGAACTACGTAAGTAGCACCGGTGAGCTTGAAGCATGGGTCAAGATGCCGACAGTCGCAACTTCTTCCAATACACAATTCTATATATATTACGGGAATACTTCCGCAACGACGAGCCTTCAAAGTGCGACGAATACTTGGGACAGCAATTATCTGGCGGTCTGGCATATGGCGAGCGTGAACGGATCAACAGCGATCAATACAAAAGACTCCACGGTGAACGCGAATAACGGAACGATCGTTGGAGGTGCAACGAGCACGCCCGGTCAGATCGATGGAGCGGGACATTTCAATGGCACGAGTCAGGATATTACCACTCCCTATGTTCAATCCTCGTCCACTGCGGCCACCTACGAAGCGTGGGTCAAGGTGCCAAGCTCGACAACGAACGTCGCCGTCGCTTTGAGCGACAGAGGATCGGGTGCTGGGCACTCATTAACACTCGCGCTTGACGGTAATCTTGCGTGCGGAAGCACGGGATGCGGGAGCACACTTGGCAGTATCACCACTTCGACCGGAAAAGTGATGTTCGGAGATGACTCCAACGGCATTTGGATCGGTACGGGAGCGACCGCTGTTGTGAGCAATAATAATGCGTGGCATTTTCTCGTCGGAACCTATTCCGCAACGTCGGGAGTCACTCTCGCCCCGAGCAATTTCAATGTTTATGTTGACGGTGCGGCTGTGGCTACGGGGACATCCGGTAATACGGGAGCGGACACGTCGCCTTTAACAGGACTCGCCAGTACGACCATCGGATACCATGCGGCGTGGGTTGCTTATTTTGCGGGATCGATCGATGAATCTCGTATTTCAAAAGTCGTCCGTCCGTTTGCGTGGATCGTTACGGAATATAACAATCAGAGTTCGCCATCGACATTCATCACGGCGGCGGCGCAGGAAACACCCCCGGCGTTTACGCAATCGGCATATCGCTGGTTTGCCAACATCGCCTCGAGCTCCGTCGGTTCGCCGCTCGCCGCGCAGAACACGACCACCACCGCTCAGCTCGTCACGGGCTCCGCGTTCCGCTTGCGCATGCTTGTCCGTGTGACGGGAAGCCAGGTAAATTCAAGTTCGCAAGCGTTCAATCTTCAATACGTGGATGCCGGAACGGGTAGTTGCGTGAGTCCGACTGGCGGGACGCCTGCAACGTATACCACTATTTCCACCTCAACGGGAGTATTTCAATATTTAAACAATGCGGGCGTCACCGACGGAGGCGCCCTTGTGGCAACGAGCACGGATCCGGTGGACGGAACAAGTACCGTCATCAATCAGACGTATGATCAATCAAATCCATTTTTGAATTCACAAGGCGCGATCGCGGCGACTGCCGATGGAAAGTGGGACTTCGCTCTGCAGGATAGCGGCGCGAAGGTCGGCGAGACGTACTGTTTTCGTGCGGTCACCGCGAGCGGCACAGCATTTTCTTCTTACGCGGTGTATCCGACCGTTGTGATGGGCGAGGTTGCTCCTACAGTGAGCGGCGTCACGTTGAATGGCAATAATAATATATCCCTTATTATTGCGACCACCGCGCTCATTCAGGCGACGGCGACCGTGAGCGACGGGAATGGGTATATGGATATCGCGACAACATCGGCGGTGATCTTCCGCACGAGCTCGGGAACGAGTTGTACGGCGGACAACAATGATTGTTATATTGTCCCGTCGTGTTCTCTCAGTTTGTGTTCCGGGACCACCTGTACTGCTACGTGTGGTGCAAACATATGGTATTTTGCCCAACCGACCGACGTGGGATCGCCATGGGCCTCGGATACTTGGTCGGCATCGGTGAACGCGTTGGACTTTGAGAATGGAACCGGAACGGCGACGAGCAGTGGCGTCACGTTGCTTTCTCTTCTCGGCATTCAAGTCGCATCATCGATTAACTATGGCTCTCTGAGTCCGGGATCGACGACGACGTCACTCAATATTCCTCTTTCCATATCGTCCGTGGGCAATGTTTCCATGAACGCGACCGTGTATGGCATCAATATGACGAATGGCTCCTATAGCATACCGGTGGGGGATCAATATTACGCGACGTCGGTTACTACGTTCGCTTCGGGCACCGCCCTGCTCGCCAACCCTGGCACGACCGTCATGCTTGCGATCCCAAAAACGACATCGACCGTTCCCGCAAGTAAAATATTCGATTGGGGATTTTCCGCCCCCTATCCTCAGCGATCGGGAAACTTTACCGGAGTCAATACATTCGTTGGCGTGGAGAACGCACTGCCATGGCCGTAAGAAGAGCGTGCTAAAATAAAAGGACAATGCGCCCGCGTTATTTTATTGCTGGAATTGTCCTCGTGATGGGGACCGTCGTTTCCGTGGGAATCGTTCGCCATGCGTCCGCTCAGCAAACGCTGCCCACAGTCACGGGGGTCACGGTTGCGAGCGTAGGAGCGACCTCGACCACGGTCACATGGACGACCAACGTAAAGACGGACAGCTTCGTCAATTTCAGCCAGGATACCAGCTATTGCGGCATACGCAATACGGGGGCGTTCGGCACCGCTCATTCGGTGGTGATCCCAAATCTCGATCCGGGCACCGCATATTTTTTTCGTATCAATTCCACCGATCAAAATGGGAATCAGGTCCTTTCGGGGAACTATACCTTTACGACGACGAGCACGGCGGCCGTTTCCACTCCGAGTTCGACTACTCCCGCATCGCAGCAGGCGCCAGTCTCGGCGGCCGTAGCGGCGATACAACAGCTGACGAGCGCCCAGGCGCTCGGCGCGGTACAACAGGCGTTGAGCGCCCAGGCCAGTCAGGTGGTCGCCGCGCCGAAGATTTTGGGAAATCCGCAGATTGTTATCGGTACCGATCAGGCGTCGTTCGCGTGGAGCACCGATCAGAGCGCGAATGGGATTGTGTATTATGCTTCCGATGCGGAATACAACCCGAACTCCGCAAATCCGTATCCGCACGAAGGGGATGATACGAACGAAAGCGCACAGACACATGCCGTTACTATATACGGCCTCACGCCCGCAACAGAGTATCATTATGAGGTTTCCTCACAGGGATCGCTCGGCAGTGCGGGAACGAGTCCTGACCTTACATTTACGACAAAAGCGGTTCTGCCGAATATCCTCAACCCACACCTTGTGAAGGTGGATGAGCACGACGCGACGGTAAGCTGGGGGACGCCACTGCCATCGGCGGGGACCGTCACGTACGAGAATCTCGATTCGCGACAGTCGCTTTCGGCGGGAGATCCGGCATTTCTCGTTACGCACATTGTGCAACTTACCAATCTTCTTTTCCAAACCAGATACTCGCTCACTATCACGGCGACGAATCAGGCGGGAGATATTGTGACGAGCACGCCGCTTTATTTTGTGACCACCAAGAATGCAATCCCGCCGACCATCTCGCAGGTGAACGACGATTCAACGCTCTACCCGGGACAGGATACGACCGTGCAGACCGTCGTATCCTGGCAGACCGACGAGCCATCGGAATGCAATATGTCATATCTGAGCGGCGTATCGGCGGCCGGGGATGAAGTTTCCTCATCCACTATGGAGACGGCGTTCCTTACAAAGCACGTGAGCGTGGTGACCAACTTCCAACCGGCGACGGTCTATGAATATTGGGTGACATGCACGGATGCCGACGGCAACACCACGAGCTCGCAGGACTTCGTCCTTCTTACGCCCCAACAGCAGAAGAGTATCATCGATATCATTATTGAGAATTTCCAGGGGACATTCGGCTGGTTGAATGCCGCGGGCGGTGCAAAAAAATAAAGACCCGTATTATGATCGAACCCATCATCCGCGTTAAAAATCTCAAGATCGTCTACAACGAAGGACAGGCCAACGAATATTATGCATTGCGCGACGAGAGTCTGGAAATCTATCCCAATGAATATATTATTTTATTCGGCCCTTCCGGTTGCGGGAAGTCCACCCTTCTCTATTCGCTGCTCGGTATTCTCCCGCCGAGCTCGGGAGAAGTGCTCGTAAAGAATGAGAACCCATACAAATATAACGTGAAGGATATGGTGCGGTTTCAACGTTCGGTCGTCGGCATCATCTATCAATCATTTAACTTGATCCCGTCACTCACGGTGATCGATAATGTCGCTTTGCCGCTTATCTTCGCGGGAATTCCGAAAGCGGAGCGGGACCGCCGCGCGATGGTGCTCTTAAAACGGTTTGGCGTGGACCAGCAGGCATACAAGCTTTCGACGAACCTTTCGGGAGGGCAATCACAACGCGTGGCGGTCGCGCGTTCACTCGTGAACGATCCGGAAATATTGTTCGCCGACGAGCCGGTCGGAAACCTCGACTCGCTTTCGTCCGACCAGGTTATGAACACGCTCGAGGAGATCAACACCAAGGATAAGAAAACGGTCATCCTTGTTACGCACGACGCGAAGCTTTTGCCATACGCACACCGCGTCTATTATCTGCGCGACGGACAGGTGGAGCGCGAGGTGATCAATCCGGAAAAGGTGCAGATCAAGCAGACGGATCCCGGAACATCCATCCTTTCGGAGATCGAGAAGCTCGCGCGCATCTATCCGTACGCATCCGCGCAGGAACTGCGGGTTAAAAGCATCGTCAATTATTTGACGCAGGATATCGGATTCGATCAGGTAGAACGGCTCGAGAAATGTGTGGGTATGTATATCGACGGCAAATTTACCGACGCGGGATTCGTGGATATGCTCACCAAGAAGTTCGATGCGGGGGGTCCCGAGATTGGCGGGAAAGATGCTAATTTGTTCTCTACCCGAATTGATACTATCCTAAAAGAAGCGCGTGAAATAAGGGTTTATCGGGATAATTTCAAGGCGCGTGTTGCTTCGCCGCGGCAGGCGGATCGGATTGCGGAGATCCGCAATGACCTTATGCGTGAATGTCATTTTACGCTCCACCCCGAGCAGATTCCACGCATGGACGAGCTGTTGAAATTCCGTATTCGCGGATTCATTCAGCAGGAGGATATGCGCCGCCGCCTCGAAGCGAACTTTGAAAACGACGGCATTGGCATTGGCTCCGACGGCGCTCGAGAGGTTTCTCGGTACTTGGAAAAATTATTGGGACAAGGAATGTATCTATAGTATAAATATAAAATAAATCTCATGAGGTCGAGCGACGCATTGAAACTTTCAACAAGAATGTTCAAGACCAATCCGGCGAGGACGTGGCTTACGATTCTTGGTATGGGCGTCGGTACGTCCGCGGTCGTCATGCTCGTCGGTCTCGGATTCGGATTGCAAAATATCCTGCTCGAGAAGATCGTGTTCGGCGATACGCTGCTTAGTCTTACCGTCACGAATCCGCCATCGAACGCCGTAACGCTCAACGATACGACAGTCGCTTCCTTCAAGGCGATGCCGAATGTGCTCGACGTTTCTCCGCTCGCCGATCTCTCGTCGGTCGTCACGTTCAACGGTCTTTCCGCAAACACGGATTTGCAGGGAGTGCGTGAGTCTTATTTTAAATATGCGGGCATCGCGATGTCGGCGGGGAAGTCGTTCACCGACAATGCGGCCGACGGCAACGACATCGTTCTTTCGAGCGCCGCCCTGCAATTGTTCGGAGTGACCGATCCGAATCAGATATTGGGGAAGCCGGTGTCGTTCAGTGTGATCGCGCCATCAGCGGGCGTGGCTCCGGGAGGCGCTTCCGACCAGGTCCCGCTGAACGGGAACTTTACGGTGGTTGGCGTAACGAATGATACGGCTGCTATCTACGCGATGATTCCGCTTGCGACGCTTTCTTCGCAGGTCGGCATTATTTCCTATAGCAAGGTGCAGGTGCGTGTTTCGGCAAGCAATTTTCTTGCTGCCGCCCAGGCCGCGATCGTCGGCCAAGGGTTTATCGTTTCCGCACTTTCGCAGACCGTCGCTCAGGCAAATCAGATATTTAGCGGTGTGCAGGTGCTCCTTGCCGGATTCGGGGGTATCGCGCTCATCGTTTCTGCCATCGGCATGTTCAATACGATGACCGTCACCCTCCTCGAGCGTACGAACGAGATCGGCGTCATGCGCACGCTTGGTGCCTCGCCGCGCGATATCCAGATATTATTCCTTTCGGAAGCGGTGGTGGTGGGTTTTCTTGGGGGAATGACGGGCATGGCCATGGGCATCGCCGGAGGTCTCATTATTAATTACGCGCTCAATCTTGTTGCCGCCCACTTTGGCGGGGCTGCCGTCGCCCTGTTTGCATTTCCGGGAGCGTTCCTTGGGTTCATCACTTTTTTCTCGGCGATCGTCGGATTCGTTACGGGCATTTTCCCCGCCAAGCGCGCTTCATCCATCAGCCCCCTCGAGGCCATTCGTTATAAGTAGGGTTGCTTTGTGTGGCTGTGGATAACTTTGCTTTTTATACAGGAGCTTTGATTGTATACTAATGACAAGCATGGAATCCTCGAAAAAAATCGGCATCTCCGTTCTGATCTCGGGATTTTTGGTCGCAGTGGTCATTTTGGTGATCTACTTCTTTGCGAGTGACACTCTTCAGCACGCCCGATTTGCCATCGCGCAAAGTACGGCGACGACGACGGTCAACGTTCTGAATACTCCGCCGTTGTGGACTGTGAACGCATTCATGAGCCCGACGTCCTCCACTTCTTCTCCTACTAATGCGGGTAATGCGGTTACCTGGTTTGCTGTTGGAACGGATCCGAACAGCGATAATTACTATCTCTTGCTCTGCAAAACGAGCAGTACGCCGAACCCTAATAACAGCGCAGCGCCAAACTGTGTTGGCGGCCAGTGGACGGTTTCCACATCAACGATCAGCGGTACGACATCGACCGCAGCATATACTGCGCTCGCGGGCGATGCTCAGATCAATGCGTGGTACGCCTGGATTTGCGATGGCAATGCAGGTGGCGCTCGTTGTAATTCGGTGACGGTTTCGAGCACGTTCGTGGTTAACCATCGGCCGAATTTTTCGAGCTTTATCAATAACTCCCCAGCTATTCCCGGTTCCGTCGTGACATGGAGCACGAATGCATCCGATACCGATAACTTTACAGGAGCGACCGATACCGTTCAGCTCTTCGTCTGTAAGGCAGCAGACTTCACTGGAAGCGCATGTGGTGCGGCAGGAACGTTCTGTACTTCGACCGCGTCGGTCCTTAACCCAAGCTGTTCATCTACGATCGCTATCCCGACACAGGACGAAGGTTATTCTTCGTACGGATATCTTTTGGACCAGCACCTGTTCGCAGCATCCGGCGGCGCTGAGGCTACGAACGCAACAGAGACGGTGAGCGCGGTTGCGCCGACCATCGCTTCTTCGAGTATCAACCTTTTGAACGTGGGCGGATCGAGCACGCCGCTTTCACTTACGAATCCCGGTGGCGTGACGACCGGATTTGAAGTGACATTCACGGCAACGGACAACAACAGTTGTCTTAGTCCTTCGAGTGGACAGGAGGTCGCCACCGCAAGCATAGACGTCTATCGTGCCGGTATCGGCTTGTCGAATTGCTCATCGTCGGCAAATTATAATTCAAACAATTGCTATCCGGGTGCCGTTGCGACATCGACGTGGAATGATATCTGCACCCAGAATGGCGGTTCATGTGCCGGTTCGAGCTCGATCACTTCTCAATGGACCTGTACCTTCCCGCTCTGGTACACCGCTGACCCGACAGACGGAACGGTGACCAGCACGCAATATGCCGGTCAGGGGTGGTATGCCGCCGTGCAGGCGACGAATTATCTAGGAGGAACCTCAACCGTTACTCAGAGCGCGGCAACAAATACAGTTTTGAGTTTTCTGGCATCTCAATTAAACAGCCCTGCGATCTCCGAGCTCGGGAACGTTGGTTTGAATGAGACGCTCTATGGAACCAGTATGTGTTCCAATTACCCGAGCTGTCCCGTGTCGACCACATCCACTATCCCCGTGAATCAGTTGGTATATGCGAGCTCCGGCGTTCTCTATGCTTCGGCTACGCCTCTCGTGGTCAACCCCGGTGCGCTTTTCCCGATACAAATTCAAAAATCAACTTCGACCGCGACGTCATCGCTCGGTACCACTTTCTGGGGCATCTCCATTCCCTCAACAATTCAGCTGTCTGGAGCATATACCGGGCAGAACACATTTGTTGCGGTAAGAAGTGCGCCTTCGACATGGTAATCCTTATCCACGGGATTTCCCCAGTGTTCCCATAGGAATTTTTCTCTATGGTATTATTAGAAGAAGTGTTAGATTCTGCGCGGCAGCGCGGGAATTTTATTCCGGGTGGAATCCTCTCGATGAAAAAAATTTTTTCCATTATTGCGGTAGTGCTCGCAGCGGCGGGAATGGCAGCGGCGGGAATGCCGCCGATACTTTGTGCTCATGCGGATGGGTTTGGCATTACGCCGCCGTATGTGACAAACGATCAGCTTACGCAAAATTCACACTATGAGCAGATTATCACGCTCGTACGGAGTGATCCTACCGACGATCTTCAGGCGAACGTCACAATCAATGTGCCGGGGGCGAATAGCTGGATCTCGATAGACCGAGGTACCCAATTTGTGCTTCCTTCTGGCACCCAGCAGGAGCCGATGATCGTAAGCGTGAACGTGCCGAGCAACGCAAAGCTCGGAAGCTATTCGGGAAACATTCAGGTGGTGGTCTCGCCGCTTGCGGGTCCTACAAAGGGAACGGTTGGTATCACGATCGGTGCGCAGATTGATGTGACCCTCACGGTGGTGAGCGGCAAGATGGCGAATCTTCAGGTAAGGCGCGTCACTATGACGAACACCGAGGTCGGGCATACGCTGTGGTGGATGCATTTTCCGGGAAAGATTCTTTTCACGATGGATGTGAACAATACGGGCAATATTCCCGGCGCGCCTGGCAAGGTGGTCTTTCAATATCAGGAATATCTTTCGGGGAATGTGCTTGAAACAGAGCAGAATACCAACGGACTCGATTCGGTTCAGCCATTCAATACAAAAACATTAACGGCCGAGATGCCCACCTATCTTCCCGAGGGAAGTTATCGGGTTTTCTATCAGATCTATGGGGTGGATAGCGCCAGTGTTATTGGCCAGGGTAACTTGGATCTTGCAGTTTTGCCTCCGGGGACGCTTACCGGATATATCGGGTACGGGTTCTGGGGTCTCCGCTGGAGCGAGAAATTCATAACCTTTGGGGTGATTATCCTTATACTCGCTCTTCTCTACTTTATCTTCTGGGGGATTCGGAGATGGATGCGCGGTTCGCGTCGTGGCGGCAGAGGAAGGGGTCATGCGGCGCCCCCGCTCCCACCTCCCGGGTATCGATAATTACAGGCAATCTATGCGTTCGATCACAACCTATGGCTATAAAACGCTTTTCTTTGTATTTTTTTTAGGGATATTTTATTTGGCGTCGTTCGCGCCCCGCGCGCACGCACAATATATCGCCACGACGACGGTCTGTGTGGCGGTCTGCGGTGATGGAAAAATGGAATGTGGCAAGGTTTGCGATGATGGCGTTGATAACGGACAGTACGCCCAATCGTCAGTAGGGAAGAATTGTCTCCCGGACTGTTCTGGATACGGACCGTATTGCGGGGACGGGATATTGCAGGAGGCATACGGCGAACAATGCGATGATGGCGCACAGAACGGCGTCGCCGGCGACGGATGTTCTGCGACATGTCAGATCCTCTCGACCGCGCCGTTGCCCGGTCCAAGCTCGCAACCATCGGGCGGGGGCGGGAGCGGACCTTATTCGCCCGGAAGCTACACGCCTCCCAATCC
>Ga0302277_1003592_pt1 | contig 10562 bp, 5 predicted proteins | sample III_Bog_N3_1_FD_198759 | JGI IMG/M metagenome (GOLD analysis project Ga0302277, IMG submission 198759) | Peat permafrost microbial communities from Stordalen Mire near Abisko, Sweden - III_Bog_N3_1 | ecosystem: Environmental > Terrestrial > Soil > Wetlands > Peat | place: Sweden: Abisko... | reverse complement strand
ACCTGCTTGCCGCAAAGCCAGTAAGATTTTCAGTCAGAAACGATGGCTGGCCAAGCCAGAGAATCGGAATCACTGGCGCGGACCGAATGAAGTAAAGCGGGTCCAGGAATGGCGGCGGGAACACCCTAAATACTGGAAGCGCAAACCTCGCCGTTAAGGAATTGCGTTACAAGATGAGATGGGGTGGGGCGTTTTTTCCTGCTAATGTTGTGAAAATGCCTCCCAGCGAATTCAGGGAGGCCGCAAAACCGAAAAATTTAGACGAGAAAGCAGCATATGAGTCGGAAGGAATCTGACCGCTGGCCGAATTGTGCCGCCGTGTACGTGCGAATGTCCACGGAACACCAGCAATATTCCACCAGCAATCAAATGGACGTCATCAAGGAATTTGCCAAACGTCGCGGCTTGGCAATTGTGAAGGAATATTCCGACGAGGGAAAAAGCGGGCTGAATATTCAAGGGCGGGACTCGTTGGCACGGATGATCACGGATGTGACGGAAGGGCATGCTCAATATTCCTGCATTCTAGCTTTCGATATCAGTCGTTGGGGGCGTTTCCAAGACCCCGACGAAAGCGCCTATTACGAATATATTTGTCGGCGGGAAGGTGTGGAAGTCCATTACTGTGCCGAACAGTTTGAAAATGATGGAAGTCCCCTATGCACCATTGCCAAGGGGGTCAAACGGGCGATGGCCGGGGAATATAGCAGGGAATTGTCGTCCAAGGTGTTTCAGGGTGCGTGCCGGTTGATTCAATTGGGATACAAGCAGGGCGGAACAGCAGGGTTCGGTCTTCGGCGGATGTTGGTTGACCAGCGGGGTGAAAAGAAGGCGGTTTTGAAAATGGGGGAACATAAGAGCCTGCAAACCGACCGGGTGGTTTTGGTGGCTGGACCGGAAGCGGAGGTTAAAACGGTTCGCTGGATTTTCCAGGCGTTCGTCGGTGAGGGCAAAGGTGAATCGGAAATTGCAAACAGCTTAAATACTCAGGGCGTCCTTACAGATTTCGGTCGGGCTTGGAACCGGGCTACCGTTCATCAAATCCTGACCAACGAGAAATACATCGGGAACAATGTTTACCACCGCACTTCATGGAAGTTGAAAAAGAAACATGTGGAGAACCCGCCCGAAAAGTGGATACGGGCTGATGGTGTGTTCGAAGCCGTGGTGTCCCCGGAAATTTTCTGGCAGGCAAAAGAGATTATATTGGCCAGAAGCAAGAAATTGACGGATGAGGAGATGCTGGACAAGCTGCGGGAAGTTTTAAAATCGAAGGGGCGGATTTCGGGAATCTTGATTGATGAGGTCGACGGGTTGCCTTCGAGCATGGCCTTCCGTCACCGGTTTGGAACTTTGGTCAACGCCTACCGGTTGATCGGTTACGACCGTGGCATTGATTTTAGTTTTATTGAGGAGAACCGGCGTATTCGTATACGCCACCCCGAGATCGTTGCATCGGTCATCCAAAAAATAAAAACACTTGGGGCAAAAGTAATCTGTGATGAAAGGACGAAATCACTTTTGGTGAATGATGAGATGCGGGTGTCCATTGTCCTCTGCCGTCACACTTGTACGTCGGCGGGTTCATCACGTTGGTTGATCCGGTTGGATGCCGGGTTAAAGCCGGACGTTACCATTGCCGTGCGGATGAATGCGACGAGTGATCGTGAGCGGGATTACTACATACTGCCGGGGATTGATATGACGTGGGAGAACCTGCGCATGGCCGAAGCAAACGGCTTTAGTTTGGACGGGTATGAACCATGGATTCCACGGTGACATGGTCATTGGAATTAAACGTCCATGGAGGCCCCATGTTTTTTTAGCCATTCCTTCCGCTCCCGATAATTGGGCATGACCTTGTCCACCTCGTTCCAAAATGCTTCGGTGTGATTCAGGTGATGAAAATGGCACAATTCATGGACGATGATGTAATCAATAATGGTCGGGGGGGCCATCATGCATTTCCAATGAAAGGCAAGATTGCCTTTCGGGGAACAGAAGGCCCAGCGATGCCCGGTATCCCGGACCGAAATTTTACCAGGAGCGACGTCTACCTTTGGGGCATAGTACGCCACACGCTGGGTGATCCGCTCCAATCCTCTAGTGACGAAATATTGTCTGAATGATTCCCGGGCGGCCTTTATTCCCCCACGGTCTACCAGTTCTCGGCTCAGGCAGAAACGGCCGCCTTTCAGGCTCAGGCTTTCCGATTGGTCGGCTACCAGCAAAAGGCGGTAGGACCGGCCTAAATATAAAAACCCTTCCCCATTTCGGTACTCCCGCAAGACTCGGGTGGCATTCAAGTCCCTCCATTCGGCCAGATTCTTGTAAATCCAATACCGTTTTGCCTCGATGATGTCTTGGATTCGGTCATCCGGCACCGTCTTGGGGGCGCGAACCAGAACCCGTCCATCACGTTCAATGACAATGTCAGCGGTTTTGCGACGGGTGCGCACTATCTCATACGCTATGGCATCTTCGCGGGCGTTGATCATTTCAGCAGTTCCTTATGGCGTCTTTCGCCAGTTTGACAATTTCAACGGCGATCCGCTCGTGGCGGTCGGCCAATTGCGGAACCTCGGATAACAGTATTTCCGTGTCAATGTTGCCGCGTAATTTTTTAACCTCAATGGGCTTTTCCCAAAATTCGATGATCCCGATAGTGTCCTGCAAAATTTCGATGATCCGGAGCATCAGGCGCTTGGTCCGTTCCTGTTGCTCGACTGGTATGATCCCGCCCTCAAATGCGAGTTGGGCGACGTAATCGTAAAAGGTCGTCGCCTCCTTCGTCATTCCCGATTCCACCTCGGCCCGACCGGTTTCGATTTCCAGCCGCAATTCTTCGTAGCCTTCTGCCAGGGCCTCCCAATTGTTTTTGTGCTCCTGAATCAGACGTTCCAACTTTTCGCTCAGTTTTTTGAAAAATGCCGGGTCCTCATCAAAATGGATGGTGCAATGTTTGCGGATAGCATGTTCCATCTCGCTGGCCTTTGCCTCCGGATCACCACTGGCATGTTTCTGGACTTGGTCCATGAAATCCTGTGACAACAGCTCAATAGGCGGAATCTTCGGGTTGATGCCCAAGTCAATCAGGTATTCGTTGATGAGTGCTTTGACCTTGGCCCCTGCATCCGTGATGTCGAGGGAATCATCTTTGTAACGTTCCTTCACCATCCGTAGAAGATAACCAAATCGCCGGGCTGGAACGCGATAGGGGTGGCCCGATTCGTGCGGCAAGATCAAGTTTAGGCTTTGGAGGAATTTTTTGAAATAAACCTCAAAGTCCGCCCGACGCTTGATGTCCTTCATCGCCCCTACAGCGGCGTGGATTAACTCCACCTCCGCTTGGGGGCCGGCGAGTGATCCGTTTATGAAGGCTTCAATTTCGAGTACGCCTGCCGCCCGGAAATGTTGAATGAGCCGTTGGTATCGTTCATCCAGGATCGGGAGTTCAGTGAGCAAGTTTTTAAGCCCTTGTTGAATGTCGGCCGCATCCTCCGCAGAATAAATGGATAACGCATGGCTCAGGTGATTAGCGAGCCCGATATAGTCCACGATGAATCCGCGCTGTTTGCCCTTGGCCACTCGGTTAACACGCGCGATGGCTTGCAAAAGATTGTGTTCGTAAAGCCGCTTGTCGATGTACATGACCTGCTCGATCGGGGCATCAAAACCAGTGAGGAGCATGTCGCACACCACAAGAAAGGCAATTCCACTCAGGTTTTTATCAGGGTCATCCAGGTTGAATGGTTTGCAGAAGTTTTCCACCGCATTCCACCGCTTGGCTTCCTTGCGCGCTTCGGTGATGGTCGCCAGTTCATTTGTGGCGTCGGATGAGACGACTACCGCGACCTTTAAAAATTCAATCCGGCGGATCAATTCCGGGTCCGGTTTGGGTTTAAGGCGTTCTCGTTCCAGACGTTCCGCCAGCGCCTCTCGGATGGCTTTTTGGTAACGGATGGCAGCGAGTTTGGAATGGCAAACCACCTGGGCTTTAAATCCATCGGGCAGAATATTGTCGAGATAGTGGGCCACTAAGTCACGGGCGATGGCGCCGATTCGCTTTTCCGCTTCCAGAATATCCCCCGAAGCCCCGTATTTCTTTTTGATGGCGGCGATTTCTGCCTCGGTTCGCTGCCGGAATAAATCCTCAAACTTGGTATCGAACCCATGTTTATCTTTCAGGGCGCTGTCTGCGGTTCGGCCCTCATACAAGATTTGGAGCGTCGCCCCATCATTAACGGCATCCATCAACTTGTAGGTGTCAATGTATTCGCCAAAACGTTTGACCGTCCGGCTATTGCCGTGTTGCTCGGTGACCAATGGGGTTCCAGTGAAGGCGACACGGGTGGCGTGGGGAAAAGCTTCAAACAGATTATCTCCCAAGTCTGAACTTTGGGTGCGGTGCGCTTCATCAATCATCAACAGAATGCGGTCTGACAGATTGACTCTTCCAAAGGTGTCTGCCGATGGTGGTTTGCCATAGGCAACAAGTGCGTCCTTTAGCACCATGGGCAACTCCTCGACGCGCTCCATGAATTTGTGAACCATCACCATGTTAACGTCGGACGCTTTATTGCTTAAATGTTCCCGTAGTTCCTGCGTGCTGTCGATGACGTTAACCTTCCCGCCGATGAGCCGGGCCGTCGCCGTCAATTGATCTTCAAGGTCCAGTCGGTCATTAACCATGATGATCTTGAAATCAGCCAGGTCCATTGACGCGCGTATCATTCGGGCGACAAACACCATGGTGAGTGATTTGCCAGACCCTTGTGTGTGCCATACCACCCCGGAACGTTCAGCCGGCGTTTTGCCCGCGCGCAATCGTTTCAAAAGGCGTTTAGCCGCCCGGTATTGCTGGTAACGGCAGACCACTTTCGCCCGTTTGCCGGAATCCGTGTCCATGAACACGGTGCAGGTGCGCAGGACGTCCAGTAATGTATCCGGTGCCAGCAGACCTTGAATCATCTTTTCCTGTTCCCGCTCAACGCCCAATGGCGGAGTATATGTCCGCCGGCTTTCGGGCCAGATGTCCTTCCAGGCATAAAAATACTCTGTACCGGATGTGATGGTGCCAAATTCAGCTTTTTCCCCACATGTGCGGACGAGTAAAAGGTTTGAATGAAACAGCCGTGGTTCGCCTTCACGCAAACCAGCGGCGATGGTTTCGGATCGCCCGTTACGGTAACGCAATAATTGTTCAAAAGCGGCATGGAGGGGGTTAGCGGTGTTAGCGTCACCAATTTTCGCCTCGATCACCACGAGCGGAATGCCGTTCACAAACAGAACAATGTCCGGGATGATGCAACTTTTCACGCATCCCGGCGTCTCAATCCTGAATTGATTGATGGCATGGAATACGTTCCGTTCCGGGTGGGCAAAGTCAATCAGTTGAACGACCGGGTCGGGCTCATTGGTCAGTTCGTTTACATCCACCTGTGCCTTGAATAGGAGCTTTTGAACGGCCTCATTTGCTTCCAGCAGGGTTCGGTTGGGATGGCGCAGAAGCTGGTCGCGCAAATCTTCCAGTTGCCGATCGGTCAGCCATTCCCCGCCGTCCTGGGTTTTATTGAGGGCGCGGACGGCGTTACGGAATATTTCGGGCAACATCCATTCTCGAAAGCTCACCCGCAGACTGACGGCTGGATCGGACGGAATTAGTCCATGTCCCTGGTCAATAATCTTCCATCCCAGCGCGGCGAGCTGGTCGAGGAACGGTTTTTCGACATGGAAGTATTCCGACATGAATCAAGCTTTTGAATCCGCCGGTTTTTCAGCGGTGGCTGCTTTTGCTTCATCAACCGGCTCACCGTCTTTGGGGATAAATTTTGCGTGGGTCTTATTCAGGTAAGCTTTGGCAGTATCGTTGGTCGCCTGATACGCGAGTTGCTTGTTTACAAATGCCAGCCTCGCCCGTGCGTTGTTGATGACCTCCGCCCAAGTTTTCACCCAGACCGTTATATTTAGGTCGGCGTCATCAGCAATCTGACCTCTTGGCCATCCGCGTTGGTTTGCCTCGCCTTTGGCAAAATCATCCAGCTCATTTGAGATGGCCATGAATGTCCAGCGCGCGGGAATATCACTGAACCGTTCGTCGGTGGCCACGGCGCGCGCATATTTCTTGATCTGCGTCACGACTTCGTCGTCAATTTTTTTGGTTGGGCGCTTTAATTCTACAATCAAATAATCATATTCGCCCGGTCGTGGCTCGATGGCCTTGGACAGCATCATATCCACGCGCCCGGTTTTACCGTCGGAAAGTTTCACGGGTTCCGTGTCGTCTGAGCGTTTGCCAAGCTTACCCAAATGAATTTGCAGCACTTCTTCCAAACGTTCTTCGCTGCCGGCAAGACCGAATTCTTCATGAAATAACCATGCCTCATTTTCCAGAATCTTGTGCAATTGATCCCGCTCCAGCAGCCGTTTTTTATTGTCAGGCTGGAACAACAGGGTCTCCAAGCCGTGCAGGAAATCTAGGCGGTTGGCGACAATTTTCGCCGAACTGATGATGGACGACAGCGGTGTGCTGCGGAGCAATTCGGCAAATTCGTCCTGCGCTTCCTTTTTCAAGCCCAGCACGTCACCGATGATTTTCTGAACGGATTCTGGGTTTTCGCTGACCGCCTGAGCGAGCAAACGGAAAATAAATTTCTTAGATTTCGTGTCTGCGTCCTCGAAAGACGGCAAATAGCTTTCGACGTTGACCGCGAGAATGTCAAACACCTGCCGCTCCGCTTCTTCGACGGGATTAACAGCTGTCTGATCGGCGTAGGGATAAATCTGCTCCTTCTTCCAACGCTCAATGATCTGGCCCTGATTTTCGAGGAGACGACGGCGGAAGTGGTCCTTGATTTTGCTCTTGGCCGCACGGACGATGGCGTCAACATCCGGGTGCAGGTCTTCCAGCATCAATTTGTTCTCTTTGTCCAACTCCCGGAAATGGTCGGATTTGACGTATGCGGTGAAATTGAATCCAGGTGCACGAATCTGTGGGCCCGACGGCGTTTCATGCAGAGCTACGCCGCTGGCGTCGCACAGATGAATCGTCCGGTCGGTCGGAATGTTCCATTCAACGACCGACACTGAGACTTTTGCCGTTCGATTGTCACTGAGCGCCACTTCGCCCAAGGGATAATCCTTGCTGTGCAACTGCGCATCTTTAGGTTCAATTCGCACACCATTATATTTCAGGGAGAGGTCCGGATATTCGGTCAGATAAGCGGCAAATAATTTGGCCAGTTCACGCGGGGCCGTGTCATTGGTCAGTGAGCCGAAATCGTGTTTAAGATTTGAAATGACAACTTCCGTGCCCGTTGGGGTATTGTCTACGATGGCAGGATCGAAAATTTCAAAGTCATCCAAGGATATGGCCAGTCCACGAATGCGATAACTGCGGGATTTTTGATCAGCACCCTTGTAGGTTGTGTTCCAGTCAACCATGGTCCCAAGCGCAAAGGCGCGGAACCGTCCCTTGCCGCTTTTTCCGTGTAACGCCCGCCCATTTTGACGGCTTTTGTTCTTTTTCCATGAATCCCCGAGGCTACCGAAGAATTTTTCCACCTGTGCGTGGTCAATACCGCTGCCGAAATCACGGACTCGAATGGATTCGATTCCATCCATTTTGTTCATGTCGAGATTCACCTCGACCTGGTTTGAACCGGCATCAAATCCATTCCATACCAGCTCGGCCAACGCAAGCAGAGGACGGGCTGTAGTCAATGTTTCAAGGAAATCCGGTTTGGCTGTGACATGAATCTTTGACATTTAATGCTCCGGGTTGTGGTGTGATTTGGTGTAAATTAGGTGTGGCCGATCTTGACCCGAACGCGTCCTGTTAGCAAGGTTTGCATGAGCCCTTGCTTCTGGGCGCGGAGTTTGGCAACGCTGGAAATGTGAGCCCCTTCCATTTCACGATAAGAAAAAATGGCTTCAACGATTCTGGTCTGCTCTTGTGACGTGGGAACGAGCACCGGCATCGCTCCTAAAAGTTTGCGATTGATCGTATTGAGACCAGAACTGGTCGCGCATTTTGATTCCCAATAATGCTGGGCGTGTGACGAATTTAGCCAGAGCAACGAATAGCAAGGATCAAGACGGATCGCCCTCAACCGGAAAAGGTGATTCTGAAAAAGCATTCCCTCGGCATTATTATATACCATTGCACACCTTCCAATTTCATTGCGGTTCGCGTGCCCCTCTACAACAAGAAGATCATAAGTTTTGAGGGCTTTTTGCCTAGCTTCTTCTAGCGTTGCTTCCAACCGAGTCACTTCATCGAGGTTTATTCGGTCTCGGAAGACGTTCGCCACTCGAAGATATGGATAAGGCGATTTGTTCGGTCTCCGATGAGGACCAAGCGTGATCCCTGAATCAATCGTGAATTCATCCGCACAACATGATACTTTCCAATCTTTTGGAATCCAGCCATGAGGTGTTTCTCTATAAGATTCGGGAGCGTCTCTGCGACTAGGCCTAAGTTTTCCGCTGGGCGTGACACCACGAGCGAAGAGGTCCTGCATAAAGCCCGCATTGATTTTCTGCCACTTTTTCACCAACGCCTCAGTCTCCTCAATCGCCAAGTCCACCGTCTGCAAAATTTCCGCAATCCGCTGCTGCTGCTTATTGGACGGAAACAATGCCTTGGCTTTAGCAATGTCTTTCGTGGAGAGATGTTTGACTGTGGTTGCAGCGGTTCGACTGTGAACCTGCGACAAGTAAGGGCCACACCAGTAAAAAAAATAGTCCTGGTCAATTAAACCGTTAGGTTTGGCTTCCACTTTAAGAATCCGCTGATTGAGAAGCGCTTCATCACCTTGCCAGCGGACAATATTAAAATCACCGTCCATCCCAATCAGGATATCTTTTGGCTTCACAAGCCAAGTGGAATCAAATAAACCACGGTAATAGGTTTTGTCACCGTCCGATTCTAAAAGGTCGCGAATACGAATTAACCGAGTGCCTTCGTTCTGATTGAAACGATCCGAGCTAAACGGAAACCCCGAAAGTAGTGAGATATGATCTCCAATATGCAGCTCTTGAAATTCACTCATACCCCAATTGCTGCAAAAAGGTTTTCAGCTTCGCCACTGCGGCGTCACGCTGTTTTTCAATAGTGTGGGCCGTAACCGCGTATTTCGCGTGCAGATTTTCCAACACGCCCAGCATGGCCCGCTGGTCGGCACGCAGGTAGCCTTCATACGTCTCCGCCAGAATCCGGTGCAACCGGGCAATGATCACCCGGCGAGCTTCGTCCCAGTCAATTTTCGCTCGCGCTGCGGCCACCAGTTCCGCCTGTTTTTTCTCGGTGGCATTGAGGGCGGCGTTCAGTTCCCTGGCTTCGTCTTCGAGTGCCTTGTGCCGGGCAAGCCGTTTTTCAATTTCCGTCGCGGTGGCGGTGAATTTTTTCCCATCGCGGTTTTCCCGCTTCGCCAGTTTCGCCTGGGCATTGGCCTCTTTGAGTTCGGCTTTGAGCCGTTTCACTTCGTCACCGGGCAGCACGCCGTTGTCGTCGCTGTCCTCGTAATCTTCCTCATCGGCGGCGGCAAAGAGAGCGGCCAGTTCGGCGAGGCGCAACCGGTTCTTTTCCATTTCGGCCAGCACTTCGGGGAATTGGCTTTGCAAAATATCTTCATCGGGGATGAGTTCCGGTCCCCAGCCACTGAATGCAACGGATTTGAATTCGGGCTTGAAGAATTCAAAATACCGGGCCAGCGCACCGCGCACCTGATGGCCGGTGAGAATGTGTTGGCCGGCGAATATCTCACTGATGCTGTCCAGCAGGCGGCGGCGGAGTTCATAGACGTTGCCCTTTTTGCCGGCTGCTGGGGCCAGCGCCTCGACATGGGCCAGGTTTTTCTGCCACCACATTTCGAGGGTGGCCAGGAATTTGCCATGTGCTTTGGCAATACTGGCGTCGGTCTTGACCAGTTCGCCCAGCGCACGCCGGTCAGTGACGGCGGGGGCGAAGTCGGCGTAAACAGTGTCCTTTTTGCGCGGTACAAACACCCGGTCACGTAGGCCGCGATAATTTGTCCAGAAATGGCTGAGAGATTCGATTTCCGCCACGGGCACGCCTCCTTGCAGGTGGGCGCGCACGTCGTGCGGTTCCGGCGGCGGGGCGTTGTCCACATACCGCCGGATGTTACAATTGAATTCCTCGGCTGCGATTTCCTCCACCGGCACCGACCGGGCATAGGCGGTGACATCCTTCCGGTCGCGATAAACCTGGACGATTTTCGCGATATCCTCCGGCCGGAGAAAGTTCTGTGCTTTGCCTTCGCGGTATTCACGGTCGGCATTGATGAAAAATACATGTTTGCGTTTGGCGGCGTCTTTTTTATTGATCACCAGCACACAGGCCGGAATGCCCGTGCCGTAAAACAACCCGGCCGGCAGACCAATAATGGCTTCCAGCCAGCCGCGCTCAATGAAATGTTTGCGGGCCTCCTTTTCCTCACCTCCTCGGAAGAGGACGCCATGCGGCATGATGGTGGCCATCTTGCCATCGGCTTTTAGGACGGCAATCATGTGCTGAACGAACATGAGGTCGGCCTCTTTGC
>Ga0302277_1003590_pt1 | contig 10564 bp, 7 predicted proteins | sample III_Bog_N3_1_FD_198759 | JGI IMG/M metagenome (GOLD analysis project Ga0302277, IMG submission 198759) | Peat permafrost microbial communities from Stordalen Mire near Abisko, Sweden - III_Bog_N3_1 | ecosystem: Environmental > Terrestrial > Soil > Wetlands > Peat | place: Sweden: Abisko... | reverse complement strand
GTTCACTATCTGCTCAGGACTCTGCTTCTTCCCTCGTGACATATTCCGCTCCTTTTATGACCAGTCTCTCTCATATCAACTGGTACAGAAAAGACCGGGCACTCCAGATGCTGATGAGTGCTACCAGGCGTTTCGTCCTTTAGAAGTCTGAGATATAGAGAGAGTTGGCATACTTCGACGGCTTGAGCATCGATGTCTACACCGAAGACGTTATTGAGCAAGATATCGCGTTTCTTACGCAACGATAGGTATAACTTACCGTCGCTGATAATACAGTCGCCCTTATGTGCTTTTTTGGGGTGTTCGTTGTAATAAAGGCCGTGATAATTCAATAGGAGATCGAACACACCTAGCAGAAATGATCCGCTGCCGCACGCTATATCAGCAAAACGCATTTCAGCAATTTGATCTGGCGTTTTGCCAGCAATGAACTTGCCGACAGTATTTTCTACAATGTAATGAACGATGTATTCGGGTGTGTAGTAAACACCCCCTGCCTTGCGAACCTCAGGCTTGGGCTCAACGCGAACCCGCTTGTCCGTTGCAACAATGACATTGCCCAAGAACTGCTCATAAATTGATCCGAGAATGTGTATCGGAATGGCATCAAAATCGTATGGTGAATTTGCATGTGCAAGGCTGTCGCATATGTCGGAAAACGCGGTGTCGTCCACACAAAATCCAGGACTGTCGAGAATTGCATGATGTTTGAAAACAATGCCGTTATAAATCGCGTCAAGACGACGACTTGCAGCGACGAAGCCTTCCCATGCAGTTCCCTTTTCACCAAAGCCTTCTACGATGTTTTGCGCTTCGATTCCTTTATCTTCCAGAAACCGAAGGAACACCAGGCGATCAAGTGTGCGTTGGACAAGTTCAGTTAGAGTCTCGCTGTCAAGCTTCGGATTCTTGCTTTTGAATGTGCGTGCGAGTGCTGTACGGTACTCGTCAAGCTGTTTGAGGAATGCTTCGTCGATGCTCTGATAACCACCAGGAAATAAACCACGTTGAAGCGTCTTCCCGCGCGGCTTTGGTAATTCTTTGGCGCGCTTCTCAAGAGAGCTATCAGTTACGGCCTCACGCGAAAATAGCCAGTAGATTTCAGCAAACTTTTTGCGGTCGAGGTATTCGCTGTAATGGTATTTAGCTACATCTCGATTGAGAGCCGTCTCGATGTCAGGCTTGTAGCGGCAATCGAGAACATGAAACTGCTTGAAGTCCGTGACTACAGCTAAAGGCGTGTCGCTATTCCAAGCATAACGAATTGTTTGGAAGTAGTTGTCTGCGGTTGCAATCTCTCCATATGGTTTCTTGGCCTCTACAAAGAAGCGTACGGCACGATAATTAGGTGCCATATAAAATGCGTAGTCGGCTCTGCGCTGTCCAGCAGCGGTGACGGAAGGCTCAACCTTGACTTCCTGCTCGTAGGGATTGAATTGTTCATCGTGATTTACGTCCCAACCCAATGCGGTGAAAAACTTGTCAATGAAATCCTTGCGTACTTCGGCCTCTTGATAGTTCGGCGAGAGATAGCGGGACTCGTTAGCCTTAAAATTCTCGACTAATTTGCTGATCTTTCCATAGGCATCTTCGAACGCAGGCGTGAACATGACCGAAGTTTATAGCAGGGCATGGTTTGTAGCCGACTACGTTATAGGGGCGTACCCCAATTGCAATCTGAATCCAAAGTTAGACTGGATGGCTCCTGCGTCTGCATAGCTGGAAATTCTAGGGGGTGGTGTCTGCTGATCGCCGGTCGCATGGTTCAGACGGCACTGTGCATGGAAGCGCCTATGACGTATCCGTGACGTACAGATAGGACTGCCCCTCGGACAATCCCTGTAAACTATTCACTTTAGATGAGTTATGGCACAGCAGGATTAGTATCCTATAGTTATCTCTTTTATTATCATAACTATAATGTTTTCAAAGAAGGTGGATGCCCCCAATTATGCCCCCATCCGGCAGAGATTGGGGCTATGCCTTTGGGGGAACTTGACGGCAGGAAACGGGGATATATTGGGCAGGAGACGGGCGGAGGCGGGCTATAGGGCATCCTAACGCGAATGGTGCGCGGGCGGGCATCACCAACCCACGGTTAACCGCCGAGCTCTTCGCTGCCTACAGTCCGTGACAGTCCATGAGCGGCCTCACGCGCCCCCGACGCCGATCAAGGGGTACACCCCCCGTCATGCGGTCGGCTTCGCCGACTGACTCTATACATGAGTTTTTCCAATTTTCATTTTGAACCAAGTACGCAAATCTGTGTACTTTATCTTCCATTCGACCAATCCAGGTTTGGTGCGAGCGACGCAACCAAGAGGGCAAATCCCGTGTCCATGACCGCCTACTCTTTCGTCTTCAGCTTGGAGTCATTGTTGCGGATGAAAGCCTTGATCTCGTCCGCCTTCTCCAAGACACGGAGCCACTGTTCCTTGTAGAGCGTGACTGGGAATCGGCCCATGCCATACAGGGAAACCGCGCCTTTTTCGCTCACCTTCAGGCTGATACCACCCGTGTCTTTCGCTTTTAGATGGGCATTCTCTGCTCTTAGGCGTTCCAATTCTGCTTGCATCTCTGATTCGTTCATCGCTTCCCTCCGGCTGCCGATTCGCAATCGTTACCCAACATTATGCTTGCGTCGCTCTGGCCTAGCTTTCAAAGCATCATCGTACCAGCACTCAGGAGCCACGCCTACAAGACACATTTTTCGGTAGTGGTGCAGTTTGAAATCCACAGGGCTGGCGCAACCGCCTATAAGGCAGCGTTTGCAGATCATGTGCGCCGATTTTGCCAGATGTCATGGAATGACATTATCCGAGCTGACAGACATAAACTAGGAAGAGAGAAAATATCCACATCCTCCCTTAAAAGACAAGTTCCCAAACATATACCAGAAGACACTACATTTATCGCCCTTTGATATAGTGGTTTGAAGCCAATGGTCGGATACCGTGTTGGGCGGACGTTCCATGCCGTATGGTTTGATCGGGACATGAAAAGCGTTTACAACCACGGCTGATTCCAAACTGTACCACTACCCTATAGTCTGACATATTCCAGCACGGGCCTGCGATTCAGCACAAGCCATGCAGCCACAGGGAACGTGGCGTCCAGCAATACCCGGCCCTAGAAGCGCCACCTTGCAAATTAGCCGCGCTTGCTTCCCCTCCCACTCTGTACAATTTCAGGGAACCCAGAGAACCCAGCCCCGGCGCAGCCCAACCGCGCCCCCGTGTTTTATTAAGCCCGCAGGAGATAGATCGAAATGGCACGTCTGACCGAACAAGAGCAGCAGGAAATCATCAGATTTGTGGAGGCTGGCAAGCCTCTGCCGGACAAGTACCGTTTTCTTCTCTTTGACGACAAGCGAGAGGTGGAACTGGTCTGGAACGGCAAGACAAACGAGGTCACGAATGTTGTGCTGCCTTTTCAGGTGATTGAGCAGGTGGATGAGCCACGCGCAGAGAAGCCGGAAGATACGGCAGCGCAAAGCGAACTGTTTGATGCGCGGGGACGGCAGCTCAAGGGATGGACAAACAAGCTGATATGGGGAGACAACAAGCTCATTCTTTCGTCTTTGAAGAATGGCCCTCTGCGGGAAGAGATTGAAAAGCAGGGCGGACTGAAGCTCATTTACATTGATCCGCCCTTTGACGTGGGTGCCGATTTCTCAATGGATATTGAGATTGGCGAAGAGACCTTTACAAAGAAGCCGGGAATACTTGAAGAAATTGCATACCGGGATACATGGGGTCACGGCACGGATTCGTTCATTTCCATGATCTATGAGCGGCTAATTCTAATGCGCGATCTGCTCACTGACGACGGAAGCATTTTTGTGCATTGTGATTGGAGAGTCAGTCCTTTGCTCAGAATGGTTCTCGGAGAGGTTTTTGGCGCGGACAATTTCCAGAATGAGATTTACTGGTACTACTACAACAAACTACACGGGAACACAAAGCAAGTCTTTCCTCGTGCGACTGACACGATTCTTTACTATGTGAAGAATAGAGCGGCGAACTATATTTTCAATCATTTGACAGAGCAACGGGATAAACCCATAAAAAAGCTGAAATACAGCTTCATTGGTGGAAAGATCGTCAACGATAAAGACGCGGCAGGCAAGACCATCACCTATCTAAGCACAGAGCGGCAGATTGACAATGTTTGGCGGATCAGATGTCTACAACCTGCCGACCAGAAAGAATGGTTGGGGTATCCTACGCAGAAGCCCCAAGACCTGATTGAACGCATTATCTCAGCCACAACAAAACCTGGAGATATTGTTGCCGATTTCTTTTGCGGGTCTGGAAGCTGCCTTGCCGCTGCTGAGTCGTTTGGTCGGAAATGGATCGGCGCTGACCTTGGAAAGTTTGCCATCCACACAACGCGCAAGCGGCTTATCGGAGTGCAGCGTGGATTGAAGGCTGATGGCAAGGACTATCGCGCCTTTGAAATTCTCAATCTCGGTAAATATGAGCGTCAGCACTATGTTGGCGTGAATCCGAATCTGCGGGAGGCAGAGCAGCAGGCCCAGCTTGCCCAGAAGGAAGCTGACTTCCTTGATCTCATCCTGAAAGCCTATCGCGCAGAGAAGACAGACGGCTTTGCGACCTTTCACGGTAAAAAGGCTGGAAGGCTTGTCTCCGTTGGCCCGGTGAATCTGCCAGTGACCCGCCTCTATGTGGAAGAGGTAATTGGAGAGTGCCGACAGAAGCACATCACTCGCGTGGACATTCTCGGCTTTGAATTTGAAATGGGCCTCTTCCCGAACGTATTGGATGAAGCCCGTGCAAAGGGCATCGATATTGCGCCCAAGTACATTCCGGCAGAGGTCTTCGATAAACGTGCCGTCGAGAAAAACCAAGTTCGCTTCTACGATGTGTCGTTCATTGAAGTAAAGCCGCACGTCAAAAAGAACACCGTAGCAGTGGAACTAACAGACTTCTCGGTCTTTTACTCGCAAGGTTCGATTGACCATGCAGAAGCAAATCTAAAGAACGGGGCAAGCAAGACTGAGCTTCAAAAGGGCCAGATCGTCAAAGTCTCAAAGGACAAGAACGGCACCACGACGCGAGAGGTTCTGACAAAGAAGTGGTCAGATTGGATTGATTACTGGGCAGTGGACTTTGATTACGAGAGCAAGCGGGAGATTATTCGCAAAGCGATTGTGCCGGAGGTGCAAGTCAGCATTGCCGGGATGGAACCGCCCCAGATGGGCCTTGAAGCCTATGAAGAGGTCTGGACTGGGGATTACATCTTTGAGAATGAGTGGCAGGAGTTCCGCACAAGAAAAGACCGCACGCTGAAGCTGATGAGCGTAGCCAAAGAGTGCCCACCGGGACGGCGCAAGATTGCAGTGAAGGTTGTAGACATCTTTGGCAATGACACCATGACGATTGTTGAAGTGATGATAGGGGAGAAAAAGTAATGGCCCTGCATCCTGATTTTCCAACTTCGCCTTACACCATTCTTGACCCTTCAATCCGCTGGTTCCCTGCCGATGAAACTCTGCGAGAGACAAGCGCAGAAAAGCTGATGCCGCCTCTTGTGCCAGCCCTTCGTAAGAAAGTTAAGGAATGGCGGGAGGCTGACTATGCCGGAGCCACGGCCACCAGCAAGAGCCTGTTGCGCTGGTGGTTTCAGACAGAGAAGCTATGGCCTCAGCCGGACGGGACGCTGGGCGACTTCCAGTATTACTTTGCCCAGCGGGAGGCGATGGAAACGATTGTCTACCTGTACGACGTGGTAGGGGTCAAGGACAAGCACGACATGATGCGCTTTGACACCAGCGGTCTTGTCTCTGGCGGGATGTTCGATGAAAGCTGGCGGCGCTTTGTGGTAAAGATGGCAACAGGCTCCGGGAAGACAAAGGTACTAAGCCTTGCGCTGGCGTGGAGCTACTTCCACAAGCTCTATGAGCCGGACTCCGGGCTGGCGCGGAACTTCCTTGTCATTACGCCAAACATCATCGTGCTTGACCGTATCCGCAAAGACTTTGACGGGCTGCGAATCTTTCTGAAAGATGATCCAGTTGTGCCAGAGAACGGCATGGATGGGCGGTACTGGCGAGACGACTTCCAGCTAACTCTGCATATTCAGGACAATGTGCGCGTTACACAGCCGACGGGCAATATCTTTCTGACAAACATCCATCGCGTGTATTCGGGAGACGATATTCCGGCGACCGCCGAGGATGAAGACACGATGGATTATTTTCTGGGCAAGCGTCCATCGGGAGCAACCACGGACTCCAAAGTGGACTTGGGCGTGATCGTCCGTGATGTGAGCGAACTGATGATTCTGAATGATGAAGCTCACCACATCCACGATGACAAGCTGGCGTGGTTCAAATCCATACAGGACATACACAACAAGCTGCTGCAAAAGGGAGCCGAGCTTTCCCTACAATTGGATGTGACCGCAACCCCCAGAGCAAACAATGGCGCAATCTTTGTACAGACGATTGCGGACTATCCGCTGGTGGAAGCGATTGCCCAGAATGTAGTGAAACACCCGGTAGTGCCGGATGCCGCAAGCCGAGCAAAGCTGGTGGAGCGGCAGAGCGCAAAGTTTACAGAGAAGTACGCGGACTACCTAGACCTGGGCATAATTGAATGGCGCAAGGCATACGATGAACACGAAAAGTTAGGCAAGAAGGCCGTCCTGTTTGTGATGACGGATGACACACGCAACTGTGATGACGTTGCGGAATATCTGCGTGGGCACTATCCAGACCTAGCAGGGGACGCGACGATGGTGATTCACACCAACAAAAGCGGTGAGATTTCAGAGGCTACGTCCGGCAAGAACAAAGAGGAACTGGAGAAGCTACGCGCACAGGCAAACGCGATTGATAGCTGGGAGAGTCCGGCAAAGGCGATTGTCTCCGTAATGATGCTGAAAGAGGGCTGGGACGTTCGCAATGTAACAACGATTGTGGGGTTACGAGCGTATGCAGCACAGAGCAACATTCTGCCAGAGCAAACACTGGGGCGTGGTTTGCGAAAGATGTACTTTGGCGGGGCCGATGAATATGTGAGCGTGGTGGGCACACAGGCATTTATGGATTTTGTGGAGTCCATACGCGCTGAGGGCGTGGAACTTGACCGCAAGCCAATGGGCGAGGGTACACAGCCTAAGACTCCGCTGATGATTGAAGTGGACAATGAAAACGATAAGAAGAATGTAGACGCGCTGGATTTTGAGTTGCCGCGTCTGACTCCGCGTGTGTACCGCGAATACAAAAATCTCAGCGATCTAAACGTGAGCGCAATAGGCCATCAAAAGCTGATTTATAAGCAATTCAGCGAAGAGGAAAAGCGCGAGATTGTATTCAAGGATGTTGCCGACGGCCATATAACGCACACAACAATCATGGACACAGCAGGGATTGCAGACTACCAGAGCGTGATTGGTTACTTTGCCCAAACGACTATGAAGGACTTGCGTCTTGTCAGCGGGTATGACGTGCTATATGGCAAGGTTAAGGCGTTTGTGCGGGATGAGCTATTTGGACAGCACGTCGAACTTGAGGACGCAAACACGTTGCGCAATCTCTCTGAGATAGAGGTAACAAAGACGATTCTGGAGGGCTTCAAAAAGGCCGTCAACGCGCTAACCGTGAGCGAACGCGGGGATGCGGAGATTCGTGACCGCATCAAACTGCGGGAGACACGCCCATTTGTGGTGAAAGAACAGGGCTATGTTGTCTCTAAGAAAAGCCTCTTTAATCGCACAGTAGGGGACAGTGGCTTTGAATTGAAGTTTGCGAGTTTCCTTGAGGGTTGCGACGACGTGCAAGCCTACGCAAAGAATTATTTTGCCGTGGGCTTCAAGCTGGATTATGTCAAGGCTGACGGGGATATTTCCAATTACTACCCAGACTTCTTTGTGCGCAATACAAATGGTGAGGTTTGGATTGTGGAGACAAAAGGCCGTGAAGACTTAGACGATCCTCACAAGTGGGAACGATTGAAACAGTGGTGCAAGGATGCCAACAAAGCAGATGCAGGCCGCAAGTATCAAGCCCTCTTTTTGCGTGAAGAGGATTGGGACAAATACACGCCTAAGAATTTCCATGATGCAATTGCGACGGGTGAGAAGTAATTCGGCAGATTGAGGCGGTCAAGGTAATCAACTACTACGGGGATGAGTTGTTTAAGGTATTTGAAGTGTAAGGGGGGCGATATGACGCGTCATTACTCCACGAAGGACTTCTTCCGGCAGATGCCTAATAGCTTGCTCGCACGATACTTTGCAGGACAGGGTGTGCTTTCTGACCTTGATTTTGCAGCCATGAAGGACACGCAGCCGAAGGAATTGCTTGCGGCATGGCTGGACTTGCCGGATGACAAGCGCAACCGGATGGAAGCAGAATTCCGGGATATTTTAGAGATGAGCTGCGAGAAGGGCTTCTGCGCAATCCGCGATGAGGCGGAGTGGCAGTTACGCGCAGAGCCGCAAAAATTCACAGAATTTGTCGAAAAGTTGTCCGCGCTTGCCAGCCATTCCGAACGGGCCATCGTCACCTTCCTTGACCATTTTGAGTTTTGGGAGGGGGCAACCCTCTTTTATCACGCCGATTCGTTGTCGTATTGGCGCAAGCGGAAGAACCTGCCGCACACGCCGATTGCGTTGGACATGGCCAGCCGGGACGAATTGGCCAAAATGATAAGCGACTACTTTCACCATGCCGAGGGACGGGGAAAGAATTGCGTGGTTGAACTGCTCCGCCGTGGCGAACGGGATTATTTCTTTGCCTACCCCGAAGATTATTCGCAGGAGAGCATTGAGTGGGTGCAGGGGGAATTTGCCAGAAGGCCGCACAATCCTGCCTTTGAGGTGATCTATGTCTACTCGCAAAATGAAGGTTCGCTCGATCTGAATTTTCGTGGCTCGCGTAAAAACATGGAGCCGTTGCAGGCAATGTTCGCTACCGCAATTCTCAAGCTGGATGAACTGCCCACAGACCCGGATGATGAGAGGGTATACAACCTGTCTCCTCTGTTAAGCCGGGATTTTAGTTTTGTATTCGACACAGGCAGCGGCATTCAAAGCGTGTCCGTAAAGAAGCTGAGGCTTTCGTCCAGAGTAAAGAAAGGCGACCGCATCACGCTGGAAGCCAATGTGTCTTATGACTCAAAAGCGGTTTATGACTTACTGGATAAGATCAGCAAGTCCCTGTCTCTGTCTTTATACAGCGTCACGCTGGTAGAGCTGGCGGCAATGGTTCTGGTAGACGCGAAAAAACCCCCAAAGCCGGTAACGATTCGCATTACGCACCCGAATTCATGTTCATTGAAGTATGACGAATTGGATATGAAACTACGTGAGATGCTGGAAGCCTCTGGAATTGAGCCGAAAGAGCCTTTGCAGCGTGAATTGGCAGCCGAGACTGTGGAGACAATCCAGAGATGATGCCGCAGGATGCTTTGATCGAGTTGTTTGCCCGTTTGGGTGCAAGCAAAGGCGCGGCAGTGCTGGTCAATGACGCAGAGCTAAAGCGCTGGCCTGCTGAATCCATAAAAGCGATGAAAGACGCAAAGCTGCTGATGAAGGCGCAGCCAGCTTTGAGCGTAGTGTGCCCCGGATGCGAGCAGCAATGCGCCATGCCCGTGCATACGCTGGTTGGCAAGGCTAGCGGTCATCCCAGATCGTTTGTTGTCTGTGACAAGCGGGAGGACATCAATCGGGTGGATGTAGCGATTGAGCAGATGGCGCAGTGGCAACTTACGGGTACGGCGCTGGCTGATTTGCTTGCCGGACTGTTGGAGTTGCGGCGATCTGATGCGGGCAACGTGAGTGCTGGGCGCTGGGAGATTGGGGTACTCAAAGGCGCAAAAGGTTCCAGTCACGTGGTGCTGTCGGCAGATAGCGGGCTTTGCCTGAAAGTTGCCGGACATTCGGTGGAGTTGCCTGAGATTTTGACGCTGGAGAGCAAGAAGTTGAAGGTGAATAAGCGGACATTGATGCGCTTAGTAGATAAGCCCGTTGCGGGCGCAGGGGATGTGGAATCCGCAAAGCAGCGGCGGACAAGGCTGAAGAAGCGAGTGCAAGAGGAAAAAAGCAGAGGCAATAAAGCATTCCTGAAGGCGGTCGCAGAAGATGAACGCATTTCAGTCTCACGGCTGAAACAGCTTGTAGGCATAACCAGTCGGCCTAAAAAACATCACAGGCAATCCATTTGTTAGAGGGGTTAACTCATGTCTTCGCAAAGAATTGGGCTAGATCTTCGGCATGCAATTTGGTTAACACATAATCGGAGGTGCGCCTATTGCACCGAGCCTCTGTCTTTTGCTGAAGTCGATGTCGATCATGTAATTCCCGAAATTTTGAACGGTAAACCAGAATTACAAAAAATTCTAGCCAAACTGAACTTGCCTACCGATTTCGACATACACTCGCTTCTAAACTTTGTACCAGCGCATCGACGATGCAATTTAGCGAAAGCTTCAGACGTCTTTAATCCCGCATTTCCTTTTTGATTCATAATTATGAAACCCCGGAGCGTGATAATCGTCAATGTTTATGAGGGTGCGAACGTGGTGAGGACGCCCCG
>Ga0302277_1003584_pt1 | contig 10572 bp, 7 predicted proteins | sample III_Bog_N3_1_FD_198759 | JGI IMG/M metagenome (GOLD analysis project Ga0302277, IMG submission 198759) | Peat permafrost microbial communities from Stordalen Mire near Abisko, Sweden - III_Bog_N3_1 | ecosystem: Environmental > Terrestrial > Soil > Wetlands > Peat | place: Sweden: Abisko... | reverse complement strand
CAAGCGGCGGGCCGGGCAATCTAAACCAGCCAGACATTCCCAGTAATTGTCCATATCCAAAATATTAACTTTGCTTTGAAGGCAAGCGGCAGAGAGAGGACGTTTCTCATTCGATTGATCCGCCGCCTGGTCCCCGTCGAAAGCGGACGATTTATGATGTGGGTGGTGAGGCTTCGATGAAGGTTCTGAAAAATCTGCCGGTAGTGGTGGTTCTAATTTTTCTGGGTTGTGTTGCGTGTACGCGTTCGCACTCGCAGGCTACGCCCGCGCCTGAACCGGTGGAACTGGAAATTCAGGTGAGTACCCCGTTCCACTTTGTTGCGTACGGCGACGCGCGCTTCCATGATCCGAAAGACACGGAAGCGGCGAATCCGGCGGTGCGGCAGGCGCTGGTGCAGGCGATTGCCCAAGCCAATCCTGCGTTTGTCTCGTTCGGCGGGGATCTTGTTTACAACGGGTATGACAAGGCGGACTGGAAGGTTTGGGACAGCGAAACCGCGGTGTGGCGCGACAAGAAGATTCCGGTGTTTCCGGCGATTGGAAACCACGAACTTCATGGCGATGAAAAAGTGGCGCTGGGAAACTATTTCGAGCGTTTTCCTGAGTTGAAGAACAACCGCTATTATTCGGCCCGGGCGGCGAACACGCTCACTTTGGTGTTGGACAGTTCGCTTGACGAGCTTTCGGGGCCGCAAGGGCAGTGGCTTGCTGACAAACTCGATCATCTTCCGGGCGATGTAGACTTCGTCTTTATCGTTCTGCACCATCCTCCTTACACGAGTTCGTCGGATATGAAAATGACGGGCGGGGGGCATTCGGCGCGTTCGCAGGAGCAAGCGCTCGCCAAATCGCTGGAAGCGCGGCAGCAGAACCTCCGTGCCAGAATCGTTGTATTCTCGGGCCACGTGCACAATTACGAACGCCATGAGCACGGCGGGGTCACGTATTTTGTAACGGGAGGCGCGGGAGCGCACGCTTATCCGATTGACCGGGCGAAGGATGACCCGTTCCAGAGTAAAGATGTGAACTACCACTACCTCATGGTGGACGTGGACCGCGGCAGTTTGAAAATCACGATGCACCGATTGGATTTGACGAGCGGCACGGCGGTGTGGACGGAACCGGACTCGATCACGATATCGGCGCCGATGGCCAAGGGAGCAGCGCAATGAAAGTAGACGCACTTGTGTGAGACGAAGGTCCAGCGAAAGTGTGTATAGTGTTGCTCGTCTGAAAATGCTGATTTTGGAAAGGGCGACTGGGTGAGACGCTTTTTGGGGAGTTTTTTCGTTGTTCTCTTCGTTACATCCTTCCTGTTGGTTCACGCGAATGTCCTGTTATGGGCTCAGGGAACTTCGGCTGAGCGGGTCTTCTTTCATGCCAAGGTTTTTACAGGCGATCCGAGTAATCCGTATGCGGAAGCGGTCGCGATTCGGGGAAACGAGATTATCGCGGTCGGCAGCCTTCCGGAGGTGATGAAGGTTGCGTCGGCGAGCGCGGAGCGCGTCGATCTGGAGGGCAAGAGTCTTTTCCCCGGCTTCATCGATTCTCATAGCCACTCGGTTGACGGAGGACTCAATCTGATTTCGGCGGATGCGAGCGAGAAAGTGCAATCGCTCAAGGAACTTCCGGCCTTTGTCGCGGATGCGAAGAAGACGGGGAGGGGCATGCGGGGCGACATTCTCGAGGTTCTCGGGATACCCCTGGAGTTCTGGTCGCACGTGGACGTTCTCAATTCTGAATTTAGCACGGGTGTTTACGAGAAACAGAGCGTGCTGCTGCGTGGAATGGACGGGCACACCGCGTGGGCGAATCGAGCACTGTTACAGCGCGCTGGCATCACTTCAGATTTTCTAAAGAAACTCGCGCCGGGAGAGCGGAGTTACTACGGCATAAACAAAGACAAAGACAATTTGCAGCCAAACGGCTTTCTGGTGGACGCGGGCACGGAACAGATTGAGCCATTGCTGCCGAAAGCGAGTCCAGAGCGTTTACTTGCGGCGGGGCGGGCTGCGCTGCAATACAACTACAGCCTTGGAATCACTGCCTGGCTTGATCCGCTGGCTAGTGATGATGTTTTGCAAGCCTACAAATTGCTGGCCGATCGCGGCGAGTTAACTTCGGAAGTTGTGGCGTTCCCCCAGGTCTTCGGCAAAGATGCGGCGGCGGAGCTCGCGGGCGTCCAGAAGACGCGCGAGATTTACAAGAATGTTCCCCATCTGCACGTGACTGGGATTAAGGTTTTCGCGGACGGAGTGGTGGAGTTTCCTTCGCAAACGGCGCACCTGAGCAAGCCGTACAAGAACACGGGGCGCAACGGCGACCTGCTTTTCGATCCGAAGAAATTTGCCGAGTTGTGCGTGGAAGCCGATAAAGAGGGATTGATCATACACGTACATGCGATCGGCGACGGAGCCGTGACGGCGGCGCTGGATGGGATCGCCGCGGCGCGTCGAGCCAATGGAAACTCTGGACTTCCGCATACGATCACGCATGAGCAGTTCGTCGGGCCGGAAGACTTTCCGCGCTTCCGCGAACTCGGGGTTGTGAGTGCGTTGCAGCTCTTGTGGGCGGATGCGAGCCAGGACACGATTGAGATTGTGAAACCGTATCTGGACGCGGATATTTATAAGTGGCAGTATCCGGCGCGATCGATTCTCGACAACGGGGGAGTTATTTCGGGCGCCAGTGACTGGCCGGTTTCGAGCGCAAACATTTTTTGGGCCATCTATCAAGCGGAGACGCGGAAGGGTCCGGAAGGGGTGCTGGATCCTGCGCAAGCCATGCCACGCGAAGCGATGTTCTACGCCTACACGCGGAATTCGGCTCGGGCTATGAATCTGGATTCCATTGGAACGATCGCGGCGGGTAAGCGAGCAGATTTGGTCTTGCTGGACCGAGATGTGTTGACGATTTCTCCGGAGGAGATGCGGGAGACGAAGGTGCTGTGGACGGTGGTCGGTGGCAAGACGGTATATCGGGCGAAGTGAGGCAAGGCGCAGCGGGATTAAGTTTTTCCGCTTAAAAGAACGGCCAGGAGTTCCAACTCGCTGGCCGCTTTCTTGTCTTCTTGGGTTAGTTAACGTTGAAGGTGACGGATTGCGAGGCTGTGTTATCGAAGGTGTCCACGACAACGAACGCAGCTGTATGTGATCCCTTTGTGAGAGTCGTTGTAATCTTCAGTTGATCCTCGAGATACTCACCAACTTTTGCGCCATCGATCCAGAGTTCCATACGTTTGGCGACGCCGTTAAAGGCATTGCCTGCGGCCTTGAAAGTGTAGGTAGCACCGATCTTCTGTCCGTCTGTTGGATTGCAGACATGCACGCTGAGTGCGTTCTCCGGTGGAGGATCGCAGTTGGTTTTGGCGCTTTCGTTTAAAAGGACGAGAGCTCCGGAACCGCCATTTCCGTAACTGGCATCCCACGCGACTCCAATATCGTGGCGAGAATCGAGATTAAGGTCGCGGACGAAGGGGAAGGTTTCTGCGGCTCCGTAGGCGGGCAGGCTCTGGTAGCGCTGGAAGGTTCCATTTCCGTTGCCGAGCATGTAAGCGGTCAAAGGAACGCCGTTGCGTTCGTCGCCTCCCACCAGCACGATGTCATCCTTAAAATCACCATTCAAGTCGCCCGCGGCAATGAAAGTGAAATACTCATCGGTGCTCGCGACTTGGGGCTTGGTGGAGACCAAAGCTCCATCCTTATATTGGACCGTGTCCACATAGTAGGTGATGGGTCCGCCCGGGCCTTGAGTGACTTGGTTCAACACAGCCAAGGTCTGGATGTGGTCACCGAAAAAATCGCCAACCGCCAACCCTCCGGTAACTGGAACGTTCTGGGGTGACACGAGGGCAGATTGGAAAGTTCCATCTCCGTTGCCAAGATAAACGACGAGATAGCCTCCACTAAGAAGCGCGATATCTTGCTTGCCGTCGGCGTTGAAGTCCCCGGCGACGATGGCGCCGCCACCGAAAGTCGGAAGCAGAGCCGATCGTTTGAATTTGCCGTTGCCGAGTCCGAGAAAAATCTGGGTGTTAGCTCCCCCTTTTTGTGCGTAAGCCGACACGGCAATATCGGGGATGTGATCGCCATTGAAGTCGGCCATGGTGATGAATTGCGCCTCACCATCGAGTTTGATGTTTGTGCCCGGCTGAAAGGTGCCGTCCCCGTTGCCGAGGAGGATGGTGACATTCTGGTTTAGAGCGGAGGGACTGCCGCCGATCACAAGGTCGAGTTTGCCGTCGCCAGTGACGTCCGCAGCGAAAACCTGGCCAAGATTCTCCGGAATGCTTTGGCTGACTGGACTGGCAAAACCGCCGGACCCGGTACCCGCATAAAACGAGAGTGTGCTGGTGTTAATTGTGACCAGGTCGAGGATGCCGTCGTTGTTAAAGTCGCCGTTGGCAATGGAATAGGTATCGAGTCCGCCGGAGACGGAACTGTAGGTGTTCGAGGTGAACTGGACTTGAGAGGTAGCGGAATTGGGGAGTGCGCAGGCCAAAACTGCCGCGAATAGGAACGAGAGTGCTTGGTGATGACGAAACATATACAGCCTCAAGGCAAGATCTGCCGCATGGTTCAGATGCCGAGTTTGAACGGGCTGTTGGCGAGTCGATCGAACAGCGATGGAAAGGCGTATGCTTCCAGAAATAACCCGAGCTGATCGAGGTTCGCGGGACGATTGGTTAAGACGACGATGGCTCGACGCTCGACGAAAGAAGGCGAGATGAAATCTTTAACGCGTCGCAATTTCATGCGGATGAGTGCAGGCTCGGTGGTCGCGGGCGCTGCGGCGAAGATGACACTATTGGAACCCGCCGCGTTGTGGGGACAAGGGGGCCCGATCGCGGCGAGCGATCGCGTGCGGTTTGCGGCAATCGGAACGGGGACTCGCGGCTGCCAACTACTGGAGGCGTCTTTGCTGGTGCCGGGAGCGGAGTGCGTCGCGGTGTGTGATCTCTATGACAGCCGCCATGAGGCGGCACGGGAGACGCTGATGATGCAGGTTCCGGCGACCCGCAATTACCGGGAAATTCTCGACCGCAAAGATGTGGACGCTGTCATTGTGGCAGTCGCCGATCATCAGCATCGCCGAATTGTGGTGGACGCGTGCGCCGCGGGCAAAGATGTGTACTGCGAGAAGCCGATGTCGCACACGGTGGAAGACGGCTTCGCGATGGTAGACGCGGTGCGCAGAGGAAACCGGATGATGCAAGTGGGCAGCCAGCGCGTGAGTTCCATCGTTTACGAAAAGGCGCGGGACATCTATGCGTCGGGAGCGCTTGGCGAGGTGTTTTTTATAGAGGGATCGTCCGATCGCAACTCGCCCAGCGGGGCGTGGGTCTATCCGATTCCATCCGATGCGAACGAACAGACGATTGACTGGAATGCGTTTTTGGAGGGCGCGCCGAAACGGCCGTTCGACGCCGCGCGCTTTTTCCGCTGGCGCTGTTTCGCCGACTACGGCGAGGGGCTGGCGGGTGATCTTTTCGTGCACCTGCTGTCGGGAATACATTTCATCTCCGGGACAAATGAAGCTCCGATGCAAGCCCAGACGAGTGGCGGACTGTTTCGCTGGAAAGACGGGCGGGACTTTCCCGATCTGATCGAGACACTGTATGACTATCCGAAATTTCGGGTGGCGCTGCGCTGCAATCTGAACAATGCCGGGGGCGAGCCGATCAAGTTTCACGGTACGAAGGGCACAATGGAAATCAACGGGCAGACCTTGACGTTTATCCCACAGGACATTAGTCCGAAGCCGGAGACATATTCGATACTTGGTTGGCCGATACGGCTGCGCAAGGAATATGCGGCGCAGTGGAAGGCGGAGCATCCCCAGCCGAGTCCGCTGGAATATCAGGCAGTCGAGGCGGAGACCTTTAGCGCGCCGGAAGGCTATAGCGACGTCGCGGCCCACGAGGCGAATTTCTTCAACGCGGTGCGTACCCGCAAGCCGATTGTCGAAAACGAAGAGTTTGGCAACCATGCGGCGATCGGGTGCCATTTGGCTAATTATGCGTACTTCAGGAAGACGATTGCGACCTGGGACGCGGCGAAAAATACGATTCGCGGTTAGTTGCGTGTTCGTCGGCATCGAAAGAGAACGTAAGTCTGGGATAAAAGTTGCGGAGACTCGTGAGGACAATATGAGAAGCATATCGAGAAGAACATTCTTGAAGACGGCGTCGGCCTCGGTTGCCGGAGCGGCTTTATGGCCGGGCGTACCGCGGCTGATGGCGAATGCCTTGGGATTGCCGGTCGGGTTACAACTCTACTCGGTGCGAGATCTGTTGCCGAAGGATTACGAAGGTACGCTGCGGCAATTAGGGGCGCTCGGCTATCGCGAAGTGGAGGCGGCTGGATTCTTCGGGCACACTCCTGCGGAGGTGAAGCAGGCGATGGAGCACGCCGGCTTGCATTGTGTCAGCGCGCATTATCCGCTGAAGGATCTGCTGCCGAAGCTGGATGAAGTGATTCAGTTCGGAAAAGACCTGGGGCTCACCTATATCGTGTGCGCGGCGCCATGGTTGAAAGATCCGTCAAGCGTGAAAGACCCGGGGTCGCGGGCGGCACGAGATGCGATGACGCTCGAAGACTGGCGATGGAATGCAGAGCAGTTTAATCGTATTGGCGAGCGCGTGCATGCGGCGGGGATGCGCTTTGCTTACCACAATCACACGGCCGAATTTCGGTCAAAAAATGGCGTGGTCTTCTACGACGAGTTGCTGCGCGTGACGGATCCTGCGCGAGTCGCAATGGAAATGGATTGCGGCTGGGTCGTCGTGGGTGGTAAGAATCCGGTGGACTACCTGACGCGCTATCCGAAGCGTTTTTCGATGTTGCACGTGAAGGACTTCAAGATGACGGCGTCGACGACAGCCGCCGCGCCTCCGCCGTCGACCGAAATGGGTCACGGCACAATCGACTATCGCCCGATTTTCGAGGCGGCTAAGAAAGCAAGCATCGAACACGCGTTTGTGGAGCAGGAGGAATTTGACATGCCTCCGATGGAGGCTTTGAAGATCGACGCCGACTATATGCGAACGTTTGCGATGTGAGAGAGACAATTGCAAGGCTCGGAGCGGGCGCATGGCACGAAATGAATATTGTCGACGAATCGATGCTGTTGGTGGTGACAAGACTGCTCACTTTTGATTCGCCAGCAGTTGTCCCTTAACGCCTGCGGGGGCCTCGCAGATGTGCCACCGTCCCAGATTGGCGAGAAAAATGTGATCACGATTCGGGCCGCCGAAGGCGATGTTCGTCGGCCGGGCAATGGTCGTACCTGCCGGATCATTCGCGACGAGTTGAACCTTTCCGTTGGGAGATACCTTATAGACGTTGTCGGAAGCGTAACAGGTGACCCACAGATTGCCCGCGACATCAAACGCCAGGCCGTCGGGAATGCGCGCGAGTTTCGACGCATAAACTCCGGGCTTTCCGGCTGCGCCATCGGCGCGAATCTCGATTTCCAGCACGTTGTCACGAGTGCTCTGGACAACATAGAGAAATCGATCGTCCGCGCTCAGCGCCAACCCGTTGGCAAAGGAGAAGGGGCCAGCGAACATCTCGATCTGGCCGTTTTTACGCAAGCGGTAGACGCAACCGTTGGTCGCGCCCCAGTCTCCGGAATCAGAAAAGTAGAGATTGCCTTCCCTATCGAATACCGAAAAATTTGGCGTCTTCAGCTTGCGTGTGCCGCAACAATGCCATGAATCGAGAATGCGCCCTTTTCGATTCACGCGAAGCAAACTGTGCAGTGCGGGGTTGCAGACATACAACTCCTGATCGCGAGAAAACGTGAGTCCGAGACAGAAGCCGCCTACGCTTGCGACTTCCTGCACACGACCCTTGCGCTTGATGCGATAGATCTGACCCAGTTCGCCGCCCGCCCAGAGAGTGCCATCCGCATCGAAAGCGAGGCCCTCGGGGTGATCGAGGCCTTCGGCAAAGTAGCTAAACTTTTGAAGAGGGATGAGGGGGCGCATGACCTTTTACACGCTTATTCTTTTTCCCGACAGGCGAACATAGTACCGTGAGGGAGTCGCTGTCAATCAAGGAAGAATCAGACTGGTCTTGCCAGGAAGGTAGTTTGCGCCATAACCATTCGGATGCGTAAGTCGAGTTTGGCTTGACGATTGGAGTGGAGCTCGGGAAGATGATGGTGATGTAATCTTTCCCTCGCCGGTGATTGAAGAGTTTTTTCTTTTCGCCGAACAGGACGGCGTGACTTTCTATGTTCCACAGCAAGACGAATCTCGCGGCGCAAGAGCGAAGCCGTCCACGTGGGTGAGGGTCGCCGCGCAGATCGAGTCCGAGACTCGAAGCCCACTCTGGCCCGGAGACTCGGCCTGTTCGACGCGACGATGCTGGTTATGGGAGGCATCGTCGGCTCCGGAATCTTTATCAACCCTTACGTAGTGGCGCAACAGGTTCACACGCCGGCGCTGATACTAGGAGCCTGGATTTTTGGCGGCGTCATCGGGATCGGTGGCGCGTTCATCTGGGCCGAACTAGCGGCGACGCTTCCGGAAGTCGGTGGCCAGTACGCCTATCTGCGCGAGGCCTATCATCCCGCGGTTGCGTTTCTGTACGGATGGGTTCTACTGCTCGTCATTCAAACGGGAGGCATGGCGGCGGTATCCATTACTTTCGCCCGTTATTTTATCGAACTTACCGGCCTGCAAATTTCCGATTGGATCATCGCGACGGCCGCGCTCGCGATTCTCACCCTCGTCAATTGTCTCGGGGTAAAAACGGGAGGTCGTACGCAGAGCGCTTTCATGGTTATGAAAATCGCAGCCATCGCCCTCCTGGTAATCGCGGGCGCGTTTCTGGCGGGACGCCACGTCCCCTTGGTTACCGCGACCGAGCGCCACACCTCGCTCACATCTTTTGGAGCAGCCATGGTTCCGGTGCTCTTTGCCTACGGCGGGTGGCAGACAGCGAACTTCCTCGCAGCCGAAGTGAAAGAGCCGAAGAAAAATCTTCCACGCGGATTGTTGCTCGGCGTTTTAGGAGTCGTTGTACTTTACTTAGCGGTGAACTGGGTTTGTCTCCGCGCGCTGGGCCCGCAAGCTTTAGCGGCGACGAGCACGCCTGCAACGGCAGTGATGCGGCTGGCGCTGGGGCAGCGCGGCGCGACTTTTATCGCCGCAGCAATCGCAATTTCGACTCTCGGATTTCTCAGCCAGTCGATTCTGACGGCGCCTCGTGTTTACTTTTCCATGGCCGATGATGGTCTGTTCTTTCGCGCCGTAGCGTGGCTCGATCCCCGCACCCGCGTTCCCGTCGTAGCGATCATCCTGCAAAGTGTCTGGACGATTGTCATTGCCCTGTCGGGACGCTATGAACAGATTTTGAATTACGTGATCGCAATGGATTTCTTATTCTTCGGGCTGACCGCGACGACAATCTTCGTCTTCCGAAGTAGAGCTGTGCGCGGGGAGATGAACGCCAGCGACGGTTATCGCGTGCCGGGCCATCCCGTCACTACGGTGTTGTTTGTCGCGATATGCTGGTGGGTTGTGGGGAACACAATCTATCGCTATCCGGAGAACAGTCTCATTGGTTTCGTTCTGCTGCTGGCGGGGATTCCGGTCTACTGGCTGTGGAGCCGGCGCAACGCGAATCATAGAATTTCATCGCAGTAATTATGATGAATAAGTCATGAACGAATCACGATCGGCTGCGGTGTCTCAATATCTGGCTTGGGCCAAATTGCACTCCGAAGCGCGCTTTAATCTGGCGGTTAGTGGAGTGGCGGATTATCCGCTGGCAGAACTTCCAGTGCGCATCGAGGCCCTCGAGATTGGAGGCACGGGTCCTTATGGCTTTCGGCCGCTGATGGAGCGCCTGGCAGCGAAATCGAGAGTGCCTGAGGAATGCGTGGTTTACACTCACGGCACGTCGATGGCGAATTTTATCGCGCTCACCGCATTGGTCGGCCGGGGCGATGAGGTATTGGTGGAGCGTCCGTCCTACGATCCGCTGCTTACCGTTCTTGATCACATCGGCGCCAAGGTGGGTCGCTTCGAGCGACGCGCGGACAAGGGATTTCGTCTCGGCCTGGGAGAATTGGAGCGCAACCTGACGCCACAAACGCGGCTGGTGGTTTTGTGCAACCTGCACAATCCCAGCAGCGCTTTTACCGACGAAAAGACGATGCAGCAAGTGGGCGAAATGGCGGCCCGCGTGGGAGCGCGCGTTCTAGTGGACGAAGTCTATCTGGAAACACTCTTCGATCAGCCTTGGCGGTCCGCTTTTCATCTGGGACCGAACTTTGTCATCACCAGCAGCCTCACGAAAGCCTACGGACTAAGCGGCATTCGATGTGGATGGATTCTGGCGCAGCCGGAACTGGCGCGACGGATGTGGCAGATCGTCGATTTCACATACGGAAGCCCGGTGCATCCGGCGGAACTTCTTGCGGTGATCGTTCTCGACAATCTTGGTCGCGTGCGCGAGCGTGCCCGTGCGCTACTGGAGCCCAACCGCGTATTGCTCAACCAGTTTCTTGCGAGCCAACCCGATCTCGATTGTGAGCCCAGCCGTTTTGGGACGACGGTGT
>Ga0302277_1003581_pt1 | contig 10580 bp, 5 predicted proteins | sample III_Bog_N3_1_FD_198759 | JGI IMG/M metagenome (GOLD analysis project Ga0302277, IMG submission 198759) | Peat permafrost microbial communities from Stordalen Mire near Abisko, Sweden - III_Bog_N3_1 | ecosystem: Environmental > Terrestrial > Soil > Wetlands > Peat | place: Sweden: Abisko... | reverse complement strand
TTCACTCGCTAATGTGCGGGCTGTGGCTTTGCCTATGCCGAGCGGATCGCGTCCTCATTTTTGTGCTAATTTGTGCTACCAATTCTGAATTGCGGTATTTTCGATGCTTTTAGTGTGTTGAAGAATCAATAACTTACAATTATTCAATATGCGGTTCTAGTTCGATCCCCACTAGCCGCCCCAAATTAGAATCAATCGACAGTGCCATTCTTTGAGTAAATTAGTTTGCCGATCGTATAAAGATCAACGAATTCGTGCGCGAGCACGCTCCCTGAATTTGATTTCACTCTCCTTCGGTCTCAATTCCAACACCAGGCGTGCCATAGATATTCTGTTCTGACCGAAATCTTTGTTTACAAATCCCATTCCAAGCCGCATAAGGGTATATGAGGCTGTCAGTCAATTGAATCCGGAATCGCTGCCGCATGGTCCATCCTCTGGCTGATCGATCGCCGCGCTCAGCAGCCATTTCTTTTTTCAGGCACACTCGCCGTTCGGGCAGCGCACTTCTCCGTCATCATCTGTTGCGCCGCCGCCATCGCCTGCTGTTGCCGCGCGATTCGCGTTCAGCCGAGTGTCGCTTTGCGCTCCGATTGATCGTGGGGGTCGGTTTCTGCGCGCTTTGGCGTCCCCATTACAGATGTGCTTCAAAGTCGTACATTTCGCATCGCGCGATTCACGACTGATGTTTCCCCGCCGATAGCCAATCCATGAAGAAAAGATCAGTGCTTGCGATGCTGATACGCGTTGGCGTTGCAATGGGGATTCTGAACTTTGCGGTGTTGACGTTTTCGCAGTCGCAGGTTGATCCCGACCTGATGTCGATGAAACTGGAAGACCTGTCGCGGGTAAAGGTGTTCAGCGCCTCGCGCCATTTTGAGGACGTACGCAGAGCGCCATCCTCAGTGAGCATTATCACCGCCGCCGACATTCGGCGTAACGGCTGGCGAACGCTGGGCGATGCATTGGGAAGTCTGCGCGGATTCTATACATCTTACGATCGCCTTTATCCCTACCTCGGGGTCCGCGGCTTTATGCGGCCCAGCGATGACAACAAGCGCATCCTGCTGCTGGTCAACGGCCACCGCCTGAACGAAAACGTCTATGATGGCGCGTATATAGGAACCGCGTTCTCCCTCGATCTTGACCTGGTCGATCACATCGAAATCGTGCGTGGGCCCGGTTCGTCGCTGTTCGGCAGCAATGCCATGTTCGGTGTGATCAATGTCATTACCCGCAGCCCGGGCACTGAGGCGGCAATTGAATCCTCAGATGACACCGGCTCATTCCAGTCGCGAACCGAGCGCTTCACTTTGACGGCCGGAAGCGGGAACCGGTCGGCCCTGCTTTCAGCGTCGTACCTGCACGATCCCGGCAACCCATCCCTGTTCTTCCCGCAGTTTGCCTCCCCATTCACCAACAACGGATACGCAGTTGATATGGATGGAACTCGCCTCGACTCGGTTTTTGCAGATTTGCGAAACGGCAGTTTTCGACTGCAGGGCGCATTTTCCGACAACGTCAAGAAGTTTCCCACGGCCGTCTTTGGCGCCTTGTTCAACAATCCCCTCGACTGGCAGGAAGATGTGCGCGGTTATATCGATGCCAGCCTGCACAAAACGGCGTGGTCGGGAACCGACATCGATCTACGCATCTTCTACGATGCATACGATAGCAACGGTAGCGGCGCATTCCAGGTACCCTGGTATGCCGGAACGGCCCAGGCATTTGAGAAGGGCCGCGGAGACTGGGCCGGAACGGAAGCAAACCTGACCCGCGAGTTTGGTCCGCACCGGATTACAATAGGCGCCGACTACGAATGCAGCATGCGCATTCTTCAGCGGGACGTGGTTGTGGGGTTGGGCGATCTATCACGAGTGAATGACACACCATGGCGCGCTGCCGCTTATGGAGACGCGGAGTTTAATTTCACTCCCAGCCTTATCATTCATGCCGGGGGTCGCTTCGACGAGTACAGCACATTCGGCGGGGCTGTTAGCCCCCGGCTGGCACTGGTCTACCTGGCCGGCACACGCACAGCCGTCAAGTACATCCTGGGGACTGCGTTCCGCGCTCCCAGCGCCTACGAGCAGTTTTATAACGACCCCGTCAACATTCTTCCGCCGCCGATCAAACTTCGACCGGAACGGATTCTCAGCAACGAACTCGTGATGGAGCAGAACCTTCGCCCCTGGGTATCACTCACAGTCGACGGATATTACAACGAGTTGCACAATCTGATTGACGAAGTTCCAGCCGGCAGCACCGCAATGGAATGGTTTGTGAACGACGGGCGAGTTCATGCGGTGGGACTGGAAACAGAGGTCGCTGCTGAACGCAGTTCCGGAATGGGCGTGCGCATCAGCTACACAGCCACTGCGGCAACCGACGGAGTTACCAATATGCACGTGGCAGACTCGCCCGTGAGCCAGGTGAAGCTGAACGGAAAATCGCCTTTGTTGAGGCACGCCTTCGCGTCAGCCGAGCTCTTGTATATGAGCGCCATGACAGACGATAGCGGAACGCGCGTGCCCTCATACGTGCTGCCCAACTTTACCGTCGCTACAAACCCGCTGTGGGGCGGCTGGGTCTTTTCTTCCAGCATGTACAACGCGACCAACCGCCGCTGGTTCTCCCCAGCAGGCCCAAATGCTCCCGAAGACCAGGTCCAGCAAGACGGCCGGACATGGCGTTTCAAGGTGACCTACCGGATCCCCGTCGGTGGCGATCGAGGCAGTAGATGAGTGCGGTGCGAGCACACAGGCTGAGAGCGCTGGCGCTCCTGGTTTTTCTTGCGGCGGTTATGTTTCCGACAGCGCCAACCCAGGAACGTGATGAGCGCGCTGTAAGAGTAGCCTACCTCTACACCCTGATCAAGTTCGTCGATTGGCCAAATCCGCAGAATGACTTGCTGATCGGCTTTGTGGGCTCTCCCGCCACCGGGCAGACGTTGTTCAAATCGCTCGATGGCCGCAAGAGCGACGCTCGCACGTTGCACGTGGCTATCTCTCCCACCGATGAGCAACTCGGGAAATGCGGAATTCTCTACTTCGGCGACGCCTCGGAAGAGGATGTCCGCAAGACATTGCCAAAGGTCGAGGGCCGGCCTGTTCTTACGCTCGGAGAAACCGACTCATTTCCGCGACGCGGCGGCATGATCGGCCTGGTCAAGGCCGAGGATCACATCGAGATCGTAGTCAACCTTCCATTGGCGCAGCGTTCAGGCATAAAGATTAGCTCGCGTGTTCTCAACCTGGCCACCATTGTGCGGCAGGGTGGGGAGGGCTGAGATGCGCATTCGAGACGGCAATAGCTTCGCGCACAAAATGACTTGGGTCGCACTGGTCACCAGTGCGATCGCATCCGCTACGCTCATGGCAAGCTTTCTGGCATACGACCTGGTCAGCGCTCGTACTCAGATGCAAAAGCATCTCGACGCTCTTGCCGAGGTGGTTGGGCAGAACTCTACTGCGGCCCTCATGTTCGATGACAAACCTGCAGCCCTCGAGATGCTTGAAGCGTTGCGAACAGAATCCGCTGTCGTCTCCGCATGCCTGTATTCTCCGGCGGGAAATCTCTTTGCTCAATATCTGCGTCAAGTTGCCGTGCGGCCGTGTTCCAAAATGGCGGGAGAATGGACAACGCCAGGCACGTTTGACGCGGCAATACGCAGGCTGGAACGGAAAGGAGATTTCGCTGGGACCATTTACATCGAATCGGACCTCACCGATCTGCGAAAAATGTGGTTTGGCCTCTGTTGCATCGCCTGCGGGCTGCTATTTGCGGCGCTCATCTTGAGCACTTTTTTGGGTTCGATCTTACAGCGCCGGATCCTGCGGCCTATTGATGAATTGTCGCAAGCCATGCATGTGGTTACAGCGCGCCACGATTTCAGCGCCCGTGTTTCCCCTGCGGGAGAGGACGAAATCGCATTACTGGGGCGTGGATTCAATTCCATGCTGGGAGAGTTGGAAAGGCATGCCAGGGATGAAGCCGCCTTTGAGGCAAAACTCCAGTACCAGGCCCTCAATGACGAACTCACCGGCCTTCCCAATAGACGACTGATGGCCGATCGTCTTACGCACGCCCTGGCGGTAGCCGTGCGCGAACTCAATTGTGTAGGTCTGCTGTACATTGACCTGGATGGTTTCAAGCTTGTCAACGATAGCCTCGGCCATCTGGTCGGAGACCTGTTGCTGACCGAAGTCGCCAAGCGGCTTCGATCGCGAGTCAGGGAATCTGACACGCTTGCCCGGCTTGGTGGCGACGAATTCGCCATTGTCATGGGCGGACTGATATCGAAGGAACAGCCTGGCCGGCTTGGAAACGAACTTCTGGAAGTTCTTGAGGCGCCATTCTGCGTCGAAGAACACGAGATCAGGATTGGGGCCAGCATCGGAATCAGTCTTTTCCCCGATCACGGAGTTAGTTCTGTCCAGTTGTTGCAGAACGCCGATAGCGCAATGTACGCTGCCAAGCGCGCAGGCAAGAACCAGGTGGCGTATTTTTCGCAAGGGCTGGGAACATCAGCTCGAGAGCGACTGAACCTGGAGCACGAATTGCGCTCCGTTCTGGAGCATGGCGGAATCACAGTTTCTTATCAACCCGAATTCGAGCTTGCCTCTATGAATATCGTGCGTTTCGAGGCGCTGGCTCGCTGGAATCACCCTACGCTCGGCCAAATTCCGCCCGTTAAGTTCATTCCCATTGCCGAGGAGGCTGGACTGATTGTCGAACTTGGCGCTCACATATTGGAGACAGCGTGCCGCGAAGCCGTACGATGGCAATGTGCCGCTTCGAGTCCTATACAGGTTGCGGTTAATGTTTCCAACATCCAATTTGCTCGCGAGACCTTTGTGGATGAGGTTGCCGAAGTTCTGCGCATCACCGGCCTTGCTCCTGCTTTGTTGCAGATCGAACTGACCGAGTCCGTCATCGTGAACGGCATAGAGCACACAGCCAAGGCGATGAACCGCCTATCAGAGATGGGCGTGTCGATGGCAGTCGATGACTTCGGTACCGGCTACTCCTCACTCAGTTACCTGCCGAACCTGCCATTCCGCTCGCTCAAGATCGACCGCTCATTTATTCAGGAATTGGAGCATCGTACCGATCTGAAGAATATGATTGGTTCGCTTGTCATGCTGGCCCACAATTTAGGAATGAACGTGATTGCCGAGGGAGTGGAAACCCGCGCACAGCTCGATTTAATCGAGAAGTTGGGGGGGAATGAGGTCCAAGGCTACTTGCTTGGAAAGCCGATGCCTGAGCCTATGGCGTTCATTGAGGCGCACAGGGAAGAGCAGAAGTCAGAAGTCGTTATCGGGCAAAGCAAAAGCGTACAGTGGGAATTCTCTGAGAACGCGGCGACGCCAAGAATGAGCGTCACTGAACATGTGGTTTGATCCCCGGTGATTGACTGCACGGCCGTACCTCGCTATTTTCCGTGCCACCCCAGTCAACAGGAGTCGAAATGTGGCGAGCGCAGATACATCGGCAAAATTCATTCATAATTGGTTGCTGCCTGCAAAGGCTTCCGAGTGCCTAGGTTTCGGTGTGCCGTTAGTATCCCACTGCACTTCCTGGTGATTGTTTGATTCGTGGTGCCCGAGGAAAACCGCAGTTCGCCAAGTCGGTTAATATCGGCTTTACCATTTCCGATTTTCCGTCTTCGACTCTTATCCCACCGTCGCCCGCAGTTCCACCTTTTTCGTCTCAATCGCCAACTTCGTCGATATTACCGTTGGCCAGTGCACGATCGAAGTCGCCTCAATCTCAATCAAGCCCGCCTTCCTAGTCGATTGAACAATCGCTTGCGCAAGGCCGCTGAATAACGACCGCTTCGGCTGCTTGTCACTCTCATGACAGTTCGGATCACCGTTCCCCACACCGATCAGTACGCCATCGCCGCTCACTTTAAAGTTGACCAGGTCTGAAGCTGTTGGAATTGCCCTTCCCGCGCTGTCGATCGCTTCCACTGTAATCACCACTACATCTTCGCCATCTGCGTTGATCATTGCGCGGTCAGCGAGGAGCCTTAGCGCGGCAATTGCGCCAGTTGTTTCACGTTTCTCAGTGAGAAGCAGTTTTCCGCTTTTCCATCCCTGCGCTTCGATCACGCCCGGCTCGTAGCGCGTCTTCCACTCCACGTGACCAAGCCGAGGAACCTTCTGCCGTCCCGCGCTTTTGCCGTTCACCAGCAGTTCCACCTCATCGAGGTTGGAGTACACCCATACTGGAATTTCGTCGCCTGCTCTACCCTCCCAATTCCAATGTGGAAATAGGTGCAGCACTGGCTCCTTCGTCCACCACGCTTTGTAATAGTAGTAGGTGTCTTTGGGGAATCCGCATGTGTCCACCGCGCCGTACTGCGAGTTGATCGACGGCCATCTGTAGGGATCGGGCTCGCCTCGATAGTCGAATCCCTCCCACGCAAACCCGCCGGCAGCCCATTCGCGCTTGCCGTAAAAAGTCCACCACGCTTCGGCTGTCTCGCCCCAGTCGGCGGGGTTCACGTCGTAGGCGCTTAAAGTGTTGCGTAGTGGATCGGTTTGGTAGACGCCGCGAGTCGAAGTTGCGCTCGCTGTCTCCGATCCAAAGATTGGCCGCGTGGGATGTTTTTTGTGAAAGCGGTCGATAAGGTCAAGGGCGTAGTTGAACCCGATGACGTCGAGCGCATCAGATGGTCCCTTTTCGTTGTCGCCGTGCACGGCAGCAGAAACCCCGCGGGTAGGGTCCAGTTCATGGCATCTTCTCACCATGGCCTTCGCGATCTTCACGCCTTGTTCCGCTTCATCGCTTTGCAGATGCGCCTCTTCATTGCCGATGGACCACAGAATGATGCAAGGTGAGTTGCGATAGCGCTTGATCATCACTTCGAGCTGCGCGAGTCCTTCCGGGCTGGAGCTCATTTGCCGTGTCTCGCACATCATCATCATTCCCATGTGCTCGCAAGCCTCAACAAGCTCAGGTGTCGGCATGTTGTGCGAGGTGCGCACGGCATTGCAGCCCATGCCCTGCAACACTCCGATGCGGAACGCCTGCAACCGGTCGGGCAACGCCATTCCCACTCCGGCATGATCTTGGTGGTTACAGGTGCCTTGGATCTTCAGCTGCCTACCGTTGAGAAAGAATCCGTGGTCGGCGTCGAAACGGACAGCGCGCACGCCAAATGTGATGCGCTCTGCATCGCGCGTCTTGTCGCCTGAATTGACCGTAACAATAGCGGTGTAGAGATTGGGTGCCTCCACTGACCAATACGCCGGCCGCGCTATCTTTGCCGTCGCCTCAAAGCGCACAGTTTCATCGACGGCGATTTGCTGAGCAGACGCAACGGCCGCCGCAACGGGCTTGCCGGCAGCGTCCAGGATTTGCCAGCTTACCGATGCTGATTCGGTATTGTCGCCCTCGTTGACGACAACCGTCCCGAGCGAAAGGACTGCATCATCGTTGATCATCTCGGCGCGCACGGTGCTTTCCCACTTGCCAAGGTGCAGCGGATCGGTCTTGGTGAGCCACACATGCCGGTAGATCCCCGCGCCTTCGTAGAACCAACCGTCGCCGTAGCTGGCATCGACCCGCGCAACAATGCAGTTCTTCGCACCAATCACCAGGAAGTCAGTAATGTCGAAGCGAAAAGGGACATAGCCACTATCGTTCCGCCCGACGAAGGAGCCATTCACGAAAACGAATGTGTCGCGGTAGGCGCCGTCAAATTCCACGGCGATCCGCCGTCCTGAATCGCTGGCCGGGATTTCGAATTCGCGCCGATACCAGCCCACGCTGGTGTCAGGGTAACGGCGGCCAAGGGGCTTTGAGCCGTGAAGCACCGTGGCTTGATCGCCATCGGTGTACTTCATCTCATCGCGTACAAACGGCAGTTCAACGGCCCAGTCGTGAGGTAAGTTCAGCGAGCGCCATTTGGAAAAGTCATAACCCACGCGCGCGAAATCGAAATCGCCAGTTTTGCCGAAGGCTTCCTGATCCATTGCGAACCCGAGGTCCCTGGCAGGATCGGTGCCGTGGCCGAATTGGAACTTCCAGTCAAAGTCGAAGAACAGTTGCTCGCGTGGCGGCATGGCAGCCTGAGGCGAAACATCAGGAGGCTGAACCAACAGAGCGGCAGTTCGCGCCCAAGCTGACCGAGCCAAAAGAGAGGTAGTCGAAAGCGTCAATCCCGAACAAAGCAAATCACGGCGCGAGATTCCAAACATAGAAAACCTCTTTCCAATAGAATGCCGTCGGTGGCCGAGCAACAGAAAGGTTCGCTATTTGAGTGAAACTCGATAGAGAACACAGCCGTGCGGCGGCAATGTTACTGAGAGGTTCATTGACTTACCTAAATCCCGATGCGTCCAGATATCGTGAACGAGATAGGCGCCATCGGCGAGACCTAGCTGACTCCATGTATAGCGCCTACTTTCCGCAGTTTCACCTCGATTAAAGATCGCAACATAGGAAGTGCCGGAAGAATCGGACTTTGAAGTCCACACTGCCTCTTCAGAATTCGACAGAATAACCTTCGGATCATGGCTTTTCTGGTCAACATCAAGAAACTCGCGATTGGTCAGCAGCGAAGTGGTCCACTCATCGTTATGCGGGAGGTCTCCGCCCATGATCAGAGGAGACTCGGAGATTCCCCAAAGCGAGAGAAGAGTTTGCTGCTCATTGTGAGTGAGCCGGGTCCACCTTGACTCGCCCCATCCCGCCGCGGGTCCCAGATAGCCAAGAGGGAGCATGTCAGCGTCTGGAAAATGACCGTTTCGCGGCGCTGAAGCCCACGCTGCCGCTTTCGCAAACTGGTCATTCAACCCTTTGGGATAGTCTTTGTCGTTGTGCCAGATATCCCATATATCCATGGAGATTCTCCACATGGTCGCGAGGTGCTCAACATCAGCCATCTTCTCAACGGGAGTTGGGCCAGGCGAGAGGCTAAGCACAATTGGACGGCCGGTCTTCGCCAACGCAGCGCTGATCATGCGGATTTCATCCGCCTTGTATGGGCCGGACGAGATGCAGTCGATCTTGATGAGGTCAACGCCCCACGACGCGTACATCGTTGCCAGAGAATCGTAGTATGCCTGGCCTGCCGGACTATTCTTCAGGTCGTAATTGTCGTAATTCCACTTGCAAGTTGCGTCGGGGTTGGCAGCATCCCGGGCATGAAACGACGAACCTGAAATCGCAAGGTTTTGTTTCACGGCCGCTCGCGGAATCCCCTGAAGAATGTGTATTCCAAACTTCAGTCCGAGAGAGTGGATGTAGTCGGCCAGGGGTTTGAATCCGGCGCCGTTCGCTGAAGAAGGAAAGCGCTCGATCGATGGTTGATAGCGCCCGTTCGAGTCCATTTCGTACTGAGAATCCTTTGCGTTACCTTCCGGCACGGGATTCTTGACAAACCATTCCATGTCGACTGTGATGTATTGCCATCCGTCGGCTTTCAAATGCTCCGCCATCCAGTCTGCATTTGCTTTAACCTGGGACTCGTTGACTGTTGTGCCATAGGAGTCCCAGCTATTCCAACCCATTGGCGGTTTGGATACTGCATGCAGTCCGGGCAAATTTGTGGACCGGGCTGGGGCCTGACCACTGCATACCAGGGCAGTCAACGTGAAAACCGACGCTGAAAGCGCCGAAGTGAGCCAATTGCGCATTTCTTAAGCCCTCAAGCTACTTCGACGCTACTACTGAGGCGTCGAAATTGACACTAACTTCTTAGCTTCCTCGAAACAATCGAGAGCCAGGTCTTTGTAGAGAAGAGCCTGTTGATAACGATCAGACTCTTCTATAAGTTGGCCAAATGCATCCGGAAACATACGCGCATAGTAAACAACTCCAGACAGAATCTCTGGCGCAAAAATAAGGAAGTCACCTGGTTGGGCTCGACGCAGGAAGCCGAGCATTGCGCGTATCCACAACTCGCGGAAATGCTCAAGGTAGTTCGCTTTGCCGTGAGCCTGTTTCGGGCGTGCTCTAATATCGGCATCGATGGGGACCTGCATGCAGCCTGAACTCGAGATGCGTCCGTGCATGAACGCGACGCGATCGAAGATTGGCTGCATAAACTCGATCTTGCTGTTCCAATCGCCGTAGGGCATCTCCTGGCCGCAATAGTAGTGGCTGAAGTCTCCGTTGAACAGGATTTCAGGAAATCGCTTCGTAAGGTTGACGGTGCGCCAAAGATCCTGGGTGATAGTCGCGCGATGGGTCTCAACAAAAGTGGGAATGGAATGCTTCTCGGCTGCGGCCAGAATTGCATCGATAATCCGATACGCCTCGTCGTCGTCTTCGATTCCAGTGCCTGCGTGAACGGTGAGACATAGATCGCCACGGTCCGCGTGTTTCTTTACGATGCGATCGGCATCCGCTGGTCGATCGATCTTGTCGACGCCGCAGTAGGGCAGTGTCGATCCGGCAACCATTGGAGTATCGGTCGTCAATTGGACGCCTTCAAATCCGTCGGCTTCAAGCCGTTTCAGGCATTCGAGACCATCGAGCCCAGGCCAGATGCTGTGCGCCGGCAAACCCGCCAGATTCCAGAGGTTCAGATAGACACGTATTTTGGGTGGTACTTCGGAGTG
>Ga0302277_1003575_pt1 | contig 10588 bp, 4 predicted proteins | sample III_Bog_N3_1_FD_198759 | JGI IMG/M metagenome (GOLD analysis project Ga0302277, IMG submission 198759) | Peat permafrost microbial communities from Stordalen Mire near Abisko, Sweden - III_Bog_N3_1 | ecosystem: Environmental > Terrestrial > Soil > Wetlands > Peat | place: Sweden: Abisko... | reverse complement strand
AAAAATATAAAGTAAAAAAGATAATGGAATAAAGCACCAAGGACTATCAAAGAACTAGGGCTGCTTCAGCTCTTAATATCTAAAAGCCAAAATAAAAAGGAAATGATTCAATACAGACAAGGAATAAATATATTTACAGCAATGAATAAGACAAAAATGATGAAAAATTTAGTGGCTATGCTGATCTCTAATTCAAAAAATATAAACCATCATCTAAATGGTAAGACACACAAAAAGAAAAAGAAGATAAACTTAAACTTAACGAGACTGCCATCATTTCACACAAGGACAAATTTCATTACAATAACATATTATCTCCAAATGCCGCTAATAATTAAACAGAAAAGAAACTCGGAAGAATTGTCAAGGAAAGGAAAAAAGATCAACAGAACTAAAGACTCAAAGCAATGTAGGTTAGGTAAACTTTTGAAGATACAAACTCTGTCATTGGTAAATGGAATAACTATTACGACACAGAAAAATAGCAATCACCCATGCAGTCTCTCACTAATAAATACGAAAGACCTTCACCACAGTCTAAAAAAGCAGAACAAAGTATAATGCCCATGACTCTACTCTGTAATAATGCAAATGAAAGGGCTGAAGCGGTCACTAGTACAACACGAATGATTGATGAGCAGATAAGAAGGATAAAAACAAAAATTCAATAATCTGAATCTCACAACTATCGTATGCAGCAGCGTTTGACTGTTGATTAGAATGAGGTTTCAACTGGGAAGAGAAATACAGGAAATAGCCCGAGTCCAGCTAATAAATTCTAACTGAAGGTATATCCAGTAGAAATTGATAAAGAACAAACAGTGAGATTAGCTGAGATGTTAAGCAACCAGGCAGAAATCGACAGTAGAATGCTAGTTGCTCGGGAAAAATTTAATTCTGATTAGGAAGAAGCAAAATGGTAGGAATTGGAGTATAATTTAAAGTCTCGAGGAATGAAGATCACTCTGGGATAAATAAAAGAGTTAATAACTCTTTCATCAGAGGAGCACAATCCCTTTGGGGATGGATAATCAGGCACTCCAAAGAATTATAACCTTACTGATCTTTTCTGTGCAGCCCAATAGCATTGGTAAAGCAAAGTATGTGGCTGTTCATCTCTAAAATTGTTGAAGGCTTAAGGATTCTAGGTAGGCGATATAGACCTCAATAAAAAGGGTTGCCTAGAGGTAGAGGATATTGTGTGCTTCATAAATCTATACACTGGTCATTTTTATCGAAATCGAGATATCGTGTTGATTTACCGCAGATTGCTCTTACTATAGGGCAATAAGTGCAAATAGGGAGTGCAATATTCGACCTTCATGCGCTCTGTTGCTTTATGAACATTGATATAATATCACTCTATTTTTGTTAAAGAGAAGATATCGAATAGTAGTATTTTAATAATTGAAGTCGCAGCCAATGTGATACTTCTTGACTCATCTTTAAAATTTGATTTATACAAACACAGTATTGGATCATTTATCAGAGATTACGGATTTGGCGCTTCCATTGGCGACGACGATGAGAATAATGCTTGTAGAGGATGAAACCAACTACAAGACAAGCAAGAATAATAATTATTAACATAGTATTGCTTATCCAAGGCTATTTTGGGGTTGTTTTATTCTTCTTTTTTGGTTTGGATTTAAGAGGAATTGTCACCTTATTTGGGCCACGTCCTTTTAATCTAGCGCTGATCTATCCATTCCAGCAATTCCTGCGGCTGACCTTTTGCTAAAATAGTTGACAAATGTATTCCTTTCCCTTTTATGCAACAATATCCTCTATTGTTGAGCAGATGATATCATCTTCTCGGCAAACTCTTAGCTGATTATTTGAGTCAGCAGTAAAATATTCATGTTTACAATTCTCATAGATTCGTGTGCAGTAACTGCCACATACTCCTTCTTTTATATTTTCGCCCTGAATAAGCATCAAGTTACTATATCCGCATCGCAAGAGGAACAAATCATGTTAGTGAGCATTCTTCTACATTCATGAGATAATTCAAAGCTAGATCCCATTATTTTAGTTATTCTTATTTAATAAACCTCTACCGGCGGGCTTGAGTGTCGAAGTTCGCTGCAGAGCAACATGTCCTTTTCGAGTATTCGAAACAAACTGAGTTATAGTTGATGAGTTCGGAAGGTAAGCTTAAATCATACTTGATATCACTGCTATTTTTGCATTTATTCTGGGATAGAATAATTAAGCTTGCAATGATTGTTATGATGCTGACGAAAATGCGTGCGTGATTATCACTCATTTAAATGTATATTAAAAATTTCAATCAATTAAAGATATGATTAATAATTAAATGATTCTACACCGATTTAATGATTATTTTTTTGTTTATCCCCATCATATAAAACTTTAAATCTGCTAAAATAATAACACAGATGATTTTCTATTTTTATGTGTGCTTATATTTATGAGGGTCTGAAGTGCAGTTATTTTGGATGTTGGATAACTCATTTGTGAAGTGACTGTTACCGTGGATTTAGTTATTTATAATATAACAGTTGAAAATTAAACGCATGCAGCAGTCCACAACAAATTCTCCTCCATAGGAGGAACTTTCAATGCCCACCAAGATAACTGACTTCATCTTTATGAGCGATGATGTGATTGCGCATGTATCTCTCTGCTCATTCAGGACTTATAATGGCTGTCTCTCAACCAGATTACACATATAATAAATTGCGCAGGACGGAATTCATTTAACAGCCCAATCCCTAAAGGCATGTGCTTTTTAACCTTCGATTGGACAGAAAGTTACGTTCAAAATATCATCGAACAAAATATTATCAATATGGTGGTCGGATTTATTGAATAGGTGAGACAGGAGCATGGGACAGTACTATTGCATGGTTGGCGTAGTGATAGTCGTCCATTTTGTCTCATTGCCATCTACTTCATGATAAAGTAGCATTGAATATACTTAGGTATCAGTGGAGCATTTATAAAACATTGGAATACTTAAACGCAAGAAAAGAAGGGACTGAAGTTGACGAGGGATTTATACACCAACTGAACACACTTTACAACAAGCTTCTGGAAAGAGGGCTTATCAAGTCTAAACAATGGATTGTTACAGCTTAAACCAGTGAAGATTAAATATTATTAACGAATACTTTTTTAAATTCAAGGAGAAGACAAATAGAACAGCAAAAGCAAGGACAAAAAAAGAAAAAAGCTCTAAAGTCGATATCTTGGAAGGAAAGTATATCGGTATAACATGTTTACTGTTAGAGCGCAACTATAGCACAGATCAATCAATCTCGCCCTTCTATCTTATAATCAAAACCGCGTTCTGACTCAGCCAAGAGTCGCAAATAGTCATAGCCAAAAAGTACCCTCCCGAAAAGCATAACTGGCAAAATTCTAGTGGCTAAGCAGGAGTTGCGCGCAGATAAGACAAGTACTATTCTGACTGAAATGAATGTAACAAAGAAGTGGACTGAGCTGAGATAATCCTGGATGAAAGAAAAGGAAAACATTAACAGTAATACTAATGCTACATGTATCCCTATTCTAATACTGAGGTATCGCGAACACTGAAACCCCAATCTATCTCAAAAAAGAACAGCGGATCAATGATCGCCTTCAAGATAAAATCAGCATCCTCAAATCTCAAATACAAGGATCCGATTCAAATAAGCTGATAGGACAGGGAGGAGAACCAAAGATAGCAAAGGAAAGTAGCGTGAATAGCATGCTAAAGAAGATGAAAGATTAAGGGCTCAAGCAAAAGGAAGTAAAGAAAGATGGTTTGCTGGGGCTGCTAACGAGCGAAGAGGGAAAAGATAGCCGCATTTTGCATAACAATTGGATTATAAATAATCAAGTACTTAAATAAACTACCAACCTGAAAAATCAGAAGCAGCCCTCCAGCAAATCAGTTATAGTGGTCAAGCCCAATCACGCTCTTCAACCCAGTGAGCAACTTCCATCCAGAACTAGTCTCCGTAAGGCTGGCAGTGAAAAAAAGCCTTAAAAAGAATAAATAAACAGTATTTTTTTTTTTAACATAGAGAAGTTTTTTGGGGAAGAAAAGGCAGCAGGAGATAAAATGAGGAGTAACTCAGTAAAGTATATTTGTGTGAATATAGGCAACAACGCGGACTGGGTAATTCTATGATAATGAAAACTGGTAGTTTAATAGGGAAGGGAAAGTGGAAAATGTGATAAATTAGTTTTTGCGTCTCATTCTTCAAGATTATTCAATCAATTGGTTTGCGTAATCTGCGGCTGCCAGTGCAATAGTCTGAAAGGCTATATCAATTCCTTACTTAGTCTTTGCGCTGGTTTCCAGGTATTTCATTTGAGGATACTTACATAATAGCTGATGCATCTCTTAATCCGTAACTTATCCCTTTTCCTTGCAATCGATTTTATTTCCAATCAAGATAAATGGAAAATTTTCAGGTTTTTTTGGACTGCCGTCTTTTAAAAATCCGTTAATCCAGAGTTCAATATTGCTGAAAGACTACATATAATGGATAGTGCTTTCTTATTCGTGATATCATAAACACAAGCACAGCAATATGCTCCTCTGTAGAATGCACCTCCCAAACAACGAAATTTCTCTTGTCCTGCAGTGTCCCAAATCTATATATCTGAACAAATACTTCGAGATCAATATTTTTTTATTAAATGATTATTTCTTTCTCAAAAAAATCTGCACCAATTGTTGCCTTGTACCCTTGCCAAAATTCATTGTAAAGATATCTAGATGTGATTTTTAGATACGAGTTAATGATAGAAGTCTTACCAACTCTAAATATAACTCTAAATACGTCTAGTCGCCAATCAAGAAGACTTTATATATAGGGTTCTTCTGCATGAAGGTTAAATTATAAATATTAATAATTATTGTACCTTTTGATAATATCCTCTTGAATTAAGAGAAATGTAATAATCTAAAGGAATGCATTTTATTTTAAAGAAAAAACTTAAATATCAATACGGCAAACTATTGAGGGAAATAAGTTCAATATAAGTATTGATTCTTAAGATTAACCTCGCCTCCATATGATTTTCCGTGATCAATTAATCATCTATATCTTATAGAAGAGTTTAAAGGTGGTCTATATTTGTTTCATAATAAGTTATACATCCATGACAGACCAGTTAGCCAAAACAGGTCGATAGCTTAACGCCACCTTTCTCCCGACTTCTCTTCTCCGTAAATCGGAAACCAAACTCGCAAGTAGTCTTGCCGCAAAATGTACTTTATTACCAAACCAGATTAATTTTAAAAAACCACAGGCAATGCATTCATAATAATTGACCCTCCCGAAATTAAATTCGCAGGCTATGATCTCAATAAATCATATACAGCAACAGTCAGAGTCATCAATCGAGCACCAATTGCTCAACGCATTGCAATTCTGCAACCATAATAACCTTGTTTTTCGCTGAAAACTAATAAAAAGGGACTTATTGCCTCCGGCATGGCCGAGACGTTGACTGTCATATTTCGTAGCAATGAACACAAGTACTTTAAATGAAAAGCAGATATCAACATGATGTGATTCGCATTACGACTGAGACAGACAATTTTGTGATCCCTCTCTATGCCTATCCAACGTTACTCGATCTACGTGCTGTTTTTCCAAAAGTAATCGATTTTGGAACAATCGATACTAGTTAACCTTCTACTTATGTCAATTTAGTTTAATGCAGTATTATCCAATCAAAAACGTGGTGCCTTTAAATTTTGAGTTTGAATTTGAGTATCAAAAGGAATGCAATTAAATCAGCATTTCTCCACTCAAAGGAGTGATTCCTGCTATGGAAACTATAACTATTTAAATAAAATTTTGGCCTAAATCTAAATGCACGTACGGTGCTGAGGCCATTTTAAAGGTTCATCAATTTGATTTCATTCCTTTAACCATTAGGATTATAGGCTCAGGAGGGCAAAAGATGACAGCTTCCTTATCAAAGAGAATAAAATCATCAAAATTAGCTCCTCTAAAAGAAGGGGAGGAAAATAAAAAGAATATTTCATTAAAGAGAAGACCAAGTGAAAGCAAGCAGTCAGCAATCAACAATTTAAATGCAACAGTTAATATTGATTTACCAATTATAAACAAACTTACACCAAATGCAACCCTCAGAAAGAATATTCGAACGAGTTATCCCAAACTAACCACAGCCAAAAATACAATGGGCGAGGATGAACTTGGGAAAACACTGAATCCAGCTAAAATAGCAGAAAGGGAGTATATAAATCGTTTTACCATTGTCCATGATTTGGATAAAGAAAAATAGATTAAATTTGCGAGCTTTTTGGGGGATCGCCCAATGACTGAAAGCGATATCTAGTTTTAGAAGGAAGTAGCTCGGGAAATGGAAAAAGCTAGACTTAATGCACTACAGACAAAATGTGTTTCAAGATATAATCCTGAAACTTTCACTGAAGTTGCCGTTTAATTCAAATCTCTAATACCCAAAGAGCCCAGTTGGGACGATAAACAAAATGATGAGCATCATAATCGGAGACAAGCACTACAGCGCTTCATGCAGGCTGGATCCAAGGTCATATTAGAACTACGTCTCCTAAAGCGTCTATCAAAGATCAAGCAATTTCTTGCGGGCTGTACTAATAAGGAATAAGTTCGCAAAAAGATCTAATAAAGTCATGCGAAGGCGATTGATCAACAACAAGGAATTTTCTTCGAAGTAAAACTTGCTTAATTAAGAATTAAATAGCTCTGGACTTCAATTTGGAAAGTATTCACCCAAGTTATTTTGCTCTACAGTTTGAAGAGAATAATCAGTAGCAAAAGAAGGTGGTGTTTTAACCTGAAGGGAAAACTAATTTTGTTGATCTAGCAAATATCAAGGAAGTGAAAGTGCATCATTTAGACAAGTATAAACTTGCAGAGATGAACTTTCCTCCAGACTACTATAATCATACTCGTGTCTTACCTAAAAGTAGAAGTTCTGGTTAATAGTAAGCTTACTTTAAAAGCTCTGCCCTGCCCGGTTATGAGCCAGAAGCCTTGACTTCTATCTACTCCCTTCCTCTCAAAACAACTGCTCACCACTTTATCTTTGATAATCATGCTATCAGAAGGTACAACAATTATGTTAGCGTTGATGAAAAAGATCCTTAAGTGTATTTACAGGAAGAAGGAGCAATCGAAGATTAGTTTGAGGGTTGGAGTGGAGGAGAATATGAAATATTAAAATATAAATTTTCAAGAAACTTGGGATGTGAGTATCAAACATTTAGTTCGTATAGTTTTTCAACTGATCGGCATCCACTCCCACCCTTGGCAACTCTCGGCCAAAATTTACCTCATACAATCGAAACTCCTACACTTGAAGATCGAATTGATGATGGAGACAGTGATTAGTAAAATATCATAGGCACACCCGTTGAATCAGGTCTTAAGTTATTAGAACAAATAGAAGTAAACGCCGATTTAAAATAAAGGCGAGCAAAAAAAATTATCCGATCCCCTGATCAATAAATTCGCCTTACTATGGAAAAGAATTTGGCTATATGTAAGGACAAGGCAACAGGGGAATTAGTTGGCAGAATTCGAGAGGCAAACCGTTGGATCGATCACCCTTAGTTTCGTTTTTTAATCTGAAGTTGATGCGCTATTTTATCATTAACAATTATCATATAATTAATAGATTGCTAAAAAAGAAGAATAGATATATATGATATATAGATTAATTATTGAATTCCGTCATCTACCATCAATTTGAAAATTAGTTTCTTATTGCCAATATTAGAAGCCTCAAAAGTTTAGGCTGATAATAAGTTGTAAATGAGTTATAATATTGAAATATCAAACAGTGAACTAAGACTATACTGTTCTCAACTTATGTAGACAGTTTGATACTGTTTCTTCTATATTGTGAAACTGGTTTTCGTTGATTTCTCTGAAAAGAGTTATATAATATATCTCAAATCTTTTAGGCAACAATTAGTATCTGCCTTTTAGGAGAGTATAAAATTCACATGAAGCTCGTTTTGAATAAGATAGACTTCCGCCATGGCTCAAAATTAGTTTCTGAAGTTTTTTGGTGGCTTTAACATGTATCTCCTGATAATTTAGCTTTCTTTATTTTTTCCTATAAACTGTAGATAGGTGCTTATGAATATGTCTTTTCTTATAATGCTCTTATTCATTCCTGGTGTTATTCTGCAATAAACTACGATTTAGATTGTATTTTTGCAATAAAAATTCCTTGAGGTTTACTCTGAATAACATCGCTTCCTTTCTCTTAGAATAACAATAAGAATCTCTCTTTAAAGTGTGAGAGAATTCAATCAATTCTAAGTAATTACTGTTAGTAATTTAGATATTTAAAGGATCTCTTACTTGGCATTAAAGTGGCGATTAGTGATGCTCTGACAAACGAGTCTTTTACTATTCTCCCACTTAGCACGCAACTACTTGCTCAAAATGATCAGCTGGGCACGTGACTGGTTAGCATGGAGTCGCTATATCGTCGTCAGTCGATTTGTAAGAGAGTTTCTTTCGGCCGTTAACGGCTTAAGCTAGCCTCACAGCCTTTTGTAATTTAAAATCCTGTAGAAACGGGGAATTAAAATCGAAATCGAACTCATCAAAAAGAAGAATGTTTTCCTGATGCAGATAGGAACTAAAATAGTGAAAGGCTTACTATGAGTTATCTCCAAAGAAGCTGACCTTGTAAACTAGTGCAGAGTTTTGTTCAATTTGCTGTATAATCTACATAATGATTGTAGTACCTTGCCGGGCCACCATGGAAAGGAGCCCACTTTGCCCCAAACAAGCGATTTAAGGTTTAGTTCCGAACGTTAGATCATGCAATTTGAATTAGTTATTCGATTAATTAACGTATTTTTCAAACTGAAAGCCATCCAAGCTATCTATTGTGAGACTATTACTAAAATTATTGGGAAAATGTAACTGATCAATAATTTTACAACACAACCAGAATTGACTTTAATCTGGGCTGGCTCAGAAATAGTGTGATAAATAACCTTATGAAAGATCATTTTTTATACACGAAATTGTGCGAGACTTTGCATTAATGGGCTTTTTCCTTGGATTGAGTTGCACGTTTGCTCAGTTCTTCTTTCTTTTTGTTAATGTAGGCTAACAAATCATTATGTTGTGTTTGATTTTAGTTTAGTACTTTAATCATTTGGAGGTCGCTTTTTTGTTTTGATTTTGAAGTACTTTTTCTATCTTCAAGCATTAATTTGACTTCTTTTAAAAGCGAATGCGATCCATGAATGAAAGGCAACTGTTTGCTTGATTTATCACTCAAAAATTTTCTCTGCTTGTTAAGCACTTCTATCTTCAGTTTATTGATTTTTTCGAGAGTTGTTGGTTTTAAGATATGAGTATAAGGATCGAAATATTCAACCGTCTTCATTCTTTTTCGAGATTCCTATGTTGGCATATTAGTTTTGTCTATTGTCTTTATAAGAGTTTCTTTATTAGTATCACATACAGATTCGTTTATTGCTTGAGCTTGACCATTCTATTGAATGATAGAATTTGATTACTCGACGTGTAATATTTTATTGATGGTCTAGATGATCTTATAATTTTTGAGGGTAGAAGGTTCCTGATTGATAACCTGATTTCTATTTTAGAAAGAGAATACTTTGATGAGCTTTTTTAAATGCTTTCTGGCAGGCTGATTAGTAAAATAACGATAAGCGTGCTTATCCTATAGAGCATTGTAATCATATATTTGCTCAATCTTACCAGACGTATCGAACTTATTTTAGAGTTAAATTAATTGGTCTTTTCTTTTCCTAAGTTGCAGACTGTTTACCTTTTTGCCAATTTCTTTGAGAGAGAATTATCAGATTTGTTCAAGGTCTCCATATCGTTATATATTCTCAATTAATTAAAACATAAGTAAGTTGTGATAATAAAAATTTCAGATTGTCAAGAATTATAATTAATGTTAATGAAAGGTTGATGTCAAGATTGGAATAAAAACAATAAAATATTGGCCAATTTAAAGCAAATCAGTATAAGTAAGTTTCAACGACAGAATTTTCACATATTATTAACCATTATCAAATCATTCAATTAACATCAATTATAAGGTTTATTTATTAGATTTAATAAAATTAAAAATTCAAGGTAATTGCAAAACTAATTCAGTACATTCTATCACATCATATGAATCAACAATAACAACAATCCAAATCTAATTGTTACCTACAACGACCCAACTCACCAAAAATGGAATCAAGACAGTTCATGTCCAACAGCAAAAAAACTTCTTTATCGATGAGTATCGGGGGTAATCAAGTAGCCAGCAACTTTATCTCTCCATATAGGATAAAACCGGAATTTGCTTAATATACCATCAGCGACACAACTCTTCCAAGTGGAAATTATAACTATGATAAACTGTAATTGGAGTTCAAGACCATATCAAAATAAAATTTATTCCTACGCGAATAAAACTCTCAGCTCAAAAAGTAACTGTTGCGTCTCCGGAAGGATCTGCGCTAAAGTGTTCGCAGTGCAGATAAATATTCAGTGTCTTTTCCAGCAAATAATGACCTTCGCGGTACAATTAAGAAATAGATGGGAGAAAT
>Ga0302277_1003571_pt1 | contig 10595 bp, 12 predicted proteins | sample III_Bog_N3_1_FD_198759 | JGI IMG/M metagenome (GOLD analysis project Ga0302277, IMG submission 198759) | Peat permafrost microbial communities from Stordalen Mire near Abisko, Sweden - III_Bog_N3_1 | ecosystem: Environmental > Terrestrial > Soil > Wetlands > Peat | place: Sweden: Abisko... | reverse complement strand
CGCGGACGATTGAGTCATCCATGTGCCGGACAACCGGGCGGTTGTGAACGAGAAAAGAATCGGCAATACCACCGAGCCGCTCCAGCGCCTCTCGCTCGTCCGTGCAAATCGGTTCGTCGCTCAAATTGCCGCTCGTGGCAACGACGGGAAAATCCAACTCCGCCATCAGCAGATGATGAATCGGATTCGACGGTAGCATGACGCCGAGATTGGGATTGCCGGGAGCAATCGGAGTTCGGAGTTCGGAGTTCGGAGTTCGGAGTTTCCGCAACAAAACAACCGGTGCTTCAGGCGAGCGCAGCAGGCGTTCTTCGAGCGGCGAAACTTCGCAAACGGCCTTCACACTTTCAAGCGTTGGAAACAAGAGCGCAAACGGCTTTTCCTCGCGGTGCTTGCGCTCGCGCAGAAGTCGAACGGCCTTTTCGTTGCGCGCGTCCGCCATCAAATGAAATCCGCCGATGCCTTTTACTGCGACAATTTTCCCACGGCGAATTGCATTCGCAGCGGCGAGCAACGCCTCATTGGCACCGAAAACTGACTCACCGGTCGCGCTCCACAGTTCCAGTCGCGGGCCGCAAATTGGACAGGCGTTCGGTTGCGCATGGAAACGCCGGTCGCGCGGGTCGTCATATTCGGCCCGGCATTGCGGACACATCGGAAATTGTTTCATCGAGGTGTTCGCGCGGTCGTAAGGCAGCGATTCGATGATGCTGAAGCGCGGACCGCAATTCGTGCAGTTTGTGAATGGATAATGAAACCGGCGGTTTTTAGGATCAAAAATTTCGCGGAGGCAATCGGGGCAGGTCGCGATGTCGGGCAATACCAGCGCGGTTTTGTGTCCGCCGGTTTCACTCGGGCGGATTTCAAAATTTTCATGGCCGATGGCGTCGAGCCACGACGATTCAAGGCTTTGGATGAAACTGCGCGGCGGCTTTTCGGAATCGAGCCGCAAAAGAAATTTTTCCAGTTCCGTGCGCGCCCCCTCGACTTCGATGAAAACGCCCTGCGGAGAATTGTTGACCCAGCCGGCAAGTTTTAATTCCTCCGCCAGTCGGAAGACGAATGGCCGGAAGCCAACGCCCTGCACCGCGCCGCGAACGGCGAGTTTCAGCCGCGCATCCTGGCCGCGTCCGGTTTCGGTCAGCGCTCGATTTCGAAGCTCTCGAGCACCATGTCGGTCGGGTTGACCGCAAGGACCTCGACCGAGCCGCACTGGGGACACACGTCGGGCAGATGATGGCCGTGGAATTGATGGTTGCATTTTTTACAGCGGAGCAGGGGTTCGACCTCGTTGAGTTCAAGCACGGCGTCCTTCACCAGCGGACGGTCTTTTTTCACGATGTCAAAACTGAACCGCACATGGTCGCCGCTGTGGCTGGTGAGGGCGTTGCTGCGGATTTTGACGCGTTTGACGGATTTCGCCTTCTGCGCGACGGCCTGTTTTTCGACCGTCTCGATGATGGCGCGGACTAGATGGACTTCATGCATAATATATTCGGGTTGCGAAACCGGATGGTTTCAATTCATTGGGAAAAAGATAAATGCGGGCGTGCAAAACGGCTCACCGGAAGTTGGCGGCTGCTATGCGTTTCTTGCCATCGGCATGGCAATCTTGTTACGTCAGCGATTGAATGCGGCGGAGCGCCTCATGAAAACCGGCTTCGGTCTCCGGCGAGAGTTTTTCGCCAAAATCCAGGTTCACCGCCGGAATCGTCAGCCACCAGGCTTCCGGCGTGTGGCCGAAAACGTCGCGGGCCAGCGCCAGCATCGTGCGCGGGTCGGCGGCGTGCGCCATGAGCTGAGAAGTCGCGCCGGGTTCCAGTTTGCGGAACTGAACGTGACATGTGTCGGGTGACGGGTGACAAGATTTCCTGCCACTGGTTGCCTGCCACGTTTTCCCGTCACTTGTCACTTGCCACTTGTCATCTGTATTCACAATGGCATCCACGAAAACGACTTTGCGGACACGCGAAATCGGGTCGGCGTGCTCGGGCGAAAGCTGCTGGCAGACCAGCGTCCGCACGCCGGGCAGGTTCAGCTTCTCAACGGCCTCGGCCACACGCGGGCCAACGCCGTCGTCGCCGCGCAACGTGTTGCCGTAGCCGATGACGAGCAGTTCGGCTTCGATGTTGACGGCGGGAACCGGATTCATTTCCGGATAAATTAACCGCGAAAGACGCGAACCACACGAAAAAGTTTTGACACGGATTTGACGGATTCTGGCGCACAGGGATGCGGGACTGCTCCCTTTACGGCAGTCACGCCAGACGCGTCAGGGTCGCAGCAGCCGCAAAAATTCCGCCGGGCTGACAATCGGGATGCCCTGAAATTGCCGCAGCCGCAGCAGGTGTTTCTTGTCGCCGGTCACGATGAAGCCGGCTTCCGCCGCCAAGGCACATTCCAGGATCATTTCATCATCAGGATCAGGCGTTGCGCCCGAAGCGCGCTCAATGGGAAAAACCAGTTCGGCGGATTCAGTCAGGGCGGCCACCCAGTCCACGCATTTCCGGCCGGGGTAATCCAAACGGAGTTCTTCAACGGTCTCGTGGTATTCGGCCAGCAGGCTGGAACTGACCACGGCCACGCACCGGCCTTGCGCCCACGCCGCCAGGCAGTCAAACGGCGCACCCCGCCAAAAACTGGCGCTGGCAACGACGTTGGTGTCAAAAACGGCTTTCACGCCTTGACGCGGCGGCGGACACGTTGCACGGCAGACACCACCGCTGTTTCATCCTTCGCCGTCATTTCCGGCAACCCGCGCCCGCCCAGCAGCAGCGCCCGCACCCGCGCCGGCGTGAGGGGCTGGCGTTTGCGCATGACGATGAGTCCGCCGGAATAGCCGACATCCAACTGGTCGCCCGCCTTGATCCGCGCCTGCTCGCGGATGGCTTCGGGGATGACCGTCTGGCCTTTGACTGACACTTTGGCAATCATGCGGTAAGACTAGACTTACTCTGGAAAGAGTCAAGCCGGAAGCCGGTGGCGGCGGCGTGGCGCAGGGAATTGCCTTGGCCGATGACGAGCAGTTCGGCTTCGATGTTGACGGCGGGAACCGGATTCATTTCAGGATAAATTAACCGCGAAAGACACGAACCACACGAAAAAATTCCCTCTCCGCTCCCGCATCGGGAGGGAAGAGGGAATAAGGGTGAGGTGTCGAAATGGGCATATTGTGAATAAGTCTTACAAAATAATTCTTGCCTTACATTTGTGATTGTGTCACCATTTTTCACAATGACAGCAAAATTATGAACACCGCTTACGTCACCTCCAAAGGCCAGTTGGTCGTCCCGTCGCGCATCCGCCGCCGGTTCGGCATCAAGCCCGGCACCCGCATCAACTTCGTGGAGGAAGGCGACCGCATCATCTTCCAGCCCGTCACCAAGGAATACATCAATTCCTTCTGCGGCATCTTCAAGCAAAAGCCCGGCGAGAAATCCGTGGTGCAGGAACTCATTGAGGAACGCCGCGCCGAAAAGGAAAAGGAAGACCGCGAATGAAAACCACGGTGCTGGACGCCTCCGCAATGCTGGCCATGTTCTTTGGACAACCCGGTGTGGAGACGATGCGTGAACTTTTTCACAAGGCATCCGAGGCCGACCATCCGGTGTTCATTTCGGCGGTGAACTGGGCGGAGGTGCTTTACAAAATGGAACGCAAACATGGTAGCGCCGGTTTGGAAACCGCGCGCCAGTTTGAACGCACCACGCCGCTGGAAACCGTGCCGGTGGATCGCGAACAAGCCGAGGCCGCCGCTCTGTTAAAGAACGAATACGACTTGGGATTGGCCGACGCCTTTTGCGCCGCTCTGGCAAAGCACAAAAAGGCCGAACTCGTGACGGCCGACCACGAATTCAAAGCCGTCGAGAAGGAAATCAAAATCAACTGGCTGAAATGACTACATTAAAAGCCAAATCACTTTCGAATCACGAGATTGTAACACTCGCGGTTTATTTGCTGGGAGGAGACACAATGCGAATAGACCATGAAGATGTTGCCGTCAAAGCCAACGAGCTTGCGCCGGGGCGGTTCACATGGCGCAAATATAAAAATCAAATCAACATAAAAAATATTTCTGCGTTCTTGTGGGACGCAAGAAAGCCAAAGAACGGCGGTTATCTTATTGGAACAGATGTTGACGGTTGGATGCTAACCGAGCAGGGACTAAAGTTTGTAAAAGCAAATTTAGGAGGACTAAAAAGTTCTACACTGGGGAGAAACCCCTTGAATCCAAAAGAAAGAAGCCTATTGCGACGCGAGCGTGAAAGATTGTTGGCGACTGATGCTTTTGCAAAATTTGCTTCAAACCAAGGCGATGCAATTTCATTACGGGAGGCCGAATCGTTTTTTCGCGTTGATGCTTACGTTACCGGCGATGCTCGCGCGGAAAAGATTCTACGAACAAAAAATCGTTTTGCGGATGACGCGGAACTCGGTTCGTTAATTAAATTACTAGAATCCAAACTATCCAAAGGAGTGGGAACATGAGTGCTACAATGAAATTGGTGGTCAAAAGCCATGTTGCTCGGGACTTGATCCAAAGTGCCGGGCTATTCAAATCAGACAAGCTGGTTGTGTGGGAATACGTTTCAAACGGATTGCAATATGTCGGTGCTGGAACTAATCCGGTGGTCAAGGTTTCACTCGACAGCCGCAAGAAGCGAATCTCCATTCAAGACAATGGTCGGGGAATGGATTGGAATGGCCTTCAGAATTTCTTCGTGATGCACGGTGAAAACATTGACCGGAAGGAAGGACGGCCAGGTCGCGGGCGATTTGGCACAGGAAAATCAGCCGCATTCGGGATAGCTGAAGTGATGAGAATTACCACGGTGCGGAATGGCAAACGCTCACAAGTAGAGTTGAAGCGTTCCAGTATTGAGTCCATGTCATCTGAAGAACCAATTCCCGTCGAGGTTCACGAGTCTGAAAAGGCCGTCTCTGCGACGAGCGGAACTTTGATTGAAATTGAAGGTGTCCATCTTCGGTCGTTGGATCAAGCGGGCATCATCCACTACATTGAGCGGCACCTTGCTCGATGGCCAAAGAACGCGACTGTGTTCGTCAATAATCACGAATGCGAATTTAATGAGCCACCAGTGGCGTCGGAACATCGTTTCACTCCCGAAGGTGAGGCGTTTGAAAAACTTGGCGATGTCGAATTGGTAATCAAAGTTTCAAAATCATTTTTAGAGGACGATCTTCGTGGTGTTTCGGTTTTCTCGAATGGTGTGTGGCATGAAACAACGCTAGGTGGCAGCGAGGGGCGAGAAATGTCGCAATACATCTTTGGAGAAATTGATGTGCCGGCACTCGACGACGATAAATCACCCGTTGCGCCGTTCGACGTAAGCCGGTCAATGCAGCTCAATCCAGAAAATGAAATTGTTCGTGCGCTTCATGCTTTTGTTGGAAACAGAGTTGAAGAAGTTCGACGCGCCCTGCTAGATGCCGACAAAAAGCGGAAGACCGAAGAAGACACAAAGAAATTGGCCGAACAAGCTTCAGAAATTGCACGCATCATCAATGAAGATTTTGAGGCGTTCCGTCAGCGTGTTGCTAAAATTCGGGCAAAAACACGCGGTGGCCCGAATTTGAGCCAGGACGAACAAGGTGGGGATGATTTAGGTGATGATTTAATTTTCGGTTCAGATATCCCAGCGATAATAACTGCGCCGAGAGGAAGTCCCGGAATAAATGGACCGCCAAATGACATTGATGTCCCACCGACTCCAGGACCAGAAATGCCACCATTCAACCCGAGCGTTGAACCAGCCGAGAACGCTGAACCCAAAGGCTGGCCCGCAAGCGGAACAAGCACCCGCCGCCGGCCATCGGGAGGTTTTCGCGTTGAGTTCAAGGACATGGGAGAAGTTTCGGAGCGCGCACGTTACATTGAGACCGAGCAAGCTATTCATATAAATCTGGAGCATCCACAAATTGCGGCTGCGAAAGGAAATTTTTCAGTAGAAGATCCTTCGTTCAAACGGCTCGCTTACGAAGTTGCCTTTTCTGAATACTCGATTGCAATAGCGCAACTAAAAATCAAGTCCGGTGATTGTTTCGACCTTACAGACCCGATTGTCGAAATTCGCGAAGCGTTGAACCGAATTACGCGCAAGGCAGCCAGCCTTTACGCGCAATGAACCTGTGATGAACGAAGAACATGGGACTATCAAGATACCCGCGCATCGGCCAGCGAATCGCACCAGCGATGTTGCGTGATATTTTGAATATTGAAATCCCGTCCGGGCTTTTGCCAGACAGCACGGGCAAATTTAGCAAGCTTGCGGATCTTGATGAAAGAGTCTGGCAAACGGCTTCCAAAGAAAATTGCGATCAGCTTGCTGCGCTCGTTGTCAAAGAAGTGCATAGAAATCTTCGGCGACTTCCTGTGATGGTAAGGATCAGCACGCTCCCTGCAACTGTTTCAAAAATACCTTTGGCGGAACTCGACATTCAGGTTCGCACATACAACGCTTTGAAGAATCGTTTCGGCGACGAAATAAAAACCGAAATTAAAATTCGGGACTTGATTGGCATTAGCGATTTTGGTGCTCGCAGTATGGTGGATTTTTTAGTGTCGGTAGAGGCATACTCTGTCCGCCCGCAACAAATGCAACAGCTTGACCTTATGGTTCAGGTTGAGCCTATGACAACGGTTTCGCTTGAGGAATACCCATCAAAAATTGACGTTGAGATTTCTCACTACCCAAGACGCGGACATCGAATCGCGCCAAAAACTCTGAAGAGCTTGCTGTGCATCCCGTGTGGTGACCGTCGGCTTGCGAATCTGATGCTCTGTGACCTTGATGAATCGGTATGGGACAGGCTTTCCACGCAACTCCGCAACAAACTTTCCGATGCCGTCATAAAACGGATCAAGGTTTTTCGCAGCTCATTGCGCAATCAAGCAGGTCAAATCAGGCTGCCTATGCCGCAGACAAAAGGAAAGCCTATCGTCCTGCAATTGGAGCGGCGCACTTTCAACTGCCTGAATGAGCGAGGGCTTTTGGATAATCCCCACCGCTTGGCTCAAATGACAATTGCCGAACTAATGGCGATGTCCGGATTTGGAGAAACATGTGTCGTTGATTTACTGTCATCGCTCGAATCGCAAATGACGGAAGCGTTTGTGGCAACGCCTGAAGTTTTTGCTGCCGCGCAAAAAATATCCCGCATCAAAAGTGCAGCCAACATTCGAATAGATGACCCACGTTTCGGCTTGGCATTACAAGCATTGAGGATTCGAGGTAATACTCTTCAAGAGATTTGCCAGGTGATTCTTAATGGGGTGTCTTGTCCAATGAGACCAGAGTCGTTTACGCATCGGCTTGAAGAACTCTTTTCCAATTTGCAAGCGGCGCGGCGATTACCGCTTGAAAGTGAATTGTTGGAGCTTCTGGCATTTGAGCCAAATGCTCGCAATCGAGATTTTACGGTGAGGCTGATGGGGTGGGATGGGAAAGGCGGGCAAACGCTAGAAACCATTGGGCAAAACTCTGGAATGACCCGCGAGCGTATCCGACAAATCAGCCAAAACCAAATTGACCGTATCAAAGATAAATCTCCGTATCTGCCGGTTCTGGATAGAACGCTTGAAGTAATTCTGGCGCACTCGACATGCTTGGCATCGGACTTGGAAAATGTATTTCTAAAAGAGCGTCTTTCAAAAGTTTCGTTCAAGCTTCAAGGCGTCATCAATGCCGCAGAAGCTGCTGGTCGCAACTGTCCGTTTATCATTGAAAATGGAGATGGTCAATCATACGTCATTGCACAAGAGGTGAAAGGAATCACAAAACAAATTTTGCAATTGGCCCGAAAGTCTATTTCCCACTGGGGCGTGACCACCATCGAAGATGTTGCGGCTGAAGTCAGTGGTGTTATCGGAAAACCAATTTCTAGTAAATTTGTTGCCGCTGTTGTTAACGCGCAGCCGAGTTTTGCTTGGTTGGATGAGCCGTCGGGCTGGTTTTGGTTTAATTCGACGGCTCGCAATGCTTTATTGAATCAAATTGAAAAAATTTTGTCCGTGTGCGAACGCATTCATGTGACTGAACTTCGTTCTGGAGTTTCACGCAACCACCGTCGTGAAGGGTTCGCACCGCCGCAGCGAGTCTTGCTCGCATTGTGCGAACAAGCGGGGACATACAAAGTGGAAGGGAATCTCATATGGGCTGATCCACCGCTGGATTTTTCGGAAATCCTCGCTGAAACTGAAAAAACGTTTGTGTCAGTATTCCGCAAGATCGGGCCGCTTGCGGAACTACATAAACTCGAAGATGAATGTATGCGTCAAGGGATGAATCACGCAAGTTTTTGGATGAGCCTGACAAATTCTCCAATCATCTCAAGGTTCGCTCGTTGTGTATATGGATTGCGCGGGACTGAAGTTTCTCCCGGTCAGGCAGAATCTGTGACTGTCCAACTTCGAAAAACGCGTGTGCTCTCTGACTTTGGCTGGACAAAAGCTGGCAAAATATTTCTTTCCTACAAATTGTCATCAGGGACGCTGGCAAACGGGATCGTTTCTGTGCCGGCTGGAATGAAAAAACATCTTTCTGGCGCATACGAACTCCGTGTTGCTGAAGGCGCACCGATTGGCCGGCTGGTCGTGAAAGACTCGCAAGCATGGGGACTCGGCCCGCTGTTTAGGCGGCGCGGCGGTGATCTCGGCGATTCCTTAAGAATTGTTTTTGACCTCAAATCGAAGATAGCCGTAGCTGAATTGGGACAATCTTCAATCGAAGAAGATGACGAATTCAACCATTTGGAATCAGATACGGCTTCCACTCCGGCACAAGCCAACGAATAAGGGAAGCGGCCTCCGTTTTCCGTTTTCGTTTTCGTCTTCGACGCGACGGGCTGGAGGCCGCCATTGAATTTGATTCATCAGTCCGGCAGCGGTCAGTCCAAACCGGCTTCCTTTTTCACCTGCGACCACGGGATGCGCGGCTTGCTGCCATGCGCGCTTTTGGCCCGTTCAATCGTCCGGGCGTCTTCCACGTCTGCGACCGTCTGGCGCATCCGGCGCATCAGGGATTTGGCCTGCGTCAATTGCTTGTCCAATTGGGTCAAAGCCGACCGTGATTTGCTGGGTGTTGCAATGGTGTTACTCATAAATGTCCTTCCGGTCACCCACATCATAAACGACAATGGTGCCGCCTTCCAATTCAAAAAGGACCCGATAGTTTCCCGCCCGCAGGCGGTATTTGTTTTTGAAACCTCGAAGTTTTTTGACATCCGCCGCCAGATCGTCCTGTAGCCGGTCAATTTTTCCGCCAATCAACCGCCGCGCATCCCTGGGCAGCGCCCGCAATTGGGCGAGCGCCACCGGCAGGAATTCAACCTGATAATGCATGGCCTGATTTATTTCGTGGTCGTTACCGGCGGTATCGGCGGTTCGGGCGTTTCGGCGGCGCTGTGCTTGGGCGGGAATTTGCCGAGACGGAAGTCGGCGCGCACCTCGGCGTTTGCCGGGTCGGTTTCCGGCCATTGGATGTTCGCCGCGTTTTGCACGGTTTTTAGCGCGGCATACAGGTTCTCCGCGCTGACGTTGCGCACGCCGGTGGATCCAACGCTGGCACCCTTGGCGTTTTCCAGCAGGGTCTTGTCGCCTTCGATGGCGGTGATGATGCTGTCCAATGCGGTGGTCTCGTCCGCCGTCCAGCCCTGGCCGGCGATGGCGTCGGCGTTGGCCGGCAACTGGAGGGAGCCGAGCACGGTGCGGCCGCGCGTGAGCTGCGACTGAAGGTCGTTGGGCTGGTTGACGCCCACGAAAAACTCCTGGGACAGCAGCACGTCCTGCCCCTTGAAGGCGAGCTTGGCGGTTTCCTTGGCCATGTGAACGAGGTGCTGGAAGTCGTGGATCTCGTCGAGCTGCGCCTTGGAGAGGATGCCGACGTTGCCGCGATTCTGTTTCTGGCCGGTGACCTGCTGTTTGACGGTGGCCAGCAGGGCGACGGCCCCGGTGAGGAAACCCGCCTTGAACCGTTTTCCGAGTTCGGGATGGGCGGTGGCCGCGTCGAGGATGAGTTTGCCCTCGCCCACGAGAACGGGCAGGGGGAAGTTGAAGTTTGTTTTTTTTGCGCTCATTGTTTTATGTATGTTGTATTTTTATGTGGTTTGACGGTTTGACGGCTGTGCATGGGTGAAGATGCGTGACTGGAAATCGGCGCTGGGGAGCACGCCCGCCATCGGGCGTTGCTGGACGCGCCCCGCGTCCGGCTTCTGTGCGCGCGGCAGCTTTCAAAGCACCGGGGCTTTTTCGTGCGTCCGGTGTTTTCCGCGAGGGCGCGGAAAACTGCGCCCGTGGCGGGCGCGCTCCCCATCCAAAACGCAGTTTTCGGTCTAAACGGCTGAATAAAAGCCATTTTGGTGTTGTTCGGCGCGTCCAATTGCCCGGCGGAAATGAAAAATTGGCCGGTGGAAACCGATAATTGCCCGGAGTAATCCGCCAATTGGAGGGAGTAATCACTAAAATGGAGTGAGTAATCAGATAATTGTAGTGAGTAATACGACAATTGTAGAAAGTAATCAGTTAATTGGACACAGTAATCTGTCAATTGTAGTGAGTAGTTGTATAATTGGACTGA
>Ga0302277_1003559_pt1 | contig 10614 bp, 8 predicted proteins | sample III_Bog_N3_1_FD_198759 | JGI IMG/M metagenome (GOLD analysis project Ga0302277, IMG submission 198759) | Peat permafrost microbial communities from Stordalen Mire near Abisko, Sweden - III_Bog_N3_1 | ecosystem: Environmental > Terrestrial > Soil > Wetlands > Peat | place: Sweden: Abisko... | reverse complement strand
TTCTTTGAAAATCATCCCATGCCAACGCGCCGCCTAAAATCTCGATGACATCGTCGTCATTTGAAGAGCCAGCAAGGTCCAAGGTTTTCTCTATACCATTGACCCGCAAAAGCTCCTCTTCGACATAGAGCCCTTCGGGCCAGTATTTAGGATCTTCCGACCCTATGAAGGATTTGAAATCGTAACCCGACATTTTTATGGGCATCGAAGCGCATCCTCGATTGATCGCAACTGTTCGCGACGGGCTTCATCCGATGATCGCATCGATTTTGCTCCGGTACGTCTGTTCCGGAAGCGTCTGGCCGGTGTCCCGCAGCTCGCGGAGAGCAATCCTGATTTCTCGCAGGTTCATACCTCGCAATCCTCGGTTTCCTCGTCATCGACCTCGCCGAGGCCCTCGCACTTGATGCAGCCGTAGGTTCGCAACGGCCATTTACCGGTATCGTCGCGGATATCGCAGGCGTCAAAATAGGCCATATGGCCCGTCCCGTCACAACGATCGCAAGAGATGCTTTTGATCATGTCGGACTCCCCTTTGCTGTGTTGGGGATTATTCTCCCCAAATCTGGCAATGTCAATCAGCAAGTAGGAGCAACAAAAGTTCTTTTTCGTCCTCGGCGATCAATGCCGATTCGATGCTACCCGATACATCAATCTGGAAAATCGTCGCTTCGCCGGCTAGGGCAGTCAGAGGGATGCGCACCAGTGGCGCGGCTATTGGGTGAGTTTTGACCCGTTTGCGCGGCGGCTTCCCGCTTCTCAGGCTTCCGGACAACTCGAATAGCGGAAACTCAATTTGCCCATCAATCAGGGTATTGTCGGGCCAGAGACCAACAGCCGGCGCCCCTACTACGGTGCCGGGGACGTACCTGCCCGATACAGAATCAGCCGCATGTGCAGCCTCGGTAACCCCTACCGCGTAAATATTGCCAATCGTTGCATGATCTTGCGCATTAACCGATTCGGATATCGCCCCGAGAATTTTGATATGGGATGTCGGGGCATCTACTGCGGTGGCCGCCTCGGTGATTGCGGAGGCATCTACGACGCGCGCCGTGGGAAAGTCCTGGCTAGTTGTCGCCTCGGAGACTGAGACAACTTCTTTCTCGTGCGCCGTGTCTGTGTCCGATGCGGTAGCTGCCTCGGTGACAGCCGCGCCGCCTATGAGCTTCGCCGATAGGCTGTCAGATGCCGCCGCCGCCTCAGTAACCGTTCTAGGGAATTTGGCGGTATCCGAAACTGTGTCGGTTGCCGACGCTGCCTCGGTTATTGTGCGTGGAAATTTAGCCGTGTCGGAAACAACATCGGAGGCTGATGCTGTTTCGGAGATTGCCCGCGAGAATTTGACGGTATCGGTAGTCGTATCCGCAGCGCTTGCCGCTTCGGTTATCGAGACAGCAAGCTTGGCTAGATCCAAAACCGTATCAGCCGCAGACGCGGCCTCGGTGACACTCTTGGCGTAAACATTCGGGGTAGTCGTCGCGGTAGAAGACACTAACGACGGATCAACCCACCCGGCCGGCGTATTCGTCGGGTCGAACCAACTCTTGAGGTTAAGGGCCGGATCGCCGACGAACTTGAAGGTCATGGCTACCCGCTATTTGCGCGCCTCACTCGCAGGAAAAGAACAGTGGCATATAACGGATTGAGACCAGCTACACTCCACTACTCGTTTTACTGCGGTCCGCTATTCCGCCCTGCATTCGCCGGATGGAAAATTGATGGTGCCGGTCGCTGATGGCGCGGCCGTTAGATTCAGGGTGCCCGCTGTGCTGGTATAGGCATCGACGTCGAGCTGAACCTCGTATTGCGCGGTCGTGGTGTTGACCGTCGTCGGCGTGGTCGGCTGCTGGGTGGCCACGGCCGTGACAACCGGCGCATAGATCATGTTGGCCGCGCCCGCCGTCGCCGTGGTGGCGTCATAGGACATGCGCGAATGAAACAGCGTCATCGTGCCGCTGTAGGTCCATTTGAACTCTACGCCGACGCTGGTCGCGCTGGCACCGTAGGTGAAATCGCAGTGGATGTTCTTGAACTCCGTCGCGTTAAGCGCGAACTGCATGGTCCGAGTGCCATCGGAGACGTTGGTATAGCTGCTGGCCGTGCCGCTCGATGTGTAGGTGCTGAGCAGCGGAATAATGTTGTAGGGCCGGGTGACTAGGTGGTTGCTGTAGTCGATTGTCAGCGGGTAGCCGGTCGGCGTCTGGGCATTGGCAGCGCCATAGGCGATGTAATACGAACCTATCGATAGAACGCCGCCATCACCGCCAATGCCGGTCTGCGCCGTCGCGCCATTGATGCCCCACAGCCAGTTTCCACTGGGCGTCGTGCCGTGATCGACGTTGCACGTCACTAACGATGAGTAGAAACAACCCTGAATCCGGAAGTTAGGGTTGGCATCAGTCGAATTTTGAAACGCCTCATAGCCGTACGTATAGCCGCCCTGTGTTGCGTTGGTGCCGAACGACCAAGCGCCGGTAGGCGTTACGCGACCTAGGAAAATATGCTGCGTGACCATCTGGTACATTGCCAGCGCGCACAGGTCCGACTCGTGGGTCAGATCGGATTGCAGACACCCCATCGCGTAGGATTGCGCCGGGGTGATCGGTCCGATCACATCCTGGAAATCGAGATAGTCAGACGGCAGCGGGTTCGAGAGCGAATTTGCATTCGTCAATGCCGTTGGCCGTAGGCTGGTATTGGTCGATCCCGTACCGGTCCAGACATATTCGTTGGCGACCAGGGTGGACGATCCGAGCGCCTGCTCGTGGTTGAGCACGTAGTCCATATTTGTCGTGTAGTTCGCCGCGCTCACGTTGCCGGCCTGATCGTTGACGCCGAGCGACCAAATTTCGAGCGCGTGGGCACCGGACAGGAGATCGTTGAAGCCCAGGTTTTGCGTGGTGTTGGCACCAAAGAAATAACTGTTTGCGGCACCGACGCTTTCATTGTGGATGACGAGGCCGTAATTAGCGGAAGTGTATTGCAATTCCAGGCCGTAGAATTGCCCGGCCCCCGTCGCGGTCATCACGATCTGAGCCGATGTCGTCCCAGCCGGATTGTTGAATGTGACCTCGTTGACCGATGCCGACCCCGTCGAGGCGCAGATGTTGCCGACGCTAGTGCCGCCGATAGTGACGGCAATCGTGGCGCTAGAGGACCCCTGGCCGCAATAAAATCGCGCCGCGTAGAACGTGTGGCCGGCTGGATAGGTTATCGTCGCGCCCGCCGACATCGAGCAGATCGAGCCTCCGGTCAGAGCGCCGGTCGCTTGGCTCGGACCGACTTGGTTACCGTTGGAGATCGTTCCGGTCGATGTATACGGCCCCTGAAGCTCGAACGCGGCCGATATGACCGTACCGATGCAGGGCTGGATGCCGTTGCCATAGATCGGGATGCCCGCCTGTGTCGCCGCTTGCAGCAGCAGCGACGGCCAGCGGTTGCCCGCGTATTGCGGTCCGTAGGTTGAGCATCCCGGATCAGTCTGGTAGCAGGAGGCGATGCTGTCGCCGTGGATGCGGACGCCAACCACGGTCGTATAGACCTTGCGCAGCCACGCATACCAAGCGTCGAGCGCCGGACCGCCGGTAGCCGTAGCAGTTGACAGGCCGTTGTTGCGAGTCCCGCTATCCAGCACCCAGCAATGAGAGGAGCACGGCACCGCCGCCGCCGTCGAATATTCCAATTGGTATCCTTGCGCCGCCGCTCCGTTGCCGACATCCGCAGGCAGCAGGTTTGACAGGCCGTTGCCGACGATCGAATAGGCGGTCGTGCCGTTGACGTTGAGCGTCGGCGTCGTTGTAGTGTTGGCTACATCGTTCGTGCCCGGCAGCCAGAATATTTGGTCGCCATTGGCCGGCGTGAAGCTAGGCGATGTCGAGCAGGTATAGGCCGTGCTAGATGATGACCCGGTTGTACTCGTGCATCCAAGTGACGAGGATATCTGATGCGGTGGAATGCCGGTGACGTTGGTCGCCGTCATGGTCGGTGTGGTTGTGGCGGAAAATGTCCCGCTTGAGGCTTGGATAACCCCGGTCGATGCTGAGAAATTCTGCCCAGTGCCGCCCCATTGTGGGCCTACCGACGTAGCCTGCCATGTGCCCGTCGACAGCGTTCCAACCGATGTCAGCGATGATGAAACGATGCCGGATGGCAGCGCCGTCCCGGTCAGTCCGCTTGCCGGGATCGATGGCGTTCCGCCGAGGGTGTAGGTGCCAGTAAACGTTCCCGCAAAAGCTGGCGCTGTTGCCGACAAGTCGCCGCTGTTGAATGTTTGAACGTTGGTCCACGTATTCGCGTGGCCGAGCGCGATTGATGCCACCACCGCGCCCGTAGTCGGGCTTATAGTCAGTGTGCCATCCGCGTTTGATACGCTCGATATAGCGCCGGCCGATATCGTGTTGCAGCCGAAACCGGTGCCGCTAGTCCAAATCAGGGCGTTATTCGCCGCGGAGCAGGAGGGAACAGATTGCCCGGATGGTGTCGTGGCCGTCAGGGCTCCCAAAATCTGATTTGCGGAAAGCGCAGGAAGTGCCGTGTAAACCAAGCCTGTCAGGTTGGTGCCGTTGCCGCTTGAAGGCGTACCAAGGGCACCGCCGTTGATCACGGGAGCCCCGGCCGAACCGACTGCCACGCCCAACGCCGTAGCAACGCCCGTCCCGAGCCCCGTGATGCTCCCGATCGCCGGAGCGCATGTGGAGGCCGATGCCGCGGTGATCAGGCCCTTGGCGTTTACGGTAAATGCCGGGCATGACGTAGACGACCCGAACGAGCCAACGTTGCCGTTTACCGTCGCTAGGGTGGTCGCCAATGCGCCGGCCGATGTCGTGATGTCTCCGGTCAGGGCGGGGAATTGACCCGCCTGTAGCGCCCCCGTGAGGCTCGTAGTGGGCAGCGCGGTAGCATTGGTCAGATTCAGTGATGTCGGAGTGCCGAACGCTCCCGAGTACGTCACAAACCCGCTCGCGGCGTTGATTGGATTCTGGAATGCGCTTGCAACCCCGGTGCCCGGTGTTGCGCTACCGAATCGCAGGCTGCCGGCATTGGTTTGAAAATCGCCGCTGTTGCCGGCCGGCGTGCCTTGGGCGAACGCCGGCCCGGCCGCGAGCGAAAACAGAACCGCTAGAACTTTTCTCATGCTCATCATGATTATGCCGCCTCGGCTATCCATCCCAAGCTGGTATCGACCCATGATTGAACGCCGCCCTTGGTGTAGACTAGATTGTTGCCCGTGATGCTGCCTGTGGCCGGCGTCGCCGTGATGTTGTTCGTCTGCGCGGTCTGCGCTACGTCGATGATCGTAAACCGATTGTTTGTCCCCGCAGATGTCGGCATGGTCGATGTCTTGGCCCCGGCCGTCGCGCTGTTCCATAGCACAAGACAATTTCCGGAGCTCATCGTAGTCGGCCCCGCGTCGGTCGTCCCGCTCGCTACGGTCCGCACCTGCGCATAGGCCGCTGCCGGCAACGCGGTAGTTTGCAGGGTCTTGATGGATCCGGTCTTGTCGTAGGTTTGCCAGCCGTTCTGATCGGTCATCATGCAGGACTCGCCGGCCGCGAGCGAGGCGCTGTAGACCGTGCTCGTATTCGTCCCGTCATTGTGCTGCACGGTGATCTGATTCGAGACCGTGGCCGACGTGTTGACCACAATCAGCTTTTGCACGCTGCGAGCTACGGTGAGCGTTAGCGTGCCGCTGCCGTTGGTGGAGCTAGCCGATAGCTGATAGGTGCCCGCGCCGCCGGCCGTGCCTGTTAGCTGCGATAGGATGTAGAGACCGAAGCCGATGCCCGTGGCCGACAGTGCCGCACCGATCGGCACGGTCCCGGTGATCCCCGACGTTACCGTGAGAGTGGTGCCGCTTATCGACCATGTCGTGACGGTAGCTCCTGGCGAGGGCACAACCGTTGTCGTAGTGGCTCCGGTGATCGATGGTACGTTCTGACCGGTCGGCGTTATGGTCCCTGCCTGGGGGACGCTGTTGCCCTGCGCGGCGTCAACCCATGACGCGTGCACGGCAACAGCGCCGGCCGATCCGGTGACGATGCTGAGTAACGACGATGGGTTGCTGAGTACCCACACCTACATACTGACCGTATAACTTACATTGATCTGATCGCCGGCTAGAACCGACCGCGCCCCGCTGGTAAATACTCCCGCCGACCAGAGCGTTCCTCCGGTATTATCGATCGTACTGACGGCGCCCGAGCCGTAATCGATGAAAGCGCCCTGTACTGTCCCGCTTGCGGTAAAAGTGAAGTTTAACGCCGCCGAGAGCGCAATCGCCCCGCCCGATGCTGCCGACCATACGCAAGTCTGGCGTGTGCCCGAATACTGCGGCGCGTTGGCGTTACCGGCCTCGATCCATCCGGAGTGCGACGTCATGGTATCGGTCGCTGCTACCGCAGTGAAACTAGTGCCCGAAATCAGGCCCATATAGGGGCCAGTTACGGTATAGGACGATCCCGCTAAAAACGTGTTGAATGCGAGATTTTTGCCTACCGTTGTAACTACGTTGTCGATCTCTTCCGTCCATTTGAGGTTGCCGTCCGAGTCGCGGCACTCAAAAATGAAACGTCCGTGAGCATTGAGACTATCGCCTGTCCCTCCGAGGGCAATCAGGCCCGCAACCGCCGATTCTTTTGGCTCAATCCGGTCATCCACTAGTATAACCCCCGAAATTAGTTGCTAATTTTTCTCTTTGGCATGCGGATAGTGAGAGAATTGACGATTACCGGAGCGTTCATCTTGATCTCAATTGCGTTGATTTTGATTGTTGCGTCCTTTTCCCCGACATCACAGCCAAAAACAGCTTTTTTGTTCGCATCGCAGATTTCCGCCCACCGAATTTCACCCTCCCGGGTGGCGAAACCATCTTCGATCCGGTTCGCGGTCATAGCACCGTTTTTGACCGGACCAAAGGCTGGCCTAGATAGGCTCATGGTAGCGATAGGATCGCCGCGGGCTGTCTCGGATTCGTAGAGGATCAGATACCCCGCCTTAACGTCGCGCCTGCTAGGGCCGTCCACAAGACGCGCAATCGCATAGCAAATCTCGTCAACCGTATCGCCTGCAAGCTCAATCCTCATCATTCGATTCCGTAACTACCGCGGTGAGATTGCCATCGGCGCCCCGCTTGAGCGTTGCCGTTTTGGTTGTTTTTGCCTTGTTGTCGATCGTGACGTTGATTACAGGCGGTTGCTGTTGCGGCGCTGGCGTGGCTTTGAGGCCCGCAATTACGTCAGCCATCGCCGCAACCTGGGCGGTTAAACCTGCAAGCGCAGAATCAATCGCCAAAAGCCGCAAACCGCCAACGGAATCGCCTGCCAACAGCCGTTTCGCAGAAGCCGGAAGCTCAATGCCCTTATCCTGCATTCTCTTGTAAATCTTACCGATCGATTTTGGCGATGCTAACCCCTCAAATTCTTCCGGTCTTTGCCATCCGCCAAATTCGTTAAACTCAGGCTTCCATCCTCGTTCAATCGCGGAATCGACACGACCATTAATCATATTGGTATGGTCTTCGTCTTCCTGCTTTTCTTGTTCGACCTTGGATTCCTCTTCTGCTTCCCGTTCCTCGTCACTCAAAGCCTCAAGCCGTTTCTGCTCGGCGTATTCCTCGGCGATATCCGACATGCGGCCGCGCAAATTTTCCGCGTATTCTGCCGACACAGGCTCGTCAGCCAAGTAGGACGAAACCCCAATCAGATCGTCGATATTCTCGGGATCTTCGTCGAAAAACGTCGCCATTTCTCTCGCGTACAGCGTTTCGGTATCTTCATCCTCCATCTCATCGTACATCGGTGCCTTGTCGATCTTTTTCCGCAGTGCAGCCATATCCTTGTTTGTCGCAATCGCCGCGCCGCGTACTTCCTTTGCCGCTTCAAATGCTTTCGGATATAGCGTTTCGAGGCGCGATTTTAGCATATAGACTTGCTGCCGATCGCCTTCATCCAGCGCGTCCATCTCGGCCTTGAAATCTTCCGGATCATCAAAGCCGAGAACATCAACCTTCTTGTTTCCGGCCTTTGACAAATCGCGCGCAAATTCAACCATCTCATCCGGTGTAGTTGACGCCGATAAATCATTCAAAGACGTTAACTGATCTGGCTCGTTTGCCGTACCAAGGATCGCATCTAGCCGCCCGTGCAAGCTCTTGATGTGGTCAGTGATCTTGGACACTCGGCCGTGCTGCTGTTTCAGTGCCTGGGCAGATGCAGCGAGAGATTTAGCCGTTTCCGGAATCTTGTGCTTGACCGCCATCTTGTGAAACGCCTCGGTACTGCCTACCGGGTGCTCATGCGTTGGCGCTGGCGATGATCCTCCGCCGCTACCGCCGCGACCAAACTTCCCATCTGGCGCGCGGGGATGCTCGTTCTCGTTGAAATCGTCCATTGCGCCGTCAAAAACAATCCCTGCGGCGATCGGTGCCGCATCTTCGGCAGGTTTCTTTTTGGGAGGCTCTTTGCCGGGCTTAGGAGCCCCGCCGGCTGGCTTTGGCGGAGGTTGGCCGCCTTCCTCAAGCTCTGCCTCCAAGCCCTTCCCTGCGCCTTCCGGAATAAGACCTTGCTCTTCCTCTTGCAGAAGTTCCGGAACGTCGTCGGGATCGAGCCCGTGATAGCCGCTCTCCGGATCGGCCACAATTTTCGAGCGAACCTCTTCCTGGGAAACAATTCCCGAATCGACGCGGATCTGATCTGTCTCCGCCTCGATCTTGCGGATTTCCGCTTTCTCTTTGACGGTTTCCTCATAAAGCGGGAGAAAATCGTAAGTGATATCCGGATCACGCGCGCCCCATAGCGAGATTTGCGCGATATCGAGCACCGTCGTTAGATGCGATCGGAATAGCTGTTCCTGCCGGCCATGAACGGTATCGTTGAACGCCCGCAACTCGCCCTCGGATGTAGCGTTCAGTCCCTTCGGTTGAATGCCGGCGAACTTGACCGCTGGAATCCGACCAACCGAAAACAGATGCTCTTGTGCCTGGGCCTGCAACTCATCGAGGCCCGAGATTGGTGCCGAGATGTTTTTGAAATCCTCGGTGTTCTTGTCGATAACCATGATGCCTTGGTTATCGCGGAGCATGTTGGCGAGTGCCATACGCGCTAAAACGTCGCCGTTTGCCCCGCCTGAGCCTCCTGGCTGCGTCGTCGATCCCATGTTGGTCGAAAGGATCATGACGGAAAACGCGTGTATGATCTCGCCAACGCTTTCCCGGGTCCGCAACCAAATATCGACGTATGGTTGCGCCATCTGAGACATAGATAGGCCGCCGAAAGCGTAGGCTGGCTTGAGAATATCGGGCACCGGCCGCCCGATGAACGGCAGTAGCCGGGTCCGATGTATCTCCGCGCCCATGACGTACCATACAAGCGGATCGTACCAATCGGGAGAAAGCGGGTTTTGCGCGTTGTAGGCTGTCGGGTAACACCAGATCGGCTCAATCGTTCGCAAGCCTAGCAAGCAACCTTTGCCAAGCTTATTGGTCGAAATCGCATCCCGCCCGTTGCCAATCGAGAGTTTGTTTTCCGCGGCGTCAATCGTGTTGATATCGGCGTCCTTGAGATCGAAATACAGATGGCCAATCCCGAAATCAGAATCGTGTTGCGCAATTTTTTTGAACGTCTGGCGCACCTGAATTTCATCGAGGAACTGATTAAGCTCAACGATCTTTCGCTCAATGTCCTTGTTGCGTCCATCGGAGCGCGGCTCTTCATCTCGCGCTAGGCGCCGGTCACCAGCCTCCGCGTCGTCCTTATTCCGATCCTTTGGCTTGTCTTGCTCTTTGGTCGATTCGTCGTCGGTGCCGCGGATATCAATCCACTTGCGCGTCATTTCCTCGGACATGATCTCGCCGAATAGGCGGAACTCGGACCGCTGGGTAAGCTCGGACAGATACGGATACCCGAGAAACAGCATGCCATCAGAAGCGTCATTCGGCATTAGGCCACCAGCCTGCCACGCTGACATGGCGAACTGATTCGCGCTCGTCAGATACGAATTGTCATCCATCGCGAGCTTGCGGCCCGCTTTCCTGACGTGATCTGCTACCGGTCCGAACCGGTCTGGCCGGATTTTGTAGGGATTCCATTCCTCGGTTCGCGGCCGGCTATGCGATCTTCCCTGCAACTCGCGGCAGGCTTCGAGCACGGCATGAACGGCTGATTCGGACATAAACGGGCGGCGCGTCTCGATCGCCCTTGTCTCGATCGCTGGCGTTCTTGAACCTTCGCTTGAACTTTTCGACTGTTCACGGCGCTTATACGGATTGAGCACCTTACCGTCAGGCCCGCGTTTAGGGCCGCTTCCGGGACGCGCGCCGCCGTGTCCGTTCGCCATTGATCCGCCTCCGATACCTTGAACATATCTGGCAGGTTCAAGCGTTCGGAGCAACCCTTATACGGAAAGAGCCGCCCCGGGGCATGGGGCGGCTCTCAGCCGATGCGATCAAGGATACCTGCGTCAATGCCAACCGGGGAAGATGGCAAGCGATATTTGGCACAAGCGCAGCTAAACGTCAATCTGCCCGGATCGCTATCAACGCCATCGCGGCCGATCGAGCTCCATCTGGCATAGGCTGCGGCGCATTGCGCTCAATGTGCCTGTAGAGGCCCCGGA
>Ga0302277_1003556_pt1 | contig 10617 bp, 6 predicted proteins | sample III_Bog_N3_1_FD_198759 | JGI IMG/M metagenome (GOLD analysis project Ga0302277, IMG submission 198759) | Peat permafrost microbial communities from Stordalen Mire near Abisko, Sweden - III_Bog_N3_1 | ecosystem: Environmental > Terrestrial > Soil > Wetlands > Peat | place: Sweden: Abisko... | reverse complement strand
TCGTCGCGGTCCCTGACAAGAGATCTTCGGGGGGGATCAGTCGCCCGTCTCTTCCGCTCAATACTGCACTATTTGATGACGCCGTACCTTCCAGGTCTAGTGCGCAATCGAATCCTTGCACCCGAACATCGGTAAAGTCTGCTGACACTCGAACAGTATCGCAGCCTATATTTCGATGAAAGACCCCCCGCTCGTGACAATACTGAATTGCTTGGAGCACTTTTTCAAAAATGCCAACCTTATCATAGATAGATAACTCACGAATGGCTGGCCACACATCCTCCAACCTGTTTCCCTCAAACCAATCACTTACCTGAACCCAGGACGCACCGGTTTGGAAATGGCCGATAACGCACATGATGTTGGGATGCCTGAGCTTCATTAACACCCGACTCTCCCGCGCAACGGCTTGAAGATAGCGCTGGAGCTGTAATGCTGGAACGGCAGCGTCGAATGGGAATTCCCGAAGTTGAACCTCCATTTGGCAGGGCCGCTCATCTACCGCAAAGTACTCATAAACATGGCCCACATTCCGAAGCTGTCTACGAATTATGAATCGCCCTACCTGTCGGTGGTTCCTCCGCATCCCCTTGGCAGATTCATCTCGAAACGATACCCATGCATTTAGGTTCTCTCGCTGCGCATTCGCATCCGAAAAATGTGAAGAGGCCGCAGCGATGCTCTGATACTTTTTGACTGTATCGTCCAGGGTCATGACCGGCTTGGAGGCTGCATATTCAGGTAGTCGGAATGTAATCCTTGTATCCGAAGGAACCACAATCTGCATTCCGGCCCATACAGATTTGTGCAGGCTGCCACTTGGAAATGGCGGCTTTCCTCGTCTCGTAGCTAGTACTTTACCTTTGTGATCAAGTATTGAAAGCACCCGATCCACGGTGAAGCCTGTCGAACAAGCTAATAGATCCTCCCAGACGGTGACATCAGGCCGAATGCACTTCAACTCAAGAATGTCGCAAAGTCCCGGTGCGGATAGAATGATGTCACATTCATAGAAATGGCCGCTACCTCGGGCAAGATTTACGTTCGTTGCAATGACATAACCGCTCGGCAGACTGTCCCTGAGTATTCGGGTACACTCGATTTCGAATTCTCCGCCGACGCCGACTGCTGGCTCTCCAAACGAGACCACTTGTGCGGGCATCAGTCTCTCTCCCAACGCAGCAACTGTTCTAGGCCTCTCCTGGCGTCCACGTCATTAGGGCCATTCAATTCGCGATTCAATACGCTCATTGCACGTCCTCGCAGATTGGGTGGAACCTCGTATGACGTTAAGACCTGCATTGCAGTATGAAAATCGCGTTTAGACAACACTGTCCAATGAGTCAGAAGGACATCAACAATAGCAGGTCGCAATCTACTCTTATGGCCCTTGAGTAGCTTCAGGATGCGATCCTGTTCGTCGGAAGTTCGTTCCGTGCATAAGTAAGCTTTTACGCAATTCAACACTGCGTTTGTCCGGAAAAAGCGAAGCGAGTTAAATACAAGGCGACTGTCTGTCGCCAGGTATTCGGCCAGCAGTTGATCTGGAGACTCCGGTGAAATGCCAGTAACGGCAACAAGAGAATCAAGAGCCTTCTTAGCCTCTCGGTTCACCGGAGCTTGCGTTGTGAGCCAGTCACGCGCGTCGGTGTTGCTCAGAGCCAGTTTTGCAGCAAAGCGTCGAAAGATAGGTAATTTGCCAGACCCAGGAATTGTTTCTCCCCAGGCTTTTAATACCTTGAGGCCGCCCGCGCCCGTTGCCGCAAAAGCCTCCGCCATCAACTCAAGCAATCCCTGTTCTACTTCGTCCGCTTCTCCAACTTGTAGCTCTTGAAACTCCGTCAAAGATCTCCAGACGCGGCTTTCCGTTTCCTCTTTTAATAGGAGGGGCGTGATCATGTCACGAATCGTTACCTTCGTGACATCTGTATGAGCAGTCGTGAGGGAATTGCGATACTGCAACTCATGCAGTTTTCGTGCTACGCGCCCGCTGAGGTCCTTGTACTTGTTCTGGTCGAGAATGTACTCCCTGCACATATACTTTATGAGAGCAATAACTGCCGATCTTCTTGAGGAAAATCTTATGCAGAGATCGGCCATTCTTATCCTCTCCTCTGGCAGAAGGAGACCTTCATCCGACGTGAGGGATGTCAGCATCATTTGAGGGAAGTACTGAAGACCTTCGCATACTGTCCAACAGAGCGATCGGACGCCCTTATTGCTCGATAACACAAAACGGTCGATCGACTTCTGGGCATACTCCATATCAACGGATGCGAGTTTGATGATAGCCTCAACCAGTTCGCGGTGCGCGAGCGTTTCCTTGGCTAATCGAAATCCCTGTTGGAGGCAGACTGGAATGGCCCACGGTCCAAGGCGCACAATCTCGGAAACGAGGTCAAGCGATTGCGTATCTTCCTGTGATAGCCACGCAATTGCAGTAGTTACAGAATCGTCGATTTCCTTTGGAACAAATATCTCGCCAGGAGGGACTAGAGATTGCCACATGGCGAGCCTGATTCGCTCCATCGAGCGCCGGGCCTGGGATACCTCATTGCTTGTTAGTTCCCTAACGGACTCGGTATCGTCGTGTAGGGCCGACTCAAGCGCGACCAGAAGATCATTTGCCGACTGATACCGAGTTTCCGCCTTCACGACAAGAGCTTGCCGAAGAACATCAAGGATCTGTTCTGAGACGGACCCAATAATCAATGGATGTTGGGAGGGAGCATTCTCCGGAGAGGAGCCGAGGCCGTGGATCAGTTCCCAAGCGATCATCGCAATCGCCCAGAGGTCATCGGAAATGGCAGGCTCTTTACGCTCGCCGGCAGTGACCTCCGGTGGTAGGTACCGAAGTGTTCCCACGGACGAAAGCGAATTGCCTGATACAGCACTGTTGAAGTCCAAGAGTAATGGTACAGATATGGATAATCCTGCCCCACGCTTGATGAGAATATTCGTCGGCTTTATATCCCGATGGATAACTCCTAATTCATGAAGCTGCTTGACCGCTTGTACGAGTTGAATCACCCACCTGACCACTGCGCCTCCAGCCCAGAACTCTGGATCAAGCGTAGTCTGCGCAGAGCTGGCCCCGACTTCAGGAATGATGTCTTTGAGTGGTATCACCCTCTTTTGACCATCGCTCCCAACGTACGAACCCAGTTCTAAAACTATGAGGGGATGATTACGATTCTGAATGTGGGCTCGCGCGCTGCGAAGCTTGCGAGGAAAGTACTCGGAATTGAGGGCGCCGATGCGGCTGAGCATGGCTTCTTCCGCCCTCGCCATGCTGTGGGCAGCCTCGTCGAATCCAACATACATCTTAAGCGCAACGTCAGTCTGCGAGTTCCGGTCAAAGGCCTTGTACACCTCAGAGTAGCGTCCGACTCCGAGCAATTCCACAGCATTGTAGAAGGTTGACACCGTGACGACTCGCCCTGCACCAATATCGAGGAGTGTAGTCATTTCAGCTCTCCATTGATCGTAGCCAAGGGTAGGGGCGCTGTAACTAGCTCTCTTGCGTCTTGCTCTATCTGGAGTTCGCCATTGGCGACAAATTCATCTCCGTCCTCCGGTTTGAAGTGTGCTCGAAGTTGAACAGTCTTGTTCTCCGTCACCCGGTATGCCAACTCGTAGACGCAACCCGCTTGCACAACATACGGCAGCGGCAATATGAGGTCCTGAATCGGCATCAAATTGTGATCCATTGGACCAACACCTCGGAAAAGGGGGAGACGCAAATTGACGGTCGCGCGAGGCACGCGAAAAAGGTTGTTCACATGAGTGAATTCGCCACTTGGTTCCGCAGTAAGCGGAACGATTGAGACATACAATCCTTCTCCTTGCGCAGGGGTCAAGATGCTTTCCAGCAGCCGATAGGTCATTGCGACGCCCCCGCTAGAATGGCGCTCATCATAACGACAGCTTGCTGCGCCCAGAGCTACCGTATTACAAGCCTCTTCGTCACTAATTGAAAAACAAGGCTTTGGGGTGAAGTAGGTCTCAATAGCCGCCTTCACTGCTCCCATTCGCGATGCGCCTCCGGTATATAGCACAAGGTCAATATCGCTCTCCGAGAATCCTGGAACGATGGCATCGGCAATCTCGAACGCCTGACCTATCGGCCGAAATACATTAAGATCGCCTGAGTTCACAAAGAACCTGCTGGTTATCTCTTCGTACTGGGGGCGAGACAGATTCTTCTGCAGGTGAATAGGCTTCCCAGAAGAGCCAGGTAACTGCTCGTCAAGCACGAACTCGTTTGGTGATTGACCGGAAGCCAGATAAAATTCTGCCTCCTCCTTGTATGCAGACGCACGTTGCAAAAATAATTGGAAGATGGCCCGTCGGTCGCTTTCTGCTAGTTCTTCGATAGTAGTGCCTGCCTCAAGCTCCCAAAGTCCCAAGAGAAACGCTGCCAGATCCGTATCGATGTCATCGCCGCCCAAGTTGTTGTACCGGGATCTACCAATGGCATCAACGACCATTTGTTGATCTTTTGAGCGCACACGAATGATTGAAACGTCGAGAGTGCCGCCTCCAAAGTCGAAGACGAGAACTTGGCGCAGCTCTGTAGAGCTAAACGATTCTCTATTCTGTTCGAAGAAGTAATAAAATGCCGCGGTCGGTTCATCGAGAAGATGGACGCCATGGAATCCGGCTAGCTTTGCGGCGTGTAGTGTGTCACTGCGCTGATCTGTATTGAAGGACGCCGGGACAGTGATAATAGCGGTTTTGTCCCAGTCCGGAAATTGCTTAATCAATTGGTCGAAGCCTAACCGTAAAATATGAGCAGAGACGTAGGGCGGAGTCATCAGGAAATCGTCGCGAAATGGGTGAGGCATCCTCCAACGTGTTCCCATTACGGATTTAACTGACCGAAAGGCGCCCAACCGTCTTGCCGCGAAAGCCCCAACCGTTGCACTGTCCACGGATTCGAAATAGACTGCGGACTTTATGTGATCACGCATCTGGAAGGAATTCCGTTCGTCAACTGGTTGGGAGATGTCTAATGTGCGTGGACCAGTCGAGTCGGTTTGAATTGCAATCACTGTGTTGGTCGTTCCCAAGTCAATGCCCACGGAAGGATTCATCAGATGCTCCCTTGCTATTAATGCGCGGTCGACATGACCACACGCGCTCTCCTGATGGGTAGCCATTTGCCACGAGAGTTTAGAGCCCAGCCCCGCCTTGTAACTTTCACCTGGACCATTCCAGAAGGTTGGACTTCAAAACCATCGCAGTCATATAGGCCAGATGCTTCGTAGGTGAGATCAAACTCTTCATCCTTTGGATACTCAGATAATCCCTTCTTGCGAAGCGCATAAAACAAGTGAGAGACAAAGGAGCGAAGCGTCAGATGAGTTTGCTCTCCAAGCTGAACAGAGTTCAGGGTATCGAAAGAGTACTTCGTATCAATTGTTTTCAATACCTCTCTGAGTTCAGAAAGGGAATCGACTGCGACGCTTGAATCGATGGAGGCAACTGGCGATGCATTCTTCAGAGACCCAACTATCTCCTCCAAGGCGCGATTTTCAGCCGCATATTGTCGCACGAGAGCTTCGAGCTGGCTTATCTTCTCATCCTGTTCAGGTTGACCAGGTGCTCTAAGGATTAACAGCTTAGTCGTAAGCTCATTGTGCTTGATGAATGCTTTTGCGAGTTCAGGGTCAATTCCGTCGGCGGCATTGTCGTCAGAACTAGGTTCAAGCCGGCTGTAGGAAAGCCAAGCATTGAGTTCCCGTTCCACTTCCCCGGTCAGGTCAGAAAGTTGCTCGATTTCAGTTCCACACCACCCCTTCAGATCCTCAACCACCTTCTCAATAACAAAGGCAAACTCAATCCTGACAGGTTCCTTAGGACGGACTTCGATGTATTCTTCGCGACGCGCACGGATACACCACCATATCAATGTGCGTAGTCGGTCAGCATCAGAGTGTTTTGCAATATTGCCAAACGGAGGCAAGAGCAGATTGGGCGATTTAGCCTTGCGAAACATCGAATAGTGGCTCAAGTACCTAGCGTCATCCCCGAGGCGTAGTCCTCTCAGAAGCGCCGCCAGCAATGGCTCTTGAAGAGGAACGGATAGGATATTTTGGAAAATACTGGCTGCCTGATCTCGGGTACTTCCGGTCGGAGTGCCAACTTTTTTGGTCTTCCAGATTAAGACGTCGCCCTTTCGCAGTATTCGCCATGAGAAGCTTAGCCTGTCCAGAAGAGTTGGACTCGGCTCGCTACTGCTCGATTTTTGCAGGCCACCAACAACTTCATCGATGAGAGCGCGAACACCTCTCATCGTTATCGCGTAAAAAATGCCCTCGCGGCCAGGAAATCGAGTTTGAATCCAGGGCAGGATCTGTCGGCCAGGATCATCAATCAGGTCAGCCAGCACAAACTGGACAGCGTCTTCGGGGGCACTAGGGTGTAAATTGGGTTCTGGGACGGGATCGGGGTCACTCCTGACCGCGTCTGGCTTGACATACGGTGTTCCGTCGCGATCCAACTCTTCCTCCAAATTCCGTGAGCCTCTAGTGCTGGCGACTTCTGACGAACGATTAGACAATGGGAATATCCGAGGCTCTTGCGCCAGCTACCGTTGGGCCAAATATACCTACATCACAAGTTTAACAGCTTGATAGCGTCTATTACTTCTGATCGTGGAAGGTCTTTGGGGACGCAACGTCGAAGGTTTGGTGTGAATCCCGGCAGGGAACAATCCGGAGAGATTGGCCAGAGATTCCCCGCTGGGAAGAGCGGACTCGCTCCCGCATGAACCCTAAGCCTGGCATCTGATTGTCGGTCGGATAGTAACGTCATGTAGGCTAGCGGTCTGTCAACTTCCGGGTCACGGGTTATGCAGGTACTCGGGGAGACTGCTACGTTACTCTTGCCCCAAACACACTTCGGGAACCGTCACGCCTCGCGTGGTCTTGCCGCGAGGCCGGCCACGCTGGCCCGGCCTCTGAATGCCGAAAGCTGCCCAAACCGCGCTATTCACCAGCGTGTTCACAGAACATCCGCGTACGCTCGCCGTCTCGTGGACGGCGAGCCACCCAGACTCGAATACACCAACCTGCGTTGCATGGACCCGCCTGTAGTCCACCTCCAGCAGTTCCACTTCGCAGAGGTTCACGCCATCTAGAGCCTCGCGGACGCGAATGGACAAGTCGCCGTGCATTCTCCAGCGCCGGCGGAGGCAACGATCAACCTTTGCACTGAAACGAATATTGCGGTACACAATCTGTATCGTTATCTCCTATTCTCCCGCCCTCAAATCTCCATACGGTTCCGTGAATGCGATGTCGCGATTCACGCGCACGTTGAACCGATAGCCAGGTCGAATCTTCACCGTCGGCTGGATGTTCAGATTCTTCCGCGTCACCTCCATGCCCAACTGCCCGAACTGCTGGCCAAGGGCTTGAGTTGCAGCCGCGCTCGGCGACAAAGCGCCTGACGCCGAACTCCCCTGCGGCTGCGACATTTCGACTCCGGCCGTAAACGCACTCAGCATCAAAGCCATAGAGACAAGCCGCACAAAGTGATTGTCCACCTGATCGTGGAATCCCGCCGCTCCAGAGGCGTCGTGCCCCACCATGCCATCGAGATCGACACTGGAGCCGTCCGGGAAGATTAGCCGCGACCAAACAACAATCGCGCGACTCTGACCATACGAGACACGATTGTCGTATCGACCGATCAGCCGAGAGCCTTGCGGGATTAACAAATACTGACCCGACGCCGTGTTGTACACATTCTCGCGCACAATGGCCTTTACCTCACCCGGCAGGTCGGTGTTCACCTCACTCTCCAGCGTCGCCGGAATGTCCCATCCAGACTTGATTTCGTACTTCGACAGAGCTGGCGCTCGCGTCGCGGACGAATAATCCCGCTCGTCCCTGGCCTGTCTTGCCTTGTCGATGAAGCTCTCTTTGTGCTCCTGGAGGTTGGCATCGCCCTGATCTCCAGAGCCTGCATTTGCGGACAATGAGGACGGACTCGGTACTCCAGCATTCCCAGCAGAAACGGGTTTCGGATATGCGCCAGCAAGCTGTTGAAGGAGCGAACTCACGCCCTCGACTGGCGCGGCCCCCAGAGCACTCAAACCCTTGCTGGCATTCATTCCGCTGGAAATCGAAGTTCCCGCCGTGCGCGCTTCGAGATCGCTTTTGTACATCTCCTCGCGCAATTCGTCCGCTGCGCTCCTTCCTTGCGGCGCTTCTGCTTGAGTGCCCACTTGCTGCTGATTAAGTGCGACCCTGCCGCTCGTGTTCGTGGGCCTTGCCGGTGAAGGTCGCCCAGAGGCAGCAATCTGTCGAGCTTCAAGAGGAGGAACCAGCGCATCTTTCGAGAAACGGGAAGGGGCAACAAGATCAGACGGAACACCGGCACTCTGCACATGGTCCTGAATCACGTCAGGCGTACTCGGCGCAGGCTGAGACTGATTCTGCGCTTCCTTCCTTGCGTCGATCTTCCGTTGCTCTTCGAGATCCTTCCAGACCTTCGTTCCGGTCGATTGCGCATCCGAAATCGACTGGTCATCCTTGGCGGCGTCCGCAGCTTTCTTCTTTCCGCCCCGCGACATCACCCCATAGACCATTACGGCGAGGAATCCCAGGACCACGGCAAACAACACCCCCCGCACGGCCGGATTCAAATGCTTTCCGTCCGTGGGCCAGAAGCGCAGCTTCAAAGGCTGCTTGCTGCGCGTTGGGCTGTCGCCATCGACCTTCGGAGACAACACAACCTCTTCGCGCTCGTTGCCATCAACTTTGATTTCGTTCGCCATCACTTCACCTCCATGCTTTCCGTTGGCGTATGCGGCGTAAGCGCATCCTTGCGCTCGATCTCGACCAACTCCTGATGCTTGCCCACACCAAGCAGCAACGCAGCCTTCACAAAGAGGCGGTCCACCACGAAGGTCGTGCCCTTCACGCGGAAGTTGACCATCTCATTGCCTTCCGGGCCTTCGACAACCAAAGTCGGCAGCTCCTGAAACGCGGTCACGCTCGGCATCTCGATGTAGGTTTTCTCTCCGTCATCCAGAACCCGCACCGGCCTGATAGATTCCGCGCCAGACTTCACCTTGAAGGTGTAATCGAAGTAGAGCTTGTCCACAGCCGCATTGCCGGTTTGCGAAATGCGCGAGGAATCGACGTGTTCTTTGTGTTCCTTCGCCTGCTGCTCCAGAAAGAGCTTCCACTGCAACGGCTGATCGTCGGGGTAAAGGAACGCGACCCGCGATATGTATTCACCAGGCTTTGAAACCAGCCGGAGGTAGTACGTTCTCCGGTCCGTGGCAACAATCATGGTTGTATCGAGGCCCGTCACCTTGGGCTTTACGACCAGAATCGGCGTAGCTGCATCGCCGGACCCCGATGAGATGGGCGTGACCACCCAACGAACCGAGTCGCCAATCTGTGGCTCACCCAGAATCTTCTCGCCCGCTTGCAACTCTATGGAACTTACGCGAAGCGGTGTGGCAACCAACGTCGGCTGCCCGACCCCAAAGGTGTACACCACGCGCCCGTCCGGTCCAGGAACCGGATTGTTCTGCTCATTCGTGAGCTTCGCCGAAAGAGCAACGGCCTCGCGCGCCGTCTCCGACAGCGCAACGTCTTTCGATGGCTCCCAGCCCGGAGGAACCTTCACTCCAAGTCCTACGCTCGCGGCTGCCGAGCCAATCTCCGAACTAATATCAGTTCCGGGACCTTTCTCCAGGGCTTTCTGAAGCGCCGCAAACGGATACTTGTCCGTGGGAACAACCTCTCGTTTCGTCGGCGCGGCCTTCCGATTCAACACCACCGCGTTACCAGTCGGCGCGCCCGCACCCACACCCAAACTCGACGCGCCTTCTTGTGCGAACCCAGAGAAGGCGCTCACACCCATCACAAACAACACCAACACTCGAATCGTTTTCATCGCCCTTTTATCTCCTCGCCTTTCTCGGCTGAATTACAGAACCTTCGACCAACTCACATTCGTGACATATATTCCCAGGGGATTCACGCGCGCCAAAGCCTCATCCGCGGGCGGATGAATGGAATAGGTGATGACTCCCTTGTAGTTTTGAGAGCCGGTTTGCTCGCCCTTCAGGTCGAAGGCCGTCTCCGTCCACTCGACCTCATAGCTGTCCTTCGAGGACGCATAAAGAGCGCGGACATTTACGGAAACGGTCTCCGTCTGCGCCAGCTTGAGCGGCGACCCATCGCGGTACCCATCGCTGATCTTGATCGCAGCGGGAGTTCCGTTGCCGATCTCGGCATACACCCGTTCTACTGCGTTCTTCTCGACCGTTGCGTCCGACGAGACCAGCCGCCAATCCTGGACCCACGACCACAACGCTGCCCGTTTCAAACGGTCGTCGGCAACCGAGGCTTGGACCGCCGTTCCCTGACTCACCACCTTGCCCAGGTTGTCTACTGCGACGATGTAGGGAATGACCTTGGGTTTGGTCCCGATCACGATCAAGCCCAGTACGGCAACCAGCGCAACCGCACTGGTTGTCACTGCAAGAAGCCGCCAATTCCGCGCAGCCACAATCAAATCCCGATACCGCTCGTTCCACTCGTCGCGAGCTGCCAGGTACGGACTCTTGCCCGGACCTTTCTCTTCCAC
>Ga0302277_1003549_pt1 | contig 10628 bp, 6 predicted proteins | sample III_Bog_N3_1_FD_198759 | JGI IMG/M metagenome (GOLD analysis project Ga0302277, IMG submission 198759) | Peat permafrost microbial communities from Stordalen Mire near Abisko, Sweden - III_Bog_N3_1 | ecosystem: Environmental > Terrestrial > Soil > Wetlands > Peat | place: Sweden: Abisko... | reverse complement strand
AGCGCGACGCGCAGATTGCATCCATCACCGACCGGCGGCTCACCATCCAGTTTGCCGCCGACGCCGAATGGCCCTACACCGTGGACACCAACGCCGGCATCCGCAGCGAATTCTACCTGCCCGCCAGCCAGCCGTTTCACGGGTAAACAAATTGTAGCGTCGAGCCTATGGCTCGATTCGCTTCGGCCACAGGCCGAACGCTACAACGCAAAGCGGCCTTCAGAAACGGAGGCCGCTTTTTTAATGAAATGAACGAACTGGTTTAATTTTGTGTCAGAGTTACCATTGCCGATGAATCCATGACTGAATCTTCAAAATCTAAACTCTGGTGGTTTGTCGGACTATTTTTCCGGCTGTTGTTGGTTTCATTTTTAAGTTTAATTGTGTCCTTTGTTTCCGCAGGAACTTTCATGGGTTTGGGATTTAACCGCAAAATTTCCTGGGGATTGATCGTGATTGGCAACGTTGCCGTTTTTGCTTGGGCGATTTATTTTCGCCTTCCATTTTTTCTTTCGCGCACAAACCGTCAACGCTTTTTGATTTCGGCTGTCATTGCCGTGCCGACAGTGTTTCTGGCTTACTGTTGTGTGATTACACTTTTTATCGCCGCTGTGGATTTTGCCAGCACGAGTGACAGGCGGACTGAATCCGTAACGCTGCCTTCCGGGGAAGTTTTGGAAAACCACACCTATTACCAATCCGGGTGGGACGGCGGCGATCGGTTTAACAAATTGTTTTTGAAAAATCCGGCGCAACGGACTTCGGAATTGGTTGGAGATTTGCATTATGATGATGCCGAGGAAAGCACGCCGTCCTTGTTTGCCCAATTTCCACATCCGCAAGAATTCACCTATCGTAATAAAAAAGTCTTGGTCATCGGCCCGTATCTCTGCGATCGCATTAATTCTCCCAAGGCTCCATATTGGGATCTCACCACCATAAATTGGGATAACGGAAAACTGGGTCTTCTAGACGTCGATGCGCGGGCTTATCTGAAATCCTTCGTTCCAACCAATGCTATTCCAACCAACCAAAGCCCGGACGAAATTCCATTGGAAAGACGTGTGCGCTTTGATTTCGACAGCCTTGACCTGACAAACAATATTTTGACGGTTAAAAAACAAAAACCGAAAGAAGGGGAAAACTCGGATGAATTTCCGCCTTACCTTGTTTTCAGTGCGCTCGGTTGGAATGCCGATTCCATCTATACATTTCCATCGAAGTTTGACATCGCGCGCACGAAAGCGAAGAACGGCCCATTCTGGGACAAACCATGAAACCCAAACTCATCCTCTGCCTCGCGCTCGTTGCATTTGATTTGTCGTCACACGCACGCGGAGTTCGTTTGTGGAGCGATGCCGAATTGATGGCGGCATCCGATTTGGTTGTGATTGGTCAGCCAATTAAAGTGAAAGATTTGGATGAGGCAAATTCACTCGGTTGGTCTCAACCAGCAATGTTTCATGGCGTGGAAACGACTTTCAAAGTTTCGGAAGTTCTCAAGGGAACGCCTGCGAGCAATCAGATTGTTTTGCACCATTATCGTGAAACCGCACGGGGAAGTGTGGTCAATGGCCCGGACTTTGTGGAATTTATACCCGGTGATACAAATGAATATCTGTTGTATCTGAAAAACGATGGAACAAACCGATATGCTCCGACTACCGGGCAAATTGATCCGGTGTTTCGGATTCATCCGCCTGCGAATAGTGTTGCCGACACAAATCTTGCGAAACAGATTTCCGAAATTCTCACCGAATGTCAGAAAATTAAACCCGGAATGACGCGAGCAGAATTGCCGAAGGTTTTCACCACGGAGGGCGGCATCTCGTCTGCCACGCATCGGACTTTTGTTTATCGTGGTTGCCCGTATATCAAGGTTGATGTTGATTTTAATCTTTCAGACCCGAAGCAAAAGGCGCTTGAGGAACTTCCAACAGATACCATCAGCAAAATTTCCAAGCCGTATTTAGAGTGGAGCATCATAGATTAAACCATGAAACCCAAACTCATCCTCTGCCTCGCGCTTGTTTTGAGCGGCGATTCCGCTGTCGCGGTTCACGCCGCGAGTCGGCGGTGGCTCAGCTTTTTTCGTTAGGCAGCATTACGATTATGAATAAAATAACATCACGAGACATTAGATCGTTTGTAGCTGGCGCGCTCGCCTTTAATGGGTTTAAGTCGTTGATTCTGATTCCGCATTATTTCACTCTTTCGATGGATGCATCTCACATTGGTCGCGCAGTTATTGTTGCTTTGGTTGCTGGTTTAGCATTACCAATCGGCATTGGGATTTTCTTGGGACGATGGTCGGCGCTTTTCTCGGCGCAGATTTTTCTTTGGATGAAAGTCATATTGGGATGTATGACCATTCCTTATTTTTGTATTTTTTTCCACGAAAAGGTCGTGACTTTGGTATTGGTAGGCGCGCCAGAGATTTTGGGTGATGCGGTTCTTTTGGGGCTGATTTTTTGGACCACTTCTGAAAGGTTTAGACATGAGCCGGATGTCTAACAATTCGCCGGAGACAAGCGCCGTTGGCGCTGGCCGTTCCGCTGTCGCGGTTCACGCCGCGAGTCGGCGGTGGTTCAGCTTTTTTCGTTAGACCGATTTATCGCATGAGAAAGATTTCCACAATTTGGTTGGCAATGATTGCTGGCGTGCTTGCCGAAGGCATTTTATGTGGTTTAATTGAGGTATCTGGAGGCATACCAGTTGATGGGCCAAGAAATCTTACAGGAGCCATTGTGCTTTTTATACATCTCCCAGCTATCGGTATTTACAATTTCATTCAACCCGACAGGGGAGATGATGCGAGTCTATCCGTCATTATCATCATCAACACATTGCTGTTGTGTGTCTTGGCTTTCATTACAATCAAACTTTATAGAATGTTATATGCGAGAAAGAAACCATCAGCCTAATAAGTCGCCGGAGTCAATTGCCGCTGTCGCGGTTCACGCCGCGAGTCGGCTGTGGTTTGGCTTTTTATGCTAGGTCTCATGCGCACGCATCGCCTTCATTTTATATTCTTGGCCTCACTGATTATTTGCTCGTCAGGTTGCGTGAGCGTTACAGACATTTCACACGATTCTCTTTATCCAACAGATTACATTAAAGAAGCAGTTTATCAATTTAAGCAGCCAGTGTTTGCTGAAGATGCTGATTCGACGATATTCACGACGTATCACAATGTCATACTCGAGTTGCCAGACAATCTTACTGCGCCAAGAAGTATTCAGGAATACACCAATGCTCCAAAGAAATGGGAAGAAGACGTGCATATCGCTGGTCTTGTCCAAGCCGGGACAAAGATACGAATCGTTGACATTCAGTTGATGTGGCATCCTGAAAACGGAGAAACAATTTGGATTAAAGGCAAGTTGCTTGATGCTCCTTGGGCAAACATAGGTGCGGAACTGCATTTTATTTCCCGAAATGTTCGACAGATAGATTTTGTTGATTTGCCATTTGTTAATACAAACATTTTAGAATTAGTGACAAAACCATGAGACCTAATAAGTCATTGGAGGCAAGCACCGTTGGCGCTGGCCGTTCCGCTGTCGCGGTTCACGCCGCGAGTCGGCGGTGGTTCAGCTTTCTACTATGAAATATAAGATATTGTATGTCCGTGGCGTGCTTCTTGCCTGTTTAGGGTGTTTGACCTTCGGATGCCAAAAAGGCATGAGTAATAATAAAACAGAAGGAGTGTCAGCATTTGCAATTTACAGTCATTCGCCGGGTGCAACCTATACAATTTATATTAATGGCGAACCTGCTGGCTGGGGGGTTGGAACGGATGACTATTTGGTTCGCGGGTTTCCGATTTGTCGGGGAACAAATCAAATTGCCATTGAGACGGTATTTTCTCCTGAATGGGTTAGTAAAATGCCGCGCTACTATACTCCAACTGTTTCAATTCGTCTGTGTGCTCAGGAAACCCATGATGCAAATCTTACTTCAACAAACTGGAATGCAATCGATGAGATTAATGTGATTCGGGCAACGAATGAGCCTTTCGTGTCCCGGTGGGAATATAATATGAAGAACGATGTCGTTAATGATGGATTTGAAGAATTAGGTCCGAATAAAGAGCGTTATCTTGATCAGTGTCGTTCCATGTCCGTGAAGTTAGCCGCGCTGATTCAAAAACAAGACTATGACTCACTGGCTAAAGTGTTTGGACTAACAAATCTGGATTCAATGACAAGTTACGCAGTTCCAAGCAACTTTGCATCTGTGGTTAAAACCAATTTGCTTATAAACTGTTCGGAATTATGTCCTGAATTAGTTTATCCTGATTATGAAGCTACTAATGAAGATATTTTAGTTTCTGGGATTGTAGATAAATCAGAAATAAAAGTTCAAACTGGGGCACATCTAATATTGCTATACTGTAATAATGATAAACATTTTGCTTCATTTACAAACCGCAAACTTGCTGACCAATCCTCACGGTTGAAGTCGGCTCCTTTTCATCATTATGGCACGTTTAATATAGATAGTTTCGTTTTTGGTCGTGTGCAAGGAAAATGGAAATTTATGGCAAATGGCTGTGGTTGGATAGATTTGAACCAAGAAATGTTAAATAACAAATAAAGTAAACCGAGCTGTGACATACGAGCCGAAGCTCACGAATTTCAAACCCTTTATGAAACCCAAACTCATCCTCTGCCTCGCGCCCGTTTTGATTTCCGATAACTCACCGGCTTCGCTTCGGATTTCGTGCCGTCCAGCATGTGTTTGAGTTCCTTGATCTGGTCGCGGAGCAGCGCGGCTTTTTCAAACTGCAAATCTTCCGCCGGGTTCGCGGATTTGAATTCGCGCCAATTCGTGTCAGTGCATGCGTGTTCGTCTGCGGTGAGAGCTAAAGCTTGAACTCCCGCGCGCCTGTCCTATTTTTCCAAGCGTGAAATCCGCCGCTCCCCAACTGCTCCCGCTGCTGAAGCAATACTTCGGTTTCACCTCGTTCCGCCCGTTGCAGGAGGAGATCATTCGCGATTCGCTCGCGGGCAAGGACGTTTTCGCGCTGTTACCGACCGGCGGCGGCAAATCACTTTGCTACCAGCTTCCCGCGCTCGCGCGCGACGGACTCACCGTCGTCGTCTCGCCGCTCATCGCGCTGATGAAAGACCAGGTGGACGCGCTGCAAGCCAGCGGCATTCCCGCGACGTTTCTGAATTCGTCGCTCGCCGCCGACGAATCACGGAAGCGCCTGCGCGGTTTGCACCACGGCGAATATCGCCTGCTCTACGCCGCGCCGGAGCGGCTGATGCTGTCCGGTTTTCTCGAAGATTTGCAGCGCTGGAACGTCCGCCTCATCGCCGTGGACGAGGCGCATTGCATCAGCGAATGGGGCCACGATTTTCGTCCGGAATACCGCCAGATTTCCGATCTGCGGAAACTTTTCCCGGAAGTGCCATTCATGGCGCTTACCGCCACCGCCACCGGCCGCGTGCGCGAGGACATCGTCACGCATTTGAAATTGCGCGAGCCGAAATGTTATGTCGCCAGTTTCAATCGTCCCAACCTGACCTACCGCGTCATTCCGAAAAACAAGCCCTACGACCAGTTGCTGAATTTTCTCCGCGCGCGGCCCAAGGAAAGCGGCATCGTGTATTGCCAGTCGCGCAAATCCGCCGAGCGCGTCGCCGCCAATCTCACCGAGGACGGCGTGAAGGCGCGGCCGTATCACGCCGGCCTCACGCCGAAGCAGCGCAGCGAGCATCAGGAACTTTTTCTGCGTGACGATGTGCGCGTCATCTGCGCGACCATCGCCTTCGGCATGGGCATCAACAAGCCGAACGTCCGTTTCGTGGTCCACTACGACCTGCCAAAAAACATCGAAGGCTATTACCAGGAAACCGGCCGAGCGGGCCGCGACGGTCTGCCGAGCGAATGCGTTTTGCTTTTCAGCGCCGGCGATGTCGTGAAGCAGACTGGTTTCATTGACGAGAAACCGGCGAAGGAACAGCAGATTGCGCGCGAGCAATTGCAGCAGATGGTTCACTACGCTGAATGCGCCGGCTGCCGGCGGGTGGAATTGCTCGCGTATTTTGGCGAGGAGTTTTCCGCCGAGGGCTGCGGCGCGTGCGACAATTGCCTCTCACCGCGCGCCACCTTTGACGGCACGCTAGCCGCGCAGAAATTTCTCTCCTGCGTCTATCGCATCCGCGAGAAAAACGGCTTTGGCGTCGGGCTGAATCACGTTGTCGAAGTGCTCACCGGCGCGGACACGGAAAAAATCCGCAAATGGGATCACGCGCAGCTTTCCACCTACGGCATCGGCAAGGAACACAGCCGACCTGAATGGGCGGCGATTGGCCGCGAACTGGTGCGGCTCGGTTTTGTCCGGCAGACCACGGATAAGTTCAGTGTGCTGGAACTGACGAACACCGGCGGTGCCGCACTCAAGGAACGCCGGAAAATCACGCTCACCAAACCCGCCGTCGTGCCGGAAACGAAAGTTCATCACGTCGGCGAAATTTCCTGCGACGAGGTTTTGTTCGACCGCCTGCGCCAGCTTCGCAAACAGCTCGCGGACGAGCGCGATGTGCCGGCCTACATTGTTTTCTCCGACGTGGCCCTGCGGCAAATGGCGCGGAATTATCCGCAGACCGAAAGCGATTTCGCCCGCATCAGCGGCGTCGGCGAGAAAAAGCTGCGCGAGTTTGGTGAGATTTTCCTTGGCGATATCGCCGCGTATTTGCAAACCAACGCGCGCCAGATTTTCGCCGACGATTCCTTCACCGCGCCCGCCGCGCCGCCCCCGTCACGCGGCAGCCTGGGCGATTCCGCGCGCGAAACGCTGCGCCGGTTCCGCGCCGGTCAGGGCGTCGGGCAAATCGCCCGCGAACGCGACGTGACCACCGGCACCATTTACGGGCATCTGGCCGAAGGCATCGAGCGCGGCGAGCCGGTGGATTTGCAGACCATTTTCACCGTCGCGGAATTGACCGAAGTCGCCGCCGCCTTTAACCGCTGCGGTTTTGGCGCGCTCGGCCCGGTGTTTGAAACGCTCGGCGGCAAAATTGATTACGGCCGGCTCCGTATTTTCCGCGCGGCAAAAAATCATTCATCCGCCAGACGTTGAATCTGCGCGCAACACGCGCCACGGGTGCGTCCACGGATCGATCCGGCACGCTGCGCGGTAATCGCAAAAGTCGCACGCCGTCGTGCCGCCCTTGCGATACGGATCAACCGCCGTCGCGCCGGAGAAAATTTGTTCACCGAGCGACCGCAATTGCTCCTCTACTTGGTCGAGCAGCGCGGTGAATTCCTTACACGAAATCGCTTCCGCGGAATTGGACGGCAATTCGCCGCCTTTGTTCAACCGGAAATTGAACTGGTCGCCTTTGGTCAAGCCAGGACGCCGGTCGAACTTTCGCAGCTCGCCCGCGTCGAAACGTCCGTTGTGACGATACGCCATTTTTTTGGATTCGCCATCGGCCAGAACTTCCGCGCGCGAGCCGCCGCCTTTGAAGTCGCCGCGCAGGTTCACATAAAACGCGCCGGCGGGGATGATTTTGTCCGCGCCGAAAATTTCACGCGGATTTTTCCAGTGCCGCAGCGCGCCGAGATACGCGAGCAACTGCAACTGGATTCCATTTTGCACGAGCAGCGAATCCAGCTTCTTGCCGCCGGACTTGTAATCCGTCACCACGGCGAGCGCGGCCCCGCCACTTTTGTCGGGCCACAAATCCACGCGGTCAATCCGGCCTTGCAGCGCCAACTTGTTGCCATTGCCTAAATCAATTTCCCAGGCGGGCGCGCGATCGTCCTTGCCGCCGAAACCGAGTTCCGCTGCCGCCGGGTCAAATTCATATTGTCCGCGCATCCAGCCGACGATGACCTCGACAAAATCCTGCAACGCCGCCGCCAGCGAGTGCGCGGCAAAAATGGTTTCCGCCGAATCGCGAAACAGGCCGTCGCGAAAATGCTCCATCTGCGCGGCGGCAATGTTGGCGATGCGTTCGCGCGCTTGAATCGGTTCCAGATCGCGCCAGCGTTTGCCTTCCGCCGACAACTGTTCGTGGAACATTTTCAGCACGTCGTGCTGGAAATTGCCGCGTTCGCGGGCGTCGAGTTCAAACACCTTGCGCTCGTTCGCCCGCAATCCGGAGCGGACAAAAAAACGGAACGGGCACTGCGCAAACTCCTCCAGCCGACTGACGGACGATTTCAAAACGGGGCCGTAAAGTTTTTCCGCCAGCGCGACTGAAAGATTTTCCCGCTCGTCCGGCTCGCGCAGCGCGGCAAGGTTTTCAGCAAGTGATTTCAACGCCGGCAGCTCCAGCAGGGTTTGCCAATTTCCAATTTCCAATTTCCAATTTTGTATTGTCGTCAGCGGTTTGATGAGTTCGTTCGCATGTTCCGCTTCGCGCCAATCGGGTTCGGCGGAAAAGTCTTCAACCGCCAGTTGCGGAAAAATGCGTTGCAACTGCGCGATGAACGGCGAGGGATTCAGCGTGCCGCCCTCGGCGGTCTGGCGCGAAAAGGCCAGCGCCAGTTTTTCGTTCGCCCGCGTGCAGGCGATGTAGCCGAGGTAGCGCTCGCGCGAAATCTGGTCGAACAAACTGGCTCCGAGCGGCGCATTTTGCGTCTCCAGTTCGTCGCGGTCGGAGCTGGTCAGAATCACCGGCGCGGCGGGCGCGGCGGGAAAAACCGATTCGTTGACGCCCAGCAAAATCGCAAATTTCAAATCCGGATTGCGCGCGCGGTCAATGGCGCCCACCAGCACCTCATCGAGCGAAGGCGGAATCACGCCGACGCTCAGGTTCGCCAGACCGGCTTCGAGAATCGGCAGCCAGTCGCGCAGCGGCAGCGGCTCGTGCGCGAACGCGAGCGCGATATTGTCCAGCCAGGCGTTCATTTGCTCCCAAACGGTGGCGTGAATTGCGGCTTGCGGCTTGCGGCTTGCGGACATTTCCTCGGCGAGCGACCAACGTTCCAAAGTCGCCTCCACCTGCAAATCGTTCCAGAGTTCACGCAAGGCATCGGCGAGCTGCGCGCCGTCCGGCTTGAAACCGGTTTTGGCAAACTGCGCAAAGAATTTTTCGAACGGCGGGAAAATGATTTCGCGCAGGCGCTCGCAGTGTTCATCGGGCAGCGACTCGCGCCATTTTTTGCCGCGCCAACCGAATTCCAGCGCCCGGTTTTCGAGATCGTCAATTTTTCCTTCGTCCACCGGGCTGAAGCCGGCTTTCAACGCCGCAAACCAATCTTCGTTGTTGTTCCAATCGTTGGCGACGGTGCGAAGCGCGTTGCGCGTCAGCTCGGCGAGCGGGTGATGCGCGACACTTTCGCGGCGGTCGAGAAAAAAGGGAATGTCGTAGCGCCGGAAAATCCGCGCGAGCGCCTGGTGGTAGCCGTCCAGCTGGCGCACCAGCACCGCGCAATCGCGGAAGCGGTTGCCGGCGCGGACGAATTTTAAAATTTCGCGCGCGGCGAATGTGGCCTCGGCTTCCGGATTGGAGCAGGCGGTGATGGAAATTTCAGATTTCAGATTTGAAATTTCAAATCCGGCCGCGTTGGGCAGCGACCAGTTTTGCTCCAGCTCCGCGAGCGCAGAATTTTTCGGGAAACGGTTTTTGCCCGCGGCGCGCGGGAGAATTTCCGTCTGCACGTCGCAGCCGGGCAGGTTGGAAATTTGGGCGCGGCATTGCTGAAAGGTTTTGCCGATGGCTGACCAAATCGAAAGCCACGACGCTTCCGACGTCGGCTCGGTTTCGAGGCAAAAGGCGAGCGTGACGCGGTCGCACCGCGGCACCACGGCCGCGAGCAGCGCGAGTTCCTGCGGCGTCATCTCTGCAAAGCCGTCGAGCCAGAGAGCGGCGAGGTTGAAGGTTGAAGGTTGAAGGTTGAAGGTTTTTCCGCGCAGCGCTCCGGCTGCAAAATCCAACAAATTATTCACGTCTTGCAATTCGTGTTCGCGCAGCCAACCGGCGTATTTTTCGGAGAGCAGCGCGAGGTCGTGCAGTTTGTCGCGGAGTTCGCGGCGCAGTTTTTCATCGGCGGCGAGTTCGCGCAGCCGGGCGGGGGTGAATTGGTGCTGCTGCAATTCGGCGAGCAGCGTGCCGAGTTCCTGCGCGAAACCGGTGCGGCGCGCGCTGCTGCGAAATAATTTTAATTCGTCCGCGTGCCGTTGCAGCAAGGCGCGCAGCACCATGAGCCGGCCTTCGGCGGACAGGAGTTTGGGCGGCGCGACGTTGAGCTGTTCAAAAATGAACTTGGCCAACCGGTCGAAGGAAAAGATGTTCAGCCGCGTGAAGCCGGAGATTTCCCCGCCGGCGAGCAACTGGCGTTCGAGCTGGAAGGTCGCCTGCTTGGGCGCGAGCAGGATTAGCGGCGCGCCGGCGGGATCGCGGGCCAGCGCGGCCCGCACTTCGGCCAGGCAGCGGAAGGTCTTGCCGCTGCCGGCGGGGCCTAGGAGAAAACGCGCTTGCACGCCGGAATTTTCACGCAAAGAGCCGAAGGCGCAAAGGAATTTATTGTGAATAAGCCGCCTGTATTTTTTATTTCCTTTCGCCGGAATCAGGCTATGATTTTCCGCTGTTGGAAAAATCAAGTTGGTTGTTCGGAACAATTAAATCGAAAAACTTATGCCATTAACACATACAAAGGAACTT
>Ga0302277_1003547_pt1 | contig 10630 bp, 8 predicted proteins | sample III_Bog_N3_1_FD_198759 | JGI IMG/M metagenome (GOLD analysis project Ga0302277, IMG submission 198759) | Peat permafrost microbial communities from Stordalen Mire near Abisko, Sweden - III_Bog_N3_1 | ecosystem: Environmental > Terrestrial > Soil > Wetlands > Peat | place: Sweden: Abisko... | reverse complement strand
CATAGATTCACCGTTCCTGCGTTGTCGATTTCTACCAATTTCAAGCTGGTTTCGCCGGATTCGTAATCCGCTGCTTTGGGAAGTGAAAACAGAACAGCGCTGCTGAGGCGATGTTCCATGCTGGTAATGTCATCGCCTTTGACGGACTGCAAAGTCTTGCCATCCGCAGTACGCCATTCACTATGTACATTGCTTCCTTTCGTCCACGTGACTCGGCTGACATTGTCTGGTGACCACCAATATTCGACCTTGCCTTCGGCACTCACGTTTCCCTGATTGTCAAGAAGATGGTAGCGGTAGCTCAGGTGGAGAGGCTTTGCTGTAGCGGAGTCGTAACTATAAAACGGCGCCGCCATCTCCAAAATCGCCTTGGGGTCCTTGGGCATTTGGATATTCACATTGTCTTGTGCGCCGAGAGTCAGGCAGGCGCCAAATACCGATGCGAAAACGAAGGTAATTTTCATGGCAGGAGGATAGCACGCCGCGTAGATTTAACGCGGAGTCAACGTGCGTAAAGGCGACCTCGGCACCGGCGGCCCCAGCTCCCTAAAGTCCGGGCAACGGCAGTCGACGCCCTCAGGGCCAACGTCGCCTGAGGAATTCCTTTGCGCCTCGCAGAGTAAGGCGCGACAATAGCGGAATGAGAAAGCTATGTCTTCTCGCTCTGGCCGTGCTCGCCCTCGGGCCGGGGCTTCCCCTATTCCATGCGCCGCTCCTTCACGCTCTCGATAAGCACCCCCCCGGCGTCTTTCACGCGCGCCGCGTGGCGCTTGCCGGCGAGCTTAAGGGCGGCGTGGCCATACTGTTCGCCGCTGAGGAGCCGGTGCTGGACTTCATGCCCTACCGCCAGGACTCCGACTTCTATTACCTGACGGGTTGGAACGAGCCGGGTGCGGCGCTACTGATCGAAGGCGATGCGTCGCAAGCCGCCACGACTCAAGCCTACAAGGAAATTCTCTTCCTGCCCGCGCGCAACCTGCGCATGGAAGCATACACCGGCGTGAAGATGGATGCCGCCACTGCCGGTGTGGAAGATGCGTCCGGCGTGGACCATGTGGAACCGATGACCGAGCTGCCGGCAGAGCTGAGCCGGATGATCTCCGCCAACCGCTCGCTCTTCGTCAATTTGTGGACGCAACCGGATTCCGCCTCGGCGACGGCGCTGTTGAGCTTTACCGCAACGACTCTGGGCAGCGGGGACGCGCCGCACGGGCACGACGTGACTACCCTCACGATGCCGCTGCGCCAGATCAAAGACGAAGGCGAGATTCAGCTGATCAAGCAGGCATCCAAGGCGTCGATCCTGGCGCAACGCGTGATGATGCAGTGGTGGGTGAAGCCGGGAATGACGGAACGCGCCATTGCCGGCGCTATGACCGCGATGTGGATGGAAAACGGATGCGAGCGGCCCAGCTATGCGCCCATCGTGGGCTCGGGACCGAACTCGACCATCCTGCACTACTCCAACAACGACCGCACCATGCAGGATGGGGATTTGCTGCTGGTGGACGCGGCATGCGAATACTCGATGTACGCCGCCGACATTACGCGCACGGTGCCGGTGAATGGGCACTTCACGGCACGGCAGCGGGAGATTTACAACGTGGTGCTGGGCGCGCAGCAGGCGGCCATTGACGCCTTTGTCGCCGGCAAATCCACCATTAACGACCGCGACCGCAGAGATCCGAATTCGCTCGACACGGTGGCTTACAACTACATCAATACCCATGGCAAGGATCTGCATGGCCAGACGCTGGGCAAATATTGGCTGCACGGGCTGGGGCACATGATGGGCATCGATGTCCACGATCCCGGCAGCTATCCCGTGGTGCTCAAGCCGGGCATGGTGTTCACCATCGAACCGGGTGTTTATATTCCCGAAGAAAAAATTGGCGTGCGCATCGAATGCGATTTTCTCGTCACCGCCGACGGCAAGCTGGTGGATTTGGACGCAAGCCTTTGGCATACCCCCGATGAAATTGAAGCGGCGATGCAGGCGGGCAAGGGTCCGTCAAAGTAGGGCATGAGCAAGGCAGGCAAAAATGGACCCACGCGACGCCATGGACCCTTCAGAAGTTGACGCGTTGAGCCGCGTCTTCAGCGAGCAACTGCTGGCCTGCCTGGATGAGTGCGCGCGCGGGCGTCGCGGATTGTTTTCCGAGTACATCGACGAAGAAGAAGATGGTCCATGGCCTGAGGCCGCTCGCCTTCGCGAACTTGCTGTGGCGTTGCAGAACGTTCTGGCGCAACAGGGGGAACGCAACGCGCTCTCGGACGAGTTCCTCGACCTGTGCACGATGCACGGCGAAAGCCATCCCGGCGAGCGCAAGTTGGCGCGCATGTTTCTGGAGCGCATTGAGCATGGCGAAGTGGGAGCGCCGACCGAGGAGAAGCCGCCATGGTAGCGGAGCGTCCCCGGTCCCCAAATGCGAGGGACCGGGGGCACCGGCAATTGGTATGGCGGTGACGGACCTGCTCTAGAAACGGATGCCTACCGAGACGGGAATGACCTTGGTATTCGCCGCCACGCTGGTGACGCCTAGGCCGTTCGCGCTTCCCACTACCGCCGGGCTGAATACATCCACGTAGCGGGCTTCAGCGAACAGCTTCATATTGCCGTCGCCAGACATGCCGCCAAGCCGGTGCTGGAAGCCCGCGCCAAAGTTGATTCCGCCTTGATTGGACGAGAAGTGGCCGACCACGGCGTTCACGGTGCCGATCTCGCAGAAGTAGTAGCAGTATTCGGTCTCTTCAGGATCGGTGAAGCTGGTTACTTTGCGATAGAAGCCGCCCCCGCCGGTGACGTAGACGTCGTTGGTCGCCTTCGGCATGAGATCGACTACCGGGTCGATGGTGAAGGACCAGATATGCGCGTAGCCGCCGTTGGCGCCGGCCTCGGCGATCAGGTAGCCCGGCAGTTTGGAGTCGAGAAACTGATACTCAACGAGCGTGGACAGATATTTGTTGAACTTCAATCCGGCTCCGACGGTGAATTGGCCGCCCCAGGTGATCGAGTTGCTCTCGGGCGCGTTGAAACCGCCGCTTGCCTCGAAGGCCCAACTGTGCAGAAGGCTGTGCTTCTCGCCGGCTGCGTACTGGCCGCCGCGGCCCCCGCCTGAAGAGGACGAAGAAGCGCCGGGCATGGGGGCTTCGGGCAGAGAAAATTCGGCCATCTCCGCCTGGGTCAGGCCTGACTGGCTGGAGGAGTAGCTGGCTGAACTGGAAGTGTCATGGGAAGTGGTGGACTGGGCCTGGGTTACGCCGGCTGCAAACAACACAGCAGCCGCAAATGCACCGATGCGCCGCAAAAGCGGCATCCGAAGGGGGGAGGACATGGTAAATACCTCAGGAGAAAGATTTTGCTTCAATATCCGGACGTTCATATGCCGGTCATTAAGTTAGACACGGAAATCGGCGAGAGGTTGCCTTTGGGAGCAGGTGGTTGGTGGGACTAGTTCAACGTAGTGGGACTTGCGCAGAAAGTCCCACCAAGATAGAATGGTGTCACGGAATGGTTGGAGGGACACATGGAGCTACAGGCGCGGGTGCAGGTGGGCGAGAAGGGCAGGATCGTGATTCCTGCCGAGATTCGCGAGGCGATGGGGATTCGCGTGGGCGATTCGGTGGAGATGCGCTTCCAGGATTACGAGCTGCGCGTATCAACAAGGCGGGCGCGGCTGAAACAGGCGCAGGAACGAGCCAAGCGCTTCATACCGCCAGGAGTGTCGTTGGCAGACGAGCTGCTCGCGGAACGGCGAGAAGAAGCCCGGCGCGAAGAGGCACAGCATGAGTAAGGCTGTGTTCGACGCGTCAGCCATCCTGGCCCTGATTCAGCAGGAACGCGGCGCGAGTAAGCTCACACCCGAGATTCAAGATACGGCAGCCGTTTGTTCAGTCAATATGGCCGAGGTTCAGGGGAAGCTGATTCTGAAGGGATGGGATCCCGATACGGCTTGGGAGGACGCTCTCTCGTGCGTCTCCAATGTCGAGCCGCTGACCGAGAGCCAGGCGAAGCAGGCAGGGACGCTCGTTCGAAGCACCAAGCCGTACGGTCTTTCAGTTGGCGACCGCTCCTGCCTGGCTCTGGCGATTGCGTTGAAGGCGCCGGTTTATACCACGGAGCAAAGCTGGCGCAATCTGAAAGTTGGCGTTCCAATTTATGTGATTCGGTAGAACGCTTCGGTGTTGAAGCTGCGAGAAACAGGAAGGCCGGAGCGACCGCTCCGGCCTTCGCTTTTCTTAGCTACCCCCGCTATCCCTGGATGTCGAACTGCTCGGGATGGAGCGTTGGATCGCTCTTGAGCAGAAGGTTTTTTCCGATCAGCTCCTCGAATTCAGTGAGCCAGCGGGCGTTGTTGCTCTTCAGCATCTTCACGGTTTCGGGGTGCACACGCAGCATCACATCGGCGGCCTCAAAGTGCTTGCGCATCTTGCGCATCTCGATGTAAATCTCGTTGCAGACGGTGGCGGAGCTCTTCACCATGCCGGTGGCCTGGCAAGTGGGGCAGGGAACGCTCAGCGTGCGCTCGAGCGACTGCTTGACGCGCTTGCGCGTAATCGCCACCAAACCGAAATCGTTAAACTGCAAAACCTTGGTTGGCGCACGGTCGTTCTTCAACGCTTCTTCGAGCGCGGCCATTACCCGGAAACGGTTTTTGCGCTCGTCCATGTCGATGAAGTCGATGACGATAATGCCGCCCAGGTCGCGCAGGCGGATCTGGCGCACGATCTCCGGCACTGCATCGAGGTTGGTCTTCAGAATCGTGTCCTCGAGCCGCGCTGACTTGCCCACGTATTTGCCGGTGTTGATGTCAATCGCTACCAGCGCTTCGGTCTGGTTGATGACGATGGAGCCGCCGGATTTGAGCCAGACTTTGGAGCGCAGGGCCTTGGAGATCTCATCCTCGATGCCGAAGTGCTCGAAGAGCGGAACTTCCTTGTTGTAGAGCTTGACGCGCCGCACCAGCGAGGGCGAGAAGCGGTTGAGGAAGCGCACAATGCGCTCGTAGTCGGCCTCGGTGTCGACCCAGATGTTTGAAAAGTTGGAACTCACCTGGTCGCGCAGAATGCGTTCGATGAGCGACAAATCGTGGTAGATCAGCGCCGGCGACTTCGATGCTTCGGAGCGCTGCTTGATGTCGTTCCACAGATTCATCAGGAAGCGCAGATCGGCGCGCAGTTCTTCCTCCGACGCGCCCTCGGCCGCGGTCCTCACAATCAGTCCGCCGGAAGATTCGCCGCGCTCGTGCAGCAGGATACGCTTCAGGCGATGGCGTTCCTCGTCGGAAGCAATTTTGCGGCTGACGCCCACGTGGCTCACGGTGGGCATGAAGACCAGGAAGCGTCCGGGGAGTGCGATGTGGCTGGTGATGCGCGCGCCCTTCTTGGCGATCGGCTCCTTGGCAATCTGCACCAGGATCTCCTGGCCGGACTTCAACAGGTCCGAGATAATGGGCAGATCGGAAGTTTGGGCGGAGCGTCGCGATGGGCCGCGCCCGCGTTGAGGACCGCGTCCACGTTGTCCACGATCGCGGCGTTCGCGGCCGCGAACCGCCGGCGCGCCTGTCGTCGGCGCCTCTTCGTCCGCGTTCTCGTCCTCTTCTTCCTCGCCGGCTGGTTCGTTCAGGTTCCGCTGGATGCGGTGGTCGAGGTGCGCCTCCTGGAACATTTCTCCCAGCTCCCCGGTGCGCAAGTGCGAGGGCAGTGTCTCCTCTTCGTAAACGTCGAGGTCGTGCGCTTCGGGCTTGTGACGGCGCGCATGGGGCGCTCCGTCGAACTCCTCGCCATCGATTACTTCCTCTTCGACCAGGCCTGCACCCGGCGCATACGTTGAAACCGGAGCCGCGGCCTGCTTCTTGGGTGCTTCCTCTTCCTTCTTCTTTCCAAAGCCGAACAGCCGGAATCCCGATGGCGACGAGGGATCGACGCGGTGCGAAGCAGACGCGTCCATTTCGTTCTTCTCTGGGTCGTCCTCGGCTTCAGGTGCTTCTGGGGCCGAATCCGTCGTCTCCTCGAACTCGTCTTCCTCTGAGATCTCATTGAAAGCGTCTGCGCCCAGGCTCTCCTCTTCGAACTCGAGAGTCGTTTCCTTCTGATCTTCCGTTCCCGTTTCCGTTTCGTAGTAGGACGACTCTGTGGCCTGGCGCTGCTCCTCAACCGCCTGTTCGGTGGCGGCGCTAGCTTCTGCCGCAGGCGCGCTTTCGCTGGGCAAATCGGGCTCGACCTCCGGCTGAGGTCCGCGATGCCGCGAAATCGACTCTCCCGGCAACAAGCCGCTGCCATCCCAGGTAATGGGCGCGTCGATCAGCGTGGAGGGTTTGAAAGTGTAATTTGGGCGCGGCGGGGCAGGCTTCTCTGGCGTTGTCTCACCTGTCGGCGTGCCGCCGTACTTCGAAAGCGATTCTCCCGGCAGCACAATGGTCGCCGGCGCCTGGTGCGAGTGCGGCGCAGGGCGCGCAGCAGGGACCTCGCGCGCAGGCGGCTCCTCTTCAAATTCAAAGGTCGAAACCGGTTCGGGCGAACTGGCAACGCCGGGCTCTGCCTTCGCGGCCGCTTCCGGCGCAACGCCCTGCTGTCCGCGTCCGCCGCGGCGGCGACGCCGTCCGCGCCAGCGGCCTCCGCCTCTCTCCTCCTGATCCTGCGCTGTCTCCTCTGCGGCGGTCCTGACGTGGCTCCTGCTTTCTCTGGCCGGAACGCGAGCCGCGGTCTTCCTGACGTCCACCGTTACGGTTGACAGTTTGAGGAGCGTCCTGGGGCACGCCATGCGGATGCTTTATCTCGCGCGGGGCCTGACCGGTGGCCGCGGCCTTCTCCAGCTCGTCGGTTTCTTCCTGGTCTTCGAGCTCGATGAAGTCGGTGACGTAGAGGAACGCATCGCGCTCCAGGCCCAGGTCGACAAATGCCGACTGCATGCCGGGGAGAACCCGCGTCACGCGTCCGTTGTAGATGGAACCCGCGAGGGTGTATTCGTTTTCGCGTTCGTAGTAGATTTCCGCGAGTTGATCGTCTTCTAAAATCGCAAGCCGCGTCTCATGGGGCGTGCTGGAGATACAAATTTCCTTTGCCATCGTACCTTTCCGTCCGGCGCCTAAAGGCAGCCGATACATGCGGCAAGGTTGGATGGAATAGCGCGAAGACGGCAGGGGAGGGGGTGGGCGGATAACCGATCAAGCGATCGAAGAAGGTCTCAAGCGCGGCTGCCTGCCTCACGGGCAGCGAACCGGGCCAAAAAGACCGAACGGGCTGCTGCTTGCTGATATCGCAGCGGGTATCCTGTTGCAGAGTGCTTGGGGCGGCCATGGCCGGCATTTGACGGGAGGCGGACGCAGGGATGTCCCACGTAAGTGAATCGGCGTTCGCATGTCCCAATCGATTTGCTCGGTTTTGAAGGTCCTTGCAATGTGCAAGCCGGGAGCCGTGCCGCGTGCCCCGGCGACCAGCTTCAGTCGTTGGAGCGGAGCGGCCATCCCGTCTCTGCGTGCTCATAAACCCAATCCTGCCGGGCGCGATCCATCGGGACCAAGCCGGCGAAGTCCTTGAAAAATCTTGCTCTTGCAGCCAGAAACAATGCCAAATTGTTCCCGGACCGCACACTACCGATCCTTTTCCTCGCGCCCTGAGCCGAATTGGATCGAGACGCGTCAGTTTACGAACCGGCGCATGCGGACATTCATCGCGACGCCCAGCGCCAGGAACGTAAACAGCACCGAAGATCCACCGTAACTCATTAAAGGTAAAGGGATTCCGGTGACGGGCATAAACCCGATGACCATGCCTACGTTGACCGCGATCTGGAAGGTCAACACAGCCACGATTCCCATGATAATGAGGGACCCGGGCAGGTCGGCGGCTGTTTGAGCGTTTTGAATCAAACGCATCAATATTAGGAAGTATAGCAGCAGCACAAACACTGCGCCCACAAAGCCGTGCTCCTCGCTGAAGGCGGCAAAAATGAAGTCGGTGTAGGGAATAGGCAGGAAATAGCCCTGCGTCTGGGTGCCTTTTTCCGCGCCCTTGCCCCAGATTCCGCCTGACCCCACGGCAATCTCCGATTGCAGCACCTGGTAACCGGCTCCCTTGGGATCGTTCTGGGGGTTGATGAAGCTGGTGAGTCGGGCTTTCTGATACGGCTTGAGAATTTTGCCGCTCGACCAGACACCGACGGCCAGGACCGATCCGCAGACAATTAATGTCGCGGCCTGACGCAGGTTGATGCCGCCTAGAAACAGGCCCGCGATGAGGACCGGCGCATAGGTAAGCGTGGTGCCCAGGTCGGGCTGGATCAGCACGAGGAGCATGGGAAGGCCGACCAAGCCGAAGGCCTTGAAAATCTCCTTCCAGGTGAGGTTGCGGCCCCCGATGTTGGCGATGTAGCGCGCCATGGCAAGGATCAGCACCAGCTTGACCCACTCCGACGGCTGGAACTGGATGGGTCCAAGGGCAATCCAGCGGCGCGCGCCGAGGGCTTTGTGGCCAACGAGGCGGACGGCGACCAGCGAAACAATAAAGATGCCGTACATCCAGGGCGACAGGTCGATCAAGCGGTGGTAGTCGATCCTGGACAGGATGAACATGCAAACGATGCCAGCCGCAATAAAAAAGATTTGTTTCGACTCGAAGCTCGCGAAGCGGGTGTGCACCGTGGTTGAGTAAATCTCAAGCACAGAGATGACGCCCAGCACCAGAACCAGGCAGAGCAGCCACCAATCGAAGTCGCGAAAGCTCAGGAATCGGCGCAGGGGCATGAGGCTACGGATTCCTCTCCGGCACGGGTCCCGGCTGGGGCCCCGATGAGGGCTTGAGCGCGGGCCTGCGCTCGGGCAGCGCCGCGGCCACTTCCGTCGGCACGGCTTTGGCGTTCAGAGCCGCCGGGGGCGTCGCGGTTTTTGCCGGTTTGCGGCTGGTTTCAACGCCGGCTGGGTTCGCAGCCACAATCTGCCCGTTTTTGACGAAGAAATGTCCGCTGTGAATTTGGCCCTTACCTCCAGCAGCCGCCGTGTTCTTTGTGCCGGGCTTGGTTTCGACGCCGGGGGTGGTCCACACCGCGCCCACCTCGACAGGAGGCGCGGCTGCTTTCGGCGGCGGCAAGTTGCCTGCCAGGCGGCGCTTCTTGTCTACGTACGCTTCCACAACCTGGGCCCCGATGCGCGCGGGGTAATAGCTGAATTCCCCGCTCTGCCACAACACCGCAACCACCAGTTCCGGATTCCGCCGCGGCGTGACGCCGACAAACCACACGTTGGGATTGTTGCTCTTGCTCTTGCCGCTCTTTGCCATCGCCTCGTGGCTCATCTGCTGGGCGGTGCCGGTCTTGCCGGCAAAGTCGATGCCTTCAAGATGCGCCGAGCCCGCGGTATGGAACTCGCCCGGCTCCGTCACCTGGGCCATGCCGTCCGTGATGATTTGCCAGTTCTCCGGATCGATGGGAATGTAGGCTTCGCCCGAGCCGGGAAAACTATCTGCGAGCGATTTGCGAAATTCGGCCGGCAACTGATCGGGAAACACCACGTGCGGTCTCACCAGGTGCCCGCCCGATGCAATGCCGCCGATAATGCGCGCCAATTGGAGCGGCGTGGCCTCCACCGCGCCCTGCCCGATGGCCACGTCGAGCGTTTCGTCGGGATACCAGCGGTTGTGGTAGTTCTTCATCTTCCACGGCGCGCTCGGCATCAGTCCTGCCTGTTCGCCTGGCAGATCGATTCCGGTCTTCTGGCCGTAACCGAACTCTGTCGCATACTTCACAATGCGATCGATGCCCAGCTTGTCACCCAGCATGTAGAAGAACGTGTCGCAGGAGTAGGGAATCGCGGTGTGAATGTCGACGGGACCGTGATGCCGGTCGCACTGATGGTAATACCCGTAGGGGCCCCATCCGCCGTTGCACACGATGTGCATGTCCTGCGCAACGCCTTCCTGGAGTCCGGCCACCGACATCAGGATCTTGAAGGTGGAACCCGGCGCGAGCTGCGCCTGGAGGGCCTTGTTCATGAGCGGATGGTCGGGATCGGTGACCAGTTTGTTCCATTCGGTGCGGTCGATCTTGATGGCGAAGGCGTTGGGATCGAAACTAGGCCGCGAAACCAGGGCGAGAATCTCGCCGTTGCGCGGGTCCATGGCTACGATGGCGCCGTTGCGGTCGCCCATGGCCAGCTCGGCGGCGCGTTGCAGGTCGTTGTCGATGGTGAGCTTCAGTGCCTGGCCCGGCACGGCGTGCTCAATTCCGAAGTAACCCACCTCGCGGCCGTGGCTGTCCACCACCACTTCGCGGCTGCCATCTTTTCCGCGCAGCAGCTCGTCGTAAGTCTCCTCAATGCCCGCCTTGCCCACCACGTCGCCCGGTTCGTAGTAGGCAAACCGCGAATTGTTCAGGTCGTCCTCGCTCACTTCGCCCACATACCCGATCAGGTGCGCAGCAAAGCCGTCGCGCGGATACAGACGCCGCTCTTCGTCAATGGTTTCCAGTTCAGGTAATTCATTGCGATGCGACGCGATGAAGGCCTGCTCGTCGGCGGTCACGTCCTGCTTGACGGGGATGGGCTGGTAGCCAGGCTGGCCGCGGTAGCGGTGCAGGGTGGCCCGCAGTTGATCCAGGTCAAGATCCAGGCCCTTCGCGATCAGAGGCAGATCGGCA
>Ga0302277_1003541_pt1 | contig 10638 bp, 13 predicted proteins | sample III_Bog_N3_1_FD_198759 | JGI IMG/M metagenome (GOLD analysis project Ga0302277, IMG submission 198759) | Peat permafrost microbial communities from Stordalen Mire near Abisko, Sweden - III_Bog_N3_1 | ecosystem: Environmental > Terrestrial > Soil > Wetlands > Peat | place: Sweden: Abisko... | reverse complement strand
CCCCGATATATCATCGATGAGGCCCATTTTGGTAATGATCTCGCGCCAGCGGGCGTCGCTCCCAGTCAGGCTGTAGCGCGTGATATATCTCTGAATGGCGTTCATCAGACTTGCAGGCGTTGGCAGATGGCTTGATCATCAGGTCAAAAAGAATTCAAAAAATTAATCGTGTCGCAAGCTCAAGCGATCGTCTCAAAAACCCTCACGGGCTTCCATGAGGCGCTTGTAGTGACACCCCACTATGAAGTCGCTGCTCTTCGGCTCGTACTCATAGCCCGCGAGGTTCGTAGGGCAGCGACCGGCCACCTTCATCAAGTTCAACGCGCCCACCATACGCTCGTAGCGTCCTCGGATGGTACGTTTAATGAGATGCGAAACATGGCTGTGATGCGGACCATTCAGGGTCACATCGAAGCGCTTAATGCCACTGCCTGGGCTCTTTCTCAGGACCTGCTTAGTCACGTTCCAACCCAACTGTTCAAAATGCTGACACAGGGTTTGGTGCTCGTGAGAGTAGATGTAGAACACCGCGCATTCGACTGCTTGCAGTACTGGTGACCCACCCTGGGGCATGCAATTGAGGCGCATTTCGAAAATCATGATGCGATTTGTCGGTCGTTTTATCCAGTGGGATGGCCGGCAAACGTAAGTCTGGTGAAATACCTACCAAAAAATAAAATCAAATGTCCAATAGACCTAAGCAGCAAGACGCCTCATGCCATAACACACCACTTCTTGCTGAATAGCCGCCGCGCAGACAGGCGCCACGAGTCCATTTAGCGCTTCTGGTACCGGCTGATTACAGAACTCAAAAAGCACCTTGACGGCCCAAGCGGCTTCCTCAGGGGTCGTAAAATGCCCCATGTGGCACTGCTGGCCGAGGATGGTCGCGTGCATGCTGTAGTAGGGCGCCTCAGGCGACCCCCGCTGCTGAACGCCATAGTAGGGGGCATGCGGTCCCAACGCCGGTCTCGGTCGGCCAGCATTGGTGACCTTGAGGTTCTCGCGGCGCAAATCGAAGGCGTTCCCATTAAGGGTTTGAATGGTGCAAGAGCGCGCGTGGTGGGGGGTCAAAAGCCCATAGTACTTCGCAATAACACGGCTGATGGATTGCATCGAGACGCAGCTGATGCGGGTAAGCTGGCCTCGCTTGTACTGCCAGTGAAGGCCTGCGAGGTAGGGCGCAATGTCGGCGTCAATGACGTAGAAGACCGGCGCGCATCCTCGTTGTGCGGCCTCGAAGGTCCCAATGGAGCCGTTAATGGTGATTTCAAGACGCATTGCCGTGGTCGTTTGGTCGTGTTATCTCACGGTTGAAACAAATCAAAAAATATGTCATGTGACTCTACACCGACTTAGTAACGGCCGCATAGACGCCCCCCACGACCGCCGCAACCAGCACAAGTCCGGCGACCAGGAGCATGCTCGTGAACAGCAGGAGCACGAAGAGAATGAACCCGCAGATGCCCGCCGCGCAGCCCAGTGGCGCCGTCACTGCCAAGGGTGCGCCAACCTCATTGGCCACGACACTCGCGAAAATCAGCATGATTGTGATGCACAAAAAGACGAGTACCCAGTGGTGGTTTTTGGGTCCCGCTTGTGGACCATAGGGACCGTAGTCGGCCTCGGCTTGCGACATGATTGTGTTTTTATCCAATGGGGGCGCGAATTTCAAGGCACAAAAAATCATGATGTCATCCAAAGCCATTTAATGTCACCAATGTCGATGGCCTGCATTGTGAGTTCCGGCATGGTCTTGGTGGGGAAACCAAGCACGTGAATATACGTGATATGCCACACGAGCTCCATCGGTAACCGACGCATCATCCCGAAGAACGCCCCAGCACGAGCAGTATTTCGTGCCTTCCAGAGATCCTCCGCAGTGATGGTTCTGAGGCTCACCCGCGGCCGTTTCGGCGCACGTAAAAGGCCTTCCTGCACGGCCAGAAATAGCGCCATGAAGCGCCGCTGTACGAAGCCTGTCAGGAACGATGAGCGCTGGACAGGCCACTTAGCGACATCCCCAAAATGCGGGTCTTCAGGGATCAGCCACTGCAGCATCTCGTTATCGAACGCGGAGATGTACCTCGGGGCGATCACGGCTAAAAGCAAGGCTGCGTTTTCAGGTGTCCTGGCGCAGTCAACTGTGGTTGGGAGATCCCGAATTTTGCCATCATTGAGGCAATACGCCAAGGCTAGATGACCTTTTCTGAGGTAGTTGGCGACGGAGGAATAATACATGTCTAAGGTATGAGTCGCACGCAGTCGCTCGACGAACCTCACGTCCTTATTGTAGATCAAGACGATGTCTTCTAAGGACGCGACCCATCGGATGTTATGTCGATAACCGATGAGTATGCGCAAGATAACAACCAGACGCACATTTTCGGTAGTGAGGGCGGGGGCAGTAAGTTGCTGTGGGTAATCCGCGTAGTGGGTTTGTTTCCCACTCGACCAAATGTCGTCGATTTGGGCGTCCTCAGCTACCTCTTCCGCCGAGGTTGGTGGCAAATTGCAATAATCTTGCCAGGTCATGACGCATTAGATCCATCTAATAAGCATTCAAATTTGCAGGACCACAAGCGCGCGTCGAAGGGTCGCAGTTGAGGGACTCATCTGCTCATAAACGAGCCCACATAAGACCCGGTTTAGGTCATCCGGAAGCCTACTGGCGATGAGGAAGAAACGCCCCCGCTGGCATTGAGCGCCGCACATGAGGCCAAAGTAGCCGTCGTTGTACGCGCCAACCAGCACAGTCAACATGCCACCCCAGAGGTGTTTAAACTCGGCAACGACGAAGCGCGGGTCCCCGTATGGCGCCTCGAGCGCGCTCATGACCCGCGCGTTGTACTCGCACACGAAACTCTCATTGCGCCAGCGGGCAGCTGTAATCGGTTCCACGTGCTGGAGGGCGTGTTCAAGAAGCTCAGGTGAGATCCGAAATGCGAACCGATGGGCGATCATTAACAGCGCCGCAGCAAGCCCGGAACGCTTTGAGAAGCGGTTGAAATCGACCACACGCTCCTTAATCAAGAGCAAGACAGCGTACCAAAGCGACGCCCCTTTCTTGCGCATCCATCGCATCCAAACCTGCACGCAGAAGTAGATCGCCGGGCTCTCGAAGGCCCTCTGGTCGAGCACGACGTCGCCGAAGAACCATATGCGCGATGACGAAATAGCACCTTCAGGGGCGTCACCGTGATGGGTCCAGACGCGCTTGAAGGCTCCCAGCGCTATTAGCCGCAGGTATTTAGTGAAGCCACGAGGGGTTGAAGCGGCCTCGTAAAACGCAACAAGGTTGCAGACCTCATGGACGTTCTGAGCAAACCCAAAGCGCCAAAAGACCGCATCGCAGTACCGATAAAAGCTTATCTGCGTCCAGTCTCGCGGCCCCAGAAGCGCCATTAGACTTGCGTGTTTCTCGGTCGTCTAGTGCCTCGCGGTTGCGTGTTGAAATTAGTCCGTGACCAAAAAAGATCATGCCCCCAGTGCCCATCTGATGGCGCCATTGCGCAGCTTTTGACGGTGCGTATGAATCTCAAGACCGCGCCGGTAAAATGTGTTACCCAAAGTATACTTCTTAAGCACATGCCATTGCAGGTCTAGCGGCAATCGCGTGACAATGGTGAAGAAGCGCGTCGCGGCTGCAAGCGTATGAAGACGCCCTTGAGACTCCGTGTCCCTCGCCATGGATAGGGCTTTAAACCATGCTTCCAAGTGGGGGACACCCCCACGAGCCCCCTGAGACATCGGGGGGGAGATGGCCAAATAGTCATTGCCGACGAGCACAATGAGCGCAAATAGGCGCTGTATGATGCGTGCTCCGATGTATTCTTGTGCGCATTTTGACTGCTCAATATCACGGTAATCTGCATACTCAGGCACCAAGATATTCGCGCAATAAACGGGGACAGTGATGTCATGAAACTTGAGGCCGGGCCGGACAAGCGCACAAAGCTGCATCCACTGTGCGCGCGTGGCATGATCACAAAACTCCTGTAACGAATATTTGCGCTTCCACAATGTGGAACGTCCTCGCGCCTTCAAGATGCGCGTCAAGAGATCAATGTGTGTCGGAGTCAAGAGTTGTTGCACATTGTGGATTTTAAAGTCTTTGCCTATGTGACGAGCTATCTCGAACGCATACTCATCATTAAAATACCCGAGACGACAATGACCCCCGTCTCGGACATGAAAAATTATCAGGATCGCGTGTACGTATGCTGACACGTATGGTGCTATACTTGCCCAATGAAGAATTGACCTCGTCTCACGAAGATAAACAATGAGGTCGATATACTCGTCTTGCACAGGGTCCGGATCAAGCTCGATCCCCCGACGCCATAAGTACAAGTTGGCCTTGGTCGTGTCTGTGCGAGGTAAGGTCCCTGGTGGAAATCCCCGCCATATGGCATGGATAAAATCTTCAGTGTCAATGTCCTCTACAAGCCACTTATCAAGGACATTGCTGAAGTGGTCCATGATGAGACTTGCGTTGGAATGGGGTTAATCAAAAATCCCCACGACACGTATTTTTGAATTTAACCAACACTACCTTACACCCGCCATGAACTCCAGTAGTTGCGATGCAGGCTTCGTCCCCGTGTGCACCTGCGACTTCAAAGACTGCACTGCCGTGCACCGTTGCCGGCACTGTTGGACCATGAGCAGCGAGCCCATGCGCGTCAGCCGGGCCAAAGGCAACAGGCGCGAGTGCGCCAAATGCTCCCATATTATGTACCCTCTCAAGCTCATTGTCGACGATGATACGCAAGAGACATTTGCGGCCATGACGTTTTATGGCAAGCAATGTGCGATTTTCGAGACATGGCACCTTGCGACTGTGATCGCAAACCTTCACACAATAGAGAATCGAGAGGCTCTTGTGCGCCTTATCTATGACGAGATTCTTGCACAGGGAGGCACCTTGAATGCCCCTCAAGAAGACACCTCGGACGCACTCGATGACGCCCCTCAAGAAGACACCTCGGACGCACTCGATGACGCCCCTCAAGAAGACACCTCGGACGCACTCGATGAGGTGGTTGAGATGAGCGGCACCGTCCATAGACCCCAAGACTGCGACTTGCCCGGCGACGATCCTCCATCGTACAATTCAGTTGCTGTGCCTGGGGTCCTATCGGAGCAAGAAAATACCACCCACGAAGCACAGATGATTGCGACGCCGACCGAATTCAAGGTCCAATACCGCGACAATGACTACTGTAACCTGCGCGACGCCAACCTCACAGTCACACGAGTCTACTCTAATCATTCAAAGACCAGTAAATTTCAGCACATCTACCCGAGGGGTAAAACATGGTATAGTTTGCTATGCCACCAAACCAAACGATACTTCATCGGTAGATATGGCACTGAGCAGGAAGCCGCCTGGGCCGCACGCGTAGGCTATGTAGACATTCTGCGTCGCTCAACAACTGCGCGCTTCATCACGGACGAGGAGGCCACAATGATCACCCCTCAGCGCCGTCAAGGCATCGCCGCGGCCGTGCGAGAGCATCTTGTGAGACATAAAGTTATTGCCGAGTAAGGGGACACCCCCGCCTATTAATTTTTTTACATTGAATGTGAAAAAATAATTCACGGCTCACTTGAGCTGCGACAAGAGCGCCAACAGGTCTGGCGCGTGGATAGCAATAACGTGCAACGTGACGGGGTGCAGCTGAATGGCCATTTTATAGTTCATCACCATCTGCCTCATGAACTCCCACCAGACGTAGACGTCGTCGGCACATGTGACCCGCATCATGAGAGAGTCGAAGAGCTGCTGGGCGACCGTCTGCATGCCTTTTGTGGCGATCTTTGACGGGGAGAGACGGCCCATATCGCCGATCTCCGACAAGGCGCCAATGTGCGTCGTGATGGGGCCGTCAGTGCCGGGCTGTATGACGCCCTCAGGGTCGGGCTCAAAGAGCACGCAGGACGCCTTCTTCAGCTGCCCCAGCGGGTTCCCAGGCACGTAAGTTGTAAGGGTGACATAGGGCAGCGTGTGAGTGGCCATGCGAGGATAGCCGTCATTGAGGATCATGGTGGCGTGTCCGTCCTTGGTGACGAACACGTGAGCGTGCGTGCGATACTTGGTCACGTCGCCACGCAGGTCGATGATGTCGCTCTTGGGGAAGTCTCCTGGGACCAGCTCCGAGAGGTCTATGAGGTAAATTATGGACCTCGTATAGAGCTTCACCCGCTGTTGGCACGTCCATCCGAGGCATGGGCCGCACCTCAGGATGAAGTCATGGTCGTACACGACGATCTTGTCGAGCAGGAAGTCGATCACGTCACTGTGCATTTTCGCCAAGAGAATTCCACCGTTCGCATATGACCTGAGGAGCGATTTGACAAGAGTCCAGAGTTGTTGCCGAGGACGCTTGCTCCAGACCTCCCATTTGGCGCGCCACTCTGCAATGTCGTTCCTCTTGTAGACCGCAATAATGTCGTCTCTGAAGGTCTCATCCAACGCATCTAAAGTCGTCTTGGAGAGCGTGCCGCATTCGGGGGTGGTCTCGTGTCCCCCCGGCACCGCACTCGACGGCGTCGTCTTTATCTCAGCGGGCATCTGCCACTTGACACGGGGGATCTGAGGCCCATCGTTATCTCGCACAGTCTTCGGACTCGGGGGTAGCAAAGGCAGCAACGACGGGCGGTCATAGGGCTTCTTGGGTGTCGGTACCTTGATGGCCGTTGGCTTAATAATCGTGTTGGGGTCCATCGTTTGCCAAACCACTGGATAAAACGGCAAGTCTACTACGGCTCAGCGAAATTCAAAAAATTCATTGCCTATTTTTGATTAACTTCGGGCCAATTAGACTTGCACATCTCATGTCCGACCCTGTTTATCGTCTCCAAAGCGCCATTGCGCGCAACGACTTTTGGGCCATTGTCGCGGGTTATAGCGTCTACCATGGCTCATTTATTGCCTTCGCCAGAACCTCCGGCGATGCTGCACAGTGGCACCTTTAGCAGTCTTGCTTTTCTTCATGAACGTCCAGCAGGCCCTGTGCACTGCGTCCACTGGCAAGTTTAAGATCTTGCAAATGCTCATTGAGCAGCACACGCGCGGGGTCCTTGGGCCGCGAGACACCTTCGTGCTCATGCACCATTGGCTCACAACACAATTCGTGGGATGTGGTCGCGTTTTCTACAAGACCTGCGCTTATAATCTCGATCAGCTTGATCAGTCGGGCAAAGGCGGCAAGAGTATACTACGCTGGCTTTACCTCTGGGAGAGTGCCACATATGGGATGAATGTTGATGCCTATACATGGTCGCTGATGGAGCCGTACATAAGTGACATGATTGCGGACTACAACTTGACTCAGGGCTCTATTAAGTACCTGCGTATCATGCAGTTCGATCAGACACCACCGGCCAAGGGAGGTGACCCATACCTCAGATCAACCATTCGTCTTAAGGCGCACCTAAGGCCTTTCGATGTGGTGGCATTATGTACTCGATTAGCCACTATGATTCAACGTGATGAACTGACACGAATCTTGATCTTCCCGGGCGACCTTAAGGAGCTACCCGAGCGCACGCTTATCTTGCAGAGCCTCGCGTGGTATGGGCGATGTATGGCTATGGCGGATCATTACGGTTCTTGCGCTAACTCAGGGAGATTATGGCAAGGCACTGACCCCGACAGTCAAGCTCTCTTGAGACATAATCTTGCTCGGCGCCTCGGCCTCGTGATGCTTGTCGAGGACGGTTACTTGCAGTGGGCTGTCGGTACCAACGCAGCTCGCTTCTTGCGTATCATGGTCCAGCTCCCGCGTGAGGTTCAAGAGCCTATCTTACAGCGCTGGTTCTGGCAGGATATTGGCCTCGTGGCGCCATCGTTCGCAGGCCTTGTGGCGCGGCTCGACGACTATTGAGACATCTTTTTTGCAGGCTTCCAAGTCCGATTTCAGACACGCTCAGTTGGCAATGAACCCGATGAGCACGACCCTTGGACCTTTGACGACCCACGAAACAGGCACACCTAACATAAAAAAGTGCATGCTGGCGCCATCAGATAACGGTCCCATCGCTGATCATGAGCCGCACCCCGAGGTTCAAATCGGCATGCGTCAGGGTGCCTTGGACGAGCTGCCAACAGCAGGGATTCACGATGCCCGCGGCCTCGGCGATGTCGCGGTAGTCGGTCTCGGCGTAATTGTCAGGGCGTTTTCCACCGTACTTATCGTTGCGCAGCCACAGGTAGAGAAGCGCGAGACTGCCAACCTGACAGCCGCAGCTGGCACAGACGTTGGGGAAAACAAGCATAGTTGGGGTAACTATATGTCTCAACTAGTGCGTTCAAAAAATTAGTCTACCAGGTCGTTCAGGTCGTCCATGCCTTCAAGCTCTGATTCGGAGTCCTCGTTGTCGGAGTCAAAGGGATAAACCGGCTCGACATCAGGAAATACCCACTTGTCCGGGACGTCATTGGCGAGCCAGAGGATGTCGCCGGCAAGAAGCGACTTGTGCGCGATCCGATTGCGGAATTGACAGCACACTAGGTGCCATTGTAGCTCAATTGGCAGCTGTGCAGCGATGGCGAAAAACCGCTGGTGGTCATCGGCCTCGGACTCGAAGTGCGGATCAAAATGCGGGCGAAACACCTTGAAGGTCATACGCGGCTCGCGGGTCCGAAAGTGCCCGGCCGTGACGGCGACAATGAGGGCGAACATACGGCGCACACGACGAAGCCTACAGACATCCATATGAGCATACCGGAGGCCGATGGGATGCTTTGACATAATGGCCGCTATCTCGTGGGTGAGGTCCTCAGGGATCTCAACTTCAAGTGAGCCCCATTCACGACCACTGCTAAAAGTTTCCACGAAGATCGCAAAAACCTGCTGTAGGTCGCGCAATGGCGCCATCCAGAAGCGCGACTCGGTGGGAATTGTGATGTTTGGGTAGACTGTTTGAGCCACGCATTGCTGCAAAATACGCGTCGCGCAAGTAACGTCCCCGGCGTTCAGGAGGTGATTGAGGATGAGCGATGAAAAGCTCTGATCTACCTCACACACGATAATGAGCGTCAGGAGCGACTCGGGTACGCGTTTATAGGTCGCAAGAAACGCGTCGTTCACAGCAGACGAGTCAACTGTCATTGCCAGCCACTGGCCGATGGGGCAATCAAGTGATGGACACGACCACACGAGGTATTGGCCGGAATACGCGAGCAGGCTCATGGTGCTGGCATCATTGAATTCAGCGGGGCCTGATATCATAAGCTGCATGCGCACGTCCCACGTGCCGGACCACCAAGGCTCCCGGCGGAGGCTGTCATAGAGGCCATCTTCCCTCTTATGCCAGGCAAAAACGGTGTTCTCCGGGACCTCATATTCGGCTTGTAAAGCCTTGATGTAGGCAGTCATTACTTGCGTGTTCTCGGTGTCTACGAATCAATATCTCCTACTCAAGATCAAAAAATAATGCACCAGACAATGTCCTCGGTCCGAGGGACCCATAGGGCTTGGCTATTAAAGATCCAATCATCGGGCTTTTCATCTGCAAGCCAGAGGACGTCGCCGGCCAAGAGTGTCTTACGGGGAACGGCGCTCTTGGCGTTTACAACACACGCCAGATGCCATTGTAGCTCAATCGGAAGCTGTGTACGGCGAAGTGCGGAAGTAGATCAACGGCGAATGTCTCATGGACTCGCATCCTAAGATATTCACCCGTCACCACGCATAGTGAAAACCTCCATGACAACGTCCCCATGCGCATCGTGGGAGCCCCAAATAAGACCGATAGGGTTCAACATAATGATGGACACGATGTCCTCGACGCAATCCATAGGCACCGTGCCCACAATAACCAACCCAAGACTGAAGATCCAGCGGATGTCGCGAATAGGCGCCTCCCAAAAGCGCGACTTGTCGTTAATTGTGGAGCTGATATAGAACCCAGTCGGTGTCTCCCACTTGACAAGACCAAAAGGCGTCTGGTAAGAGTTAAGTTTCCGGCATTGAGGAGGTAACCGATGATCGCGCTACGAATGCATGATCGCGTCCGGTGCGTAACCAAGATGTTCAGAAGTGACTCTGGGATCGCCGCATAAGTCGCAAGGATGTCGTCGGTAATGGCAACGACCCGAAGGCCATTGCGAGCCACTTGCCCACAAGCAGATGAGGCTGATTAAACGCCTCCAGGACGAGTGCCTCTCTGACGTTGGTGTTGATGATCATATCGACGCGCTTGTTCCATGGTGCCCACCACGGCTCGGCGCGAAGGGCGTCATAGAGCTCGCGGCCATCGTCGGTCTGATGCCACCGAGATCGGAGCGCAAAACCGCGATCGTGAGGAGGTCCATGGGGTCATCTAAGACCCTTTCAGACATTCAAAAAATATGCGCACATTGAGCATCCAGAGAGTATCACCAGCAAGCAGCTCCCTTTGAGGCATTATCGTGCCGACAACAGCACACGCCAGATGCCACTGTAATTCAATTGGGAGCTGCGTAGCGAGATTGAAAAATCGCACGATGGGTGCCGAGGGAACCACAAATTGCGGTCGATAATCATCCCCAATGACGCATTCAATCGTGGCAGGTGCCATCTGCAGATACGCGTCTGAAATGCCAATCATTAAAGCAAAGACCTGCCGAATACGGCGTCGTGTCTCTGC
>Ga0302277_1003540_pt1 | contig 10638 bp, 10 predicted proteins | sample III_Bog_N3_1_FD_198759 | JGI IMG/M metagenome (GOLD analysis project Ga0302277, IMG submission 198759) | Peat permafrost microbial communities from Stordalen Mire near Abisko, Sweden - III_Bog_N3_1 | ecosystem: Environmental > Terrestrial > Soil > Wetlands > Peat | place: Sweden: Abisko... | reverse complement strand
GCACGACAATATTTGGCCAAGTGTCCGCCCGCCATCAGCGGCCAGGGCGGCGACAAATACACCTTTTGCATCGCGCTGAAACTGGCGCGGGATTTTAACCTGACCGAGGATGAGGCACTCCGTGTGATGGCTGAATGGAACCAACGGTGTGTGCCACCGTGGACCACATTTGACCTGCTCCGCAAGCTGCGTGCCGCGGATGCAGTCCCGGTTAAGACGGACAGGCTAATGTCGGACACCGAGGCCAGTGGTCGTGAGTTACAGAAGCCGAAGCCGCACAAGTCCGCCTTCCGGCCAATGGTGTCGAAACGGATTGCGGCTAAGACCGCGGCGATTCCGGATATACACGCATTCTTGGAAAACTCGTCGCCGGTGGTGGTGGGCGAACTGGATACCGTGGATGTGCTACGCACGCTCTATCCCACCGGGAGCGGCGAAAAGGTGTTGGTGTTTTCGAACATGAAATCGCAGGGCCAGTTCGTATGGGTGGCCGACCATAGCGAAGCGATACAGGCGGGTGACCTGCCGGCGGGGCCGGATGGTGTGTGGATTTTGCCCCAGCCGGTTACCGGGAAATATCATCCCAATCCGCGCATGGACGGAAAGCCATCGCGGCGGTCGGAGGAGGCGGTGACGGCATGGCGCTACGCCGTGCTGGAAAGCGACGAGGCCGAGCCAGAAAACTGGTTGCGGTGCCTGGTCCAGTTGCCGTTGCGAATCGCCTGCATCTGTGAATCAGGCGGACGATCCATCCACGCGCTCGTCCAAATCGACGCGGCGAGCAAACAAGACTGGGACGCTAGAATCGCGACGATCAAGCCGATCCTCGTGACCCTCGGGGCGGATCCCGCTGCGTTGACAGCGGTGCGCCTGACGCGTTTACCCCAGGCCCGGCGCGGCAATCGGGTACAGCGCCTCCTATACCTAAACCCCGCACCTTCGGGCTCCCCGATATTTGGGGCGAAAGCGAAAGGATCATTGTGAGCGAAGACACCTTAACCGCTGTTAAAACCTGGGCGGACGAGAACGGCGCCAACGATTTGCCTATCGTCGTGTTGCCCGGCGGTGAAGTGACCATTACCGATACCGCGACCAAATTGTTCGAGTTGATCGGCCCCACAAAACAGCTTTTTGTGCGCGGGAGTACGGTCATGAATCTCGTTGTCCGGGAGGATGATTTGCTGGCGCTTGAAATTCTGCAACCGGATGCGGCCCGTTCGATATTTGAAAAATATGCACGGCTGTTTGTCTGGCGTACAGGTGCTGCTGGTGAGCAGGTGCTTAAGCCAACAACTTGCACGCATGATATTGCGAAGGCTCTGCTCCAGAGCCAGGAGGCAGCTGAACTCCTGCCCCGTGTCAGCGGGCTACTTAATTGCCCCGTCATTCATGAAGTCAATGGCGAGCTGGTCGTTGCCGGAAAGGGCTATGACGAGACCAGCAAACTCCTCATCACGGACGGGGATGATGTACCGGTCATCGAACTCGGCGAGGCCGTTTCTCAGCTGTTGGCACTGTTTGATGAGTTTGATTTCCAGACCGATGGCGACAAGTCCCGGGCAGTGGCCAGCCTCATAACGCCGGCGCTAAAAACTGGAAACCACTTAAAAGGCCGGGCGCCAGTCGATGTGGCTGAGGCCGACGAGTCCCAGTCAGGCAAAACCTATCGGCAGAAAATCGCCGCCGCGATTTATAACGAGCGATTCTCGCTCATCACCTGCCGTTCGGGCGGCGTGGGATCGGTGGATGAGAGTTTGAACCAGGCCCTTATCGCGGGCCGGCCGTTCATACAATTCGATAATTTTCGCGGGAAGTTCGACAGCGCCCACCTCGAAGCCTTCATGACCGCGGAGAAATCGTTTTCCTGCCGCGTGCCATATCGGGGCGAGGTCACCGTTATTCCTGAAAGCTTTTTCATCTACCTCACATCAAATGGCGTGGACACAACCCGGGATTTTGCCAACCGCAGCAACCTCATCCGGATTCGGAAAAAACCGGCTGGATTCGCTTACACGAAGTTCGATGAAGGCGACCTGCTTGCCCGAGTTCGGTGCTGGCAGTCGTATTACCTTGGGTGTGTGTTTGCGGTGATCCGTGAATGGCATCGTCAGGGGCAGCTGCGTACCGACGAGACCCGGCACGACTTTCGGGAATGGGTGCAGGTGGCGGACTGGATATGCCAGCATATCTTCGGCTTGGTGCCAGTTATGGACGGCCACCAGCAGGCGCAGGAGCGGGTCAGCAACCCCCAATTGGTCTGGTTACGGAGAGTCGTGCTCAACATCAATGAGATCGGTGACCTAGACAAACAGCTGACGGCTACAGATCTGCAACGCATTTGCAAGGAGGCGGACATTGCCATCCCGGGCTTGCGTGCCGAGGCGCCCGAGGATCGGGCCAAAAGGGTCATCGGGACCGTCATGGGCAAACTGTTCGGCACTAATAATGAGTTGGCGGTGGATGGATTCACAGTGGTGCGCTCGGAAAAGATCGTCGACCGTGACAACCCCATGGCCGGGGGCGGATTCAAAACAAAGACATATCTGGTCAAATGCCGATGAAACCAGCCCAACACCTCACCGCAGCAACCGCAGCAACCGCAGCAACGCCTATAACGGCCCGGCAAACTAGGTGGTTCTCCGGGAGAGATAGTTCCTTGCTGCGGTTGCTGCGTGACTGCGGACAGTGTCTGCAGCCGTTTCGCCCCTCAGAATTTGGGATAACGCTGCCGAGGGTGGTTGCGTCGCACAAAGTAAGTTCAGTCAACAACTAAGTCACACATATCGTAACAACAACATTAATAAAACTATGACAACAGAATCATTAAACGCGGCCACGCCGCCTATCGAAACCAAACAAACGCCAACCCGCACGATGAATCAGAAACCGGTTTTCGTCGTGCCGAACAAAACGGTCATCAATTTTAACTCTGGCTTCGGCCACAAGTATCTCTGTGATGACATGACGTTTACCGCCGGCTCGGCCTGTCCTTATTCCTGCGCGTTCTGCAGCGTGCCGGATACAATGCGCAAGCAGAAGCCGTGGCACAAAAAGCATGGAGTTGTCGGTAACCACCAGGACATCGTCATTCGCCGCGCCAACCCTGTGGAAGTCGCGCGGCAGCAATTGCTGGCCCTTCCTGAACACAAGCGCAGGTCCCGCAAAGTGATCTACGCTTCGGCGCTGACGGACGTGGCGGCGAACATGGAATTGGTCCGCGAAACGGTGGAGATCTGCAAGGTTATTTTTGAAATGACGGGCTGGGACGTTCGGCTATTGTCAAAATCAAATCTACTGCCAAAGGTGGCAGAAGGCATCGAGGCTGCCGACCCGCACGTGCCGAACTCAACTGCTTGGTCACAACGCGTCATATTCGGCGTCTCGACCGGTACGCTAGACGACAAGATTGCCGGTGCGTTTGAGCAGGGCACGCCACTTGTCAGCAAACGAATCGAGTCGCTTCGCTGGCTTCAGGACCGGGGATATAGAACCTTTGGAATGGTTTGTCCCTCGCTGCCGCAGAACAACTATGACCGATTTGCACGCGAAATGGCCGTGGCATTGCGGTACGATCGGTGCGAACACGTTTGGGGCGAGGTCATCAATCTGCGTGGTGAATCATTTACGCGCACCATTAATGCGCTTCGCGGTGCTAGGCTGAACGATCTGGCCGAAGCGGTACAGATCATCAGCACCGACAAAGCCGAATGGGAACTCTACGCTCGGTCGACATTTCTTGCACATGCCAACCATGTTCCACCGGGCAAGCTTCGGTTCTTGCAGTACGTGACCAAAAGCAGTCGTGCGTGGTGGACGGATCAAATCTCGAACGGGGCGGTATTGCTGTAAACATTTAGCCCAACAAATCATCATAAACTTATCATTCGCCTTAACCAATGTCAGCAAGCTTATATCAATCAACCATTAACCATACCAATAACATGAAAACTAAATCAAAAACACCGACGGTCAAATCGGTCGCCCCAGCATCGAAGATAACGACGGCACCCGAACAAACCAAAGAAACATCAGCAATGATCCGCGTGGGTAATCCGCCGATATATATCCAAATGCTCTATCCCAATGAAGTCATCCCGCTGCCCTTTGATGATGAACATGATCGAATCTGGCAGGAACCGTATTCATTTAACGATCGCAACAAATCGCTGGCGAGTATGCCGCCCGTGCTCAGAAGTTGCACAAGTAGCTTCAATCAGTTACTCGCGCTAACTTTATATTATGCGGTTACGGAGGGTGGGCGCAGGTCGGACGTAAACTACCGGTTTTCCTCTTTCGACTGGTACATGGGGGCATGCAAAATCGGCGACCGGTCCGCTTCTACCTTCGAGGCCATAATTGCTCTGTTGAGGGAAATAGTCCAAGCCGATGTAGACCTCTCCGCAGCTCCTAGACGGTTTTACCTTAAAATCGCGGATGATTGTTCTGAAATTGAGAATCTCCGCCATGACTTGAAACAGAACCCAAATCGTCCCAACGAGAAAACCTATTCAAGCAAAATGCGACGTCTCCAACGGTTGATCAATCGAGCTGATATGAAGGTCGAAAAATATGTGACCGCTGAACAGAAGTTATCAATAAAAGCTATGGAAAGGCAGCTTTCCGACAGGGAGGTGCTAAAGCGTCGGAAATCTATAACCAATACCAGCGTAGAATGACTGACAAAGCTAAAAGAAGAGGCAACCCATGAGTTCTTCAATTGAAACCAACGCCACCCCCGGTCAGACTACCGGGGGTGGCCCCTCGCCAGGCACCCCCGACACTGCCTTTCCGGTCGCCGGCGGCTCCAAAAGCGGTCCGGCTACAACTGATGATACCGTCGGACCGGCCGTATCCCAAGCCGACGGTGGCGTAGCCTCCGCCGGTCGCACCGACGGTAAATCCGTACCACCCACCAGCCAGGGGCCCAAAGATGACTTAACTGCCCGGGCCAGCGCCATTTTTGGCGATAACCTTGTGAAGATTGGACTGGAAGACAAGCGCATCCCGCTACTTGTCCGGCAGGCTTTCCAGGGATTGGAGATCGCGGATCCTGGTGAATTTCTATCTGTACCGTGCGGCGCGCCGTCTGATCTCTGCGCTGTGGGGCTGTTGCTCGAAGAGAAGTCCTCCTACAAGGAGTTCCGAAACAACAATCCACTGCTGCATAAAACTGTTACCACCTCCTGGGGGGAGCTGGTCTTTATGTGGCTGCGGATCACGGGGTGGCGGCCGGCCAATTGTCATGTGCCAGGCGCAATTTGGATCAGCAGTGGTCTCATGCCAACGATCGTTGAACGCGTGACTGCGGACTCCCGGTGGTTTCAGAACACCGGCAACGACATCGTCACGGTCCAGTTCGCCGACTTGAATTGGTCTCCCGAGGCCGCTGAAGTCTTTCAGCAGCTGCGCATCCAGGACAAACATGGATCTTTCGTCAGGCAGATCGGACCAAGGCGCCGGGCGTTGAATTACACCGCCGTTGCGCATTATCTGGCCGAGCTGATGTCGCTGGCCTACGACCGAAACCACGACCGCTTTACCTTTCAGCGGCTTGGGCAGTCAAAACAGGAGCGACTTCTACCACACGATCTGAATCAAGCAGCGTCTATCTTTCTGCAACACCTGGCGGCACGTAATCCAGACCATTTTCCGCCCGGCGACCATCTGAAACCGATCGTTGCTCTACTAAAGCGTTTTTGTGCGGTTGAACGCCCGGGTGAGACGGACGGTCTACAACTTTACTTGAACGACAGGCTGGAGCACCGGGACGGTAGCGATTTGACGACGGGCGAAATTTACGACAGGTATGTTGAGTTTTGTAAGGCAACCGGTGTAGCGATGATTCCCAAATTCATATTCCTGGATAAACTGGGCAACGCAGTGCGGGACCAATTTGGTCTAGCTAAATCCCATTGCGTAAAGCGGCCACACGCGGATGGTCGATTGACGGCCAGGTGCGGCTTCAAATCTTTGGGTTTCAAGTCGAGTGGGGCATGAGGGCTAGGAGGGCTAGGATGCGTAGGATGGTTAGGAGGGGTGGGTAGAAAATATTTCAAAAGAGTGATTTCGCCCCACGTAGAACAAAATTGGTATCAGGATAGTTCATGAGATGGTCACCAGGGCGAGTGGTACCCTCGGAACGATGGTAAAGTTCGCCTTGGTGGCTGTTGTGCTGGGACCACCCCCCGGTAAATCGTCGCTGGAGCTGGCTAAACGCCTCGGCGGAGCGGTTAAACCACTCTGCAGGCGGGTTTGATGCCCAGCCGGGTTTTTGGGCGGCCCGTTAGTCATTTACGGCGATCCGTCGGTGCTGTGTCGGTAATCAACGCCCGGCCGGTCGGTTTCAAACCGTTGCGGGGATGCACCGGCCAAGGTGCTCACGCATTCTGGGCCGCTGGCATCCGTGATCCGCGTGGAACAATCCCCCCTCGCGGCGCCCGGTCGGCGTGGTGCCCGATGTCTGGGCGGATACGTTCGGTGGCTGCTGGTTCGTAGATTTTATCCAGATAATTCGCCGCCTTGCGCGAAGCGCCGTGCGGCGCTATTGGACGCCCGGGGCATACTCCAATAATTTGCCTGACCAGCGTTGCGCTGGGCTGAAATCTTTAAAAACTCCTTGCTGGGCTGGGTTTCTGCATTAAAAGTAAAGCCATGAGCCAGCCCGAACCCAGGTCACCGTTCTCCGACCCGTCACGGACGGAACTGGAATTGATCCTCGATGCGACGAATATTGTGGCGAAAGGACAGCCGGCCCAGCCAGTTGTCGCCTATCCATTGGCCGCCTTGCAAATCGGATATGCTGGATGTTGTTGGTCCACGCTTTTCTGCAACACGTCGTAAAGCCGCGCGCTTTCGGTCTACACCTGCGCCACGTCCGCCAGTTCCGTCTTCAGGCTGTCGATAGGGGACTCCATTCGGTGAAAACAATACCCCGGCTGAGGGCCGGGAATGGACGACCCCGGACGACCGAGCCGGGCATTGCAACCGGACTGAATCATCAGCGCCTTCCGAGCCAACCCCTTTTTCCAGCCGCGGGGTCGAAACCCGTCTGGGTACAGGAGATAGGCCCGGGTTGTTAAAATCGCTCTATTGGGAAAGGGGTCGCCAGAAAAGGTGGTTGCCGTGGCCGTCTGGGCTGCCACACACACGACCTCGCCGCACTTTTCAACCGCCGTTTACACCTTGAGCCCACGCAAAAAGTGCAAACTCCAGCATGGTGTTGGACCTCCTTTCGGCAATAAAATGGGCGCACACAATCTGATTATGAAACAATCACTCGCACATATTGCTCATCGCATCGCGGCCTCAAGCTGGTTGATGTCGTGGCTGGTTCTCACTGGCATGTGGTCCCCATCAACCGCGCTGGCGGAGGTTCACCTGCCACACGTGTTTGGCAGCCACATGGTTTTTCAAAGAGAAAAGCCCGTGACCATTTGGGGTTGGGCGACGCCAGGCGAAACCGTTATGGTGCAATTGGGCACCATGAGCCAGACTGCGCAGGCCAATGATCGCGGCGAATGGAAAGTGGTGCTGGCAGCGATGAATGCTGGCGGTCCCTACACGCTCACCGCGAGTGGTTCGAGCACCGTCAAATATGACGACGTCATGATCGGCGAGGTCTGGCTGTGTTCAGGCCAGTCGAACATGGAACTTGGCATCGGTAAAGCCGAGAATGCCAAAGCGGAGATTGCCGGTGCCAACCATCCCGGCATTCGCCTGCTGATGGTGGAGAACCGGTGGACACCACTCCCACAAAGTGACATGGAAGGCACTTGGAAGGTTTGCACCCCCGCGGCAGTAGCTGAGGGTGGCTGGCAAGGTTTTTCTGCTGTTGGTTATTTTTTCGGCCGCGAACTCAATGCGAAACTAGGCGTGACCATTGGCTTGATCGACGCCGATTGGGGTGGCACCCGCATCGAGTCGTGGACGCCGCCAGAGGGGTTCGCTGCCGTGCCCGTTTTGAAGCAGGAATATGAGCGAGTGCAAATGGGCGATCCCGGAACGCAACTTCATCAGGAGCGCTTGCGACAGGCGCTGGATCAGTATGAGCAATGGCTTCAGGCGGCGCGCAACGCCATGACCGCCAAGGAAGTTGTTCCGCCAGTTCCGACGTATCCCGATGTTTTATTGGCACCGCATGACCTGCAACAAGCCACGGCGCTTTATAACGGGATGATTTATCCCCTACAACCGTTCGCCTTGCGCGGCGCCATCTGGTATCAGGGCGAGGCCAACCTGGGTGATGGCATGCGGTATGCCGAACGCATGAAAGCGCTGGTGACGGGCTGGCGCACCGTTTGGAACGAAGGCGCTTTTCCCTTTTACTTCGTACAAATCGCGCCTTTCAACTACGGTGGCAACCCGGAAACCGAAGCGGAACTTTGGGAGGCCCAGACGGTTGCGGCTGACAAAATCCCTAATGCGGGCATGGCGGTGGTGAACGACATCGGCAATCTCAATGACATTCATCCCACCAACAAGCAGGATGTCGGACACCGGCTGGCATTGCTGGCGCTGGCCAAAACTTACGGTCAGAAAAAACTGGTCTACAGCGGCCCCACTTTCCAGTCCTTGACGATTGAAGGGGACACTATTCGTATCAAATTTGATCACGCGGACGGCGGGCTTGTCAGCCGGGATGGCAAACCACTGGACTGGTTTGAAATCATTGACGCGGACCAAGGCGGATTCGTCAAAGCCGACGCCCGCATTGATGGGGACAGCGTGATCCTTTCGGCCATTGGCGCGAAGCATCCGGTGGCCATGCGTTTCGCCTGGAGCGGTCTGGCCCAACCCAACTTGATGAATGGGGAAGGGCTTCCGGCCGGTGCCTTCCGCGCCGGGAGTCAGCCCAAGCGCGACTGGCTTGGCCTGAACGTGCCCGAGGCGAAGGATTATCAAGTGGTCTATGATTTGGACCTGACGAAACTCGGGCCCTCCATCAAGTATGATGTGGACAACCATCAGGACATCCGCCGCCCATTCGACCGGATCGCGTATTTTGTGGAACTACAGGATGCGAACTGGAAAACCGAGGATGTTTATGTCTCGATGGACGCATTCACCGATGATTCCGGCAAGATTGGGGTGCCGACCTTCGGTTCTGGCGCACATTTTCAACAGAACATCACTAACTTGGATGTCTATTCCAATGTAAAAGGAATTGTCACCGGCACTCATCTGAACGGCGGCAATATCGAGTTCTGGCCGAACAATTACGGGCCACAGAACAGCGCCAATGTGCCCAACGCTTCATCGGACATTTTTGATTTCGGCGACCAGCCGGCCGATCCCGAAGACGGCTACGGTTCCATGCAGGTGCATAATCACGACGCGCGACAGACGCTGTTTGCGATCAATCACTGGCGCGAAGGTACGCAAGCGGACATCGGGATCGGGAATCAACCGAAGGATAATCCCGACTGGACATTTGCGGGTAACGCCGGTGGCTTTCGAGCCATGCGTCTGCGCGTGCTGGTGCATTACCGCTGACCCGGCCGACCAATCCCGGCATTGCAACCGGACCGAATCACCAGCGTCAATTCCGCGCGCCCCCTTTTCCCCACGACAAGCCGGGAATCGTCTGGGCATCCAGAGGCAGGCCCGGGTCGTAAAAACCGCTCTATTGGAAATGGGGTGGGGTAAAAAGGTGGTTGCCGTGGCCGAGGCGCCAGGTGGCCTTATGGAAAGGACCGGGGGTTGATGCAGTTCCCGGGTCGCAACACGTATGCCGCAGTTTATCCAGTTGTGAATGGCTGGGCTCAACCCGAAAGTATAGCGACGCCCGGGAAGGGGGTGCGCAATATGAGATGGCACGTACTGCGGTTGTTCCCTCAGAAGAGGATCTCCCGGCCCGGCGGCGCAGCCGACGGCCTCAAAATCATCATTCGTCGGGGAACAGACAGTAGGAAAGTTGTCAATTTCATCCATCGAATCCTTGACCCCCTCTGTATTTAAAAGAAGATAGGGTTTGAGCCCGCAACCCCCCAGTGTTAGCCGCAGCAGTGTTAACCACGCTTTTGCTGGGTGATTTCGACTTTTTCGTGGCCAACTTCACTTTCGGAGGTTTTACACCCGCCTTCATGGCTGTCTGGACCGCCGTAATCGACCGGCGGGCCGGGTAAAGCCCGGATCGGTATCGAACCGGCAGATTTGCGTTATACCCGTTCCGCCGGGGAGTTTGGACCGCTCCACGTGCAAACTGATGGGACGATCCCAGTCCAACCTGGCCATCTCGTCCGCGTTTTATCCCCGCCTTAAAAATTGAATAGCCATGAGCCGCTTCGGTGTGGACCAACGTCGGAAAATTTCAGCATGCCGGAAACTTCTATCAGGACCGGCAATCAACGGAAGAATGGTCGGCCACCGGCCAAAAGCAGATGATTGCTTGGCCCTGGCAAATAACGTGTCGCCACGCTAGGCAGTCGGAAATAAAGCTGTCATACTGAAGCGAGGAAAATACAAGCGCATGAACAAGAAAGCGTCACCGGCCCGCCCACCCAAAACTTCCACCAAAGAAATAAGCGGGAAGGCCACATTCCCGATCGTCGGCATCGGGGCCTCCGCCGGGGGGCTGGAAGCCTTGGATCAGTTCCTGGGGCGAGTGCCGACCGGCAGCGGCATGGCGTTTGTGATTGT
>Ga0302277_1003537_pt1 | contig 10644 bp, 8 predicted proteins | sample III_Bog_N3_1_FD_198759 | JGI IMG/M metagenome (GOLD analysis project Ga0302277, IMG submission 198759) | Peat permafrost microbial communities from Stordalen Mire near Abisko, Sweden - III_Bog_N3_1 | ecosystem: Environmental > Terrestrial > Soil > Wetlands > Peat | place: Sweden: Abisko... | reverse complement strand
GAAATAAAACAAAAGCCAACGGAGGTAAATGGGTTTAAAATGAATGGAGTAAATTCAAAAAGGTTTTGAAAATTGCCGGTAGAAATACGCTTCTTTCTCCTAAATTCCTCTTGGGCTTCATTGGAAACATCCTCATAACAAATAGCTTTAGGATTAGCTATTGCATTACTACCGGCCTTTAAAACGTTCATGGTAATAAAGAAATCGTCCACATTAAAGTTTTCTTTAACTGGTTTATAAAGATCTTCTCTAATAGCATAACTAGCGCCAAAAGCGCCCATCATAGTGCCCCAAATTAATCCTTCATGATACTTAACTTTATTCTCGCCTTGTATGTATGCTTTTTCCTGTTTAGATATCCCATCTAACTGAACAGCATTATTAATTACATTGGCACCTACTAAACCTACGTGGTTATTTTTTAAATGTTTTACTAACTCAAAAATCGTGTCTTCTTTAAAGATAACGTTGGCATCGGTAAGTATCAATACGCCTGGTTTATATTGCTTAGACAGCTCCGTTAAATGATTTATAACATTAGGTTTACCCCGCCTTTCATTAAAACTGTATAAAAAAATGCTTTTATTATCTCGTATATATTTATTGATAATTGTCTCTGTATTATCTGTTGAACCATCAGAACCGATCAACACAACCAATTTTTCTTGAGGGTAATCCTGCTTACTTAATGACTGTAGTTTTTTATCAATTATTCCTTCTTCATTCAGAACTGACATCAATACACACACAACAGGTAAGTCATCCACTTTGGTAAAGACGGTGGTATTCTCTTTTTTATTTACAGAAAGAATTTGGAGTAATAACGGATATAAAAGATAACTATAAACCATGAGAAATCCGCAAAACCAGAATAATGCCTCTACGATCCTCATAATTCGCTTTGATAAAATTTGATGAGGGTTGATAATACATTTTTGTTATCAAAGTGCTGTTCAGCAAATCGGCGGCCTTCTTCACCTAAATTTTCAGCAAATTTCTTATCATACATACATTTAGAAATGCATTTTAGCATATCGCCCTTTTCCTTTGCTATCAATATGTTCTTTCCATCTGTATAAGGAATGCCTTCAGCACCCAACGCTGTAGATATAATGGTTTTTTTTAAAGCCATTCCTTCAATAATTTTTATTCTCATGCCTCCACCCGAATATAGCGGCACTATCATAATTGATTTTGAATTTATGAACTTAATGGCGTCTTCCACTTCGCCTACCAAAATCACATTAGGATATTTCCACTCTTTCATCCATTGCGGCATATTTCTACCGGCAATATAAAACTTCAAATCGGGGAACTTAGCATTAATGGCACTCCACTCTTCAGTAATAAATTTCATCAATCCCTCTCTATTGGGCATCCAATCTAAGGCGCCTATATGAAACAATGACGGCCATTCAGTAGTAGACCTATCAGGTATATAACTATTTATATCTATTCCTGCAGGAGAAACCATAATTTTAGTGGCGCATCCTAATTGCTGTAACAAACTTTTATCTTCTTCGGTTATGGCAATGATGGCATCAAACTTATTGATAACCTGCTCCTCATATTTTTTAAGTCTTCTCGCCAATAATTGCAGGTATTGCTTTTTTAAAAAACCCTCTGAATTTTTCGCTAATCGTTGCCAAATAACATGTTCAACATTATGTGCCCGCATAATCGTTTTAGCCTTTGAATATGCTTTTACAGTAGGCAAATATGGGCTGGAATACAATCCATCAAAATGGATAACATCAAACTGCTGCGCCTCAAGTATATCAACTAATTCATCCTCAAATGCAGGAGAAATGAATCGTTGTATATTGTAAGATTTACTGGTAAACAGATTAAGAAAAGCATCTTCTTTCTTTACAATATTATCTACAGATACCAATCGCAGGTCGGCAAGGGAAGTGAATGATTTGGGTAACTCATTTTCATTTACATAATGACGGGTAGTATTCATAGCCAGCAACGTAACCTCATGCCCAAGATCATGGTACCCTTTGGTATAATTATAAATACCTATAGTACCCCCGTCTTTTAAAGGGTAAGGCACACGGTAGGATATTTGTAAAATCTTCATCCAAAACACAAAGTTAATAAGAAAAGAAGCATGAGGGCCTGTAATGCCTATTACAAATATGATATTTACTTATTTTTGTTCCCTGATGATACAGAATAAAAAACTTGTGGTAGTACTTCCTGCATATAATGCGGCCCAAACTTTAGAGCAAACCTATAGGGAGATACCGTTTGATGTTGTTGATGATGTTGTGCTTACAGACGATGCCAGCAGAGATAATACAGTGCAGGTAGCCAAAGATTTGGGCATAAAGCACATTATCGTTCATGATAACAATAAAGGATACGGCGGTAATCAGAAAAGCTGCTATAACAAGGCTATTGAAATTGGTGCCGATATAGTGGTTATGCTACACCCTGATTATCAGTATACCCCCAAATTAATAATGGCCATGGCAAGCATTATTGCCAATGATGTTTATCCTGTGGTATTGGGTTCAAGAATTTTAGGCAAAGGGGCACTTAATGGAGGTATGCCGGTATATAAATATATCTTTAATCGTTTTCTTACTTTTACCCAAAACTTACTTTTAAACCAAAAGTTAAGTGAATACCATACCGGTTATCGGGCATTTTCAAAAAATGTTTTACAAAGTATAAATTACCAGGCCAACTCTGACGATTTTGTATTTGACAATGAAATGCTATCGCAAATCTTTATGGCTGGCTTTGAAATTGCGGAAGTGACTTGCCCAACTAAATATTTTGAAGAAGCCTCCTCCATCAATTTCAGCCGTAGTGTAAAATACGGCTTGGGTGTGTTATCTGTAAGCGTTAAACACTTTCTACAAAAAAATGGATTGGCTAAGTACCCCATATATAAAAAGCCTTCTTAAGCCTGACATATTTATATACTTCATTGATATTATTTATTTGTCATTTTTTTATGTTTAATGTATAATATTTAAAATTTAGGCGTTATTTTTGTTATCAATATTTATAAAATCCCCCACATATGAAAAAAACACTAGCAATAATCGTATTTATTTTCGCAAGTTTTACTTCGCTTAATTCGTTTGGGCAAGCCACTACATCTTCATCAAATCCTGCTTTCGGCCCCGGAAACTTTATACTTAATCCCGGAATTGGCTTTGGATATAGTTATGGTTATCTGGGTAGCTTTTTACCTGCAATAGGTTTATCCGGCGATTACGGTTTAAAAGTTAGCGCAGGGCCTGGCACCATTGGTGTAGGCGGTGTTGTGGCTTTTAAATTTGGATCGTATGATTATGGCTATTATGGCTATGATTATTCCGCTCATTATTCTGAGACCATAATTGCTGTTCGGGCTTCTTACCACTGGACTCCACCTGGCGTTGATAAACTTGATTTGTATGCCGGCATTCCGTTAGGGGTTAGATTAGATCATTATAGCGAATATGATCCGATTGTTACAGGTTATGATGTTTATGGCAATCCTATTTACAAATATGAAAATGTTTCTGGCACTGCAACTTATCCATTTTTAGGCCTCTATGTAGGAGCCTCCTATTACTTTAGCAGCAGAGTTGGTGTTTTTGCTGAAGTAGGTTATGCCGTATCAGCAATTACTATCGGGTTAAACTTTAAATTAAAATAAAGAAGATTATCTTTCTTTAGGAGTGCTTGCGGTTCAATTTTCAACCTGGCTGATATAAACCGGAGCGAAGTAATTATTGCATTTAATTATTTTAAGGGCTATTTCTAATATCCAGTATTTTGTATTTATCGTTCCGGTAAACTATTGGCAAGTCGGTTTTATAGTCATCGTAGGTTAGCATATATTGTACACCCTCGCTTGATAACTTCTTTAATTGACCTGGTGTAAGTGATAAATAAAATGCCTTTGAATCAATTAATATCTGCTTTTCGGGATAATCGGGTATAGCTTTCAGGCCATATACTTCCTGAAGCCTTGAGTACCATGTAATAACTTGCTTTGGCGCTCGCTCATTGGCTTTAAAATCAACATAACTGCTGCGTTGTGAATAATATTTAAACTCGCTGGAGTTAAGAGGTTGAATGAATAAGGCATCTTTTGGCGTTAGCTCTTTTGCTTTTATACAACAAGCCACTAACGGATCATTTGTTTTTTGTTGCCCAAAATCATAAATAGCGCCCCATGGGTTTTTTTGCGGAAACCATATTACACCTATTATTCCTACAATGCTTACAACAACAATTGCTACATAGGTAAGATTTTTAAGAAAAGCATTTTTAAGAAAAGGAATATTTCTATCAACCAAAATTGCTAATGATACCACAGAAAAATACTTTAGCCATAATGTGGTTTTAAACCACTGCAACGCGGCTATATAAGTTAAATGTAGCCACTCCACTCCTGCTGTATATAACAATAGCAATATAAAATCTATTAAAAAAAACAGAAACAAGGTCCGCGATATTTTCTTATAATAAAATAAAGCAAATAGAAATAATGGCACCAACCATATGTAATATATTAATGGAAAATGTGAGGGCATATAATGATGTGCGCCACGGTAAGCAATTTCTATATTAAAAAACTCACTACGTTCTGCTTTAGTAACAGATGAATTGAACCCGTTCCAAAAAATAAGGAAAATATAAACCCCTGCTGTTAACTCAAAAAACAACCGGGGGAAAAGATGTTTAAACTTGAGTGGCTTTTTATCAAAGAACAGTTCAGCAAAAAGTACAGAAATACATATTATTGCCAGTTGCATACCCACCAGCGGTTGTAAAAATGCACTGGCTGAAAACAATACAAATGCCCTCATCCATTTATCCTGAACAAAATATACAAGGCCCCAAATAGCAATGGCTTTAGCCGGAACACTGGGTATAAAATAGTTGTACCAAATAGTGTTGTCGCCTAAAGCAATATTAAACTTTACCAACATTAAAACCAGTACTGCCAGCCAACATAATAAATCATTAGCAATAAATAACCTGGCAAACTGAAACATACCCGCTAAAAGAATCAAGCTAAATATCAACTCCAATAAAAAACACACCAATTCTAAATGATCGGCAAAGGGCGATAAAACCAATGAAAAAACATACCGTTCATTAGGGACTTCTTTTTTAATATCTTGTATAAAATTGTCTTTAGGGTAAAGAGAGTGGTCGTGCAAATACAAAGAATATGGCAAAACTTCTGCCTGGTCGCTTCTGCCGAACTGGTAACCCCAATGAAACAGTACCAGAAAGTAACAGCACAACAACATTAAAATGTTAAGCAGCAGGTTTTTCTTCATGATCACTTTAGCAGGTTAACCGTCATTATTACAACTGAAACAGAGAAAGAAAGTACCAGCAATACCATATAAAATAAATACCAGCCCACTGAAATATATTTTGACGGGGATATTTTCATTTTAACGGCAAGATAGGTTATCAAAAATAATTTATCGAACAAATAAGCTATTACTGTCGCCAATGCCACACCATACATGCCCAACCGCGTATTTATCCAATAAAAGCTTAACCCCATGCCTATTACTATCTCAAAGACGGATGATAACAATATGATATTGTATTTTCCCATGGCATTTAAAACCGTTTGAGGAAATAAAATTCTGCTTACAATAAGCAACAGAAAAATATTAAACACCAGGGCACTCTGCTGAAATTGTGCATTAAACACAAACGGATACAGCCAGTAACTTGTTAGCATTAAAAGTATTGACAAAGGAAACAAAAAATGAAACAATTGTTTTGAACGTTGTTTTATATAAGCCAATCCATTATTAATATTTACAGCAACAAGCGGAATACTTGCTGCACTAAATGCATTAGCCAACAACATACTAAATGGTAATTCGCGTGCACCATAGCGATATATTGCAAAACCTGCTGCGTTATAATGTGTGCTTATTATAAAGCCATTCACATATTCTAACGCTCCCGAAATGAGCATACTACAGGTTAAGGGCGCTGAATCAATTAACAGTTTTCTAATAAGGGTAAAGTCGACCTCAAATTTCTGTTCACGAACAAAAATTACTAAAAGCCATATTAACCGAAAAACGTTAAAAACAATCAAGCCTATTAGCCCTCCCTTTATTCCATATCCGATCCACACTGGTATTACAACAAGCAGTAATTGCACCACCAAATAGAGTAATCCGCTAAAAACAAGTAGCCTAATTCTTTTTATCAGTAATAAATAAAACTCTAAAAGCCCGGTGCAATTGCTAAATAATAAGTAAATACAAAACCATTTAAAATACGGCAGTTGATACTGGTGGGTAAATAAATGAACAAGGGTTGATGGAAAAACAGCGAGAATAATCACTAATACCATGCTTACAAATGAAACGGCAACAAATGAATTGAATAGTATTTTATGCCTGGTAGTTTCATCTTGTTTGGGATAAACAGATAACAATGTATTGGTCATACCCCCCAGCCAAAAATAGCTTAGCCCTGTTGAAATGAGCATAAACAATTCATACACGCCAATTTGTTCTTGGTCTAAAGGAATTTTGGTAAAACAGATACCAATTAATATGCTTGATAAAAATTTAAGCACCTGGAACAACTGCAAAGAGTTAACATGATCAAAATATTTATGATACAGTTGCCGCAACACGTTCGTATTAGTTTTAAAACAAATTAAACGATGAAAAATAGCAATTTTTAGGCTAATGGGTTTTTGACTTGTTCCTGCTATTAAATTTCTGTTTTATTTCAAAGAACACTTGTCGGCAAAGGTAACTACAGGTAAAACCATGTAACAATTTGCAATGTCAAATTAGCTCTATAACCTTATGAGCATCAAACCCAAGGGCATCAATCCATAATTTATCCATTTTCAATAATCATTTTATTACCTTTGCACTCCCAAATTATGGTGGCCATAGCTCAGCTGGTTAGAGCATCAGATTGTGGTTCTGAGGGTCGTGGGTTCGAACCCCATTGGCCACCCAATAATTAGGATTATTTATTACGGGAAAAAAGTCTATATTTGCACCTCAATTTTTTATAGGTATGCCTAAAATGAAAACTAATTCCAGTGCCAAGAAACGGTTTAAGATTACCGGCACAGGAAAAGTGAAGAGAAAGAAAGCGTTTAAGAGACACATTCTTACAAAGAAATCAAAGAGCCGCAAAAGGCGTTTGAATCAAGATGCCTTTGTAGATAAGACGAATATGCCACATTTGAAGAAGTTATTAAATATTTGATCAATACAGATAAATTATGCCAAGGTCAGTCAATCACGTAGCCTCTAAGGCCCGCCGCAAGCGGATGTTTAAGCAAGCTAAGGGGTATTTCGGTAAAAGAAAAAATGTATTATCAACCGCTAAAAATGCCGTTGAAAAAGGGTTAACCTATGCGTATGTAGGTCGAAAACTAAAGAAAAGAGAGTTCCGCAGCTTATGGATCGTTCGTATTAACGCTGCTCTTGAAGAAGAAGGGTTAAGCTACTCAAAGTTCATGGGTTTAGTTCACAAAAAGAATATTCAACTTGATCGTAAGGCCCTTGCAGACCTTGCTATGAACGACAAAGAAGGTTTTAAAGCTGTTATTACTGCAGTTAAGTAATTAACCTTATCTTAATAAATATTGTAATGGACCATTAATTAATGGTCCATTTTCATTTTATTGAAGTCCAAAGGCGCTGGAAAAGGAACACCCTTATTTACCGAAGTAAACACATTTTCTATATAGCGCCATTTACCTCTTTTAAACTTAAATCCCTCATATGTACCATCGGGTATATATGTGGTGTAATCGTTGGCACTGCCTCCTGATTCGGGCACTAAATGATCAAAAATGATCTTATCAAAATCTTTATCATAGTTAAGCCGTACCGCAGCATCTTTTTTATACTCTATAACAAATCTGTCTATTGTTTTAGTTTTGTCTTTGCTTTTTAGTTCAAAAACAGGGGCACCAAAAACTGGTTTATTATTCTTAAATGTTAAAACATCCACTATCTTTTTCGTGCTCTTCAAAGTGTTGCCATACCATCCAAAAAGAGTATAATATTTTTTACCAAAACTCTTTTTCTCAACAATATTATAATACAACACCCCAAACCATTTGTTGTTATCGGTAACGGTGTCTTCAATGTTTGTAATATGTTCTGAATAATCGAACAATGGAAACAATTGCAGCTTTTTATTATTAATTTGAATAGCACCAAAATAGCGGTAGCCTTCATTGCCATCCAACAATAACTCCCAGCTAAAAATGCGGAACGATTTATCGGGCGCCGTTAAGATGGAAATATGTTTTAATGAATCGAAGGGATAAGTAAATGAATCCGGCGTTTTCAATGCCCTTACCAAGGTTTTAATAAAGGCATAGCAAGCCGTTTGGCGGGTATATTGGCCATTACCATCAATTATGGTATCATTCAATTTGTAGAGAGAATCTTCGTAAGTTTTTAACTTCTTCTGGCTGTAACTATTAACCTGTGCAGTGGCTGCTTCTGCAATAAGAAATAATAAAAATGCGCTAAGCAAGTATCTCATCCCTATAAAAAATCAGCCCATGGTTATATGGACTGATTCAAATTAAAACGATAAATAACAGTTAAAAATTGCGAACTTAATTCAAATTCTCAATTACAATTGCCGAAGCGCCGCCGCCACCATTACAAATACCCGCCGCCCCTATTTTTTTACCATTATTTTTTAATGCTGAAATAAGTGTAGTAGTAATACGTGCTCCACTTGCCCCAATTGGATGGCCAATTGATACTCCCCCACCGTAAATATTTACTTTAGACGCATCAAGACCCATCAGTTTGTTATTGGCTAAAGCTACTACAGCAAAGGCCTCATTTATTTCAAAAAAGTCAACATCTTTAACAGTCAAACCTGCCTTTTGTAACGCTTTTGGTATGGCCTTAGATGGTGTTGTGGTAAACCATTCAGGTGCTTGTTGTGCATCGGCAAAACTTACAATTTTAGCTATTGGTTTTAAACCAAGTTCTTTAGCTTTTTCAGCGCTCATCAATATTAATGCTGAAGCACCATCATTAAGATTAGAAGCATTTGCAGCTGTTATAGTACCATCCTTTAGAAAGGATGGCTTTAACAATGGCACTTTATCTTCTTTTAGCTTTTTATAATCTTCATCCTCCTTAATAGTTACTTTCTCCTTGCCCACAGTTACCTCTACAGGTATCAACTCGTTATTGAATGCCCCTTTGGCATAAGCATTTGCAGCTCGTTTGTACGATTCAATAGCGTATTTGTCCTGATCTTCGCGGGTAAATCCATATTCTTTGGCACATAACTCACCGGCATTACCCATGTGGTAGTCCTTATAAGGGTCCCAAAGTCCGTCTTTTATCACCCCATCAATTACACTACCATTGCCCAGTTTGTAACCATAACGGGCCCTATCAAGGTAATAAGGCACATTTGACATGCTTTCCATACCACCGGCCAAAACCACATCATTATCACCCACCATTATAGAATAAGCACCAAGCATAATAGACTTCATACCCGATGCACAAACCTTATTTACTGTTGTAAACGGAATTGTACTTTTTATGCCCGCTAAAAGACTGGCTTGTTCTGCCGGAGCCTGTCCAATATTAGCAGCCAACACACAGCCCATATACACCTCCTGTATCTGGTCAGGCGTAATTTTGGCATGTTCAATAGCGCCTTTAATGGCTACTGCACCAAGTTGAGGAGCGGTTAATGATGACAATACCCCACCAATACCTCCTATTGGTGTACGCACAGCCGACATGATATATACTTCTTTCATAAATTGTTTTTAAAATTAGTCCGCAAATCTAACAAACAATGGTAAGATAAAATGATTCCAATTTGTAACCGGGTATTGTGCATTATTTGGAGTTATTAGCCTTTATTATAGCCACAATACCATCAAAACCAGTATTACCATGCAAACTATTGAAAACCGGATCGGTAGTAAGCTTTGACACGTCGCTATAGCCTAATGAGGCTGCTTCATTTAGTGATGAGATGGCCTGTTTACTATCTCCCTTTTTCATGTTATAAACGGCAGTAAGGTAGCTGCAATCTGGATTCTCGGGATCAACCAATTTATATAATCTTAAATAGGTGGGTGCGTTGGTTAGGTTGTTCTCATTTAAAGCATGATCAGAATTGATATAAGCCACCAAACCTAAAAAGTTTAGTAACCGTTGATTCATTTGCGATTCTTGCCTGGTTTTTGCCGTTTTAACATTTTGATATAAGAAAGCTATTTTTCTATCCCACCACTTCTCATCCTGTTGAATAAACTGTTGCCCTAAAGTTTGTTGTTCATTTTGTTCTTCTTGCTCAATTTGGGTTTGTAAAGTAACTGCACTTTTGTAATCAGTGTCGGCGTTTAAATCAGCTAATTGTTTTTTGTAGGATGAGGCATCTGATAATCCGTCCATTAATCTCACCAGCCCATCCAACAACTCATGTTCTCTGATTACATCGCCTGATGCTTTTGCTGTGGCAATTCTCTTTTCATAATCATTTTTAAGATTAGTAATTAAAGTGTCATTTTTGGGTTGTATATTTTCTTTCATAGCGTTAGCCTGTATCCAAAGTAGTGCCGTCTGAAACTCGGACGATGATGGCCAATCGTGCTTACCGTCAAAAGTTAGT
>Ga0302277_1003534_pt1 | contig 10646 bp, 8 predicted proteins | sample III_Bog_N3_1_FD_198759 | JGI IMG/M metagenome (GOLD analysis project Ga0302277, IMG submission 198759) | Peat permafrost microbial communities from Stordalen Mire near Abisko, Sweden - III_Bog_N3_1 | ecosystem: Environmental > Terrestrial > Soil > Wetlands > Peat | place: Sweden: Abisko... | reverse complement strand
TGCCGATCAGCAGGTAGCCGATGATGGTGTCTTCATCGTCGCGCAGCGCCGTCACTGACACGATGGCCGGGAAGCGGCTGCCATCCTTGCGGATGTAGGTTAGCTCGTAAATATCCTCGATGCCGCGCGAGGCCTTGAATACCAAGGCCTCGAAGCCCGGTGCAATCGGAGTTTCGAGTTCGACACTCAACGCCTTGGCGCGCGCGATCACTTCCTGCGGATCGGAGATCTCGGCCGGGGTGATCTTGTTCATCACATCGGCGGCCGTGTAGCCCAACATGCGTTCTGCACCGACGTTGAAGATCTGGATGACGCCCTTGGCGTCGGTGGCGATACTCGAAAAGTTGGCGCTGTCAAATATTGCTTTCTGCAAGGCTCCTGCCTTGAGCAGGGCCTCTTCCGCCTGCTTGCGCGCGGTGTTGTCGGTGCCGATCAGCAGGTAGCCGATGATGGTGTCTTCATCGTCGCGCAGCGCCGTCACTGACACGATGGCCGGGAAGCGGCTGCCATCCTTGCGGATGTAGGTTAGCTCGTAAATATCCTCGATGCCGCGCGAGGCCTTGAACACCAAGGCCTCGAAGCCCGGTGCAATCGGAGTTTCGAGTTCGACACTCAACGCCTTGGCGCGCGCGATGACTTCCTGTGGATCAGAGATCTCGGCCGGGGTGATCTTGTTCATCACATCGGCGGCCGTGTAGCCCAACATGCGTTCTGCACCGACGTTGAAGATTTGAATCACACCCTTGGCGTCGGTGGCGATACTCGAAAAGTTGGCGCTATTGAGAATCGCGTTCTGCAAAGCTCCGGTTTTAAGCAAGGCCTTTTGGCGTTTAAACTCGATGCCCTCTGCCGTGCCAAGGGCAGATTTGAGAAGGGTGGAAGCGCGGATTTCTGCGGACATGGATTGCCTTTATGGAAATCGTAAATTGCTCTGGCTATGGGTCACTTTGCCAACATCCAATATTTATACAACAATGACTTATACTCTAATCTGACTACAAATAAATACATCTTTGGTAAGCTGAGCAAAAAAGACGTGTCCACCCTACGCGGAACCTGAATCACGGAGCAGTCGGTGGAATTCTTTCTTGACTACGCTGTAGCATTCACAAACATTGGATTCCAAGCCTGATCGGTCAAGTACGGTGATGTGACCACGGCGGCATTTGATCAAGCCCTCGCGCTGCAAAATCACAGCGGTTTCCGTGATGCTTTCGCGGCGTACGCCGATCATGCTGGCAATCAATTCCTGCGTCATGGTAAATTCATTCGAGGGCAGTCGATCGAGGGTTAACAGCAGCCAGCGACACAGTTGCTGCTCCACCGAATGATGCCGATTGCACACCGCAGTTTGGGACATCTGTGTCATTAATGCCTGGGTGTATCGCAGCATCAAACGCATCATCGGCCCAGCGCGATTAAATTCCTCCATCATCAATCGCCCTTTCAGTCGGTAACCGTAACCTGCAGTTTGCACGGTGGCCCGGCTGGGCGTGGTATTGCCGCCCATAAAAAGTGAAATTCCGAGTACGCCCTCATTGCCCACTCCAGCGATTTCAGCGGATGCGCCACTCTCCATGATGTAGTGCAAGGACAAGATAGAGGTTGTCGGGAAATAGACATGTTGCAACTGCCCCCCGGATTCGTACAGGACTTGACCGAGCGGCATCGAGATCAGCTCCAGATGGGGAAAGATGCGCTCGGATATTTCCCCAGACAGGGCCGCGAGAAGATGGTTTTGATTGGGGTTATGCTGTGTGGATATCATAACAATTAGCGACCATTTTCTTGCCTCGTGAGCGTGCAACCGATAGGGTGAAAGTAATCAAACAGCGGAACGGTACTGCCAATTGGCGAATTAATCTGCGCTTGCTTATGAATTTACACGATCAGGCCAACGTTATATGTGCGTTACCGCACATAGGGGGTATAAGGAACAGGTTTGTGTTATAGCACAAGTAGAGCGGGTATGCCTGTATGCTCACTTGGCCGCCGCATAGTCAGCTTGGCATAACCATTCGACTAGGCTGTCATTCGAATAACTTTTGGCCGGGCATCCGCAAGACGCCAGCCAAGTCATGGGTTATGGTGATTTCAGCGTGGGTACAGACAACGTGCCGATCCTGCTGGCCTTTGCATCTTCCGGCAATTCGACCCGTTTGACCACGCCACCTTCGGACAACAACACAAAGCGTCGATTTACTTCTTTCAGCATGACACCGGGTGCTACCTCTGCATTGGTTATAATCGCTTGTCCAGGCTTGCCGTTAGCCGCCAGTATCGCAACACTCTCAGCCGGATTACTTGCAACCACCACGCCTTTTAATTGAAAATTACTGGCGACAACAGCATTCGAATGGCCTCCAAACAAGCTTGCCGCAGCATCTAACCGTGGGGCAGGCTGAGTTATCTGGGGTGTAGTTGCAACCGCACGTGCTGGCGGCTTGAGCAATTGCATAGCCCAATAGGCAACCGAAACGCACAGCGCGATAAACAGTACAAAACTTGCAATGATGGGTAGGCGTTTCATGGTGTTCCTTAGTATCAGCGATCAAGCATATTATTAATGTACCAACTGGTTGATCTCGATGATCGGCATCAGCACGGCCAGCACGATCAGCAGCACCACCACGCCCATTGCCAGTATCAGTGCCGGTTCCAGCAATCCAGCTATGGTCATCGCACGTCGTTCCAGATCTTGCTCTTGCGCATTAGAGGCACGTTCCAGCATTGCCGGTAATTCTCCGGTGACTTCACCGGCACGGATCATGTGGATCAGCATCGGCGGAAAATGTTTGTGCGCCGACAATGCGCGTGCCAGGCCGATGCCTTCGCGCACGCTGTTTGCAGCGTCTTCGACTTGTGCGCGCATGGCGACATTGGTCAGGGTGTCGCGGCTGGTTTGCAACGCGCGCAATATCGGTACGCCGGAACCTGTGGTGATGGCCAGAGTGCTGGCGAAGCGCGCGGTGTTGAGGCTGCGCTCGAATCTTCCATACAGCGGTGCGGTCAATAGCCAAGTATGCCAGCGCATTTTGATTGCGGGGTCTTTCAGTGCGCGCCGCCAAGCGAAAGCCAGTGCTACTACAACCAGAAAAACGTATATTCCATAATTACGCACGAAATCCGAAACACCCAACATGACTGTGGTCAGGAACGGCAGTTTTTGTTTGGTATTGGCAAACACCGAGACGATTTGCGGTACCACGTAGGTTAGCAAAAAAATCACGATCGCAAACGCTACCACGGTGACAATCGCCGGGTAGGTAAACGCGAGCTTGACCTTTTGTACCAGTATATTACGCCGTTCGATATAGTCTGAAAGTCGCGCCAGCACCCGCGCCAATTGCCCGATCTGCTCACCGGAAGCAACCAACGCGCGATAGATATCGGCAAAATCGCGCGGATGCTGCGCCAGCGCATCGGACAGCGATGCGCCTCCCATAACTTCCGACCGAATGGAGGCAATGAGATCACGCACATAGGTACGTTCGGCTTGCTCCAGCAACGCAGAAAATGCCTGTTCCAGCGGCAAACTCGCTTCCAGAAGACTCGCCAGTTGGCGCGTAAACAGTGCCAGCTCGACGGTAGACAAATGATCGCCGAATGCACGGCGTTTGGTTAAACCCGCTGCGTCAAGCTGGGTCGTAATCGCATCGACGCTGATCGGCAGCAAGCCTTGCGCGCGTAAATCTGCGCGCGCAGCACGCGCGCTGTCGGCGTTGACCACACCTTTTTTGGTAGCGCCAAGTGCATCGACAGATTCATAACTGAAGGCTGGCATGGCGCGTCCTTAATCCTATTCCTTGGTGACGCGCATTAATTCCGCCTGCGTCGTCGTACCATCTGCCAACCAGCGTTCGCCATCTTCGCGCATGGTGCGCATGCCGTCTTGTTGCGCCGTGGTGCGGATGTCGGCTTCCGATGCGCGGTTATGTATTTGCGCGCGGATTTGATCGGTGGTCAGTAATAACTCGTATACGCCGACACGCCCCTGATAGCCGGTGTGACCGCACTTTTCGCAGCCGGTCGCTTGCCAGAATTCGCCCTCATGCCGTTTGCAGTGCTCGCATAATTTTCGCACCAGACGCTGTGCGACCACACCGAGCAGCGACGACGACAACAGGAACGGTTCGATGCCCATATCGAGCAAGCGCGTGACCGCTGCCGCCGAATCATTGGTATGCAAGGTTGCCAGCACCAGGTGGCCAGTCAAGGATGCCTGCACCGCGATCTGTGCAGTTTCCAGATCGCGGATTTCGCCTATCATGATGATATCTGGGTCCTGCCGTAAAATCGCGCGCAAGGCCTTGGCAAACGTCATGTCGATGCGGGGATTGACTTGGGTCTGGCCGATACCGTTCAGTTCGTATTCGATCGGGTCTTCGACCGTCAGGATATTTGTGCTGATTGTATTTAGCCGAGACAGTGCGGCATATAGCGTGGTGGTTTTGCCGGAGCCGGTCGGCCCGGTGACCAGCACGATGCCGTGGGGTTGCGCGATCAGCTTGTCGAATTGCGTCAGCACTTCCGCGCTCATGCCCAGATTCTGCAAATCGAGCTGGCCGGCTTCCTTGTCGAGCAGGCGCAATACCGCGCGTTCGCCGTGTCCGGTCGGCAGGGTGGAAACCCGCACATCGACCGGTTTGCCACCGACGCGCAGGGTGATGCGGCCATCCTGCGGCAAGCGCTTTTCGGCGATGTCGAGCTGTGCCATGATTTTGATGCGCGAAATCAGCGATGGATGGATTGCCTTCTTCGGCCGAACTACATCGCGCAGATTGCCGTCAATGCGAAAACGCACCACCGAAATCTGCTCAAACGGTTCGATATGAATATCCGATGCGCCTTCGCGCAATGCTTGCGTCAGCAGCGCATTAATCATGCGTATTACCGGCGCGTCATCCGCCGATTCCAGCAAGTCTTCGATCGCTGGCATATCCAGCATCAGTTTCGCCAAATCGAGATCGGATTCGTATTCATCGATGACCTGTGCCGCATCGCCGCCTGATCCGGCATAGGCTTTGGCGATCGCCGCTGTGAGTTCATCACGCGGCATCGATTTCAGTCGGATGCGTCCGAAACAGCGGCTCACTTCCGCGATTGCCTTGGGCGGTGTGGCGTCCGAAACCCATACTTCAACAGGGCCATCCACAGTGTCGGCGCGTTGTGCCAGCAACGCGAAGTCGCGGGCGAATGCGTAGGGGAGAAGGCGAGTATCCATCACAGAATTTTTACTCTGGCACTGCTGTCGGTTGTTGCGGGACAGGGGTTGGCGCATTTATCGGCGCGTTCGGTTCGGTTTTTGTGGAAAAAGGTCCCCTATCCATCCGGTTGAACAAAAGACCTCCACTCAAACGGCCATCCTGGAGCGGCGCCAATTGCGGTGCGCCCGTGTTTGGGAACACGCTTGTTGGTTCCGGCTGCGTGTTGTCTCCCTCTTTGCGGATGAAATCGTAACGATCACCAGCCAAATTTACACTCTGCTCATTGCTACGTACTATGGTCGGGCGCAAAAATACCATCAAGTTGGTTTTGACGCGGCTGCGCGTCTTGTATTGGAACAAACCCCCGATGATGGGTATGCTGCTTAAGCCCGGTACCTTTTCGATACTGTCTTGAAAGTTGTCGTCGATCAAACCGCCCAGCACGATGATTTGCCCGTCGTCCACCAGCACATTGGTATCGAGCGAGCGCTTGCTGGTGATGAGTCCGGCTGGGTTGGTTGTATCCGTGATGGCCGATGTTTCCTGATAAATTGCCATCTTGACCGTTCCTCCTTGTGATATTTGCGGACGTACCCGCAACGTCAAACCAATATCATGGCGCTCGACTGTCTGGAACGGATTCACTCCGGCACTGCCAGACGATGCCGCCGTCGTGTATTGCCCAGTAATGAAAGGCACGTTAGAGCCGACCATTATCTTTGCCTCTTCATTGTCGAGTGTGATCAGGTTGGGCATCGACAGAATGTTTGCGCTGGTGTCGGTTTCAAGCGCATGGATCAACACCCCTACGCCAGCCTGATTAAGAACGGCAAGGGTCAAACCATTGCTCGGCGCAAGAACGGTGCCTGCGGCTTTTGCGGCGGCTTGGCTGATCAGATTGTCGCCTCCTGTACTGAATCCGGTCACTGCCCCGACTCGAACACTGCTGGTGCTACTTCCCGACAAGGCGGCCCATTGCGCGCCTAAAGCGGCGGATTTGTTTGAATCCACTTCGACTATCATCGACTCAATATAAACTTGGGCGCGGCGCGCATCAAGCTGATCGATGACTGAGCGCAAGTCGCGGTAGACCTGTTCGCTGGCAGTGATGATCAGCGAGTTAGTCGCGGGATCGGCTTGAATGAATCCGGCTGCACCGCCGCTAGACAGTGATACCTGCGCTGACGACGATGTTGAAGATGACGTAGATGTTGAAGATGACGATGAAGGTGTTGAGGTTGAAGATGACGATGAAGGCGAGGAGGGTGATGAAGATGATGATGAATTTATCGCGGAAGTATCCGATGTAACAATGGCACGCAAAGTTAGTGCAAGCTTGGTCGCTTCGGCATTCTTCAGATAGACCACATGTATATTACCCGGCTGTGCGGTTGGTTGGTCAAATTTAGCAATTAACGTTTTTGCCAGATTAGCGCGTGCTTCGGACGGTGCACGCACCACGACCGAATTAGTACGCGGATAGGCAAACAGAGTGACGCGCCCGGCATCGCCTCCGGCTGTCCCGCTCGGCTCCAGCAGCCGATTAACCATCACTGCGATATCGTTGGCGACGGCATAACGAATAGGCACCACATCCAGATCATTGCTCGCGGGCCCGTCCAGTGTCGCGATTATTTTCCCCAGCCGCACCAGGTTATCTGCGTAATCGGTGATGATCAGCGTGTTGTTGCCCGGGTCGGCGTTGATCGAGTTGTTGGGTGCAATTAGCGGACGTAACACCGTCACCAAATTACTTGCGGATTCATAATTCAAATGAAAAATTTGGGTCGCGATCTGTTCACCACGTACGGCATCGATTTGGGTCGGAACCGCCTGTAACTTGGCATCCGCTTCCGGCACCACTTTGAGATAGCCGTTTCCAGGCACGATCGCGTAACCCTGCAAGCGCAACACGGAGGTCAATAGTTGGAATGCCTGAGTTTTGCTGAGTGGTTTATCGTATGCCAGATTTATTTTGCCTTTAACCCGTGGGTCGATGATGAAGGTTGTGTTGGTGTAATCGCCGAACGCCGCAATCACCGATTCGATATCTGCATCGACAAAATTGAGTGTGGTCTTGTTCGCGCCAAATCCATTGTTTGTACTCGCGACTTCGTTCGTGGCAACAGGCCCGTGCGTGCCAAGAATTTCATTTCCCGGGATCGCCTTGGTGTTTGGATCCTGCGCATGCGCCGGTTGCACACACGCTACTGCACACAGCAATATGAGCGTAGCACTCCAGCGCGTTGTTTCTGGCATTTTATTCGTTTTAATTTTCATCATTTGAACTCCAGCGCGATAACGTCTTTGTCGCCTTCTTTGCGACGTTGTCCCAGCAAATTCATAAAATTTGCCAGCCCCTGTTCTTGTCCTGTCTCAGCTTGCGCCGTACCGGAAAACTGCAATTGCCCATTGCTCAATATTCCTGAACCGTTCAGCAACATCGGCCCTTTGGCCGTCTTAAGTTTCACAGATGCCTGTGCTCCGTTCCAATCGAGGGCAAGATCATAACTACCCAGCGGTTTGATCGGTGACATCCGCGATGCGAGATCATTCATTTCCAGATTCATCGCCCCGGCCATTTCGAATTTTCCATTCTGCTGCGTCAATTGCAGCGGTTCCCAAGATAAGCGCATCTGGCCTGAAGGCTGCACTGTATTCAGCGGTGCGCCCAAGGCGGCCAGTCGTTCTGCGGGTAATAAAATTGCGCCAGGACTCACGTGCCATTGATGCCAGTTTCCCGTCACGCTAATCGGTTGCGACAGCGCCTCAGTGTTTTCCAATTCGGCATCGACTCTCCCCAACAATATCATCGGGGACAAGCGCCACGAGAAGCGTCCAGGCAACAGCGGTGTTACCGGATCGCTACCACCGGGTGCGCTGCCGATGAAGGCCGAACCACTCCACAATGTGCCATGCGCGTCTCCGAGCGTGAAATGGCCCGCAGTCTGCTTCTCAAGTATTAACATCATCCAGGTTGCCGGAAAAAATATCAGTATGGTGATCGCGATACTTACTAGGCCGGCCAGCGACCACATCGCGATGCGATGCAATGGGTATCCTGTATTCTGTTTATCAGAACCTATGCTCTGCGCGGGAGCGTAGATTTTGTATGGGGTTTGAATTGTGTTTATGAATGACATGGGATTATTCATTTCTGGGTTGGCGCAACGTCAATGTCGCATTGACCATATCAGGCTGGGCCAGCGCAACGATATTGGCATCAACCACGGAAACCAGCGCACTTTTTTGCATATCGGCCAGCCAATTCAGCGTATCGGTAAAAGAGGCTGCGGCGAGTTGCACCTTTGCGTAATCGCCAGTCAACATCACGCTTTGCGGCTTCAAGTTATCGCGCGCAAGTGCGGCTTCGATATTTTCTTTGGACATGGTTACCAACGGTGCGGCAGACTTTCCGGAAACTGCCGTAATTTCTTTCGACAATTCCTGCAGTTGCGCGACCTGCTGGCGCAGTATGGGAAGATTCCTATTCAATTTATCGCGACCCGCCAAGGCCGGATCAATTAGCAAGGCATAGGCTAGGCCAAAAATCACTGCCACTGCAGCCACAGCAAGCATTGCCTGTTCGCCTGCATCGCGCGCTGCCAAGAATTCAGAAAACGATTGTCTGAATTGATCCAATAGACTAGCCAGATTCATTTCGCGCTCCCGATTTTCCAGACGACCGTACCCGCTTGTTCAGGCGCAAGCTCAAGCGCCAAATCGCGTTTAGCCAACGCAGCTTTTATCTCTTGTGTAGGAGCTTCACTACTTGGCGTTAAATGTACGAACAAGCTGTGTTCGCGGTATTCGAGTGCGGATATAGTTGCAGGTTCCTTGCCTGCCTTAGGTGCGATGCTGGCCCATGCTTCGCCAAAAGTCGCGGTGATCGCCGTAAAGTCATCCGGTGCAGCTACTCCCAAATCGCGTTTGGCGGACGCGATCTTCTGCTGCATCTGCGCGAGGGGATCGATGATCACGGACTCTTTCGGATATGCCGACTTGTAGATCTGGGTCATGACTGTGTGCAACGCATTGGTTTCTTCCTTCATGTGCCACCAGTCGATATTCAATACGGCGGCATTGATGAGCAAAACTGCAGCGGCCAGCGCCAGCGGCCAGCGCCACGGGTGCAAGTCCATTTTGGGGTTGGTTCCGGCACCCAGTCCTGCCATCAAATCAATTGTCGTGACGCGGGCGCCGGTAATCCAGTGCGACCAGTTGTCGGCAAAGACGTTGATACGTTTATTTAGTGCGGCTGCTTCCTGATAAGCGTGCGCCGCCGATTGTGGTACATACAGCGTGATCGGCGCTTCTGGCACTACCGCGCACAATGTCCGAATCGCTACACTTGCCGCAGATTCATTCTGATCAACACTGATTACCAGACCGATGCCATCTTGTTCAGACAGGCGCAACGTCATGTCGATATTGGTAGCCCATGCGTTGATGGCGGCGGTTACGCTGTCCGGTTGATCAGACTGACCCTTTTGCCCGGACTGATAGGGCAAGCACAATTGCGCCGGAAGCGCCACGATATGGCGCGCGCCCAACGCTATGAATACTTTGGCCAAGAGTTCGAGCCACGCGCGCTGCACCACCGCGATGGTGCGCAAACCATCAGATAAGCCGCCCGCTACGATTACACATTCGGCTGGATCGCAGAGTAGTTGTTCTTCCACCAGATTGGGTAGTGCAGCCTTCAGCCTGGAGGCTGATAGCGGCGGTACCTGTACGCGCAGGATGGTGACGTTGCTGCCGCCAAGCAGCACCACCACGCGTTGCATCCTGGTTATCGTTGCGGACATATTCGACAACGGCTCTACGCCTTCACGTTCGATCTCTCCATCATCCGACACCAACGCGAATGGGCAAGCCAAAGCGAGCAAATGCGGCGCGCTGTCGGCGACGGCTCTGGGAGGTAAGCGGATATAGAGTGTATTCACGGTGTCTGGTTAACTTTACTAATGGGTAATGCGCAGCCCGAAAATGTTTTATTATACTTGCGACTTGGCATTTCCTGCTTGAACCTGAATTGACCCTTAGGCCATAAATACCTGTTTTTGCTGAATTCAAAATCGATTCGATTAGGAATTTACACGATGAAATATGTTGTACTCTGTGCGCTACCGCACATATGAACAATCCGGGTTGAAGGTATAACGTAATTAATGCAAATTGACTCAAAGATAAATGGTAAACGGATTTTTCATGTTAAGTCTGCCTATTGGGTTTCCCTGAATCGACTGTATACCGTATGAAATCCTGCTTTGGTCTCACACTCGCAACTTATTCGTTACTTTTTGAAAGCTAATCGATATGCAAAATACTCTAATTTCTTCTGCTCGTTGTTCGCGTGCAGGTTCTAAAGTACGCGGCTTTACCCTGATCGAAATCATGGTGGTGGTAGTCATCATGGGCATCTTGGCCGCGCTGATC
>Ga0302277_1003526_pt1 | contig 10660 bp, 8 predicted proteins | sample III_Bog_N3_1_FD_198759 | JGI IMG/M metagenome (GOLD analysis project Ga0302277, IMG submission 198759) | Peat permafrost microbial communities from Stordalen Mire near Abisko, Sweden - III_Bog_N3_1 | ecosystem: Environmental > Terrestrial > Soil > Wetlands > Peat | place: Sweden: Abisko... | reverse complement strand
CGCCCACAAGGAGAGTTCTTCTCAATCGGCCGCTTGCGCGAGTTTCTGGCCTTCTATGTCGATGGATTCTGGCAGTTGCTCCATGGGCTCCGTGCAATGCAGCCCGGCATTTCTGCCTTCTACCCCTCTTCGATTTCTGTCACCAAGCGCCCCAGGGGCATGACCGAATATTCCATGGCCAAAGCTGCGGGAGAGGTCCTTTGCGCTGACATGAATGAAACGCTCGCGCCCCTGTACATCACAGTACGCCGCCTGCCGCGCCTGCCCACTGACCAGACCGCTGCAGTTACCGCCGTCGAAGTAGCCGATCCCGTGGAGACTATGTTGCCCATCATTCGCGAAGTGCAGTTACGGCGTTGAGGCCACCAACTCCACCAACAGGTTGGCTTCCGTCATCAGCCACGCTATCTCCCTCATCTCGAATGCCACCGCGGGCACGGGGCCGCTCAATAAGAATGAGCCCTTGTCTTGCAGATGCAAAATAGCTGCATGGATGTCCGGAACCTCATAGCAAATATGGTAGGTCCCGCCGCCCTTCTTGAGCACTCCGTCCACAGGCGACTGCGGACCAAGCGGTGCCACCAGTTCTATTGCAGGATCCACACCCCCGCGGCTCAGGAAGCAAACTGACACCTTCTGAATCGGATCATCGAACGGCCCAGAGGTCAGCTCGTACCCAAACAGGTCCTTGTAAATCGGAATCGACTTGGACAGATTCCGAACCGCTATCCCAACATGGTGAAATGTAAATTGATCCAAGGTCTCCTCAGTGGTCGCCTCAAACAAGGCATGAAATAAACAAAATATACGTCTTTCTTATTCTAACGTCGAGCGTCGCACGATTTTCCGATCCCTCCACAGCGTGCGCAATCTTTCATTTGACTGAGGTTGTTCTGCATGACAAAATTGGGAATCGGGAAACAGATAACTCGATTCCTTAAAACCCTGATTATCCGTGCCCATATCAAAATTCATCTATCGCGCCGCTAGGTCGCTTCGCTGGCACCTGAATGATCTGTTCGAGCGGTATCTCCTCCCATGGCCGAGAATCCTCGTTTTGCACTTCAATAATCGGCTTGGCCATCGGCGACTTATTGATCAAGGAAATATTGATGAAGGAAATACTGCCGTAGTTTCCGTCACTACCCGCAAGGACCGCGTTGCAAAAATTTATCTGGTTTTCGAGTCGATCGCGCAGGGGATCGTTCGTCCTTCGCGTGCGATCCTCTGGATCGATGACCCAACGGTTTTCGCAGCTCTACCTCCATCTCTTGTCCGTCTTCAGAAGCGTGGTCTCGAAGTCCGGTTGTGCGAGAATTTTGGACCGCACACAAAGTACTTTCCCTATGTGTGTTCGATAAAACACCATGAGGAGTCACTGGTCACCGGGGATGATGACCAACTCTATCCTCGCAATTGGCTCCAGTGTCTGATTGCGGCAAAACGTCACGCGCCTGATAATGTGCATTGCCACTTCGCTAAAGTGGTTGGTCTGGTTGAAAATGGGTTTGTACCATACGAAAAGTGGCCCGTGTGCAATTCGACCGCAGCACGATTCGACCACATCGCGCTGGGAGTTTCCGGCGTAATCTATCCTCCCAGGTTACTTGATATCCTTCGAGAAGCAGGTACGGGCTTTCGTGAATGCTGCCCCAGAGCCGACGATGTCTGGCTCCATGCACAGGCGATCCGTGCCGGATACAGGGTCCAACAACTCACAGCAGTTCCACATATATTCCTGCAGATTCCCGGATCACAGAAAATTGCCCTGTGGCGGCAGAACATAAGCGAAGGCGGAAACAACGGGCAGATTCGGGCAACTTATTCGCCAAGCGACTGCGCGATAATCGTCGGTGAGGGCGGGGTCTGCGAAAGTCTCGCCGGATCGGCAAACCACGTTAACGGACTATGATTAGCTTCAGACCCGCAACTAACAGATCTTAAATTTCACAATGCTCTTGCTCGGCGACTCCTGTTGAACAAGAGATCTCAGGTGCCAACATGAAGACTGCTATTTTGCATCCGTGGTTCCTAATGAAGGGTGGCGGAGAGAGAGTCGTCGACGTCTTCGCCGATATTTATCCCGATGCGGATATCTATGCGCTATTTGTCGATAAGTCGCAGCTTTCGAATGTATTGCAAAACAGAAGGGTCACCGGCAGCAAGTTAAATGGAATTCCCTGGTCCCGCAAGATACACAGACAGCTCATGCCCTTGTATCCATGGGCTGTCGAGAGCTTCGATTTGCGCGCCTACGACCTGGTTATAAGTTCCTGCGGGCCAGCGATGATGGGCGCCGCCGTTAACCAGGAAGCGGTACACATTTGCTATTACAGCTGCCCCCCGTTCTCCGAGATCTGTTCGTTGCCGGATGCACGTATAACCGCATCTTCGAATTCTGCGCCATGCAGCGAGTCGATAACCTGGTTGCCAACTCTCTGTTCATTCAGCACCGAATCCAGAAGTACTTCGCCAGGCAGAGCGTCGTTATCTATCCGCCGGTTGATACGTCGCGTGGCTATATTGATTCAGATCGTGGTGACTATTACTTGTACCTCGGGCGCCTGGAGAAACAAAAGAGGGTGGATTTGTTGATCCAGGCCTGCAACAAGTTGGGGCGGAAGCTTATCGTAGTCGGAAAGGGAAAGGAAGAAGCTTATCTGAAGTCCTTGGCCGGCCCGACAGTGACCTTCATGGGTTATGCGCCTGACGGCGAAATCGGTCCTCTGTTTGCAAAATGTCGCGCTTTCCTGTTCGCAGCGGTTGAGGACTTTGGCATTGCCCCTGTCGAAGCTCAGTCGTACGGTATTCCCGTCATCGCCTATGGATATGGGGGGTCGCTCGAAACAGTGCGCGCGGGCCTTGCGGATGCCAACCAAAATACGGGAGTCTATTTTCGCTCCCAGACTGTTGAGGGCGTCATAACTGCGATCGAAGAATTTGAAGCAGCTGAATCCAGCTTTTCTCCGCACCAGATTCAACGCCACGCGCGCAGATTTGATACTTCAAGCTTCATGGAAATCTTCAAGCGGCATGTCGATCAAGTCATCCAGAGCCAGTTGACGGGACACTGAGAGGCCAGGTCGAATTCGGCGCGAGGTTTTCATGCGATTGCATGAGCGATAGAACAATAATCAAATTTCCGCGGCCTTCTCCCACGGGTTTAGGCGCGCAGCCTTCACGCCCTTACGCAAAAAGTCGAATACTTCCTATGAACCTTCACTCTGAAAACTCGGTGGTCAAATCTTATAATGGGAGGATGACAGGGCCAGATGGTGGATAGTCCGCTCGTAAGCGTAGTCATCCCAACTCGAGGGCGTCCGCAGTTGCTCGTCAGAGCTATCACAAGCGCGCTCAGCCAGACTTACACCAACTTGGAAGTCGTAGTAATTGTTGATGGACCGGATGACGAGACCGACCGGGCCGTGAAGCAGATCGAGGATCCCAGGGTCAGGGCCGTGATTTTGCCCGTGAATGTCGGTGGCGGCGAAGCGAGAAATGCGGGTGTCCTTGAGTCAAAAGGGGATTGGATTGCATTCCTCGACGATGATGACGAATGGGAGTCCTCCAAACTTGATAAACAAATCCTCCTGGCTGAATCGCTCCAGGACAAAAATGCCTTCATTTCCTGCAGATTAGTCGAGAAGTTAGATAATCGCAGTGACATCTATCCCTTTCGCTTACCCGATCCCGACGAGTCCATTTGCTCCTATGTTTGTTGCCCAAGAGGGTTTCGAGTGGGCGGTGAGATTCTCCAGACGTCAACGCTGCTCGTCCGGCGCGATCTCATGATTGCCGTGCCGTTCGTGCGCGGACTCAAAAGGGGGCAAGACTTTATCTGGCAAATTGAAGCAGGTACCAGGGGCAATGCCAGATTTTACGTGCTCCCCGAGGTCCTTTCCATTCTGAATTCGGGGAGCCGGACCGACACTAAACGTGTAAGCTCCAAACCCAATTGGCGAGCCCTGTATGCCTGTATCCAACAGAAAAGGGAACTGTTCGAGCCGAGAGCCTATGCTTACTGCATAGGAACGCGGGTTCTCACCGATGCACAACGCGCTGGGGAAGGACCTTTGGTCGTAGTTCGGCTCCTTATAGATTTAATTCGGACTGGATCCGCGTCCCCAAAGATCGTCTCTCTGTTTCTTTCCCTATGGATTCTGCCAGACGGGGCGCGCAATTGGATTGGACGAACTGTCCGGGCGATGAAAAATGGTCCGAATCCGGAGAAAGGGTCTGATTTATCTTGAGGAATCTCAATCCCACATCCATGGATGCTCATAAAAGGCGGTTGTGAACAGCAGCCTTGTCCGGGTCGGGCCGCTCACTGTAAACTCGATTTGAGTCTAAACTGCAGTTTCAGGGGCGTTTCCTGTCGCGCCGGCAAGGGATGTTGTTTTCCCGGACTCTGAACCAAAAACACTTCCACATAGGCTCGAGACTGGCTACGAGGAGTTTGCTTGAAGGTCGCAATTCTGCACTATTGGTTCCTGTTGAATGGCGGGGGCGAGCAGGTTGTGAAGTCCATGCTCCGCGTCTTTCCAGAGGCGGACCTCTTTCTGTTGTTTGCCGACCCAAAGTCCCTGCCCAAGGATTTTGATCGTAGCCATCTTCATACATCGATTCTGGATAAACTTCCCGGCTCCCACAAACTGAATCGAGTTCTATTTCCGCTCTATCCCGCCGCCGTTGGCGCATTCGACTTCTCTGGATACGACCTGATCCTGTCCTCTGACTCCGCGCCCGCCAAGAGCATTGTGCCGCCCGTCGAAGCGCTCCACATCAGTTACCTGCATGCTCCGGGCCGCCATCTGTGGGATCAGCGCATCGGTTTCGCAAAGCGACTTCCCGCGCCACTTCGCCCCCTCTTTTACCAGATGTCTTCTGTCGCAAGGGATCGGGATTTTATCGGTGCCCAGCGAATCGATCACATCATCGCCAATGCGCGTCACATCGGACGGGAAGTCTGGAAGTATTACCGCCGCGAGTCCACAGTCATTTATCCGCCTGTGAATGTAAAGTCCGCCCGCATTTCAGAGAACAAAGGCAATTACTACTTCTGCATCGGCAGAATGACCGAACTCAAGCGCGATGACGTCGTCATCGAAGCTTGCAACAGGCTTGGCAGACGCCTCATCGTCGCCGGCACCGGTCGCGAAGAAAAGAAACTGCGCGCAATGGCCGGACCCACTGTTGAGTTTCTTGGCCGTGTCGATGATGCGACCCTCACAAGGCTTTATTCAGAGTGCAGAGCCTTGCTGTTTGCAGCCAATGAAGACTTCGGCATCGTTCCTGTTGAAGCACAAGCCCACGGCCGTCCTGTAATCGCATTCGGCAAAGGAGGCGCGTTGGAAACCGTCAAAGTCGATTCTGCCACCGTTTCCCACAACACCGGCATCCTGTTCGCGGAGCAGACTCCAGAGTCCTTGATGAAGGCTATCCTTGATTTTGAAAGCGTTGAAAGTGAGTTTGACCCGCAAGTGATTCACGACCACGCGCTCCAGTTCGATCGCGATGTCTTCGAAGCGCAACTCAAGCTCTACGTCGAAGTTGCCATGAAGGCTCATCGCGAGAAGCCGCTGCCTCCAGTCTGGACCGGCCCGAAAGATCGTCTCTGAGTGCGCGCTCTGCAACTCGGATTGCTAATCCTCGCCGTGAACGAACTCCGCTCAGAACTGCTCATGCCAGCTTTTTGGCCAAACGCTTTCCAAGTTCGTGGAAGGGCCTCTCCACTACGAAATAGCATACGCAGGCAAGTGTAATCGTGACAGACAACATGAAAACTAGACGCAATAGACGGTTTGGGTCTGTCCCCAGCCAGAGTTCGCCAAGCTTCACCACGCCGGAAAATAGTAGATAAATGGAGTAGCTGATCGTTCCCAGGAAGACAAGAGCCGCGGGAATTGATGAGATCGCTTCAAAAACGAAGAAAATCCCAAGTCCAAGCGAGTACGCCAGAATCCAGCGATATGGATCGTCCGTCCCGCCAAGATTCCCGGAATAGCCAATAATACAGATCGCGATCAGCGAAACTAAATACAAAGGCACCGTTGCCGCCACGTAGTTTTTCTTCTGCAACTTGCAGTTGCGCACGTAGGCCGTCAAAAACATCAAAGTCAGGCCCATCGGAATCGCTAGCGGTATGCGTATGTGCATCACATTGCGTGCGATGGCTAGTGCTAACGTCAGACCAATCAGCGTGTAGAAGATCATCCGGTATCGCGAAGCCACATTTACCCAGCCCACAACGATCATCGCTGTAACCAGGCCATAGAAAATTAACTCAATTTGCAAGGTCCAGAACGGACCCACCATGTCTCCCACTCCGCAAAACTTCTGCAACATCGTGAAGTTGAAAACAAGGTTCTTTACCGTTATCGGGATGAGCGAAGCGCCCACCATGAGGGTGAACAAGATAGAAACCCAATAAGCCGGCCAGAGACGAAAAAAACGGCTAATCCAGAACCGTGAAACAGGACGCTGTCCCCGGGGTACACTGAACGGAATAACATATCCGCTGATAGAAAAGAATGCCGCCACTCCAATGCGACCAATATCCAAATAAAAATCCGGACGCGCCTTAAACAACCCATGCCCATCCACGCTTACGGTATAGAGTGTTGTATAACCACCAGCACTGCTGCCAATCCGCGTAGCGCGTCTATTCCTTGCAGGCGGCGCTTGTCGGTCCTCGGCCGCTCCGCAGATCCAGCGGCGGTTGATGGTTCATCGCACTGCGTGGTCATCTGGATATTAGCTGCCTTTCTGATCGACGCCGTGAGATGGCGATTGGAGAGCCGACGCGCCTTTCAGTTTGGGCACAGTTGGCTTTCATCCTATTCTCGACTCGATCAGAAAGCAATTACGAGAAAAGGAGAAACAGGAGCTTCTTTTCATGGCGGAAATGATTCGTAAAACATCCAGGATAGCCACCAGATTACGATCTCGCGCAGAACCAGCCCACGCGCCGCTTTGCCTTGCTGAGCGTACTGATGCTCGATCATGCACCTTTTCTACCCAACCATAGACTTGATGACGGTTCTCACCCTCCAATTGAGGTGACGCCGGCCTCAACGAACCGGCCAAGCGCTTCCAAACTCAACTTCCCCCCCGTGTTCACGCTCGCGCTCACCCTCCAGCTTGCCTAATCCGTCAGGCTTATCGTGTGTCGGAAGAGAGTGGTTGTGGAAGCTTTTCAGGGAAGACGGTATGATTGAGTCATGCGTACTTTAGAATTGCGTTCGGAATTGACCAGCAGACAATTTGCCGACGCAATCCTGGCCCAAAAACGATACACGTTCATCGACTTCGTAAACGTGTTCATCCTCAGCGTCTTCGGCATGGACGGAGTCTGGGGCATCGCGCCAGCCCAACTCACAGAGTTTGCCCAGCGTTACAGCATAGTTCTCTTCTGGATTTGCTCGCTGGGCGCATTTATCAGCGTTCGGGGCCGCGTTCCCTGGCATCTCTTGACCTGCCGTTTTGCGTTCGTTTTTCTGTGCTGGAATATTTTGAGCGTGGCATGGTCCAGCCAGCCGCTCTCGACAACTTACTCTCCGGCTCTCTCGGCCATCTGCGTCTTTTGCTACTACTGCTACATCATGGACAGGTTCACTCTGTCTGAATTCAAGACCCTGCTCTTTCAGATGTACACCGCGCTGTTTATTTTGTCTTTTGTACAAATCGCGAGAGGCCATGGCCGGGAGATTCTTTCAGAGGGAGCGAGCGCCGATAACATCGGAGCCTGGAAGGGCGTGTTTCGGCAGAAGAACGACCTGGGAGTCAATTGTGGCGTTGCATTCGGCCTGTGCCTTGGTTACCTGCCGAAGAACTTGTTGGAACACATTTGGCGCGCTTTCCTCATGGGGCTCGCTCTTGTCCTCGCTTACAAGAGTGGGAGCCGCTCCGGGTGGGCCGCCATTGCAGTTATCATCTTCCTTGCCTTCATTGTGAAACAACTCCGGCGCCTTCAACCCACCTCCCGGCTCCCGGCACTCATTGCAGTTTTCGTTTTCGTCATTGCCGTCATTGCACTCGTGTATTTCAACCTCGACGCCATCCTTGCCCTTATGGGCAGAGACCGCACACTCACTGGCCGCGCAAGCATCTGGGATTGGGCCTTGATGGCCGCGAAGCGTCACCCCTTGATCGGATATGGAATTTACGGATATTGGTCGACGCCCTTGAGTTGGGAAGTCGTAGTGCGTGCTGGGTGGAACGTTACAAGTTCCCACAACTCTTTTCTCGATGTCATCATCACGTATGGTCTGATCGGCCTCGCACTGTATCTGCCTATCCCCCTATCGGCAATTATCTTCACCTTCAGAGCGATCTTGAACTACTCGCTCGAAACCTACGAAATGTACATCTACATGATTGTTGTAATCATCTTTATGAGTTTCGGCAGCACCTTCCTCACATATACTCCCGGCATCGCCTTTGTGTTGGTGCTCTATGCCGTCTCAAATCTTGAGAAGGTGGAGCGCAGCGGATTCATGACTCTGGATAACCCCTAACGCTTTGTCATCGTAAATCGATGCACATCGTTGTAAGTCACCTGGTAGTTGGCACCCACAGAATACGCTCCGGCCAATGTGCCATCCGTAGCAATATCCAGATTCAGGCCGGGCAACTTCCAATGCTGCCCGCTGAAGTCCGAAGCGCTCAGTCCCGGAGCTGAAATAACAAACGTAATTCCTCCTTGCATCTGCGCGGTGATCCCCGTCGGCGAGGCTGTAGCGGAATCAACCACCCCGCGCAACACATACATCCAGCCCACTGTGCCTGTCGGTGTTTTCCAGTGGATGGTAAGCGGGTGGTACTGCGGTCTGGACTCCATGTTTGGGGTACGATGAACTGTCTCCCCGCCGAACAGCACATCCTTCCCTACCCATGAGGTCGCCAGGCGCGCGTCGTCCACCTGCTGAGTTACCATGTGCGGTTGCACTGGGTGCTGCAACACTGCCAGAGCCTGGGCCGGGACTTGAGGCTTCAACGTTATCAGTAGAGGTATCGCGAGAGCGTCCAGGAGTTTCGGTGTGTTCAAATTGATTGCCGGCAACGGCGCTTGTCCGGCAGGAACCACGGCGCTTAACCAGAGCCCTTCCAACGCGACATAGTTTGTCATGTCCATGAAATACGAGCGGTCGTAAGGCCCAGCGGTGTTTCTCATTTCGGGGCTGTATGAATTCGCGATCTGGCTCCACAGATGCAATTCCAAATCCGCACCCATGCTGCGAATCTGTGGCGAGGAGCCGTGCTCACGCAATAGAGTGATCGCGATAAGGTCCACGCCGTAGTAAGTGGGCGAGTTGAACTCCCAGAACGCGCCGTGCTTCTTGTATCCGGCGTAAACTTTGCTGATCCAAGCGCTCGCCTTGGTCTCATCCGCGGCATCGTGCCGTTGATCGGCGTCGAAGTCGAACAAAGCGGCGAACATCAGTGCGGGGTTTGTAGAGTCTGGGTCCAGATCCCCGTCCTTCTGCGCTCCCGCCACCGCAATATCAATCGAGTGCCTCAGATGGTCGCGTGTGGAGCTTGAAATCCTATCGGAAAAGTCGAGTAAGATCATCTCGAAAGTCACGCCGATAAACTGGCGCCAGAGTGGTTCGTATCCCTGTTTCGGGCCGGACCCAGGACCAGGCGTGGGTTCCGTAGCCACCACCTTGAAGGTGCCGTAATACCACTTTGACGGGTCTGTGTACTGCAGAGATAGAACCTCGTTCAAACAAGCCTCCGCCTTGTTGCGGTCTCCGGGTTGATCCCTCAGCAGCAATGCAAAAGCGTAGTACGCGGTCTCACGAGACAGAGGGCTCGCCGTCCCGAAACCCGGATTTGGCACCCTCACCAAGTGCGTAAACGGGTCGTACATTCCGTCCATCAAGGGCATGATGGTACTGAACAACTGATGACCGTTTGACCAGGCAATTTGGGCATGCGACTCGGAGCTGCAGAACAGGAGTGTTAAGCAGAGGAATGAGATGGACAACAGTTTGTTCATGGGGAGCCTCTTGGATCAGAGTTTTTTATAGAACTTCGTGCGCTGAAATAATCCTCGGTGCCGCATCAAAAAGCAGAACCGGTTCCAGACCCACCGATTCATGGCCAGAGAATAGCACCTGGTGATGGACCTCTGAAAGGCCTCGCGGCATCGCAGCGACGAGCCTCATTCTTCATTCCAGCCATCCAGAACGATCCGGCCAGCCGGGGAGAACCTCCCGGCAGGTACTCCAATTCTATTCCCGGCTGAAGCGAACACCTTCCGTTTCCGGATAAAGCTTCCCCTCAGCGGCTAGCAGAATCTTTTCTGAGCTCAACAATAATCCAACGGCGCAGAGGAGCAAGAGCGGGAACTGCCCTGGTAATCCGGTCATACGCCATGCCAACACGAAATGCCCATGGGTGGAAAGCCAGGTAGCTAGGCCACTCGCCCACGTAAGCAAAGTCCTCGACAGTGAAACCGGACTTCGCAGCAAGTGAGTAAATCGAACTGCGCAAATTAGAGCGATAGCGGGTCGGAAAGGTATCTTCCTCGGAGCGTCCCTCAAGAAACTTCACAATCGGCTTATGCACACTGTTTGGGATGAGAGAGGAGGCGATAATTGCATAGTGAAGTCGATTGCAAGTAGCAAAAATGAAACGCCCCCCCGGCTTGAGGATG